>Ga0193717_1001654_pt1 | contig 13525 bp, 11 predicted proteins | sample U2c2metaG_FD_145900 | JGI IMG/M metagenome (GOLD analysis project Ga0193717, IMG submission 145900) | Soil microbial communities from a riparian zone of the East river system, Colorado, United States - U2c2 | ecosystem: Environmental > Terrestrial > Soil > Riparian zone | place: USA: East River... | reverse complement strand
CCAGACGTTTGTTCTCCACGATACTGAAGTAGCGATGTTGTTTGCCGTTTTTCTTGCGGGATGTCGAGCGCAAAAACATTGCGGCCATTATGCCGATTGCGAGAGGTTTGAAAAGACCCGAGTTTGCTCCACTACAGCATCATTCGCTGCTTTTCGATTACCCACCCCGTAGTATTCCAAAAACTTGCACTCTCCAAAACTTTTTTTCGCGGCGCGAATCCGCGAAGTCGGGATAGCTGCCCAATCGAAACTCCTTCACACTTGCAAAGGAGGCTACAAAAAAGCGGCACCTGCCTACAACGGATCGAGTATTGTCCGCTTTTACTCCGCCAGCGCGGTATAGTCGTCTCAACGCCGGTAAATTTTGTAGGTTTTCATAGGCGAAATTTTCTGGCTGGTCAGACGGATTCAATTTCGCAGATCTATTTCAGCATCAGTCCGCATGGCTTTGCGACCGCAGCATTTGATCAACTCAGCGGAGGGCGGAGAAGGAAGGATTGGTCGGGGCGAGCGGATTTGAACCGCTGACCACACGCACCCCAAGCGTGTGCGCTACCAGGCTGCGCTACGCCCCGACGGTGGGGGTTAAAGCAGCCGGAATGTAACATTCCGACTGACTTAAATCAATTTATTGAACGAATTCGCCGAGAATCCGTGATCCGAGGATTCAAGAAACGCTGTCTTTCACGAAAGTAAGCGCCGGAGATTTTCCAGATCTTTTTTCATTTTTACCAGCGCGCTGCGGAATTTTTGCTCGGAGAGCGGAAGTTGAAGTTGATCCTTTTCTTCTTTTCTTGTCTCTTTCAGCTTTTTACGCGCGCCGTCAATGGTAAATCCTTCGGTGTAAAGCAATCGTTTAATGTTCAGTAGCAGCTCTACGTCTTTCTTCTTGTACAAACGATGCTTGGACGGAGCCTTGGCAGGTTTGAGCAGTTCAAATTCGGTTTCCCAGTAGCGCAAAACGTAGGGCTCGACACCGACTATTTCGCTAACCTCGCCGATTTTAAAGTAAATCTTCTCTGGCAAACGAGCACCCATCGCTACGATTGTTACTCCGACGCGTTTGAAGTCGGCGATGCGATGGATGACGTCGATGCCATGCTATTCAAATTCTTTTTCATGATTTGACTGGCTTTAAACGTGAGAACCTTGCGACCGTCGATGATGATCTCGTCGCCGGTTTGCGGGTTTCTTCCTTTGCGGGGGCGTTTCGTATTGACGACAAAATTGCCAAAACCGGAGATCTTCACTTTCTCGCCCTTTTCCAAGCAGCCTTTGATGATATCGAAGGTCGCTTCGACCACATCGGTGGCGTCCTTCTTTGAAAAGCCGACTTTTTCGTAGATTCGCGTGATTATTTCTGCTTTAGTCATGGTTCACCCCTGCCCAGCGGTCAGAATCCCTCGCATCAGCTACGTTGTTCCGCGCTAAAAGTATATCTCAACCTTTCAACCAAGCTTTGATGCAGCAGATTTATTTCCGAGTCGGTTAAAGTCCTATCTTCAGCCCGGTAAGACACTTTGTAAGCCAAGCTTTTCTTTCCTTTGGGAACCGGAGCGCCCACGTACTGGTCAAATATCTCAACATGCTCGATCAGAGCTTCACCGAGATTTTTAATCCAGCCAATGATCTTTTGGGCGGCAAAATCGACGTCGACGACGATTGCAACATCCCGTTCTACCGCGGGAAAACGTGAGAGAGCATGAGTGGCTGTTTGCCGCGGAGCATACTCAAGCAGTTTCTCGAAGTCAAGCTCGAAAAGCAAAACGGACGGCAACGCAAGCTGATCGCACATATCGGGATGAAGCTCTCCTAGATACCCGATATTAGTGTCGTTGTAGAACAGTACCGACGATCGCAAGGGGTGCAGAAATTCGACCTGCGCTGATGCCCAAGCTAGTCCATCCGCCAGATGAAACAGATCCAGAATTCCTTCCACCAGGCCTTTGCAGGCAAAGAAATCGCGCGGCGCCTCTTCACCTTGACGCAAACCTAAACGCGACCGCGGCCCATATAAGACTCCGGCAATGGATTGCCGTTCTTCACTAGGGCCATCTGCAGCCAGGCTAAACACCTTCCCCAAATGGAACGCGGAAAAGCTTCGCGCCTTGTGCGCCAGGTTGAAGCGCAAATTATCGATCAATCCGGGCAGCAAACTATGGCGCATCGCGGCATAATCCTTTGCCAGTGGATTGAGAACGGCGACGTCGCCCTGCGGGCTTTGCCAAAGGCCGGTGAACGACTTGTTTAGATTCTCCGTGGTAAACGGCAAGTTGATGACCTCAAAAAATCCTTCGCCGGAAAAATAGCCACGCAAATTTCTTTCCCAACGAAGCTGACCATCGATCTTGCCGCCCGTAGAGCGCAAATGCGGCAGTGTCGTAGGAATGTTTCCGTAGCCGTGCAATCGTGCGAGTTCTTCAATTAGGTCGGCCTCCCGATTGATGTCGGGACGGCTGGCGGGAGGTATGACCGACAAGCTGCGATTCTTGCTTTGCAGGCGCGTTTTCATACCCAAGGAATTCAGGATTTTCTCGGCCTGTTTAAGGTCGAGCTTCAACCCGAGCAACTTTTCGATCCGATCTTGCCGCAATATGATCGCCAGCGTCTTTACCTTGCGTGCAACGACATCGAGCACTCCGTTGAGAGCCCGTCCACCGGTGATTTCGTCGAGCAAGTAAATAGCGCGGTTCAACGCCGCGATCGTTCCTTCGGGATCGACGCCACGTTCAAAACGATGGGAGGCTTCGCTGTGAAGGGCAAGCCGCTTAGCCGTGCGACGGATCGTGCTTGGGGAAAAATTGGCGCTTTCGAGCAGCACCGATTTCGTCACATCACTCACTTCAGAATCGCTGCCGCCCATGACACCGGCAAGCGCGATCGGGTGATCGGCGTCGCAAATGAGCAGGTCATCGGCGCGCAATTCTCTGTCGACACCGTCTAGCGTCGTCAACTGTGAGGTCGGCCCTGCCGCTCGCACGACGATCTGCTTTGCGCTCAAGCGATCAAGATCGAAGGCATGAAGAGGCTGACCAGTTTCCAACATTGTATAATTAGTCACGTCGACTACATTGTTAATGGCGCGGATACCGCATGCCTCAAGGCGATGGCGTAACCAAGCCGGCGACGGCGCGACCCGGACATCCTCAGCGATCCGGGCTGAATAGCGCGCGCAGAGTTGCGCGTCTTCGATCTTGATACGGATCCGCTTCTTGATCGCCGAATCTTTATCTGCAGGACTCTCCGGCAAAGCTCGCAGTTCGTTGCCGGTGAGCGCTGCCACTTCGCGTGCGATGCCGGCAATACCGAGACAGTCGCCGCGATTGGGCGTAACGGCGATCTCGAAAAGCCAGTCCTGCCGTTCGGTTTCGGGCTCGCGCAGCGACGTTAGAGACTCGACCTCGAGGCCGGCCATCGTCAGCAACTCGGCTAGCCGCTCCGGCGTACCGGAATACGCGAGCGATTCTTTCAGCCAGTTGAAAGTGAACTTCATCGGAGTTCAGAGTTGGAGTGACGGGGTATTGGCATTAGGGCCATCACTCCATTCGCTGCGTCTAGCGAAACTGCTTCAGAAATCTCAAATCGTTTTGGAAAAATAGCCGAATATCGTCGATGCCGTACTTCAGCATAGCGAGTCTTTCGACGCCCATGCCAAAGGCGAAGCCGGAAAATTTTTCCGAATCATAGCCGACGAATCTGAACACCGCCGGATCGATCATGCCGGCGCCGAGAATTTCCAACCAGCCGGAAGCCTTACAAACTCGGCAAGTCTGACCGGACTTCATCGAGCCGCTGCCGCTACAAATTACGCACTGGATATCGATCTCCGCGCTCGGTTCGGTAAACGGAAAAAAACTCGGTCGGAAACGCACGCCGGCGTCACGCTGAAAAATTTCTCGCAACACATGGGTCAGCACGCCTTTAAGATCGGCAAACGAAATGTTCTCGTCGACCACGAATCCTTCGACTTGATGAAACATCGGCGAATGCGTAGCATCGTCATCGTGACGGTAAACCGCGCCTGGCACGATGATCTGCAACGGTGGCTGGCGGTTTTCCATGGTGCGGATTTGCACCGGCGAGGTGTGCGTCCGCAACAATCGATCGTTGGAGACGAAAATCGTATCCTGCATATCCCGAGCGGGATGATCTTTGGGAAAATTCAGCGCTTCAAAATTGTGGTAATCGTCCTCAATGTCGGGGCCGCGGGCGATCTCGAAACCCAAGCCGTGAAAAATATCGATAATTTCGTCGGTGACCAACGTGAGCGGATGTGATCCACCGCGCTCTAAGCGGCTCCCGGGAAGCGTGATGTCGACTTTCTGTTCTTTGAGAGCTCGCGACTTTGATTCTGCCTTGACGGCAGCCAAACGCGCATCCAACCACCCTTCGAGGTCGCGCTTTAGCTGGTTGAGCTGCTCACCGGCGCTCCGGCGCTCCTCCACCGGCAAGCCTCCTACACCGCGCAACAGAAGGGTCAATCTCCCGTTGCGGCCGAGGACTTCGACCCGCAGTTGCTCGATCTCCGCTTCCGAGGCAGATTGCTGGATTCGATCCAGAACCTCTCCTTGGAGAGCTTCCAGGGAATCGTTCATCGCTCTGTTTGAAAAAGCGCTACGCGCTCAGGTGGGATTTGGCTGTCTCCGCCAGTCGTCCGAACGCCGCCATATCGGCAATCGCGATCTCCGCTAAAATCTTGCGGTCTAACTCCACACCGGCTTCTTTAAGCCCTTTGATTAGCTGGCTGTAAGAAATTCCGTTGATCTTGGCCGCAGCGCCAATGCGCGTGATCCACAGTCCCCGGAAGGTTCTCTTCTTGACCCGTCGGTCTCGATAGGCGAATGTCAGGGCGCGCTCAACTGTTTCTCGCGCCGAGCGATACAAACGGCCGCGGCCGCCGACGTAGCCCTTGGCCAGCTTCATGATTTTTTTTCGTCGCTGTCTCGATTTGCTTCCACCTTTAGCTCTTGGCACGATTAACTCCTTCCGGATTTGACTGCTGCGAACCGAGAACTGCGATCCGCGCGGCTTCTAATTCCATCCTCAGTTTTTCATTTATAGGGTATCATCTGGCGAATATTTTTAGCCTCAACCGCGGCTACCGTCGTCGCTTTCCGCAGATGACGCTTGCGCTTCGTCCCTTTACTCGAAAGTATGTGTCGTTTATAGCCTTTGTTACGTTTAATTTTTCCGGTTCCGGTGACGCGAAATCGTTTCGCGGCGGCTCTATTCGTTTTGATCTTCGGCACGAGTGACTCCTCTATTACTGATACTGATTCGTTGGCTCTTGGCAATTACTTGGGCGTTAGGAGCATCGCCATGCTGCGTCCTTCCAGACGCGGCTCGATATCGACTTTGGCGATGTCTTGAATTTGTCCGACCACCCCTTTGAGCATCTGACGTCCCAGTTCCGGATGGGTAATTTCCCGGCCCCGGAAGAAAACCGAAACTTTGACGCGCTGTCCCTTCTCAATAAATTGACGAATATTGCGGACCTTATGGATGACATCGTGGGCATCAGTGCGAGAACCCATCTTAACTTCCTTGATTTCTACGACCGAGTGTTTTTTCGCCGCGCCATGGGATTTCTTTTTCTGCTCGTAGCGGAATTTGCCGTAATCCATCATTCGGCAAACCGGCGGTTGCGCTTCTGCTGCGACTTCGACGAGATCCATTTCAAGCGCTTCCACTTGCCTCAAGGCTTCGTGCAGCGGCAACACCCCGTACTGTTCCCCTTTGGGTCCGATGACCCGAACCTCGCGGGCACGGATTTGATGATTAATTCTCGCTTCTCTGGCGATAAGACACCTCCCTGTCAATTCCAACTAACTGTCGAACTTATGCTTCTCCGGTCTCTTGTGCAACTTCATAGCGCAGGCGCTCAATAAATTCCTCCGGCGGTTGCGGCGGCAGATTCTCCCCGCCACGGCGCCGCGGTGCTATGGTGCCGGCCTCGACTTCTTTGTCCCCGATCACCACCGCATAGGGAATCTTAGCGAGTTGGGCCTCGCGAATCTTGTAACCGAGCTTCTCGTTACGGCCGTCCAACTCAACCCGCCAACCGCTTTCGCGCAACTGATCAAACACTTTCCTAGCATATTCTGCCTGCGCATCGGTAACGGTCAGGATCTTCAACTGTACCGGTGCCAGCCAGAGGGGAAACGCGCCAGCGCAATGTTCGAGCAAGATCGCGATAAATCGTTCGATGGAACCCAAAACGGCCCGGTGCAGCATGACTGGCGTCGCTTCGGTGCCTTCCGCGGTCACATACTTAAGGCCAAAGCGCTCCGGCATAGCGCAGTCGATCTGCACGGTTGCGAGAGTCCACGAGCGCTCGATCACGTCGCGAAAATCGAAGCCAATTTTAGGACCATAAAATGCTCCTTCGCCGGGCAAGAGTTCGACGGTGAAGCCGGCGCGCTCAAGACAGCGCTTGAGAGCCGCTTCGGCGGCGTCCCAGAGCTCGATGCGGCCGAGAAATTTTTCCGGCCGCGTCTGCAAGGTCACGCTGATGCGATCAAAGCCGAAGACCCGGTAAACCTCCTTGGTCATGGCAACGAACTGTTCGAGTTCGCCGTCCAATTGCTCGGACGTGCAATAGATATGCGCGTCGTCCTGGGCGAAGGAACGCACCCGGGTTAAGCCGGAAAGCACACCCGACTGCTCGAAACGATGCAGTCGGCTGAAATCAGCAAGGCGAATGGGCAGATCCCGATAGGAATATTTGCGCGTGGCAAAGAGATAACAATGACCGGGGCAGTTCATTGGCTTCACGCCATACTCGCCGTCGTGCACGTTCATCAAGAACATATCGTCATGGAACGCCTCGTAGTGCCCCGACGTCTTCCAGAGATCGGTCTTGTAAATCAGCGGCGTCACCACTTCGGTATAACCGTACCGGCTATAGAGCGAACGAATATATTGAATCAACAAGTTGTAGATAATCGTGCCCTTTGGATGAAAAAAGGGCGATCCCGGCGCAATCGGATGAAGTGAAAAAAGATCCAAGGCCGGACCAAGACGCCGGTGGTCGCGTTGTTTCGCCTCTTCCACGCGCTTGAGATAGGCGTCGAGATCCTTGCGGTTTGCCCAGGCGGTGCCGTAAATCCGCTGCAGCTGTTCGTTGCGCGAGTCGCCGCGCCAATAGGCGCCGGCTATACTCGTCAATTTGAACGCTTTAATGGCCGCCGTGCTTGGCACGTGAGGCCCGCGGCAGAGATCGACCCAGTCGCCCTGCCGGTAGAGCGATACTTTATCATCCGCAATGCCTTCGATGATCTCTACTTTATAGTTCTCGCCCATGTTTCGAAACAGCTCGATTGCTTGCGCGCGAGGCATTTCTTCACGCACGACCTTCAAATCGGCTTTTGCCAACTCCTGCATGCGCTTTTCGATCAGAGACAAATCTTCCGGAGAAAAAGTCCGCTCGCTCTTAAAGTCATAATAAAAGCCGTCCTCGATAGTCGGGCCGATCGTAACTTGAGTCCCTGGAAAAAGTCCTTGCACTGCCTGTGCCATCAGGTGTGCCGTCGAATGACGCAGGACATCGAGACCGGCGGCGCTGTCCGGTAAAACAAATTCAAGCCCGCAGTCCTTGTCGATAGCACTGCTCAAATCTACTGCACGGCCGTCAACTTTGGCCGCAATCGCGGTTTTTCTAAAGCCTGCGTTGGCGGCGATTTCGTCGAGCTTGGTTCCCGGACGAACGTCAATCGACTTTCCCTCCGGGAATGTGACGTGAATGCTATCCATCACTAAAAGTTAAAACAAAATGGTAGGCACGGGCAGGATTGAACTGCCGACCTCTTCCGTGTCAAGGAAGCGCTCTCCCACTGAGCTACGTGCCTGCAACAGGTGACAGAATTAGCCCGAAAGGCCAATGCTATAAATCTCGGCGGTATCATTTTGGGGGCTTGGCTAAATGATCTCTCCCGTGAACTTCTAATGCGTTCCGATGAATAGCCCAAGCGATCGATTTTACTACCAATTTTTCGAAGCCGTGTCAACTCGGGCGGGAGATCGACGGTGCTCGATTCTGCAACCAAACCAGCCCACGATAGAGATATTGAGAGCCCGACATCACGGTTGTTAAAGCGGTCAGGACAACAAAAACATCGAGCACCCGCGCACTGAAGAGTTTGGGATCATGAAGCAGAGTCAGCGCCACAGCCAAAGTCAAAAGCTGAAAAGTCGTGCTCCATTTGCCGATTCGGCTCGGTTTAACCTCGAAACGTTCTTCGACCAGCACATAAACAATCACATAGCCAACCAATATGAGGATATCCCGGGCCACGACGACCACTGCGAGCCAAGGCGGAATACCCTCGATGGACCCGAGCATGATAAAAGACGTAATGACCAGCAGCTTATCGGCAACTGGATCGAGATAAGCGCCAAGCGCGGTCTGCTGATTCATCCAACGCGCCGCTAGCCCATCGAGAAAATCCGTGAGACCGCCGATGGCAAAAACGATCAGCGCTTCCAAGAAATGATGATAAGCCAAAAATTCGAGAAAAAACGGAATAGTCAGGATTCGAATTAAAGTTAAGGTGTTGGGTAGATTCAACATCGCGACTTCGGCTAGTGGATCTTGGACGTGGATGATGCGTGTAAAAGCTTGCGCATCTGTCCGGCGAGCTTTGGCGTCACCATCGCGATTACGTGCACACCCTCCGCGTCGTAGCGTTCATCGATGATGCGGCCGCGGTCGCGTAGCATTGCGATCAGCGCCCCTTGAGCCTGCGAGAAACAAGCATAAAACCGCTCCTTGTGCCGGTCCAAGAGTTTGCCGACACACGCCAACAGCTCCTCGACACCTGTTCCGGTCAACGCGGAGATCGGACAAACATCGCAGATTTCCTTGCTTTGCAATTGGAACGCCGGCACCTCCGGGGCCAGATCGATCTTGTTGGGGACGAGCACAGTAGGAACTTCACCGGCGCCGATCTCGCCGAGCACTTTCTCGATGATCTGAATCTGCTCCTCGAACAACGGGTTTGCCATGTCGACCAGATGCAGCAACAAATCCGCGCTGCAAACCACTTCGAGCGTGCTCTTGAATGCTTCGACCAGCGCGTGCGGAAGTTTATTGATAAACCCGACGGTGTCAACAAGCATGACTTTGTCGCCATTGGGTAAACGCAACGCCCGCGTGGTCGGATCGAGGGTTGCGAAGAGTTTATCTTCGACAAATACACCGGCGCGGGTGAGGGTGTTCATTAACGTTGACTTGCCGGCGTTGGTGTAACCGACGAGCGCCACCGACGCGAAGGGCACTTCGTCGCGCTCTCTGCGTTGCAGGGCACGCGTCCGCTCGACGGTTTTGAGCCGCCGCTTCAAGTGGCCAATGCGCTCACGAATGCGCCGCCGATCAATTTCCAATTGGGTCTCGCCCGGTCCCCGGGTGCCGATACCGCCGCCCAAACGCGACAGGTGGGTCCACTGGCGTGTCAATCGCGGCAACAGGTATTCGAGTTGGGCGAGTTCGACTTGCAGTTTGCCTTCGTTGCTGTGCGCTCGTTGCGCGAAGATATCGAGAATCAATTGGCTGCGGTCGATCACCCGGACCTTGAATGCCGTTTCCAAGTTGCGCTGTTGCGCCGGCGTCAGATCTTCGTCGATAATCACCAGATCGGCCTGTAAATCGCGCAAGCTCGATTGAATCTCTTCAACCTTGCCGCGCCCCATCAATGTCGCCGGGCTCACGCTTTTAACTTGTTGGCTATATTTCTTGAGCACGCTGGCGCCGGCGGTTTTCGCCAACCGTTCGAGCTCTTCTAGACTGTAAGCAAGCGGGACCTTGTGATCACGCGACGGCAGATCGACGCCGATCAAAACCGCCTTTTCCTGAGGGTGTTGCGTAGAAACCAGCCTCTCTTCAAGAGCTCAAGGAGTGAAAGCTAATCCGTTGGCCGAAGATCCGTCCGACCATGTCTTCAAGTTCTGGCGAGGGCGCAATGCGCACTTGTTCGGGAAGCTCGATGACGGTTTCGCCGTTGGCCGTCGCGCGCAAATGAAGGAATACGGTGTGGCGCCCGGGATAGTCGAGCAGGGTGTCGCGTAAACGAATCAGCTCGTCGGCGGATACTTCGTTCTCGCGCACGTAGAGATCGATCTTCTCGGAGTTGGTGTTGTGAACGGCGTTCTTGGGACTTTTCGCCGCTTCGGCGAGCGCGGTAATTTCATTGGCGATGATTTGGATGCGTTCCTCGCCCACCTCCATTTTACCTTTGACATAAATCGGATCGTCGGCGTTAAGCAACTCGGCGCATTTTTTATACGCCTCCGGCCAGACGATCACTTCGATGAAACCGGTTTTGTCCTCGAGATTGAAGTTGCCATAACGGTCGCCTTTCTTGGTATTGCGCAGCCGCAGTGCCGAGACAACGCCGCCCATCCGCACTTCTCCCGATTGGGCTCTTTCCTTGAGCGCGGCAATTGTGCCACCGGTAATCTTCTTGAGCACACGTTCATGTTTGTCGAGCGGATGACCGGTAATATAAAAGCCGAGCGCCTCTTTCTCGAAGGCCAGCGCTTCTTGTTGCGACCAATCAGTGACCGAAGGATAAGCCTCGCCCGCCTTCCTTGCGCCCTTGCTCGGCGTGCCGAGCATAGCGAAAATATCGATTTGACTGCTCGCCTGATCGCGTTGATGCGCCTGCCCTATTTTCATGGCGTCGTCCAACGCGCCGGTCATGCGTGCACGCGAAACCTGGGTGGAATCGAAGGCGCCGCATTTGATCAGGCTCTCGATTACCCGCCGATTGACCGCCGCCATATCGACGCGCCGGCAAAAATCGAAGAGCGAATCGAAAGGACCGTCGGTACTGCGGCTCTGGAGAATCACTTCGACGGCCTTTTCGCCGACATTTTTCACGCCCGCCATGCCAAAACGAATCTTGTCGCCCACCGGTGTGAAACTGGACAAGCTTTCGTTGATGTCCGGCGCCAGGACCTCGATGTCCTTGTCGCGGCACTCGGAGAGATTCTTAATCACCTTGTCGGTATCGCCCATTTCCGACGTCAAGAGCGCCGCCATGAACTCGACCGGATAGTGGGCTTTGAGATAAGCGGTCTGATAGGAAACCAGCGCGTAGGCCGCGGAATGCGATTTGTTAAAACCGTAACGGCCGAAGGTCTCCATCTGATCGAAAATTTCGGTCGCTTTCTTCTCGTCGATCTTTTTAGCGGAGGCGCCGCTCGCGAAGCGGTCGCGCTGCGCTGCCATTTCCTCCGTATCTTTCTTGCCCATGGCACGGCGCAAGATATCGGCTTCGCCCATCGTATAACCCGCAAGAATTTGCGCCGTCTGCATGACCTGCTCTTGGTAGACGATGACGCCGTAGGTGTCTTTTAAAATCGTCTCCAGCAGAGGATGCAAATATTTGACTTTCTCTTTGCCGCTTTTGCGCTTGATAAAGTCGTCCGCCATGCCGCTGTCGAGCGGCCCCGGCCGGTACAATGCCAGAATGGCAACGAGATCTTCGAAGCAATTGGGCCGGATCTTAACGGTCATCTCGCGGATGCCCGTGCTTTCCAGCTGGAACACTCCAGTCGTGTTGCCCTGACAAAGCGTGCGGTAGGTTTTTTTGTCGTCGAGCGGGAGTTGCTCGATATCGACCTTTTCGCCGCGGGTCACTTCGATGAGCTTCAGGCAATCATGAATCAGCGTAAGCGTTTTGAGGCCAAGAAAGTCGAACTTCACCAGACCGATTTTTTCCACCCAGCTCATTTCATACTGGGTGACGATGCCGCCTTCTTTGTCGACGAACAACGGCAGATGATCGACCAATGGCAGATTGGAAAGCACGACACCCGCCGCGTGGGTGGATGCGTGGCGCACCAATCCTTCCAAGCGCAGGGCATGATCCATCAGGGTTTTTATCCGTGGATCATTTTTCATCAGCTCGGGGATGCGCGGCTCCATCTTCATCGCCTCGGTCAGCGGGTAATCGAAGCCTTGCTTGGGCGCGGGAATCAGCTTGGCGATCTCATCGGTTTCGGCAAACGACAGCCCAATGGCGCGGCCGACGTCTCTGATCGCGGCTTTGGCTTTAAGAGTACCGAACGTGGCGATCTGTGCGACCCGGTCCGCGCCGTATTTATCTTTGACATATTGGATCACCTGGGCCCGGCCGCGAATGCAAAAGTCGACGTCGATATCGGGCATCGACTTGCGCTCGGGATTGAGGAAACGTTCGAACAGCAAGACGTGGCGGATCGGATCGAGGTCGGTGATGCGCAGCGCGTAAGCCACCAAACTTCCCGCCGAAGAACCGCGCCCGGGTCCGACAGGAATACCGTTGCGCTTGGCGTAGTTAATGAAGTCAGCGACGACCAGGAAATAGCCGGGAAACTGCATGTCTTTGATTACACCCAGTTCGTATTCCAGCCGCTCTCGGTACGATTTTCTAACCTCCGGGTCGGTGATGTCTTTGAGCCGCTCGTCCAAGCCCTCGTACGCCAGCTCGTCTAGGTAGTCGTCGAGGCTAATCTCTTTCGGCGGGGTAAAATTGGGGAAGTGATACTTACCGAATTCGATTTCGAGATTGCAGCGGCCGGCAATTTCCAAGGTCCGTTCCACTGCGCCCGGGCAGTAGTCGAACCCCAGAACCATTTCTTCGGCGGTTTTCAAATAGAGCTCATCCGTTTCCATCTTGAGCCGATTCTCTTCATTGACCGTCTTGCCGGTCTGCACGCAGAGCAAAACATCGTGCGCATGAAAATCGGCGCGCTCGCCGTAGTGGCAATCGTTGGTTGCGACCACGGGAATCGAAACTTCCTTCGCTAACTCGACGAGCAGGCGATTGACTTTTTCTTGTTCTGCCAGCTTGTTGTCTTGAATCTCGATGTAATACCGATCGCCGAAAATCGACGCGTACTGCTCTACGGCGGCTTTGGCCTTCTCATGATTGCCGTAGTTCAATGCCTGTGAGACTTCACCTTGCAAGCAGGCGCTCAAGGCAATCAGCCCGCCGTTGAATTCCTTGAGCAGCTCTTTGTCGATGCGCGGCTTATAATAGAATCCTTCCATGTAACCGAGGGACACCAGCTTGCAGAGATTTCGATAGCCCTCGTTGTTCATTGCCAGAAGAATCAAGTGATTGTTGTATTCCTTCGGTCCCTTGTCGACGCCCTTCTTTTCGAAGCGGCTGGTCGGTGCCACGTAGATCTCGCAGCCGATGATCGGCTTGATGCCGTGGCTCATCGCTTCGCGGTAAAACTCGATGGCGCCGAACATGTTACCATGATCGGTCATGGCAACCGCCGGCTGATTCATGGCCTTGATGCGCCCGAACAGCTTGTCGACTTTATTGGCGCCGTCCAAGAGGCTGTATTCGGTATGACAATGTAAATGAACGAAACGAGAATGCTCCATTGCGGTAACTAATCAACTAACACAAACCCGAGAGCTCGACAAATCTTTGATTGAATTTTGCGTTAAAACTTATCCACAGGCTGGGGCCATAGACCCGCAGCGATGAAATCTTCCAAAATAGCGCTGAGAATATTAGCAAAATTATAT
>Ga0193717_1001653_pt1 | contig 13525 bp, 14 predicted proteins | sample U2c2metaG_FD_145900 | JGI IMG/M metagenome (GOLD analysis project Ga0193717, IMG submission 145900) | Soil microbial communities from a riparian zone of the East river system, Colorado, United States - U2c2 | ecosystem: Environmental > Terrestrial > Soil > Riparian zone | place: USA: East River... | reverse complement strand
AGCCTCTGCACGAGCAAAGCAACAACATCCGCTTTCAACGTCGTTGGCCTGCCCTTATACACGCCTCGTCTTTTAGCCAGCGCAATTCCCTCTCGCTGACGCTCCCGAATTAATTGCCGCTCAAACTCGGCAATTGCACCCATCACGCTCAGGAGCAGATTCGCCATGGGCGAATCCTCACCGGTGAAGATGAGATTTTCTTTGCGAAACTCCACCCGGACACCACGTTCCGTCAGACCAAACACCAGCTTGCGAAGATCGTCCAGGTTACGGCCGAGTCGATCCATCGAGTGACACACCCAGGGGTTACGCATGAAATACCGGGCTAAGTTTGCGGTTGGAAGTAGGTGAGGTTTCGCGCTTACCTCATAGTTGGAGGCAAGTGCGGATGTCGGCGAAGAAGCTTGCGGAACATTTTTCCGAGTTGGAAGATCCCCGTTGCAGCGGTAAGGTGGAACACCTTCTAATCGACATTCTGGTGATTGCCGTCTGCGCGGTGATTGCGGGCGCCGAGAGTTGGGTCGACATGGCGCTCTATGGTCAGAACAAGGCGGACTGGCTGTCGACTTTCCTGAGGCTACCGAACGGCATTCCGGCCCATGACACCTTCCGGCGTGTCTTCATGCTGATCGACCCAGAGGATTTTGAGAATCGTTTCACAGCCTGGACGCAGGCCTTTGCCGTTAGCGTGGATCGGGAGGTCGTCGCTATTGATGGCAAGACGGTGCGCGGTTCCTTCGACCGTAGCCGCGATCAAGGCCCGCTGCATATCGTCAGCGCCTGGGCCAGCGAGCGGGGGCTGGTGCTCGGCCAGCGCCAGGTCGGCGACAAGTCGAACGAGATTACTGCAGTCCCGGAACTGCTCGACACGCTGGATCTCAAGGGCAACATCGTGACTTTGGACGCGATGGGCTGCCAAAAGGCGATCGCCAGCAAGATCCTCGAACGGGGCGCCGATTATCTCGTCACGCTCAAGGCCAATCAGGGCAAGATCTTTGCCGCGGTGCGAGATCATTGCTTCGAAACTTGTTTTGCACTTGGCTCATCCAACCGGCCGGCCTCGGACGAGTTCGATGACAAACATGGGCGCCTGGTCCGCCGCAGAGTCTTCGCCTGTCCGCAGACCGCTCTGCTCGAGCCTTTGCGCGACTGGCCCGGTTTGCGGACCGTCGTCGCAGTGGAAAGCATCCGCAGCATCAACGGCTCGGGCAAGGTCGACGCCGAAATTCGCTATTTCCTATCCAGTTGCACCGACGCGCCGGAGATGCTGGCCAAGGCCATTCGCCAGCACTGGAGCATCGAAAACAGCCTGCACTGGGTGCTCGACGTTACCTTCCGAGAGGATGACTGCCGGGTTCGCGACCGCACCGCCGTCCGCAATTTTGCCTTGCTGCGAAAGATCGCCATCAACCTCGTCCGACGACATAACAGCTCAAGGAACAGCTTGCGCGGACGACGAAAAATAGCCGCATGGAACAACCAGTACATGCGCCAGGTCCTCACAGGTATTTTTCATGCGTAGCCCCTGACGTCCTGTGCAGCGCTTTGCATTGCTGATTGCTGATCTAGATGCCCGCACTGCTGAGGTAAGGCTTAATCCTGCCGAAACGGCACACGGGCATATCAACGCACGAAGTGAGCCCGAGGACGAGTTGTATTATGGTGCGTACCTGCGTCGGGCACAAGAGATTCTGCAATGTAGCATGCTTCCGCTAGATCTCCGTCCCGTCATCAAACAGCTGGTCTCGGAGCAGAATCCCCGCGTGGTGCGTATCCACATAAATCGTCACGCAAATCAGAAGAATGGGCGACACACGCTAAACGCGGCGCACGGCGATGTCAGGGACGATCCCGACTTTCTGCTGATGTACGGTAATAGTGAGTCTTGGGCGTGGGGATCGACCTCATTTCATTGGACGCCAGCGGTATCGAGTGGCTTCTTGAAACGCGAACTCTTCTCGCAGCTGAATGCAATGGACGGCTATGCCAGAGTGAACGCGGATTGTAGCGATGAGGAGATCAACTACATTGTCGGACAAATTCGAATACGCTAAGCGGCAATATCCCGATATGGCTGACCTCCTCGATCGCATGCAGTCGTATGTGCGTCGCCAGGACGGAGCGGGAGAGCCATACATCATCCCAAGCTTAGCGGGTGCTGTCTTAAGCCTCACCGATGGTGAGGCTTATGTTCTTCTGGAAATTCTCACTAGCGCTGGTGTGGTCGAGCGCGCTTTCAACGTGTACTGCAGAGCTACGGATCGTTACCTCACAACAGCAAGAAGCATTGAAGAGCTCGATGACCCGCGACTGTTCGATGGCTTTTGCGATGAATGCGGCCGTAAACATGATGCCCGGGAAATGAGAGTCGAGCTGGCCTTCACTGTAGCAAAGGAAAACCGCCTCTCGGAGGCGGCTTAGGTGGCTTTTTCAGATCAAACCGCCAAAAGAGAACACAACAAGCACGAGCTCTCTTTAGGCGAGCAAGCCCTTCAAGCGCAACTGTCTTTACTGGCCGTAGCTGAGCGTTCCGACAAGCCCGCCGTCCAGATCGCAGCGATTGCAATGGCGAAGAAGGTCAGCACCCCTCATTCAAGCCGAATCGGCACGCCAGTTGCAACTATTCTCGGTCTTCTGATGATCGTAGGCGCCGGCTTCGTGATTGACCACGCCGTGAAGAGCTACAGTTGGTTCCCTGCAATGGTTGTTACGACGTCTGCGTTTGGTCTGCTTCTAATAGCAATTGGTTTACTCGCATTGTTTTCCGGCCACATCCCTGCAGATAAATTCATGAAATTCGCTGCCTGGGGTAAAGGGTACTTTTCGACTGTGGCGTCCGCATGGCGTCAATGGAGATCGGGCGAGATCGATTATGGAAATGAAGAAGACCAGGCGTAGTTCTCCAGCAATTGATTCAGGTGGACCCGGTGGGCAGGCATGAACAGCTGGAAAATCCGGCACCCATGTCCACGTAAGGGGTCGTCTCAGAATTCGGACTATAAACGTACGCTAACAATCAATAGGTAATGAAAACAAACCACTTACTCTGATGGCTCTGCTTTGCGTGCCGTCTGCGATGTTTGTTCTTGTAAGTTATTGATGCTATTGACACGCTTTTTCTTAGCGTGCTCTGTTGTCCGAATTCTGACGGGACCCCTAAAACACCTTGCATTGCAAAAGTACACCTCGCCACCGCTGTCCTTTAGGACGAAGGAAGATGCGGGGAACAGCAAGTCGATCGTAAGGACATACCCGTCGATTCATGGATTGTAGTTCCACCTCGGTCGAAGAAACCCTTACTTATCATTGGTCGACGTCAGTCTGCGCCTTTCGAGCTTTTGGCGTGAGCGCTCGAGCTCTTCGGCAATGAGCTTTTCGTTGGGCAGAACTGTTTGAAATTCGGCGGCAAGTACCTTGTTGGGAAGATTGTCTAGTGCGTAGTGCGCTTCTGCCGCTCCCTTTTCCGCGCAAAGAATCAGACCGATCGGAGGATTTTCGCCTGGCTTCATCCAGTGTTCCCGGGCGTAGTTGAGATAAAGATGCATCTGGCCAGCGTCAGCGTAGCTGAACTTGCCGACCTTCAAATCGACAATGAGCAGACAGCGCAGGCGGCGGTGGAAGAAGACCAGGTCAATGCGGAACCAAGTGTCATCAATGCGAAGCCTCCGCTGACGACCGAGAAAGGTGAAGTCGTCACCCAGTTCCAACAGGAAGTCCGTGAGGTGCTCGATCAGCGACTCCTCCATATCGGATTCGGAGTATTCGTCCTTGAGGTCCAGGAACTCCAGGACGAACGGGTCCTTGATCGTCTCTTCCGGGGTAACGACGTCGCTAGGCTCGGCGGTTTCGGCCTTCTCCAACATTGCTGCCTTATTTTTTGATAGGGCGATCCTTTCGTAGAACAGGCTGCTAATCTGCCGATCAAGCTGTCGAACGGACCAGCCAGCTCGGAGAGCTTCTGCCTCATAGAAAATTCGGGCCTCTGGATTCTTGACGGAAAGCAGCCGGACATAAGCAGACCAGGGCAACGGGAACTTTGTAGCCAATTCGGGCAAGGCAATAGATATTGCAGACGGTGTCTGCAATATCTTCGATGATGGCCATGCGACGAAGAACGCACGCATTTGCATGAGGTTGCGCCATCCGAATCCTCTGCCAAAATGCGGCGTAAGGTCGCTGGCTAACCTCCGAATCAGCGCCTCTCCGTATTCTGCACGTTGCTGGCCTGCCTGCTCCGAATCAACAATCCTTCGTCCGATTTCCCAATACGTAGCAGTCATCAATGCGTTGACCGTGCGGACCGAGGCAGCACGAGCAGTGCCAAGGAGCTTGACGATCCCTTCATGGATGTCTATATAGTTTTCAGGAACGAGAGGGGCGTCATTCATTGCAATAACTCTATTCTCCTCCATAGGAGGCTTTTAAGAATGGCGCATCTCGACAGTTTAGGTCGGCCCATTCACAATCCCAGATTGTCGTTCACCGCGATTTCAATATCCTGCTCGGACCCTAGATAGCGCTCAGTCGTCTGGATTGAGGAATGCCCAAGCAGGAATTTGATCTGCTCCAGATCCCCGCCATTCTTGCGGCACAACTTGGCGCAAGTACGGCGGAGGTCGTGGGCGCCGAAGTGTTCGATCCCGATTTGTTTAGATGACTGTTCAACTATTGACCAGACTGCCCAGTCACTCAGTGTGTCGCGATTGATCTTCCCGCTTTTGGAAACCGACCGTAGCAGCCGTCCATCTTCGATACCAGCCGCGGTCATCCAGGCGTTGATCCCTTGCTTGATCCAGATCGGGATGGCGACTGTCACGCTGCACTCAATTCGCGGATTGATGGCCCTTATTTTTCAGCATTGTCCGCTTTTTTACTGCAAAGCTACTGCAGTCAAATCACGGATACTTGTACTCAAATCGCGGACGATGTACGCGACGAAGTTCGTCCGCGATTTGAATGCAAAAGTGGAACAATAGGAGACGCTGGCGAGGCAATCTGAGACATAGCGCTGCACAGTGAAGCTATGATTCATCCCTTGGCAGAACAACCCAGACTCAGCGCAGAGAGCATCCCCGAAGCGGAGAATCAACTCCGCTCTCATCCACGCTGTCCGCGATTTCGATACAAACATGCCCTGAATTCCGCGATTTGGGTGCAGGATCTGGATGCCACAACGCATTTTCCGCGAATTGAGTGCAGCGTGACAGTGGCTGCGGCAGTGGTAATCCTCTCCGGTTGCGCGCGCAATTCGTCAGCTTCTCGCGAGGCGCTTATCGAAGAATCGGAACAATAGCCCGTAAGCAACGATTGCCGACAGCACACCAGTAAGAAAGTCGGTGAGGACAACCATGCCGGCCGTATAGATCATCAGGGCAACATGGAAACGATTGTGTTTGAGCACCTGGTTGATTTCGGCCGGCTTCACCATGACGGTGGCGACAAAGAGGAGGATTCCGCCGATGCACGCCATAGGCACGAGTTCGAGATAGCGCGCCAGAAAAACAGCAAGGATTAGTTTCAATGCGAATTTGCATATGCCGGCAAGAGGCGAGATGGCGCCGACCTTGATGTTGGTGGCAGTGCGGGCTAGCGCACCGGTATGCGGAAAGCCGTTCAGCATCGGAACGATCACCTGAACGATGCCCTGTCCCCAAAGTTCCTTGTTTGGATTGAATGGAAGTCCGCGGTTATCCGCTAGTCGATCTGCCATACGGGAGCACAGTAGACTTTCAACGGCGGCGACAAAGACAATGGCGACCACGTAATAACCGAGGTCGGCCAGAAACTCGCCCCTCCAAGCGATGGCTGCTGGAGGGGTAAAGACGAGGAAATTCCTTGGAATGGATCCGTATCTGTCTCTAACTAGCGTGAGCCCCTCGTCGGCCCAGACCGTGGCAGCAACCAGAGAAGTGATGCCGATTGCGAGTAGCGGCGCAGGGATGAAGATTGAGATGCGAAGTATGTATTTAGTCAGCAAAAAGGTCCCGATTCCAAGACCGATCGCGTAGATGTTTACCTGTTCGAGATTTGCTCCGATTGCTTGCACCTTCCCGATGAAGCCGTGACCGAGCTTGACTTGGAGGCCTAGAACCTCCCCAATTTGAGAGAGCGCGATGGTGATTGCGATCCCTATAGTGAATCCCACAATGATTGAGTGCGGTACCCTGGCCACAATCCGACCCAGCCGCGCAATGCCGAGCACCACGAGGATGATGCCGGCGAGAATGGAGGCGAGCACAAGCACGGAATGATCGTATTTTTCCATAAGGCCGGCGATGACGGGTATGAAAGCAGCAGTAGGGCCGTAGACCTGGTACTTTGAGCCGCCCCACAATGCCCCAATAAGGCCAGCCACCGCGCCACCCACAATGCCCTGTTCAGGACGCAGGCCTGAAGCCATCGCAAACCCCATGGCCAGCGGGATGGCAACCATAGCGACGATCAGCCCGGCAGTGAAATCGCGGAATACATTCAGTCTCCAATCACCGTTCCGGAGATCCTCATAGCGGCCGTCGATTGGATTCAGAAAGTATCTAAGCCGACGCAACAGATCGGTTTCGTCCGGAGCTTTCGCCAGCCCCTCTGGCGAAACTACCTCCTTCTTCAGCATCGCTTCCGAACTAAGCATTTCACACCTCTCCTTCGCATGTCGTATAGCCGGCCGCGTGCGCCCGTTCCAGTCACGGTCTCGACCAAATACAATTCAGTCCGGATAACCAACCGGTTGCTGGTGCATTCAGCTCCACATTCTCATTGCGTTGCGAAGCGGAAAACCGCAAGACAGTCGTTGTATTTTCAGGAATTTGTACTAAAGCCACGCTGCGCGTTAGAAGATCTTGCCTATATCCTTTTTGCTGTCCCTGTCACTTACTTCTTTCCCTGGCTAGCCGTCGCCAACAGAGCGCATACAAGCAGGCACTCAGTTCAGGAGAACGGCCAGGGACACGCTCCAAAACTTCACCAAAAGAATGCGGGCTGGACGACAGGAGGAGCTCTTTCGCGGAACGCGGCTGCAGGAGCAGAGATGAGGGGTTCAGAGCGGTCAACAGCTGCTGAATGGGCGTCCGCGAGAGTACCGGCTAAGCTGCGCCCAGAAGGAAGCGCAGCAGAGAGAGATTCATCGCACTTGGAGCGTTTGTCGGTATCGGCCGGAGCAACGATGAGTGACTCGCATTGTGCGTGTCGTGCGTAGTGAGTGTCCGCTGAGTGGGTGTCGCCCTCAAGCGCACAACCGTAGGCCGGCTCGAAGCGCGCGTGGCGTATGGCGCCGCTCCTTGCCCCCGCTTTCATCAGAGCGGAGCGCGAGCCAGGAACACAAGCCGCCGCGACGAGCAACAGCACAAGTGCGGCAAGCGCGCCGCACGACCAGACTCGAGAGGTGCGTATCAAGCGCCCTCCCTTCCTGCCACATATAATAACTGTTCAGCGGCTTATCGGCACGACTTGCACGATCTGTGATTCGTGTAACGGAGCATGATTTGTAGTGTTCAGGTAAGCCGGGTCGCGTTCATCGGCTGGCGCCGAGCGCGATTGCCGGCTGGTCGCGGATCCCAAGGGGCAACGGCCACAGCTCAAAACATGGCGCAACTCAGCCGCGCAGGTCGAATTGGTCGCTCCGGGCATGCCACAAATCTATATACTTTTAACGGTATGGCTCATTATCGGCGGGCCCTAGTCGCGTTGTCATTGGGAGACCAGGATTTTCAGCTTCTAGATTACGTGGCCATGTTGTGTTGTATCAACGGGATTGGCGAACTCGATCTGGTCCACGTCACCGCGCATCGCGCACCGGAACTGCAGCGCATCTTGGACGATCGAACACAGAGGGTAGGCGAGAGATTTCCGGATTACATTCAGTCGAATCGTCTATTCCACCATCTATTGGAGGGCGACCGAGGCGACAAGCTCGTTGAATTCTCTGCTGAACGGCACAATGATGTGATCCTCGTCGGTCATAGCGCCAGTCACAACCCGCGGCGCTCACTTGCCCGGAGCCTTGTTAGAAAGGCCCTGTGCTCTGTCTGGCTGTTTCCGAATGAGGCGCCCGTGAAGCTCAGGCGCATTGTGGCCCCCATAGATCTCTCGGGCCAATCTGCGGATTCCCTACAGGAAGCAATTTACATTGCGATATTGGCTGGCCTCAGAGAGGTCACCGCTCTTCACGTTTACTTTGATCCCACAACCGTGACGTACAACGGACGGGAGACCCAGATGCTCCTCAAGGATGAACACGAGGTCGCAAGCTTTCTCCAGAGATTCGATCCTCATGGCCTTCGGATTGTGCCTCGTTCTATAGAGGAGTCCAACGTAGCGCACGGAATTCATCGTGTCTGTACTGAGCGAGGCGCTGATCTAATTGTCATGGGTACGCGCGGCCGAAGCTCCGCGGCATCGATCCTCCTCGGCAGCCAGACAGAACGTACCTTGATGGAATCAAAGATCCCAGTCCTCGCCGTCAAGCACTTTGGGGCCCGACGCGGGCCTCTTGACGTTCTCCTCCACAATCGGCTTCGTCATGGCGAGGATATCCATTTCGACTGAGTCTGACGAACTGCAGGCGTGCCGATCCAGCCTATGGTGAAGGCATTGCACTAGCGCTGGGGCTTGAACAGGCCGCCCAAGTATAGCTCTCCCGCTACAGCAGCGCACCCTTTCGAGTTGAAGCGGCGTTGACTCCAGTGTCTAGACTGCGCTGCCGGGCCGTTCATCCGAGTGCTACTTGCCCATACTCGTCGAGGCGATTTGCAACCATTCGACCACAGATCGGCTACCGAAAGTCCTTGGTGAGTAGTATGCTTATTTCACGTCGGGACTCCCGTAATTAGCTACCTTGAAGGGAGTTTCTTATGGCTATGAATCCTGTCGGGAACGTTTCCATAACCGATCAAACACCACACCTGACGACAAGCGAGATCATATTTAGCCGGATTCTCGTCGCGACTGACTTCTCGAAAGCCGCGAATCAGGCTCTGAAAACAGCTATTATCCTTTGCCAGCTCTTCGGGGCGAAACTTTCTCTCGTTCATGCATGCGCACCTATCCCATATTGTGTCGAGACTGGGCCGCCGCCCGATGCAGACCTCGAGGCCGAGACAGAAGAAATGCAGCAGCTTGTTCAGAGCGAACCCGGACTTAGCGCTTTAATGCCCAAAGTGGTTGTGGCCTCTTCCCAAGCAATCGACCTTATCAATCGGGTTTCGAAAGAAGAGAACGCGGATCTCATCGTCGTAGGATCACACGGCGCCAGCGGATTAAAGCGATTAGTTCTGGGCTCGGTTGCCGAGGCAGTAATGCATCAAGCAACGTGTCCGACCATGATCGTGGGACCAAACTGCAAGCCTGAACAACATCCGTTCCGATCCGTACTCTTCGCCACTGACCTCAATACAACCGGACTTCGTGGCGCGCAATATTCGTCCGGATTAGCCGAGCGCTTTCACGGTAAGCTGACCGTTCTCCACGTCATGAATCCGAACTTCAAGGATCATAACGAGCGCGAACTGGTCAGGAGCCGTATTCGAAAGGAAGTTGCTCAACTCCTTCCTTCCGATGTGGAGCGCTACTGCAAGACCAAGATACTTCTGGAATACGGCAAGCCGGCTGAAACCATTGCAATGATTGCCAGGACTGAGTGCGCCAGCATAATCGTGGTTGGTTTTCGCGATCGAATGCTCGCGGATCACGCGCCTTGGTCCACTATCTCTTACGTCATCCGAGAAGCCAATTGCCCCGTTCTCGGTATTCGTGGTCACCTCATGTGAGAGGTATTTGAAACAGAAACGTGTTCATTTTTAAGTTGCGCGTCTCCAAGCCTCTCAACATCCTTGAGCCATCGTTCTCTTCGCCTGCGGCTAACGGAAACAGTACAATAGACACGTATACACCCACCCTAGACCAATCGACTCTTAATCGACTGGCCGAAGTGAGTTCAAGTGGTAGGCAGTGAGGAACTCGAACCCCCGATATCCTGCTTGTAAGACAAGCGCTCGATAGGTCGGCACTGTTATAACCCTCCCGAGGACGTTCCGGTCCATCTCTGGATCTCCGCGCTTTGAGGAGAAAGACGAGAGCGGCGGGTGCGGCCCTTTCTGCAGCCCTTAGCTGCCTTTGATTGGGAAAGACAGGCAGCTTCGCCGTCGCATTGCTGACCCGGTCGTTGCCCTCCCGCACCGTCTCGGGGCGCAGGAAGCTGTTGGCGGCGGTGAACAGGGTCTGGTAGCTCATGTCGGAGATCGCGCCCATCTTGCCTAGGCCGACGTTGGTGCCGTAGGCGATCAGGCAGGCGACGACCGCGCGCCGATCGAGTGGTGTCTTCACGTAACGCTGGAGAATATGGGTGAATGCGTCGAGACACTGGCAGCATGAATCGACGAACTGGAGGAGCTGTGCAATGTGAATCTGGGGCAACCCATCGAAGAAGGGGTTGTTGACTGTTTCTTCGTCGCCTACGTAGGGCAGCGACCAGGTTATCTCGCCGCCCTTGGTTCTGCTCAGCTTGACGTGCGGATTGTCCCCGGACAAGATGCGTCGGTTCACCTCTTCGTATTGGGCCTCCAGCTCCTTTTCCATGCCATTGAGCACCTCCGCCATGGGTTGCGACAACAGCGGAGCATCGATGTCCTCAAGGATTCTTTGCCGATCTCGTTGCCAAGTGTCCTTCGGAATCAGGTCTTCATCGAAGCTGCGGAAACGCAGCGAATCGCTGACGTAGATGTCGCCGGCTTCCAGCCGATTGCGGAGCAGCCGGTACACGAGGAACTCATATTTATCGGCATGGATGATGCGGTTGCCATCACGGTCCTTTTGGTAGAGGTAGGGTTTCATCCCTTGAGGGATGAATGCCTTCGGCATCTGATCGAAGCTGTACCGGCTGAGGCTCTTGCCATTGTCGAAGCACTGTCTCAGAAACGCGACCGCCTCCATCAGGTTGTCGTCCTCACTGTGAGCGGCGAACGGCAGCTGGAGCAACAGCGGTCGCAGATGCTGTTTAAACGAGAGAGCGAACGAAGCGACGAACTCCCATTCGATCGCTGTTGTATCGAAGCCATGGGCGCCGATGTACTCCGCCGCCCGCGTAAACTTTGCGCGCTCCAGAATGCCGAAGGCGCGCCGCTTGACCTCGCCGAAGGGAACCGAATCGGCGATGCTGTCGTCGAGGAACATGCTCAAAATCTGCCCGATACGCTCGACGCTTTCGTTGCCTTCCTCGCCACCGAGCTCCTCTTCCACAGCGTCGCCGGCCAGCCGGCCACCCGCCACGTCCTCGTCTCCTACACCGAGGGCTGCCATCCAGTACCTAGAGGGCTATTTTTGCCCAACCCCTCGAAACGGTCTAATTGGCCGTGAGGAGTGCTGAGGCCTGATCTCTCTGCTGAGCGAGGTAGGCGAAGAAGATGCGTCTGCCGACGCCAACGACCTTGCAGACCTCATCTGCCGTCTTTCCAGAGTTGTCGTAAAGCACTTTGGCGTCTCGCAACTTGACGACATCGGTGCGTGGCCGCCCTCCGGTCTTCCCTCGTGCCTTTGCGGAGGCCCGTCCTGCGGCTGCGCGTTCGGCCCGCAGCTCCCGTTCCATCTGATGAATAGCGCCCATCATAGAAAGAAAGCATCGTCCGGTGGCGGTGCTGGTGTCGATATTTTCTCGTAGAGAGACGAGGTTGACCTGCTTGCGGTCGAGTGCTTGTGCCGTTTCGAGCAGGTGCATGAGGGAGCGCGTCATGCGGCTCAATTCGGCCACGACCAGAATGTCGCCGGGGCGGACGTACTCCATGAGCTGATCCCAGCCTGGCCGATCCATGCGGGAGCCGGTCATCTTGTCGGTGAAGATCTTCTTGCACCCCGCCGTCTTCAAGGCGTCGATCTGCGAATCGAGGTTCTGACCGATACTGCTGACGCGGGCGTATCCGACGCGGTGCAGTTGATGTGTGTCCATAGTGCGGAAAGTTATCAGGCGTCGGCGGAATCCGCACGTTGTTTTTCGCAAAGGTTTCCGCACGGGATACGGGCCAGCGGCTACGATAAAAGGCATCCCAACCCTGCCGTGCGGAAAGTGTACTTCTTGCACTCGCTGAAAGTCGCTTGTGCATGGCCTCCGAATCCCGCCGCCTGTCGATCCTGACCATCCAGGAGATAAGCGAACTTTACGATCTTCCCTCCTTTACGGAAGAGGACCGTCATCTTTACTTCGATCTGAGCCCGACCGAGCGTGAGTTGGTCGATGGCGTGTTCACGATCTCGGTTTCGGTTCACCTCATCCTGCAGCTTGGCTATTTCAAGGCCAAGCGCCAGTTCTTCGTCTACGAGCTCGGCTCGGTCACGGGTGATGTGGGACACATTCTTCAGCGCTATTTTCCCGCGAGAGGGATGGCGGAGATCAAGCGGGCCGCCAGATCGAACCGTCTGGAGCACCAGCAGCTCATTCTCAAGTTGTTCGACTACCGGTTCTGCGATGGCGGCGCGAAGAAGAAACTTGAAGCCAAGGCGCAGCGCGTGGCGATGCTGTCGGCGCAGCCGGTCTTTATTCTGCGCGAAGCCTTGCAGTACCTGGTCCACCGACGCATCCTCGTACCTGGCTACACCTACCTGCAGGACATGGTGGGACGGACTGTCTCGGCGGAACGGCTGCGCCTCGTCGATTCGCTTCTGCTACTGAAAAGGGGCAACGCTCCCAAGGAGATCCATGCCAAATCCGCCGTCACACTCGTATCCGGAGTTCGCATCAAGAGGTACCGCAACGAGTAGCCGCGCGTTTGTCGAAACGATCGAACACAGCAGATTTGTTGAGTTCTGCAATGCACGTCGTCACTTCCGCTACATCGGGCTATGCTATGGACCACCCGGCATCGGCAAAACACTCTCCGCTGTGCGCTACAGCCGCGCGGATCAGATCGTTCCGCGCGATCGCTGGACAAGCGAAGTAAGAGACGATTGCCCTGTCGACACCCTGCTTTATACAACTTCTGTGGTCAATACTCCCTCCAGGGTCGAAAACGACATTAAGATGGCGCGAGAGAGAGTGATGAGTATCGTACTGGACCCTATTCGGCCGGAAGCGACGATGGTTCTGGAGGAGATCAGACTTAAAGACGAGAAGACTCGTAGGGAAATCATGGACAAACCAGGCTGTTCTCCGTGCGACCGCCCTGCTGTCGATCCGACATACTTTGAGACATACAAGCAATATCAAGTTAAACAACGAGCAGTATCAGACCCGACTACTTTAATCCTTGTGGACGAGGCCGATCGCCTCCAGATGAACAGCCTCGAACAAATGAGATCGATCTTCGATGAGGGAACCGCCGGTATGGTGCTGATCGGAATGCCCGGCATCGAGAAGCGCATAGCCCGTTTTCCGCAGTTCTATTCGCGTATTGGTTTCGTTCATGAATTTCGTCCCTTGGACCCCGACCAAATGCAAGAACTACTCGAGCAGCGCTGGACTCCCACGGGCGTTACGCTTCCCGATGAAAAACTCGTCCCGGAGGTCATCGCCAGCGTCATACGGATGACCGGCGGAAACTTCAGG
>Ga0193717_1001650_pt1 | contig 13527 bp, 14 predicted proteins | sample U2c2metaG_FD_145900 | JGI IMG/M metagenome (GOLD analysis project Ga0193717, IMG submission 145900) | Soil microbial communities from a riparian zone of the East river system, Colorado, United States - U2c2 | ecosystem: Environmental > Terrestrial > Soil > Riparian zone | place: USA: East River... | reverse complement strand
TGGCGGCAATCGAGATCGCCAGGACGCGCCTGGCAATCTCGAGCTCCGAAAGGCGGCTGCCGCGGCCCATTTCCTCGATGGCGTTGCGGTACAGATTGCGCGTGGCGAAATCCATGGCAGGAAAGTCGGGCGCCGAATTCAGCGCTTCGTCGACCAGGCTCACGCTTTCGAAGAACTCCGCCCAGTCCACGTCCGACATGAGACGCATGCTGGTGATGATGTTGCGCACGGTGACGTTCGAAGCGCCCTGGCGCAGATGTTCTTCCTGCAAGAGCCGTTCGGAGCTGGTTTCGTGCTCCGCGAGTTCCTCTTCGAGCCAAAGCAGCGCGGGTGTGACTTTGGGATCCTGATCACGGAGCCGGTGCACGAGTTGTACGGAGAACGCGGAGCTCAGCGCCGGCGATTTTTCACGCCAGGCGCGCAAGGCATTTGGATTGACGCGCTGTCCGTTGACTCCGAGCAGGCGGTCGGCCACCGCGTCGGCTTCCTGGCGTGCCAGCCGGCTGGAGACGATGCGCTGCGCCACGCGCCGGAGGTTCTCCACCAAAACGATGCGCAGCGTGATGGCCACCGCCCACAACTCGCCGATGGTCAGCGGTTCGACACTTTGATAGGCGTGCACGAATCGCCGTAGGGTCTCGGGCTCGAAGCGGCTGTCCGTATGCGCGACGAAAGCCCAGGCGATTCCGAATACGCGCGGGAATCCGGTGAAGGGCCCCGCGACCAGCTTTGGCAGCTGGCGGTAGAACTGGGGCGGCAGATCTTCACGGATCTCGCGGATCTGCTCTTCGACCACGTGATAGTTGTCGAGCACCCATTCGGCGGCGGGCGTGATGCTGCGGCCTTCGTCCACCGCCTTGGCGATGGACCGGTACGCCGCCAGAAGAACCTTTTCATTGCTTCGCAGGCGGGTGGCAAGCGAGCGACCGAACCCGGGAATAGCACCTATCGGCTGGGCGGCTGCCAGCGTCTTCGCGTGTTGCTCCAGCCGCTCGATGCTGAAGATTTCCTCGCGCAGGATCTGGTCGTCGCTCCAATGTTTTCCGGGCGACAGGTGTTCAATGATTTCGTCGAGAAATGGTTGCAAGAATCCGCCGGCCTTGTACGTCGTCGCCCCGGAGCATTACGCGAATTTGAAGTGCCGGACGCCATGTCTTCAGGACGCATGGCGCTGTCGGACTCAACCTACGTGGCGAGGGTGCGTAGTTTAACAGGAGATAGCGGAAGCGATCTCGCCGGCGAGCTTCATCGCCGCCGTTTGCCCCACGGAGTGCGAGCCTGCTCGATCGGTCTTCTTCGTGAAAGTGCGCGAGTAGATTTTCTTGTCGGTCGCGTAACAGGAGCATGCCGCCCGCTCGAGACCGCGGACATCGAGGATGGCAAGGTCGCCACGGTTGTAACGGATGAGATTGCGCCGCTGAAGCGCGCTCGCCGCACTGGTCACACCCACGCGCCGCACACCGAGCATGTAGGCCAGGAATTCATGGGTGACATGGAACTGGCTGGAATGCGCGCGATCGCGCGTCATCAACAGCCAGCGAGCCAGGCGCGCCTCCACCAGGTGAAATCGCGTGCACGTGGCCGTCTGCATGAGCTGCGCCACGAAGACATATAGATAGCGATTGAGAGTGGTTCGTATGCCGGGATGGCTTTCGAGCGATTGCGTGAAGGTGGCCGCGTCGACTCGCCACGCGCGGCCCGCACCTTGAACCAGTGCCCGAAGCGGCGACACATTCACGCCGAGCAGCAGGGGGACTCCCAACATTCCTTCGCTGCCGACCAGGCCGATTTCCAGCTGTGCGCGGTCCACGCCTGGAGTGATCAGCGAGATGAAGCCCTCGATCGGAAAATAGACATGGTGAATGCGTCCGCCCGGTTCGCCCAGAGTCTCTGAGAAAGTCATATTGATCGGTGCCTCACCACCCAGGAGTCGCCCGCGTTCCTCGGCCGACATGGCGGCAAGAAGCAGGTTTCCGGCCGTGGCGCGTTTGAGTTGAGGCACGAGCTTCCATCTTTGACACCGGCAGGTTCGGCCTCCCAAGCATCACGCCAATGGACTTGCAGTTCTGTTCGCCAACGCACGGACCCGGCGATTGCACGGCGTAGTCTGGTGCAATGATCGAGATTGCCGATGGTTTTACCAGCATTTCCGCGGGCTCTGACCTGATTTCCCCGCCGCCCGCGCGGGGAGCACCGCGAACCACAGGCGCGCGAATCACGGTGGATTTCAGTCGTGAAGTGGCGCTGGCTCCGGGACAGATCGTGCGCGCGCGCTACGACTTTGCGGACAACGGTCAGTTGCGCACCGTCGTAGGGCCGGCCATGCCGACCCACGCCGTGGCGCGCTCAGGACGTGCGGTGGTTTTTCACTACCGTATTTCGCATTGGATCGACGCGGCGTCGCTGATGCGATTCGAAACTCCGGAGCAGCCGCCCGAGATGCCTATTGTGTGGTCGGTCGGTGCAGCTGCTGCGGCAACAGCAGGCGATCTGACTCACGCTTGACCACTGCGTAGCACTCGCAGGACAGGCGCTCGAGTTGCGGCCGGTCGAGCACGGTGATCTTCCCACGCACGTATTTGATGGCGCCTAGCTTCTGCAGCTTCCCGGCGGCCTCCGTGACGCCTTCGCGACGCACGCCGAGCATGTTGGCGATCAGCTCCTGGGTCATCTGCAATTCGTCACCGTCGAGTCGGTCGAGCGAAAGCAGCAGCCAGCGGCACAGTTGCTGGTCGAGCGAGTGATGGCGGTTGCAGACCGCGGTTTGGGCCATCTGCGTGATCAACGACTGCGTGTAACGCAGCAGCACATGGAGCATTTCGCCGTGGCGATTGAATTCCTGCTTCAGCCGTTTGCCCGTGAGCCGGTAGGCGTTGCCGGCGCTCTGCACGATGGCGCGACTGGGCGTCGTTTCGCCCCCCATGAACAAGGAAACGCCGATCGCGCCTTCATTGCCCACGACCGCAATTTCCGCCGACGCGCCGTCCTGCATGACATAAAGCAGCGAGACGATTGAGTTCGTAGGGAAATAGATGTGGCGCAACGCGGCGCCCGATTCGTACAGGACCATGCCGAGCGGCATGGGCACCAGTTTCAGGTGCGGGAAGAGCCGCTCGCGTTCCAGCTGCGGCAACGCGTCAAGTATGTGGTTTTGACGCGGTTCCGGCTTGGTGTCCATTTGTTGGCAGTCTATGCGTTTTCGCGCACCTTTGTACGCTACCGCTCAAAGCACGCCTCAGTTTTCTCACTGTGTACGGCGACGCACAGACCCCCTGCCTACCAAGCGCGTAGGTTTCCTCCGATGATCACGAAAGCAACAGAAATGGCCGGCACGGCGGCGCTGACGGTGTTGCCGCCGGGACACGCCGTGGTTGAAGCGGCCATCGGTTGGCCGTGGATGGCTGCCGGTGGCGTCCTGTTGCTTCTCTTAGTCATTGCACGTTTTTCGCGCCGCCTGCCTTAGGGCCGGCGACTCTGACACTTCATCCCGTCTGGGAGGACACCATGTCGTCTACATTTCTTCATACGCTCCTCACTCCATTCACCCATGGCCGCGCGCTGGCCAACGCCCATCTGGCCGCGCGCGTGCCGAGCATCGTCGTACCGCCGCACCTCCCGGATGCGCGTACCGATGAAATTGCGACCATCTCGCACGAGTTGCGCAATTCGCTCAGCGTCGTGCGCAATGCCGCCAGGTTGTTGCGGATGCCGGTCGGCGCCAATGGCGTCGAAGGCGCGCGAATACTCATCGAACGCCATGTGGCTCAGATGACCCGGCACATCGAGGACCTGCTCGAAGCCTCGCAGCGGGACGTTCCCAAGAAAGTCTTGCGGCGCACCCACATCGATTTGCGAACCATCGTGGAATTTGCCGTCAGCGCCATCGCGCCGGACCTGGCGCGGCGCGGTCATCATCTGGTGGTCAACCTGCCTGCGGATCCGCTTTGGGTGGAGGCCGATGCAGTGCGCATGGAACAAGTGTTCTCGAACCTGCTGATCAACGCCGCCAAGTACACGCCCGATGGCGGGCAGATCACGCTGACCGTGGAGAACATCGATAAGCGCGCCAGCATCTGCATTCGCGACTCGGGTATAGGCATCGAGCCTGCGGTGCTGTTGCGCGTTTTCGACATGTTTTCCCAGGCAGACGCGGTGGCGCCCTGCGCCGAGGGTGGCAGCGGCATTGGGCTCGCGGTCGTGCGAGACCTGGTGGAAATGCATGGTGGCACCGTACGCGCTGCGAGCGCTGGCCTCGGACTGGGCAGCGAGTTTACGGTCACGATTCCGGCGCCCTGGGCGGGGACCGTGTGAATTCCGCGCGCGCGGGCATTCTCATCGTCGACGACGATGCACCGCTCGCGCAATCGCTGGCTGACATGCTCGATATCGACGGTGCCTATGAGACGCGCATCGTGCACAGCGCAGCGGAAGCGGTGGCCGCGGCGGCCGAGTTCCTTCCCGCGATCGTATTTCTCGACATCGAGCTGCCGGACATGAGCGGTTACGAGGCGGCGGAACTGCTGAATCAGCATCCGAAGCTGCAGGCCACACGCCTGATTGCGCTCACCGACAGCATCGCCAATTCCCAGCGCGAGAATGCGCGCGCCGCAGGCTTCGAGCGCTATCTAGTCAAGCCGGTGTCCGCCATCGAGCTGCGCAAGGTGCTGCGCAAATCCACCGGAGTTCGCCCATGAAAATCGTGGTCAGGCTGCTCATCCTGGCTGTGCTTCTTGCGTCGACGATTGCGGTCGGTTCGCCCGCGAATGAGCCGCCCGCCAATTCCGTCCGCACGCCCTACGGAAGCGGATGGGATTGCCTTCGCGGTTTCCGGCGGACGGGCGATGCGTGCGTTGCGATCCAGCTGCCGGCCAACTCCTACCTGAGCTCCAATGGACACGACTGGGATTGCGATCGCGGCCACTTGAAACGTGGCGACACCTGCCTCGCAATCAAACTACCGGCGAATTCCTACGCCGAAGAAACCGAAAGCGGTACGGGATGGCGCTGCGATCGCGGTTTTCGCCTGTCCGAAGGGTCTTGCAGGCGCCTGGTGGTCCCCGAGCATGGCTACCTCGTGGATTCGTCGTTCGGTCGCGGCTGGGAATGCGAACGCGGCTATCGCGCCGATGGCACGCGCTGTTTGCTGGTGCAGGTGCCCGCGCACGGATTCCTGCGCGAATCCGGTGATGCGTGGGAATGCGAACGCGGCTACGCGCGCAACGCCAACGCCTGTTCGTTGGTCATCGTGCCGGACAACGCCTACCTCGATAGGGCGGGGAACGATTGGAAATGCGAGCGCGGCCATGGCCGCGTCGGCCTGCGTTGCGTGAAGCTGAGCCCACCTGCAAATGCGCATCTCGATTACTCGGGCAATGACTGGGAGTGCGCCGACGGATTTCACAAACAAACCGGAGCCTGCGTCGCGCGCAATTGAGTCGCGTGGCCGCGGTATGTGCGCTTGCGTACCGACGCGAGCGGACGCCCGGCGCACACTGAATGTTCTGGTGGATTCCGCCTCGGTGAAGTCCGTCGTCATCAGTAGAGAACGTCAATGAATCCCTATCCAAAGAGAGCGCGCATCTCACGACGCCGCTTACGCATCGTTTTGCCTGCCCTGCTGATGTTCGCAGGAGCCGCGATTGCTGCGCCCCCCATTCCCGCCACCAACATTCAGGCCGCTCAGCTGGCCATCGCGAACGCGGAGCGTGTCGACGCCGCGACTCACTCGGGCGTCGAGCTCGGCGAGGCACGAGGCAAGTTGGCCGCCGCGCAACGCGCGGTTCAGGAGAAAGAGATGGTCGTTGCCGCGCAGTTCGCCGACGAGGCGCGCGCGACAGCCGAGTTGGCCGCCGCCAAATCAGGCGCGGTCAAAGCGATCGCCGTCAACGACGACATCAAGCGCAGTACCGCGACGCTCGTCGAAGAGATGCAGCGCAAGTCAGGAGACAGCCGATGAACAATTCACGAAAGTTTCCGATTCGCTCGATGATCGCTGTCGCTGTCGCCGCGGCTCTGCTCGCCGGTTGTGCCTCAGCGCCAACGAAACCCGCTGGGTCTGAAGCGGTGCGCGCCAAGCTCACCGCGCTGCAGTCGGACACCAGGCTCGCCAATAGTGCGCCAGTGGCAATGAAAGATGCCGAGAGCGCGGTGGCTGTGGCCGAGATGGCGCAGAAGGACCTCGCGCTGGCCGCGCATCGCGTGTACATCGCCGATCGCAAGGTGGATACCGCGCGCGCGCTTGCGCAAATTCAGACTGCGGAAACCGAACGCACCGCGCTCACCGAGGAGGGCGAGAAGGCCCGCCTGAATGCACGCACCCGCGAAGCGGACCTGGCCAAGTCGGACGCGCTGGTCGCCCGCGCGGAAAATGCCGAGGCACGCAGCGCTGCGAACGCGGCGCAGCAGCAGGCGAACGAACTGCAGCGGCAGCTCGAGATACTGCAGGCGCGGCCGACGGACCGTGGCCTGGTGTTGACACTGGGCGACACGCTGTTTGCCACCGGCAAGGCGGAGCTCAAGTCCGGCGCGACAGCGAATCTCGACCGGCTGACCGCCTTCATGAATGAGTACCCGAATCGTACGGCAGCCATCGAAGGCTATACCGACAGCATGGGCAGCGAGGAGATGAACCAGTCGCTCTCGCAACGCCGTGCGGATGCAGTGAAGGGTTATCTGGTCGGGCAGGGCGTGAGTTCGGTACGCCTCAGTTCATCCGGACGCGGAGAGAATTCTCCGGTCGCTGACAATGAATCGGCCGCGGGCCGGCAGCAGAACCGCCGCGTCGAAGTCGTGATCAGCCCCGTGGCGAACGAATGAGGACCGTCGCGCTGTTGCCGTAACGAACAACGCTGACGGATCTCCAGCCCGGATGGGCCGCATTGCAGCGGCCCATTCCGGGCTTTTTCTTACAGGGCGGGTTCCGCGTGCCACCTATGCTCATCGCATGTGGCCATTCAGGCGAAATTCCGCTCATACGGTTCGATCCAGTGAGGCCTACTGGCTGCTGCGTAACGGCATCGGCGACGCTGGGCCCGAGCTGACAGAATCCATCGACTGTGACATCGCCATCGTCGGCGCGGGAATCACCGCGGCGCTGGTGGCGGACGCGCTCATCTCCACGGGCAAACGCATCGTGGTGCTCGACGCGCGCGATGTGGCGCAGGGGAGCACGGCGGCGTCCACGGCGCTGCTGCAGTATGAGATCGATACCCACCTCGTGGATCTCGTGAAGATTCTGGGCGCCACGCCAGCCACTCGCGCGTATCGCGCCTGCGCGGCGAGTTTCACGATGCTCGAGCAGCGTTTTCCGGAGTTGTTGCCTCATTCGAACTACGAGCGTCGTCCCAGCCTGTACCTGGCGTCGGATGAGCGCGCGGTGGACACGCTGCGCGAAGAGATGGGCGCCCGCCGCGGCATCGGGCTCGCATGCGAGTGGTTAGAGGCCGATGAACTGCGGCGCCGGTTCGGTTGCCAGCGGCCTGGTGCCATTCTCTCGGCGCTGGGCGCGCAGGTGGACCCGTTCCGGCTGGCGCGGTCGCTGTTCGCCTCGTGTGCGCGTCATGGCGTGCGGCTGTTCGCACGCACGAAGGTCACACACATTGACGGAGACTCCGCAACGCTCAAGTTGCGTACCGCAGGCGGGCATACGGTGGCCGCCGCGCACGTCGTGGTGTGCGCGGGCTACGAATCGCTGGATTTCCTGCCTGGCGGCGTTGCGAACGTGAACAACACCTTTGCGCTCGTCACCGAGCCCCTCGCGTCTCGAGAGAAGATTGGAACGCTGCCGCTCATCTGGGAGAGTGCGCGGCCCTATCTGTATCTGCGAGGCACGCCGGACGGCAGGTTGTTGGTCGGCGGCGCTGACGTGCCGTTCAAGAACGCAGCGGCACGCGACCTTCTGTTGCCGCGCCAGTTACGGCGGCTGCAGGAACAATATGCAGAATTGTTTGGGACGGAATTGCCGCCGGTGGCTCACGCCTGGGCCGGCAGCTTCGCCGAGACCCAGGATGGCTTGCCTTTCATCGGACGCGTGCCCGGCATGAATCCGCGGCTGCAGTTCGCGCTTTGTTACGGCGGCAATGGAATCACTTACAGCGTGCATGCCGGTGAGATCATTCGCGCCGGCATCGAAGGCCGCGAGCACGCGCTCGACGACATTTTCGGATTCGGGAGGCTGGGGACAGATCTTTCCGCCGGCCGACAAAGGGGGGTGGCAAGCAGTTAGATCCGTCCCCGAACCTCAGGAGCACCTTTTCAGTCAGACGGGCACGCCGACCAGCACGGTGCCGTTGTAGCCCGCCGCGACGCTGCCGGTGAACGCCGGTGTCATCTGCGCGATCTGCGCCGTGGTGTTGTCGCCAAAGACGCCGTCGTTGGCGATCGTGACGCCGGAAAGATTGGAATCGCTCTGGCTGTAGCCGCTGGCGCCCGCGTACACGGTGTTGCACACATCGCGCGGCAGCGCCATCTGCGAAGTGAGAATGCGGTTGGTGTACAGCGTCGCCATCGCGAGGCTGGGGTACACCTCGAAATGGATGTGCGGGTAGCGGCCCGAATAACAGCCCGGGAAGATAGACGTGAACGTGACTTCGCCGTTGGCGTCGGTGACCTGCACGCCGCGCAGATAGTTTTCGTCCTGCTCGCCGCTGGAATACAGCGAGTACGCGCCTTCACGCGTGCAATGCCACAGGTACACCGCATAACCTGCCAGCAGCGCGCAGTTGTTGTTGGAGTTGACCACCGAAAGTTTGAGCGTCATGGGCACGCCGCCGGCGACGCCCGATGCACCACCAAAACTCGAACGCAGATCGCTGCGGACCACGCCGCTGGTCTGCAGGACGTTCGACACCATGCCATTCACGGTGTTCGAACCGTCGGAAGGGTACGGCCCCGCGGTTTCGGAGGCGTTGGCGATGCAGGTCGTCGCACTGCCCGTGCCGCCACTGGAGCTGGAACTGGAACTGGAACTGGAGCTGCTGCCGGTGCTGGCGGACTCGCTGCTGCCACCGCCGCATCCGACGAGCAGAGCCGCTGACCCTCCCGCCAGGAGCCAGGAAAGTGCCTGACGGCGCTGCAGATTCCTCTGCATGAGTTGCAGATCGTCCTGCAGGCGTCCGTCGAAATGGGGGGAGTGGGCTGTCTGTTTGGCGGGTGTTTTCATGGGGCGCTTCCTGTGACCGGATGTGCGGCCAGCATTACCCGCGAAAATCACCGGGGTTTGCCGCTCTTTGTCAGTCCTGTGTCAGGGCTGACAAACGCCGACTAAACTGCCGTGCTCCCATGGCTGGCATGCATGCATACGCGGAAATGGATCACAGCACCCTGATACTGGTGGTCGACGACGACCCGGATCTGCGCAAGCTGATCGGCGATTTCCTGGCCGGCCATGGCTATCGCGTGGAGGCGGCCGCGACCGCCGCGGCCATGCGGGTTTGCATCGAGAAGCAGCGGCCGGATCTCGTGATCCTCGATGTCATGATGCCGGGCGAAGATGGGTTGTCCGCGGCGCGGCGCCTGGTCACCGAGCGCGGCCCGCCGGTCATCATGCTGAGCGCGCTCGGCAGCGACACCGACCGCATCATCGGCCTGGAAGTGGGCGCCGACGACTATCTACCCAAGCCCTGCAATCCACGCGAGCTGCTCGCGCGGGTCCGCGCGGTGTTGCGACGTCGCGCGCGACCTGCCACTGACGGTGCCGCACCGGCCGCGCGCTTCGAGTTCGCCGGCTGGCGGCTCGATCTCGTGCGCCGCGAATTGCGCGATCCGGCCGGCACCTTCATCAACCTTTCCGATGGCGAGTTCGCGCTGCTACGCACTTTCGTCGAACATCCGCAGCGCGTGTTGTCGCGTGACCAGCTGCTGGAGATCACGCGCGGGCGAAACGTGGAGGTGTTCGACCGAGCCATCGACAGCCAGATCAGTCGCCTGCGCAGAAAACTCAATGAACGCGTCGACACCGAGCTCATCCGCACGGTGCGCAACGAAGGCTACCTGCTGCTCGCCAAAGTCACGCAGTCATGAAGCCGCCGCGCGGGTTCGGCGTCCTTGGCGGCATCTTCGGACGTACCTTCCTGCTGACACTCGCGGCGCTGTTCGTCGCCGTGGCGGTGGGCATCGCGCTGCTGATCACCCGGCCGCCCATGCACAACGCGCCGGTCCGATTGTCGGAAATCGCGCGGCAGTTGTCGGGCGGCGAGAGGCGGCCCCGTCCGCCGCCCGGCGCTCTCGACTTCGGGATGGAAAACCGCGGACCTCCGGGGCCACCGCCCGGAGAACCACGCCGCAATGACGCCATGCGCAGGGAATGGCAGCTGCGCGACGCCACCGCCGCGCCCGTTTCCCCGCCCGGCGCCGACCGGGAAGCCTCCGAGCGCCTGCGCGGGTTGCTAGCCCTGCGGCTCGGCGTCGATCGCGAGCGCGTGCGCCTGTTCGTGCTGGAGGAGGCGCCGCCCGGCGAACGCCAGGGTCCGGGCGACGACCCGCAGCTTCGGGAAGGTTTCGTGGCCGCGTGGCAACGCGATTCCGGCGCCTGGCGCGTCATGGAAAGCGTGGTCGAAGGCTTTCCCAACGCGTTTCATCGCCAGGCACTGTGGTTGTTCGCGCTCGGCCTGCTGGTGTTGCTGCCGGTGTCGTGGTTGTTTGCGCGCGCACTCGCCGCGCCGATTCGCCGCTTCTCGGAAGGCGCCAAGCGCCTCGGCACGGATCCGCACGCGCCGGCACTACCGCGCGAGGGACCGGCCGAGATGCTCGATGCCATCGATTCCTTCAACGCCATGCAGGGGCGAATCACACGGCTGCTCGAAGAGCGCTCGCACATGATCGGCGCCATAGCCCACGACCTGCGCACGCCGCTCATGCGGTTGTCATTCCGGCTGGACGGCCTCGAGTCGCCACTCAAGGAGAAGGTGGAATCCGACATCAACGAAATGAAGCTCATGATCTCCGCGGCGCTCGACTTCCTGCGCGATCAAACCACTCGCGGGGCTCGCCAGAAACTCGACCTGCGGTTGCTAGTGGAGAGCGTGGTCGACGACCAAACCGATGTAGGGCACGATGTCACACTGGCCGGCGGCGAATCGGTTGTTCTCGAAGGGGATCCGCTGTCCTTGCGTCGCCTGGTGGTCAACCTCGTGGACAACGCACTCAAATATGGTGAACGCGCGCGCTTACGCCTTCGCGCGGGGCCTCACAACTGCAGTATCGAGATCGACGACGACGGCCCGGGTATCCCCGAGACCCTGCAACAACGTGTTTTTGAACCCTTTTTCCGCACGGAAGTCTCGCGAAATCGCGATACTGGCGGCATCGGCCTGGGCCTCACAACCGTACGCTCCATTGTTCTCGACCACGGCGGAAACATCGAATTGCGAAATCGCAAGGAAGGGGGCCTTCGGGTTGTTGTCTCGTTGCCTGTGCCGGGACAATAATTCCCATGAGACCAACAGCCAATGTTCGTAAACGACACCAGCAGGCTCCCCGATTCGGGGCGGGTATGCGTACAGGGATTTGCCGCCGGTGAGGGCGGCACAAGGACGTACTACAGCCTGTTCATCAATGCTGCCCGCGCCGAGGTGGAGCCCATGGGTGAACCGCGCAATCCGGCGCACGTGCTGGGTGTCGGCAGCGAAATAGCCTCGGTCAATGGACCGGTGTTCGCCGCATACTTCGCCTCGTCGCGCGAACGCTTCGACGCGCAGCCTAACTACAACTCCGGGCTGTTCGTGCTGGTGGACGGCGCGGTGTACGCGGTGAAGCCGGAGCAAATCGACACCAGCATCCGCCGTGGCTTCAGTACGCGCCGGTTCACGCTGCTGCGCGGTGACCGGCCGCAACGCAGCGTCGTTTATCCCTGGCCGTGGTATCGGGAGCCGTTCATCTCGGGCAGCACCGGCGTGCGTTCCGGCGATTTCCTGCGCGAGATGTCGGCGATGGTGCGCGAATACGGCTGAAGCGATCAGCCGCCGCCTTTCTTCTCGACGTGGCCGCCAAACTGCTTGCGCATGGCGGACAGCAGACGGTCGCCGTAGTCGGCATTGCCACGTGACTCGAAACGGCTGTAGAGCGCGGCGGTGATGACCGGCGCGGGCACGCCTTCGTCGACCGCGGCGGCCACCGTCCAGCGACCTTCGCCCGAATCCGAGACGCGGCCGGCGAATGCGGCCAGGCTCGCGTCTTCGGACAACGCGCGCGCGGTCAGATCGAGCAGCCAGGAACGGACCACGCTGCCGTGGCGCCAAACTTCGGCGATCTGCGCCACATCGAAGTCGTACGCATAGTGCTCGGGATGTTGCAGCGGTGTCGTCTCGGCGTCTTTCTCGCGTGGCCGCGTGCCGATATCGGCATTACGCAGGATGTTGAAACCCTCGGCGTAGGCCGCCATCACGCCGTATTCGATGCCGTTGTGAATCATCTTGACGAAATGACCGGCGCCATACGTGCCGCAATGCAGATAGCCACGTCCTGCGGTGCCGTGTCCATCAGGATTGGGGTAGCTAGTGTCCCCGCCAGGCGCGAGCGCCGCGAACAGCGGCTCCAGCAAATCGACCGCGGCCTTCTCGCCGCCGATCATCAGGCAATAACCATTCTCGCCGCCGGCGATGCCGCCACTGGTGCCGACGTCCAGATAATGGATGCCCGACTTCGCAAGGTCGGCGCCGCGACGCAGGTCATCACGATAGTAGGAATTGCCGCCATCGATCACGGTGTCTCCCGCGGACAGCAGCGGCCGCAAGTTCGTGAGTTCCTGGTCGACGACTGCCGCGGGCAGCATGAGCCAGATGACTCGCGGCGCCGGGAGCTTCGCGACGAACTCCTTCAATGACGCGGCACCCGTGACGCCGGGTCCCTGCAGTGCCTGTACCGCCGCCGTATTCGCGTCGAAGGCAACGCACTTGAACCCAGCGGCCGTGACTCGTCGCACCATGTTGGCGCCCATGCGCCCGAGCCCAATGAAGCCAATTTGATCCATTTCGTTCATGTGCGCCTCTCGCTGAATGAGTACAGTCTAGTCCCATGAAAGTCGTCCGACGCAGTGAAGATCGCGGGCATGCCGATCACGGCTGGCTCAAGTCCTACCACAGCTTTTCCTTTGCGGAGTATTTCGATGAGGACCATGTGGAATTCGGGCCGTTGCGCGTTCTCAACGAAGATCGCGTGACCGGGGGCCAGGGTTTTGGCACCCACGGGCATCGCAACATGGAGATCATCAGCTACGTCCTCGAAGGCGAGCTCACGCACCAGGACTCCATCGGCACGAGATCGACCATTCGCCCGGGCGACGTTCAGCGCATGAGTGCGGGAAGCGGCGTGCGGCACAGCGAATTCAACGGATCGCCGACAAACAAACTGCATTTTCTGCAAATCTGGATTCAGCCGGACGTGGCCGACATCCCGCCGAGCTACGAAGAGAAGCGATTCGAGGACGCCGACAAGCGAGGCCAACTGCGGTTGATCGCCTCGTCGAATGGCGAGGCGGGATCGGTACTCGTTCATCAGGACGTGCGTATCTATGGTGGGCTCTTCGACGCC
>Ga0193717_1001648_pt1 | contig 13536 bp, 10 predicted proteins | sample U2c2metaG_FD_145900 | JGI IMG/M metagenome (GOLD analysis project Ga0193717, IMG submission 145900) | Soil microbial communities from a riparian zone of the East river system, Colorado, United States - U2c2 | ecosystem: Environmental > Terrestrial > Soil > Riparian zone | place: USA: East River... | reverse complement strand
CACGCTTAGGCTTGTGAACCGGTGCTCCATTACTTGCCGTGGATGCAGCGCCCGGTTTGTGATTAGCTGGCGTCGCGAGCTTTTCAGGCGCCGTTTTCAATTCTTCCACGGTCGGGAGATTCGAGGCTGACTTGAGGGCATCCGGAGCGTTTTGTCTCTGCAAGAGAAACCACGCCGCTCCTCCGACCAGCATCATTGCCGCCGCGGCGGCGATTGCGATGCGCGGAAAGAAGGTCCGCGGTCGGCCAATTCGTACCTGGGCAGGTAGTTTCAGCGGTCGTGGTTGATAGCGCATCGTGCCGAGGACCTGCTCGAGTTCTTGAATCTCAGGATCTGGTTCGCCAGTTCGATCCCACAAGTAATCGTCGTTCATAAGCCCTCCCTAGAGCCGAGCTTTTCGCGCAACAGCTTCATACCGCGATGCAAGTTGACGCGCACTGAAGCAGGTGTAAGGCCGGTGCGAGAAGCAATCTCCGGCCCGGTCATTCCCTCGACGAGCCGTAGGACCAACGTCTCGCGATAAGCATCTGGAAGCGAGCGGACAATCTCGAGCATCTCCGCTGCTTTGGAACCTGACGTGTCGGTACTTCGCAGATCCTCGGTGACTTCTTCCGTCTGGTGCGATCGTCTGTGAAAGTCCATCGCGCGGTTACGGGCAATCATCGCTATCCAGGGTCCGAAAGCAGCTCTATCGCGCAGGGTGTGCAGCTTCTTGAGCGCATGAAGAAAAATGTCTTGCACGAGATCGTCCACCTCGTTTCGCGGCACCCGCGCCAACAAGATCCCGTGCACCAACGGCGCGAAAAGGTCGTACAGCTGAGCGAACTGCTCGCGATTGCCTTCTATAACTGCCGTGACGAGTAGCGCTTCAGGCGCGAGTTCGATGTCCACAGGAGCAATCGAAGGTTTCCTCTGACCGGGTATGAGAGGCATCTCTATGGCTTCAACCTCGAACATTGCATCGCCTCGTTTTGCATCCGGTCGTCATCTGGGGTTCGATTCGGTCTAAAAGCTAAAGCGGAAGGGCTGCAAGCCTTCAAGATCATTCGTGGCCTTGCCTGACACCGATTAAGACGGGATAGAAGGGAAGAGTGTTAACAAAGAATAACTATTCAGCAGTAACCTCATTCCGTCGAGGCACCGGAGATGTTACGAGATTCGACTCGGCGAGGTTTTCTTGCGAGGTCAACCGTTTCATTTCATCAGTGGCTGACACCAGACCCGTCCGCCAGATGAAGATTGTAGAAATCACGAGAGTGATGGTGCAGGCCAGTCCGCCTTCAATGCCATAACTGCCTCCCGTCAACCAGGCTGGGCCAAGGTCGGTGCCCTGGAGAAGTGGGTGCGGCGCGATTCGGGTTATCCCGCTCACCGGCAGACCGAAAAGCGATCCCAATGCCCAGTTCCATGCCCAGTGAACGCCGAGAGGAAACCACAAGCTCCTCGTGCGCAGATAAGCAACCGCTAGCCACACGCCCGCGAGGAAGAGGTTACCGAAAGCTAAACCCGTTTCGAAGTTTGGGTTATTCATATGAATAGCTGCGAAGGCCATCGACGTCAGAACAACACCGAATGGGACCAGTGCTGCTCGAGTGAACGTCTGCAATGGATAACCTCTGAACAACGCCTCTTCAGCCAACGCGGCGAAAATGAAGAGCACTCCTGATAGCAGGAGAGTTTTCGCAACCGCTGGGAAAATGCCGGCCGTGGAGAATGTGAAACGCAGTCCACCGCCTGCCGTCGCGATGGCCGCGGCAAGCGCCAGAGAGACAATCCCGATTGCTGAACCAACTAATACGTCGCGAAACCATCCTTCATGCAGCGATAGTCCCAGAGAACGCCAAGGCAGGCCCTCTATCAAGCGAGCGCAAGCGTAACCTGCGGCCAGGCTTGAAGTCAGAATTATCAATCGGTACACGACGTCCTGAACGTAGAACCCTAAACTGACACCGGGTGCGAAATAGGTCGCTGCGGCGTAAGCCACGCGCACTGCACTGGTGATCAGGAAAAGGAAAACTAGATAGACTAGTAGAAACACGACGAGACGCCAGCCGCTGCGCGGACGACCGGCACTGTTGATGAAGATTTTCCTTGGTTCCATTAGACGGCTCGGGACGGGAATCAAAGTCGAGCTGGCATTCTAGACGATGGTGTCAACCGCGATCCACTAAGTTACACGAAAGTCGGAGGGTCAGAAAGTCGGTTTCACGCAAAGACGCAAAGGGAGCAAAGACGCAAGAAACCCCCGTTTGCAGGCGGTTTCACCGCTCCGACGTCTTGTTTCTTTGCGTCTTTGCTCCCTTTGCGTCTTTGCTTGAAACCGACTTTTCTTTAGCGTCAATGTTGGGAGGTCTTGAATGTGGATAATTCGGCCCTATGGTAAACTTTGCTAGCATTTTATGACTGATGTAGCACCAAATCCCGATGCTGAAAAGAAAAAGTTGGCACGCCGCCGGCGAGTCTTGTTATGGGCGCTCGGCGCCACCGTGCTGCTGTTGCTCGCAGTAATCATCTCGCAGCAATTGTGGCTGTGGACCGTGGTTCCACCCGATACTGCCTCCGATACACTCGTCCTTTACGCACTATCCACACTTAACTTCGTTGCATTTGTCGTCTTCTCTTTTATTTTTGTTCGCAACCTCCTGAAGCTCCGGCAAGAGCGGCGCGAGTTGCAACTCGGCTCCAAGATAAAGACGCGTCTCCTGGTTTACTTCATTGCTATCAGCTTCCTGCCGATTATTGCGATGGCTACGTTCTCGTATCTCTTCTTGAATCGTTCATTGGAGAAATGGTTCAGCAAGTTGCCGGAGGAAGTGGTGAAGGAAGCGCGCGAGGTCCAACGCGAAGCCCTCGACGCCCAGTATCGCAGCTTCAGCGAGACCGCGGCATTGCTCGGCGTTGTGTTGAGCAAGCAATCTGACGAAGAGCGGCAGGACACCCTCAAGCAGATGGTTAGCAGGGGACAGCTTTCCGCTGCAGTGATTGTTGATTCAGAGGGAAATCGCATCGCGGAGAGCCTTAGTGAGTCTGGTGAAAACAGCGAACTGGAAAGACTGCTTTACCAGGCTCGTCAGTTAAAAGGAGATGTGGGACAGAGTCTGGTAGATGGCGAGGGTTTTGACGTCATCACCGTGCCCTTATCTGACAACCAAAGACTGATCCTGGCAACACAACGGAGAGCTCACACCAGCCTGAGCGACACCATCTCAGGCTCGGAGAGCGAATACCAAAAGCTGGTCAAGAGGCAGCGCAAAGTCCGTTTGCTCGGGCTCTCCACACTGGGCCTCATGACCCTGATGCTTCTCTTCGTGTCGAGCTGGGTGGCGATCTACCTGGCGCGCGGAATTGCTACGCCGATCAAAGCTCTGGCAGAAGCGTCTAACGAAATAGCCCGGGGCAATCTGTCACATCGGGTGATTGCCGGCGCCGAGGACGAGCTCGCCTTGCTGGCTCATTCGTTTAATCAGATGACCGCGCAACTCGAGGAGAACCGTCGCCGCATCGAGGCTGGTTCAAACGAACTTCGAGACAAGAACCTGGCGCTTGAAGAGCGGCGAAATTACATTGAAACGGTACTTGAATCGCTCTCAACAGGAGTGGTTTCGCTCGACGGCAACGATCGGGTAACCACCATCAATGCCGCCGCGGCCCGGATGCTTCGTTTGAGTGAAATGCCTGGCGGCCAGAACAAACTTGAACAATTGATAGGCGCCGAGGATGCAGTTGTTCTGGATCGGTTGCTGCGACGCGCGCGTCGAACGGGCCAAGCTACGGAGCAGACGCAGCTCACCGGGTCGCTCGCGAAAGAGACTGGACCACTTCCCGTCGCTCTGGCAGCGACAGCCTTGCGCGGCGTTCCGCGAGAAGGGCGGGGGGTTGTGCTTGTAATCGAAGATTTGTCTGAGCTTTTGTCAGCCCAGCGGGCGGCAGCTTGGAGCGAGGTCGCCAGGCGAATGGCCCATGAAATCAAAAACCCTTTGACACCGATTCAACTGTCCGCGGAACGCATCGCCAAGAGTTACCGGCGTATCAGCGGCAATGGCAATCGGAACGGCTCAAACGGTAAACCGGAAGCAACTGCTGATGAGATCAGTATCGCCGCGGTCATCGACGAATGCACCGAAACGATCGCTCGTGAAGTGTCCGGTCTGAAAGCTATGGTGGACGAGTTTTCTCGCTTCGCACGTCTACCCCTGGCCCGCCTGGAACCCGCGGACTTGAATGAGGTGGTTGGTCACGCCGTCGCCTTGTACGAGGATCGCCTTGGTGGTGTGCAGATCGAGACAAAGCTGGATCCGACGATGCCTTCGGCGATGTTGGATACGGAACAGTTGCGGCGGGTCTTTGTGAATCTGATCGACAATGCACTAGGGGCCCTGGCAGAGATGGAAGGTGAGCGAAGAATTACGATCGCTACCACTAATGACAGCGCGCGCAGTCTGTTGATTGCGGAAGTTACAGACACCGGACACGGGATTCGGTCCGGAGACTTCAAGCGGCTGTTTCAACCTTATTTTTCTACGCGAGGCACCGGAACTGGCCTGGGCCTGGCAATCGTGCAGCGGATCGTTCTTGAGCACCGCGGTCGAATCCGTGCGGAAGAGAATCATCCGCGCGGGGCCCGGTTCGTGATTGAATTACCAGGATAAATAAAGCAGTTGGCAGGAAGCAGACGGCAGCGGCGGGTCATTTTCCATTTGTCATTTCTCATCAAATGAGAAGTCAACTACAGAACAGGAAGCGGTAGCGACCTGGCCGTCTGGTAGCACTCAACGGAACGGCGTTAGAGCTGGTGGCATCATTAGCAAGACTCAAGGTCAATGTGAGCTAAAACGCAATTGAGTGTGTGGCAGCGGCCAGGTCGCTACCGCTTCCTGTTCTGTAGTTGAGCCCTCTAGTCAGAGGACCCAAGCGCAAAATTGAAATCGATTCCAAGTGGTATAAGAGTTAAGTCGATCAGATCCAACAAGATACAAACAATGAGCCGATCAACGTTGGGACAGTAGTGATGACAAATGAGAAATGGAAAATGACTGGTGTCTGAATCAATTCTCATCGTAGACGACGAGCGAGGCATTCGCGACACACTGCGCGCGGTTATGGACGATGAGGGGTTTGTCGCCGACGCGGTCGCCAGTGGTGAAGAGTGCCTGAAAGCCCTGGAACGTCGGACTTATGACTGCATCCTGTTGGACGTGTGGCTACCTGGTATCGATGGACTCGAAACTCTGCAGCAGTTGCGCGCCACCGGCTCCGACTCGGCGGTTGTGATTATTTCGGGGCATGGCAACGTAGAGACAGCCGTACGCGCTACCAAGCTCGGTGCGTTTGATTTCATCGAGAAGCCTCTCTCCATAGAAAAGACGGTGCTGACCGTTCGCAATGCTTTGCGCCAGCGTCATCTCGAATTGATGAACGCCGAGATGGCTGCCGAGTTGGCGAAAGAGTATCGAATGGTGGGCGAGTCCGTTGCCATGCGGGCACTTCGCAAACAGATTTCCGTCGTTGCCCCAACAGATGGTCGGGTTTTGATTTATGGTGAGTCAGGAACCGGGAAGGAACTAGTGGCGCGGGCAATTCATGCCCAATCGCGACGCGCAGCGGCGCCCTTCGTTGAGGTCAACTCGGCGGCGATACCGGAGGAGTTGATCGAGTCCGAACTCTTTGGACATGTGAAGGGTGCCTTCACCGGAGCAACGGCCGCCAAGAAAGGCAAGTTTGAGTTGGCTGATGGCGCGACTCTGTTTCTGGATGAAGTGGGGGACATGAGCGCGAATGTGCAGGCGAAGGTTTTGCGAGTGCTTGAGGAACAACGCTTCGAGCCGGTAGGCAGCGGAACGGCGATCAGCGTCGACGTGCGGGTGATTGCCGCCACCAATAAACGGCTGGACCTGGAAATGGAACAGGGAAAATTCAGACCGGATCTGTTTTATCGTCTCAATGTCATTCCTTTTGAGTTGCCGCCGTTGCGCGAGCGACCTGAGGACATTCCTTTGCTGACGGAACACTTTAACCAAAACTTTTCGGTCCCATATGGAAAGCCGCCGAAACAGTTTTCCCCGGAAGCGATTGAAGAGCTGCAGAACTACTCATGGCCGGGGAACGTGCGTGAGCTGAAAAATACCATTGAGCGGGTGGTGATTATGCATCCCGCGCTAAAAGTTGCGCCGAGTGATTTGCCCGCACGCGGGAAAGAGGAAGCGCCGGTAGCTTCCTTCAGATTTCCTTCATTCAAAGAGGCGACCGACGCATACCACCGTGAGTTCATTCAGCGGAAACTGGAGGAGGCGGAGGGAAACGTGTCGCGCGCGGCCGAACTAATGGGCGTGGATCGCAGTCATCTGTATCGCCGCATGCGCGCTTTGGGCATTCAAAATCGCGGCGAACGCATTGGCGCGTAGGATGTCAGAACGGCGAGCGGTAGCGACCCGGTCTGATCTGCGTTCAATGTTGAACAAAGGGCGGCGGGTTAGGTGGCGGTACGGATTCTCTCGTCTTGCGCTTCAAGGTAGTCCAGAGAAAACAGTATGCAAGAAGCGTATAGAGCAACACGTTGCAGCCAACCATATACAGAAGGGTTGCTATATCTTTTTCAACGGGAAAACCCAAGCGATACAGAATCAGCAACGGCCATCGTACTGGATACCCGGCAAGTAGGTTCAAAGTCTCGCTTTTGACATAACGGCTGAGTGTAAAAGCTATGACGCTGTAGGCGAATGGGATCACAAAACCCCCGAACACCGACAAGGCTAGCCGCTTCATATTCTGATTATAGGCTAATCCAATAAGGCAACAATATCTTCAATAGACCAAAGCTTTTTGCTGACACCGGCGGCCGTTTGCGGGCGAGCATCGTAGGGATTGGTGGATTCGGACTATCTTGACCGTTCAATTGTAAATGACTCACTACCTAATTGGGGACTTCGTTGACTTTGATGGCACAATACCGTATCTGTTAAATATGTTTTCTTCGCGATAAGCGAAGAGGTGGCGCAAATAAAGGAAAGGCGCTGAAATTGAGGCAATAATGGATTTCACTACTAAAGAACTTCTGAAGCGTTACGCAAAACTGGCGGTCGGGCAGCCGTTCGCGCCCATTTTGCTGAATATTCTGGTTACTTCTGTCTGCGATATGCGATGTACGCACTGCTTCTTCACGGACGAGCTGGATGACCGTCCCCGAAAGAAATTGCAGATGAAGACCCACGAGATCGAGAGGATTTCCGAAACACTGGGTGGAAATCTCGGCGTGTTGATTCTGGCTGGGGGCGAGCCTTTCACCCGTAAAGACTTGCCGGAGATCGCGCGGGCTTTCTATACCAACAACAAGCTCGAATCGATCTACATTATGTCAAACGGTCAGATTCAGAAGCGCATCTTCCCGGACGTAACTCGTGTCCTGGAGGAATGCCCGAATCTGAATGTCACCGTTGCGCTGGGTATCGACGGATTGAAGGATCAGCACGAGAAGATTCGGCAGAAGCAAGGTTCATGGGATATCGCCATCGATACCGCCCGGCAACTTCAGACAATCAAGAAGGAGTATCCGCGACTCGACGTGCAAACTTGCACCTGCTTCATGAACTCGAACCAGGACACGATTTTCGATTGGTACGACTTCCTGAAGTACGACTTGAAGCCCGACAAGGTCAACTTCAATTACATTCGTCCACCTTCAGCGGATCCCATTGAGCTCAATATCGATCATTCTCGATACGCTAAGTTAGCTACGATGATTGATGACGATTCGCGGCACGCGGCAATCAAGAACAATTACGGCGGCCAGGCGGGATTCTTCAAGGCGGCAATCGACATTTACATGCACGGGCTGATCGCTAAGACGCAGGAGACGCAACAAGCGCAGATGACCTGCTACGCTGGAACTGCCGGCGGAGTTATTTACGACGAAGGTACCGTCTCTTCTTGCGAGAACCTCGCACCCATCGGCAACTTGCGAGACTTCAACTGGGATTTTCAGAAGCTCTGGCTGTCCCCGGCGATGAAAGAGCGTCGGAAGAAGGCCGCCGATGGCTGCTTCTGCACACATGAGTCCAACAGCTACTACCCGTCGCTGCCGTTTAATCCAGGGCATCTAATCCAGATTAAGAAGCTGGAGAAGGAAATGAAGAAGGCGCGGAAAGAAATGGATCGGCTCGGCGCCGAGGTCGATGGGCTGACAGTGAGAGCGTAAGGGAATTTTTGATTTTTGATTTGTGATTTTTGATTGGGAGGTTTCGATATCCCTTGACACCAGGACTCATCTGCGGAAAACGTCTCAAAGTACAAAGCTCAAAGAACTACACTAATTAACAATGTTGCGAAACCGGGGCCCTAAAATTCTGATCATTTCATCCGACACTGGTGGGGGCCACCGTTCGGCCGCGGCAGCTATTGTGGCGGGAGTGCAAAAGTTCTTTGAGGGCGAGTCTTATGCGGTGCGAGTGGTGCGGGCGGTCGAGGACTCTCACGCGGTTACCGAGAAATTGGTGAGCTTGTACAACTGGTTGCTGCGCAACCGACAGCACTGGATGAAATATCTCTACTGGTTCATAAACCGGTTTCGTCCCGAGACGCGTCAGTTCTTTCATAAGCGTTGCATAGGTTACGTCGTTGAGCTCTTTGAACGTTGGTGCCCGCACGTAGTGGTTAGCGTTCACCCGTTGACCCAACACATCTTCGCTCGGGTTTTGAAAGAGCTGAAATTGGCCGATCGCATTCCACTGGTGTCGGTAGTCACCGATCCTTATTACGGGTTCTGGAGAGGCTGGGCATGCGACGATGTCACACTGTATCTGGTGGCCACTGAGGGAGCGAGACAGCAGTTAATTGACTACGGGATTCCCTCGAACCGGATCAAGATCTCGGGTATGCCTGTGCATCCAAAGTTTGCATACCCGGGCGAATTCGCTGCCCGAGCAGCCCGGCGTGCTCTGGACTTGGATCCAGAAAAGTTTACGGTGTTCGTCAACGCCGGTTGGGAAGGTGGCGGTAATGTGCCGCAGATTTTCCGCGAGTTGGTCAAAGGGAAGTTGGATGTGCAGGCGATATTTCTTGCGGGACGAAATGAAGAGTTGAGGTTAGAGGCTGACTCACTGGCCTCCACCGCATCATTTCCCGTTAGGGTGATCGGGTATTCCGAGCATGTTGAGCAACTGATGGGCGCGGCCAATGTCATGATTTCCAAACTTGGCGGCCTGACCACGTTCGAAGCGTTTGCTTCCCGGCTGCCGATAATTGCGGATGTGACCACACGACCCATGCCCCAGGAGGCTGGTGCTGCCAGTCTGATTGTCAAACGGGGCGCCGGAGTACTGTTGGAGCGGGCTACTGATATTGTTCCGGTGATCAAGCGCATGGTCGAAGACACGGCATATTATTCGGCGTTGCGTGCTGCAACCGTCGGACTCGCCATTCCGAATGCCACGCGTCATATCGTCGAAGAGATTGTGGCCCTCATTCCGGCGTCGGTCAGCAGTCAGGAAGAGCCGATACTTACCGAGGTCGCCTAAACTGTTTCGGTCGACTCGGGAAGTTCAGAGTTCAACCTTTAGGTTGCGTCTTAGCGAGCGCACAAGCTAAAGCTTGAACTCTAAACTGGACCAGCTTAAGTTCTGCAGCGCGTTGACTGTTGGAACTTTTCGGGCTTTAATTCCCAACCAACGAAACAAGCCCCATGAATCTCGCCCGCTTGCGCTCGTCCGAAGCGGGCTTTTTAGGAGACAGATAGATAGTGAGTCTGCTGCTTGAAGGAAAACGTGCGTTCGTCACCGGAGGAACGCGAGGCATTGGTGCGGCAATTTGCGAGATTTTCGCGCGTGAGGGCGCTGATGTAGCGTTTAACTATGGAACGCGCGACGATCTTGCCGAAGAGACGCGCCAGAAGATTGAGACCCACAACAAGCGAGCGTTAAGCTTTAAGGTGTCGGTAACTGATCGTCTGGGTATCAAGCGCCTCGCCAGAGAGATCGTCGAAAAGTGGGGCGGGATCGATATCCTGGTCAACAACGCAGCGATCAATCGCGCCGACAATTTCGCCACGACTACTGATCGGGCCTGGGATGAAGTGATCGATACTAACGTCGGCAGCCTATTCGCCGTTACCAAACCGTTCTACAAACAGATGATCCGCCAGAGGAAGGGGCACATCCTCAACATCACATCCATCGGAGCGCTGCGGGCGTTGCCGACTGCGGTTCACTATGCGACCTCAAAGGCCGCGATGATCGGGTTCACTAAATGCCTGTCGCGCGAGGCCGGAACTTTCGGCGTCAAAGTAAACGCCATTGCTGCCGGAATCTTCGACACGGATCTGGCTTCTGCACTTCCCGAACGTTTGCTGCAGATGCACGCTTTCTGGGCCTCAGCCGGCCGGCTGGGCCGTCCGGAAGAGCTGGCCGAGTATGCGGCATTCATGGTTAGCGATCGCAACAGCTTTATGAATGGTGAAGTAGTGATCGTTGACGGCGGGGCGATTACCTGATTACGTGCTAATGATGTGTATTGCGCACGCGACGATGTCACTCTTACGGAACCGCGAGCGATAGCGACCGGAACCAACACTCAACGCTGGTGGTGTTCTGACGACGCAAGAGATCCAATTTAAAACGAGAGTTGAGTCTAGGATCCGGTCGCTACCGCTCGCGGTTCCGTAGTGGAGTAGTATCCTCGAAGATTCCTTGATCCTCTCACCGCTTTTCCAGCTCCACCAGAAATGCTCGCTGCCCGGCGGCGGCGACTTCTAGAATCTGCCGTACTTCGTAGCCGCGATCTTTCAGAGTCTTGAGAGGCGGACCCTGTTCATGGAAGTCTGTATCGCGAAATGCGATCCAGAAGTGTGATTCACTCAGGGCGGAGAGGTCTTGCACTGGTATGTCAGAGAACGCCCGAGGTAGGAAGTAAGCCGGATCTTCCTGGATTCCGGGGACACCTTTTATCAAACCAATCTTGATTTTCGCACCAGCGGATTCTTCCAAAGCAAACCATAGATGATAAGCGACCAGGTCTTCGAAGGCATAAACCTTTACGCCTTCGGCCGGGGCATATTGACGTTGAATCAGCTGCCGGCTCAAATGCTCCCACGCACACCATATGTAAGTGTCTCCACGCTTGAGCAGTGTTGTTGTCCCAGCTAAAAACAACCAGCAACCCAGGAGGAGGAAAGCGGTGATCCTTAGCCACTGCGGTCGCAATCGATCCAGTCCGATTGCTGCTAGCAGCAGATAAGGAACCGCCACGATTATCAGGTGACGCGTGCCCCAGACGGAATGCGGCAACACCCAGCTAGCCAGAATTGCGAGAACCAATGGAATAGCGGAAAAGATGATCAAGCCTTTCGAAGCGCTGAGGTTCACCTCTCCCTGCTGGTATCTCTGTCTAATAAGTCGCCACAACAATGCTACCAGTGGCAATCCAAATATCACGAAGCCGGCGAGGAGTCCCCAGCGAGCGTAAACCACCTGGTTTGAACTCTGGCGAAAATAGAACGGCGCATTCAACAGCGCAAAGAACTGCACCACGTCAGCCAGCCGAGGACGCGCCACCCACCCAATGTTTTGCACCAGCCCTTTACCTTGTCCGGCTGCCGAAGTTACCGCGTAAACCCAGGGACTAAAGCAGAGTAAGAGCACTGCACCCGCGATAAGAAAGTCCGGCACCTTGTCGCGGTGCAGTAAAAGTAAGAAGGCAGCCTCAGCGGCGATCACTAACCATCCATAGTAGTGGGTGTAGACAAGCAGTAAGTTAATCGCAAACAAGACCAGTAGAGGTTTCCAGGCGGGAGTTGCATTGACGAATTTTACGAACAGCCAGAGAGAACAGACAGTGAAGAAAAGTAGCAGACTGTACATGCGCACTTCCTGCGCGTACTTAATCAAGTAGCCATTCACGGCCATCAACAGTAGCGCCAGCCTTATCTCGGTTGTTCCCAAATGCAATTCACGACAGAGCAGAAAGAAGGGAAAGATTACGGCGATACTGATGAGCACTGGAAAGAGACGCAACCACAGCAGCGACTCTCCGCCAATGCTGATCCAGATTTTAAGCAGAACATAGAAGAGCGGCGGATGAATGATGTCTGCCGCGACGAAGCTCAGCAGCCGGCTCCATTCATGGCGGGCGGCATGTACGCTGAAGATCTCATCGAACCAGAGACACGAGGATGTCAGCCCCCAAAGCCTGGCGCCAATGAAGACGCCGACAATCAGTACGATACTGACTATAGAAGAGTAGCTGGAAAACGGCCCCGCGGAATCGACGTTGTTGGGTTGAAATGAGAATGCCCTTGATTTGATCATTCGTCGCCGAGGTCAGGAGTTTGAATGGTACCTCTCACAAGGAATCGAACGGTTTGGAAAAGGGGTCGCCACCTCTCAAGTTAAGTACGGTACCTTCCAATTCCACTAATCTCTGTTGGAGTTCTCTTAAGGTGCGTTGCATCTCACCGAGCCGGCGAAAGGCTGCCGTCGAGCGGAGCCAATCCCGGTTATCGAAAGCCGGAATCCCGGAGATAACTTTGCCCGGTGGCACGTCATGACTGGTGGCACTCTTGGCTGTGAGTACCGCATCGTCGCCAATTGTTAAGTGGCCGGCTACTCCGGCTTGTCCGGCGAGAACCACACGATCTCCAATGTGCGAACTCCCGGCCAGCCCCACTTGAGCGCACAGCAGCGTGTCTTCGCCAACAGTGCAGGAGTGACCGATCTGGACCAAATTGTCTATCTTCGCTCCGCGGCCAATTCGTGATTCACCCACGGACGCACGATCGATTGTTGTTCCCGCGCCAATCTCGACGTCGTCTTCAATCACCACCCGACCGGTCTGCGGTATCTTGAGCCAGTGTCGCTCCTCGTCTTTGGCATATCCAAACCCGTCACAACCCACTACCACGTTGTTATGGATCACCACTCGTTCCCCAATCCTTGACCGCTCGCGGATAACGGCGCCAGAGTGGATTATCGAATCTTTACCGATGATGGCGTCTTCATAGATCGTAACGTTCGGATAGATCCGCACGCCCGCTTCGATTTCCGACCCGGCCCCAATAACGGAACAGGCGCCGACAAATACGTTCTCGGCGATCCGCGCCGTGGGATCGATTACTGCGGACGGATGAATAGCGTGTGCAACTGCAGGTTCGGGATGAAAGAGGCGAAGGGCACGGGTGTATGCGAGATAAGGGTCTTTAGCACGCAGACAGACCATATCATCGCGGTTCAAGTCGACCGCCTCGCCTAAAAAGATGGCCGAAGCTCGCGTAGTTTTCAGCCGCGGCGTGTAGCGCGGATTGGCGAGGAAAGTGACCTGCCCGAGTCTTGCTTCGTCGAGTCCAGCTGCGCCCTCGATGTCTATGTCTATGTCCGATGGCCTTCCATCGACGCGAGTGCCTGTTTGGGCTGCAAGTTCGGAGAGTTTCATGGCCGGAGTTTAACGCATGAGCCTGAGCGGCGCACGTGGTCACATTAGCGAAACCGGATCGATCTCCAGGTTTACACTTCGCAGATTGAGTCCCTGCTTCGCGGCTTTCGCTAACGCCTCGTC
>Ga0193717_1001647_pt1 | contig 13547 bp, 13 predicted proteins | sample U2c2metaG_FD_145900 | JGI IMG/M metagenome (GOLD analysis project Ga0193717, IMG submission 145900) | Soil microbial communities from a riparian zone of the East river system, Colorado, United States - U2c2 | ecosystem: Environmental > Terrestrial > Soil > Riparian zone | place: USA: East River... | reverse complement strand
TCGCGGGCTTCGTGGCTATCGGTTTTGAGGACGTTCTGGATCATGGTCGGATCCATGATCACCGCGTAGGTGCGCATGAAATACGCGGTCGCGGCGCTGGCAATGATGACCACCGTCAGCAGCGGGCGCACCGTCCAGCGATTCGCCACGGCGCCGAGCAACGCGAAGTGCAGCGAGACCAACGCCACGAATACCGCGGCGATGAACAGCCAGTTCGCGGGATCGGCCCATACACGTCCCGCGCCCACCGCGCTCCACCAGGCGCCGTTGACAGTGGCGATGAGCCAGGCGATGACCACCAGCACGACAATCTCCACGCGAAGCATCGGCCGCCAACGTGCTCTCAGGAATGGCATCAGAAGCTCTTCTTCGTTTCGATGAGGAACTGGACCTTCTGCACCGAGTCGTCACCGTCGAGCGGGTACGCGACGTCGATGTGCAGCACGTTGCCGAGTGCCGAGCGGCTGCTGCCGAGGCGCAGTCCGAAGCCCACGTCACGAAGCAGTCCTTGCGAAGGTGTGCCGAGCGGGTCGCGGCCAAAGCTCGCGCCCATGTCGTAGAACACGGCGCCGCCGACGTTGAACAGCTGGAACGGATACCAGTTGGTGAACAGGCGTTGCTCGGCGGTGAACAGCCAGCGGCCCTCGCCCGACTGGTAGCGCAGTGGATAGCCGCGCAGGCCGTTGTCTCCGCCTAACAGGACTTGCTGGTCGGTGTCGAGATTGGAGCCGGCGGTAGCCGACAGATTCAGGAACAGCAACCGGCGCGGCGACTGGCGGAAGTAGTAGCGCGCGTCGGCGGTGAGCAGGCCGCCAGCGATCTCGCCACTCTCGACGCGTCCGCGCGTGTCGACGCCGAAGGACAACGATTGCCGTTCGGACAGTTCGAGCCCCTTGGACACGGTAGCCGCCAGCATCACGGCGTTCCGATCGGAACCCAGCGATTCCGTGGCGTAACCCACTTGCGCACGTGCGCGCCAGCCGAGCGAGTAGTCCTCGGTCTTTTCGATCTGGTTGCGATTGCGCGCGGTGTAGAACGCGTCCTCGACCCATTCGGCGCCGATCCACGGATACACCAGCGTGCGGTCGGAGGGTAAGAGCGCCGGCGCGGCGGGCGCGCCCGGGACCGCTTCGAAGGCGTGGTCTTCGTAGGTCAGGCCGACCGAGAGCCGACGGGCCCAGCCGTCCCGGAGACCGCCCGACCGGCCCCAGTAGATAGTCGAATAGTTCTCGTGCGTCTGGAACTGGTCGACCACCTTGCCCAGGTCGTAGCGTGAATCCGTGCGCTGGTCGTCGAGCAGCGACACGCCTGCGGCCCAGCGGCTGCCGAGACAGTAGAACGGATGGTCGAGCGAGAACTCCGCCATGCGCCCGTCGCTGTTGTCGGAGTAACCGGCGTCGAGGTCCCACCACGACGAACCCAGCTGGCGATCGCGGTAATGAATCAACTTCGAATCGCGATCAACGTCCGACTTGAAACCAATGCCGAGCTGCGTACCGGTTCCGAGGAAGTTGAGTTCCTCGAGTTCGAAACCCGAGCTGTTCGCGCCGCCTGATCGGCCGAATGAAATTCCTGGGTTGAAAGTCCAGACGTCCTGCGTCGTCACTTCCACGTCGACCACGCCGTCGTGGAACGCGACTGGACGCACCTGCGCATCGCGCAGGTATCGTGTGTCGCGCAGAATGCGCGCGGATTCTTCGAGCAGTCCGGGCTGGTACGGATCGCCGCTCTTGAACAGCAGCTGGTCTTCGATGGTCGACCGGCGCGTGGTGAAGTGCAGCCGATTGCCAAGGCGCGACATCGAAGTGTCTTCGTCGGCGGCTTTGTGATCGAACAGGGCGCGCGCGTCGAAGCGGATCTCGCCGATTCGCGCACCCTGCCGCTCGAGCTCCTCGTCCGAGGGCAGATTGGCCGCGCGCGGTGGTTCGGGCGTCGGCGCGCGTGCCTTGGCGCTGGGCAGCACCTTGGCTTGCGCGATCTCGGCCGCGCACAACCCCGCGAGGGCGATCCCTAGAGCAAATACAGAGCCAAATGAGCGTTGCGGGCGCCTGATTCCGACCATGCGCCGTTAGACGTCATGGCGGCGGCGGCCCCGTCGGAATCACCGCGAACTTCGCCAGCGGTAGGTGAAGCCGATGTTGATGATCGTCGGCAGCCAGTGGTCGATTTCCGAAGCCAGTTGCGGCGAGTCATCGTCCATCTCGAATATCAGGCAACACTCATTGCGCCGGTTCGTGGCGTTGGTCAGGTCGACCACGGCCGACAGATCGCCGCTGTCGAAAATCCACGTCCAGCTGCCACGCAGATCGAGCGTGAAGTAATCGTTCCACCGGCGTGAGTTTCGCTCCTGAAGCTGCAGCGGCGAGAGCTCGAGCGGCGTACGCGGCCACCCCGCGTGCCAGCCGGCCAGTGCCGAAATGCTGGCGCTCGAACCTTTCCACGCCAGGCCCGCATTGACCGACAACGGCTGGTCCCAGCTGCGCAGGACGTCGCGCGGCGGAAAGTCGTCCGCGACGCGTGCCCATGCCAGCGTTCCCCAGCCGGTGAGCGAATCCGTGAATGGTTTGCGCACACTCAATTCGAGCCCGCTGGCCTCGGAGCCGTGCGGATCGAGGCGAATCCGATCCGGTCCGAGGTCGGGCAGCAACGCGAAAGGATCGAGTTGGTTGTCGAAGTACGGCACCACGGTCGTCCAGCGCTTGCTGTACGCCTCGATCCCGAGCCGTAGACCGTCTGCCGTGTCGTACTCGAGCCCGATGATCGAGTGGATAGACACCTGCGCGGAATCAGGTGTCTGCTGGGCTTCTTCCACGCGCCACTCTTCGACATGCTGCGCCTGCGTGAAACGGCCGACCGAACTGTACAGCCGCAACTGATCGGTGAAGTCGTAGCGCAGATTGAGGCGCGGACTCACCTGCGTGTGGTTGCTATCGTATCCGCCTTCGTAGTGCTGCGCGTCGAAGCGGATCCCGAGCTCCGCCTCGAAATTCTTCCACTTGCGACGGTTCGCCGCGTAGAGCGCATACGTCACGATTTCGGGTCGCGCCGCATACGCCAGGTCTTCGACGAGACCGCGTGAGAACGCGGCGGCCACTTCGGGTGAGAATTCCGAGTGGCGCGTGTATCGATAGTCCGCGCGTGTCGCCCCGAGCGCGACACCAAACGTGTAGCTCGAAGTCCCGCTGCGCTTGTACGTCCAGTCATTGGAAAAATCGAAGCCATTGAAACTTCGCGTTTCGTCGAGTGATCCCATCGCCACGCCGGGATTGCTCATTGTCCCTTCTCGGCCGCGTTCGGCCGAGGTGATCACCAGGCTCGCGCGCGTACGCAGTAGATCGTTGAACTTGTGATCCCGGGCCAGCCACACGTATTCGTCGCGATAACGCGCGGTGGCCTGCTCCTCATCGTCCGCCGTTCCCAGTTCGAGCCGATCGTCGAGCAGCAGCCAGCCTACGGTCCAGGAACCCTGCTCCGTCACCCAGCGCAGGCGTCCCAATGTGTCGCTGAACTCCGGTTTCCCGAAGCCATCTTCCACCGGTTCGATAAATTCGAGCACGCTGTGCCGGATCGCGCCTAACCATTCGACCGGCCAGTGCTCGGCTTTGCCGATCGAGGAGACCCCGGCGGAGATCAGACTGGCGCTGGCGCGATATTCGTGACCCTCCGCGTACGACGGCGCCGTGATGTCGATCACTCCGCCCGCGCGCGTACCGTATTCCACGGGAAAACCGCCACTGAATACTTCAATGTGTTCGATGCCGGCCGGATCGATGGCGCTGATGAGGCTCTGGAAGTTCTTGAGGTGAAACGGGTCAAGCAGCGGAATGCCGTCATAGCGAATCAGCACGTCTTCGCTCAGTGAACCGCGGATGTAAGGCCGCGCCGAGGCATTGCTGGCGATGCCGGGCAGCGAATGCAGCGCTTGAAGCGCGTCGTCGTGACTGCCGGGCACACGCTCGATATCGGTGGGCGACAATTCGCGGGGCTCGGCGAGCCCGCCGTCGATCGCGTAGCGACTCGCATACACCGACACCTCGTCCATCGGCTCTTCCGGGTCCGCGGCCGCTGGCGGTGCCGCGCGCGTGACGACGTAGGTGTTGGGCCCCATCGCGCGCAGCGTAAGTCCGTTCGCCGCGAGCGCCTCGCGTGCGCGATCCAGCGGCGTGTCGCCGGCGCGCGCGCGCGGCGCCTTCATACTGGGCTGCACGAGCTCCGAGCTGTAGATGACGTCCACACCGCTTTGCTTGAGCGCCTGCAGCACCTCGTCGACGGATTGCGCGGACGCGGTAGTTTGTCCCGCGGCGCTTGCGCAACAGGCGAGGACGAAACAGGTTAGAGAAAGTCGCGCGCTAGGTCGACGGAGTCGTGGAATCACGCGCGGAGCTTACCCGGATCACGCCGTCCGGCAATTCGAAACGCAGCGTCGTGGAAGCCATCACGGCCGACAGCGCTTCCATCGCCGTCAGCCCGTGCACGTTGCCATGCATGAGGATGGTCGCCGCCTGTTTGCGCGCCGCGTCGTCCACCAACACCAGTTTTCGGCCCGTCTCGCGCGAGAACCATACGAGGAAATCCATGAGCGGGCGATTCTCGATTTCGAAGTCCGGCGCCATGGCCTCGGCCCAGGCCCACTCGCGCCCCGTGGTGGCGATGGGTTGGCGTGTCACCGTGCGATTGCGGTCGATCAAGACTTCCGTGCCGGCGTTCACGGTTGAGTCACCCTCGGTCGCATGCCATACCACGCTGCCCTCACGCACCCGCAGCCGAGTCGCGCCATTGACGACGGCCACCGCGAACTGCGTGCCAACGTGACGGAATTCGCCCGCCGGCGTGACCACGATGAATCGGTCGCTGCCGCGCGATCCCGGCGGAATATCGACATACAACTCACCGCGCTCGAGCTTCACGGCGTTCGCGGCCGTCACTTCGAATGCCGAAGCGCGCGCGACCCGCAAATTGCCGCCACCCGCCAGCGTGATCAGCGAATCGCCGCGCACATCGAGCGTTTGCCCGGCGTGCAGAGACGAGCCGACGTTCACGACCGCATCGCGGCGCAGGTAACGGGATTCGACGATACCGGGCGCTTCGAAATGCGCGAGCTGCCCGACTACCGCGCCGCCTTCTGCGGTATTCGCCATGAATGCATTCCAGCCCACGACGCCCGCGAGCACGGCGACCGACGCGGCGGCCGTGAGCGACAGCCAGCGGCGCCTTGGACCGCGAATCAATTCCGGCGAATGAGTCACGGCCCGCCATTCCTGCTCGGTAGCCGCACGGATGCGCTGCATCGCCTCCGGCGACAACGCGGGCGCACGCAACCCTTCGCGCAGCGCGCGTTCCGCGGCGCCTTCACTTTCGTTGTGGCTGGAGTCACTCATGCATTTATCTCTATATCACTCGCATCGCCGCTCCAACCCTCGCGGAACGCCTGGCGTGCGCGCGATAGTCGCGACTCGGCGGCGCTCTCCGAGAGCTGCAAAACCTTCGCAATCTCCGGCACCGTCAGATCATCGCCGAAACGCAGCTCGAGAATGCGCGCATAGGTCGCCGGCAGCTGGTTCACGGCGCGGCGCACGGCGCTGCGCGTCGAGTCATCGGCGACCTCATCGAGCGGGTCGCGAAAATCCGTGAGCTCCACCACCGTGCCGGGCGACCTTGCGGCCTCGAGTTGCTCCAGGCTCTGCACCTTCGGCTGACGTTCGGCCTTGCGACGCACGTCCGCCAGCTGGTTACGGCAAATCTGGCACAGCCATGTGAACAACGTAGAGCCACCGCGAAAGGTTCCGAGGCCGCGCATGGCGTTGATCATGGTGACCTGCACCACGTCTTCGAGACCCGCGACATCCAGTGAGCAGCGCCGAGCCGCGAACGCGGCAAGGCGCGCGGCGAAGGCGTCGAAAAACTGATCGAATGCTTTCTGTTCACCACGGCGCATCCTGTCAATGAGGTCTTGCTCATCCAGCACTGACACACCTCGCCACCTTAGACGTCATCCTTCTGCCAATCCCGTCGCGACGGAGCCGTACGGGAGATTACGTCTAAGTTCGGATGGACCAAAGCCTCAATCTTCGCCTCCCCGTCGTAGGACGCATCGAACGGGAGGCGCCGCTATACGGAAGCCCGGCCTTTTGGCCACTGCATGCATGGTGGCCCCTGCTCGCTTTCGTCATCGCCTTTGCCGTGCTGGAGATCTTTTCCCTCGACCGGGTGCTCGCCTGGGAGTGGTATTTCAATGTTCAAACGGCGCAGTGGCTGGGCAGTGGCACTGGCGAGTGGTGGGCTCGCGGACTGTTGCATACCGGCGGCCGCTGGGTCGTGCGCGGCGTGGCGGCCGCGGCACTCGGTTTGTGGGCTCTCTCGTTCGCGGTTGCGCGCTTGCGCGAATGGCGGCGAGCAGCCGGTTTCATCCTGCTCGCGATGGTGCTCGCCACGTTGCTGGTGGGCGGCCTGAAGGCGGTCACCAACGTGGATTGCCCCTGGGACCTCGCGGGCTACGGCGGCCACAATCCATACGTCGCGCTGTTTGCCGATCGCCCTGACGCGCTGCCGCGCGCTCAATGCTTTCCAGGCGCGCACGCCTCGTCGGGCTTTGCGCTGATGTGCTTCTATTTCGTGTTTCGCGATCGCTCACGCCGAGCAGCGCGCTGGGCATTGGCCGGCGCCATTGCCGTGGGTGTCGCATTCTCGATCGGCCAGGAAGCGCGCGGCGCGCATTTCCTGTCGCACGACCTCGCAAGTGCTGCGATCGTCTGGTTCGTGCAACTCGCGTTGTACGCGTGGTATCGGCGCCGGCCAGGTTAGCGACGAATTTCAGGCGTGCGCGCCGGCTTCCGGCACGCGCTGAATGCCGCTGTCGACGAACACGAACGAATCGATGTGCTCGGGCCGGTGTACGCGATAGCCCTGCGCGTAGTCGACGCCCAATTGCGTGACCGCGCGCAGCTTCGCGGTTGAGTCCACCTGGCCCGCGACTGTCTGCATGCCCAGCGTGTCGGCCATGTGCACGAGACCGTTGATCAGCGCGCGCGAGACGATGTCGTCGGATGCGCCATTCACCAGCGAGCCGTCGATCTTGAGGATGTCGGCATTCACTTCGCGCAGGAAGTCGAAGCGGCCGGTGCCCGTGCCCGCATTGTCGACCGACACTTCACAGCCGCGTTCGATGAGCGAACGTGCCAGCGCCGCAAACTCCTGCGGAGCGACACCGGCGTCGAGCTCGGCCACCTCGAAGCGCAGCGACTCGAGCGGCAGGCCCGACTTGTCGAGGCAGTGCTCGAGATAGTTGCGAAAATCCGGACGCACCACCGACTTGCCGGAGAGGTTTACCGAGAACACCGCGTGCGCATCCGCCCAGCGATCGCGATTGCGCTGCATCCAGACCAGTAGCGCGCGGATCACCCAGCGGTCGATGGCCGGCATGCGTCCGTTGCGCTCCGCCGTGTCGAGAAACTCATGCGAGGAAAGGACACCGAACTCCTGCGTGGGCAGGCGAATCAACACCTCGACGATGAGCGGCCTTCCATTGGTTGAAGCGTCGTCGCGCAATGAAACAATGGGCTGCAGGTGCAGCGCGAATTCATCTTCCTTCAGCGCCGAATCGATGAGGCCGAGCAACTGCTCTTCGCGCGCCAGCGTGGCGAGATCCTTCGCGAGCGAATCGTCGGCGCCGTGGCTCACGAAACGCAGCGCCGCGATGATGGTGGTGTCGCTGGTGGCGGGCTCTGCGACTTCGGTCGGCATTGCGATTTCGTGCGCATCGTCACCCGACTGGTGGATCACCTTTGCCAGCACCGGCATCACCGGCGCCAGTTCTGCCACGCGCGTCACGCGATCTTCCTCGCAGGTCGTGAGACCCGAAAAGGCGATCAGCGCAACGCCGCAGAAGGTTCCACCCTCGTAGATGGCGAGCGCACAACGTGCGCGGGCGGTATCTGCGCTCTCCCACCACAGGCCGCAGCTTTGCCCGCGCACGTCATGCGGGTCTTCGATGACTTCAGCGATCAGCGCGTGGTCTTCCGCGAGCAGGAAGTCGCCACTCGACCAGAGCGCAGACCCATGGCGATCGTGGATCGACAGGGAAAGTATTTCGGGCTGGCGGCGCAGGAGGCCGCGCGCCAGCGGCGCGAGCATCGAAGCGAAGGTTTCATGGGGTATCGTCGGGTGCGTCATAGGTGACCCGAAGATTAGGGGTCCCTGTGAGCGATCGCGTCGTCGCGAGGTAGCGACGTGGGGTTCGGGCGACTAACCGGCGCGCGGACGTGTTAGGTCAAATCCGAAATGGGGACACTCCCCATTTCCTAGCAAAAGGGGCCGGACCTGGTGGTCGAGGCGCGTCCCCTTTTGCTAGCAAATCAGGAATGTCCCCATTTACCCGTATAGGGATTTCTTGAGCTTCCAGCGCTTGTGCGACCACGGCCAGTCGGCGGGCGCGGCGCGAATCTGCTCTTCGACCAGCCTCGCGTAGCGCGCCGTGAATTCGCCGGGCGGCAGCTGCTCGCCCGCCGCCGCAATCCTCAGGAACTCAACTTCATAGTGGCCACGCGAGGTGCGTTTGATGGCCAGGAAAAAAGCGGCGTAACGCGTGCTGCGAGCGATTTCCTCGGGGCCGACGTAGAACGCCGTATCGCGGTTCAGGAACCGGACCCACTGCTTGCGTTCGCCCAGCTTCGGTTCCTGGTCGGCCAGGATGGCGATGGCGCGCGGAGTACCGCGCTGCTTGATGATGTCGCCTAACAAGTCCGGAGCCGGAATCATGCGCGCACCGAGACGCGAACGAAGCTTGCGCATTTCGCCCTCGGCCCAGCTGTCCAACAGCGGCTTGTAGGCGGCGTCGACCGGCACACCGAGCTGCGAAGACAGCGCGAGCAACATCCACTCCCAGTTGCACTGGTGCGCGCCGAGCAGGAAAACGGGTTTGCCGCGATCGGTTTCTTCGCGCACGACCTCGGAGTTCTTCAGGACGACGCGGCGAGCGAGCTCCTCGCGTGTGAGGCGCAGCGAGCGCAGCACTTCGATGAGCACATCGGCGAAGCCGCGGTAGTAGTCACGGATCACGCGTTCGCGCGTGGCGTCGTCCCACTCCGGAAATGAGATCTTGAGATTGCCGTCAACCACGTGGCGGCGATACGGAAAAGGCCGCCAGGCGCACCAGGCCATGAACCGGGCAAAGGAATACAGGATGGCGACTGGGACGCGCGAGAACACGCGAATCCACGGGGAACAACTGGTGCCGGGGAGCGCATCGCGAATTTTCTCGTCCGGAGATTTCAGGCCAATAACCATGTGAAGCCAATTCTAATCGTCGAGGGTTTGCTGACTGAATCCACTTCAAGTCAGGTACAGAAAAGGCCGCATCAAGCGGCCTTTCTTTTTGAGTTTGGTGCCCTCTATCTGATTCGAACAGATGACCCCTTCATTACGAATGAAGTGCTCTACCAGCTGAGCTAAGAGGGCGGCTTATCAATCGGTCTTCAGACCATTGTCAATTTAGGCATTGGTCAATTTCAGCATCGATTTAAGGGCGCGCATTCTAATTGCGCAGGGTGAGCTAGGGAAGCTCCGGAATATCGGCATTGGGCCCTCGAAACCGTCTTTTGCGGTCAGGCTTCGGTTCTGCGACGCAGTCGAATGACCAGGTCGATGCCGTCGACCTGCATGCCCGGCGGGGGTTCGGGCAGCCGCTGGAACTCGACGTCGCGCAGGGACACGTCCATGAGCGCACCGGTATCGAGATCGTGGAAGTGGTAGTGCGCCTCGGTGTTCGAATCGAACCAGCAGCGATCGCTGCCCACGGACAGTTGGCGGATGAGGCCCGAGGCCGCGAACAGATTCAGCGTGTTGTAGATCGTGGCCTTGGACACCCGCAGCCCCAGCCCACGCAGGCCAGCCAGGACCTGTTCGGCGGAAAGGTGTTGGGGACGCCCGAGGAGCAGCGAAGCAATGCGCAACCGTTGCGCGGTGGGTCGTACGCCATGACCCAGTAGGCGCTGGTTCAGGTTTTCGACTAGGCCCGGATCCAGATCCGACATTGGCATGGGCGCGAGTATACGCGCCGAAATCGCCCGGGCAACGCGAAACGGTGCAAACACGGCGGTTTTGCGAGGCTCCCCACAGACCCCGGGCGCCACAGAATCCACACCATGCTCACGAAGAACCGATGCCGGGGAGTCACCCTGATCGAGCTGTGTTTCGGGCTGGCCATCGTGGCGGTCATCGCCGGCATGGCCGCGCCCGGCTTTCGGTCGAGCCTTCGGGCCGCCGCGGTTCGTTCCGCCACGTTCGACCTGCTCGCCGGCCTGCAGCAAACACGCGGCAACTCCATCCTCGAGGCGCGGTCCCTGGACCTGTGCCCGAGCGACGCTCACGGAAATTGCCTTGCCCCGCACACACCCTCCCCTTACTGGCGCGCATCTCTCGAGACGGACGCGCGTCCCTCGCCCGCCAGCAATCGTGTATTGCCCGCCGGAGTGGTGGTTCGCTCGTCCCGTTCGCCGCTCCGGTTCTCGCCCGATGCGCTGGGCGCCAGCACCGGCACACTAACTATCTGCGACGAATACGGCGTGGCGCCACCTCGCGCCATCGTGTTGAGCCTGAGCGGCCGCGCACGCCTGGCAACCGCGTCGCCCGAGCAATGTCGATGACCCGGACGCCGCGCGGCTTCACTCTGCTCGAAACGCTGGTCTCCCTGGTGGTGCTCTCGGTCGGGTTGTTAGGCGCGGCCGCGTTGCTGCTCGACAACCTTCGCGCCCATGCCGGCGCGCTGCGCCGGGTTGCCGCCACCAGCCTGGTGCGCGACATGGCCGATCGCATTCGCGCGAATCCGCGCGGCGGCGTTTACTACGACGCGAGAACTCCCGCACCGGGCGCGTCGGCAGCGTCCGCGTGCGTTGAATCGAGCGGCTGCGACATCGCGCAGCTCGCGGCGGCGGACCGCGCCCACTTCGAGTCCGCGGCGCACGCCCTCTTCCCGCACCCCGACACGGACGCCCGCGTCGAATACGCATCCGCCACCGGCGCCGCCGCACCTGCCCGTTACCTCATCACGTTGCGCTGGTCCGATGCGCGCAATGACGCCGGCACCGACAGTGTCGCGTTGCAGGTGCTGTGGCAGGCGCCGGTGGCGGGCTGAGCGTGCGCCGACGGTTGCGTGCCGGCGGCTTCAATCTGCCGGAACTCATGATCGCGCTAACGCTCGGCTTGTTCCTGGTGGCTGCATTTCTGTTCGTACTGCAACGTTGCCGTGCCGCCTTCGCCGCCAATGAAAGCCTCGCGCGACTGCAGGACGTCGCGCGTCACGCCCTCTCGGTGCTCGTCCCGGACATCGAACATGCCGGGTTCTACGGGTTCAGCCATGGGCCCGCGGTCCGGCTCATCGGCAGCCTTCCCGCGGGTGCCGATGCCTGCGGCACGGATTTCGCCGTGTCGTTGTCCGTTCCTGCACAGGGCTCGGACAACACCTATCGCCTCGGCACGGACGCACGCGATTGCGCACCCACCGCGTCCGCGGGTGGGGCGCGCGCAGGAACCGACACACTGACGCTGCGCCACGCGTCGTCGAGTCCGGTTGCGCCGCGGGCCGGACGGCTGCAGGTCTATTCGCAAAGTCTCTCGATCGCGGCGCCGCTGCTGTTGTTCGCCGACGGCCGCGCACCGGGGCCCGTGGACCTGGACCACGTGGTGCGTGATCTCGAAGTGCGCACTTACTACATCGCCAACGACTCGGTGCAGCGGCCGGATTGGCCCGCATTGCGCGTGAAAGCATTGACGGAATCGCGCGGTGCCGCGCAATTCCGTGACGAAGAAGTCCTGCCCGGCGTCGAAGATCTGCAGGTCGAGATGGGCGTTGCAAACATCGCCGCCGACGGCACCGTGCGGGTGTCCTACGTTGCGCCGGATTCGCCGCGCGCACGAGAGGGAAACGTGGTCGCGGTCAGGCTGTGGCTGCGAATGCGCGCCGACTCCACCGAACCCGGCTTCAGCGACCGCCGCACGCTGACATACGCCAACGTGACCTACACGCCGTCGCCCGCCGATGCGCAGCAGCGCCGCATGCTCATCGAGCGCACGGTCGCGCTTCGCAATGCCCGGCTGCCATGAAATCTCGTCAACGCGGCACCACTCTGGTCGTCGGGCTAATGTTGCTCACGATGGTGACACTGTTAGGCCTTGCCGGAGCCGCCACCGCTCACATCGAAGTGCAGCTGGCACACAACGAACAGTTTCGCGAGAATGCCGCGTCCGCCGCCAGTGCCGGCGTAGAGTCTGCCATCAGCCGAATCGTGACCACCTCCGAGCCCGCGTCCGCATCCTTTTCCTTCAGCGCCACGCTGCCCGGCTCCGCGGGTCGTTTTGACGTTCAGACGCGCTTCCTCGGCTACGACTTCGCGCTGCCCCAGATCGCGGGTGCCAATCTCGCCGGCGCGCACTTCGAAATCCTCAGCACCGGTTACTCTTCGCGCCGGGCAGTCGACCGCCAGCGCGCCATCGTCATGTACGTGGTTGCTGCTCCCGATTCCCCGGCGTCCGATTGCGAACCCGCAATTGCCGGCGTCCATTGCCATGAGCCCGGCGAGCTGGTGCGCCTGTCGTGGCAACGCCTTTCGCAGCCATGAAGCGCTTTACGATCACCGAGATGCTGACCGCCCTCGTGGTGGTGGTGGTGATCGCCGCCGTCGCCGTACCCATGTGGCACACACACCAGCTGCGAATCCGCCGGCAGGACGCCATGGATGCGCTACGCGCGGTGCAGACTGCCCAGGACGAATATTTCGGCAAGCATGCGCGTTACGCCAACGAAGCACAGTTGCGTGCCAGCGCGCCGCAGGCATTGACGGGCAAGGCACTGTCCGCGCGCGGCTACTACCAGCTCACTCTGCGCAAGAGTGACGACGACCTGACCTACTCAGCCGCCGCGCGTGTCGTTCCGCTCGAGGGGCAGGTGGCGGACACGCGCTGCGTGGAGTTGCGCATCGACCAGAACGGCCGCAGATTTGCGGTCGATGCGGACGGGGTAGATAGGAGTGCGGACTGCTGGCGATAATGGGGACATTCCTGATTTGCTAGCAAAAGGGGACGGGGCTCGGGTCTCGTCAGCGCAGCAGGGAGGCGCGTCCCTTTTTGCTAGAAAATCAGGAATGTCCCCATTTTCAGCTGCGAGCCTGCGAACCGCGCAACGCCCGGGGTAGTGAGAACACCACGTGCTCCTCGCGCCCCACGAGCTCGGCCGCCTGTGTGCCGCCCCACTCGCGCAAGCGATCCACCACCTGCTGCACGAGTTCCTCGGGCGCCGACGCGCCCGCGGTGACACCCACCGCGCCCTTGCCCTCGAACCACTCACGCTTCAGGAATGAGGCGTCGTCGATGAGATAACCGGGCCGGCCGGCACGTTCCGCGAGTTCGCGCAGCCGGTTGGAGTTCGAACTCGTAATCGACCCCACGACGACGAGCACGTCGCAATTGGCGATGAGCTCCTTCACCGCGTCCTGGCGATTCTGCGTGGCGTAACAGATGTCTTCGCGGCGCGGACTCGCGAGCGTGGAAAAGCGTTC
>Ga0193717_1001645_pt1 | contig 13554 bp, 10 predicted proteins | sample U2c2metaG_FD_145900 | JGI IMG/M metagenome (GOLD analysis project Ga0193717, IMG submission 145900) | Soil microbial communities from a riparian zone of the East river system, Colorado, United States - U2c2 | ecosystem: Environmental > Terrestrial > Soil > Riparian zone | place: USA: East River... | reverse complement strand
CCGCGCCCGTGGCAGGCTCTCCACGGTCGAGACCACGACATCGAACACGATCTCGTCGATGATTTCGCCGGCGCTATTCTTCTCCGGCACACCGACCAGATCAACCTCGGGATCGTCGGCCAGCTCACCCTTGTCGGTCACCACGATCGCCACGAAGGCGCAGCCGGCGAACGCCAGTTTGCGCCGCTCGACGACCGCGCGCGACTTGGAATCCTCCAGGATCGAGCCGTCCTTGTAGAGCCGCCCGGACGGCAATTGATCGATAATTGCGGGATCGCCGGGGCCGAGCTTGATCAGGTCGCCGTTGCGGCAGGTCAGGACTTTCGGCACGCCGGCCGCCCGCGCCAGCTTGGCGTGCTCGAACAGATGCAGCGGCTCGCCATGCACCGGGATCAGCAATTGCGGACGCACCCAGGAAATCATGTCGCGCAGTTCGTCGCGGCGCGGATGGCCGGACACGTGCACGAGATGGGTGCGATCGGTGATGACTTCGATGCCTTGCGTCACCAGGCCATTGATGATGCCGCCGACCGCCTTCTCATTCCCGGGGATGGTGCGGGAGGAAAAGATCACACAGTCGCCCTTGTTGAGGGTCACCTGCGGATGATCGTCATTGGCGATGCGCGCCAATGCCGCGCGCGGCTCGCCCTGGCTTCCCGTGCACAGCGCCAGCACCTTGTCGGGCGGGAAGTGACCGTAGAGGTCGGCGCCGCGGAAATTCTGCACGCCATCGAGATGCCCGGTTTCGCGCGCCACCTGCACCACGCGCTCCATGGCGCGGCCGACCACCACCACCTCGCGGCCGGCAAGCCGTGCCGCATCGGCGACCGCACGCAGCCGCGCGACGTTGGAGGCAAATGTGGTGACGGCGACACGGCCTTTGGCGCCCTTGACCAGTTCAGCAATGGTCTTGGCGACCTCGGTCTCTGACGGCGAGCGCCCTTCCCGCACCGCATTGGTGGAATCGCCGACCAACGCCAGCACGCCGGCATCGCCGAGCTCACGCAAGCGCCGCTCGTCGGTCGGTAGCCCGATAATCGGGGTCGGATCGATTTTCCAGTCACCGGTGTGCAGCACGGTGCCGGCCGCGGTGTGGATCGCGAGCGCGTGCGATTCCGGAATCGAGTGCGCGACCGGAATGAACTCGACCGAAAACGGACCGAGTTGGACGCGGCCGCCCGATGGCACCACCGTGACCGGGATTTTGGGCGGATTGCGTTCCGAAGCGCATTTTGCCTCGAACAGAGCGGCGCTGAATTTGGTGGCGTAGATCGGGCATTTGAGCTTCGGCCAGAGGTCGATGATCGCGCCGAAATGATCTTCGTGGGCGTGGGTCAGCACCAAGCCGACCAGGTTCTTGCGCTCTTTCTGCAAAAAGGTGATGTCCGGCATGATCAGATCGATGCCCGGCAGATGCTCCTCATCGCCAAACGACACCCCGAGATCGACCGCAAGCCATGAGCCCTGATGGCGGTTGCCGAGGCCATAGACGGACAGGTTCATGCCGATCTCGCCGACGCCGCCGAGCGGCGCAAACATCAATTCATCCGGCCGTGCCATCATGCTGCTCCTGCCGAGGCCGCCGAGCCGAAATAGACATCGCCGGCGGCAATGGGCAGTTGCTTGCCCTCCGCCGTCCTGACGATCATGCAGCCGGTCTCATCCAGGGTCTCGAAGGTCCCCTCGAGCGTCGCGCTGCCGGTCTGGATCGCAACCCGCTCGCCAAGTCCCGCCGCGCGTTCGAGCCAGAGCTTGCGGATCTCGCCAAAGCCACGGCCATTGTCCCAGATGCCGCGAAACCCGGTCCAGGCATCCGACAGCGCCGTAAACAATTCCTCCGCGCCGATCTGGATGCCGAGCGCGGCCAGCGAAGTCGCCGGTGTCGGCGTGCCTTCGGGCGCGGCAACGACATTGGTGCCGATCCCGACCACCACGGCGAGCCGATTGCCGGGCACGGCTTCTGCTTCCAGCAGGATGCCGGCGAGCTTCTGCCGTCCCGCCAGTACATCGTTGGGCCATTTCAGCGAAAACTTCATATGATCCGATCCCGCCGACCTCAGCGATGCTTCAACGCTTGCTTTTTGCAGCGCCGTTTCAAGTGCGAGTCCGGCGGCGAACCCAAGGGTTGCCGCGATCGACGGCGATACGTCGATGACTTCCAGAATGCTGCTGGCGAGATTACCGCGCGGTGCGATCCAGGGGCGATGCCGACGCCCGCGCCCGGCGGTCTGCTCCGTCGTCACGAACCACATCGGTCCGGCCTCGCCGTCACGCGCGCGTAGCATCGCTTCCGCGTTGGTCGAGCCAATGTTGTCGAACGCTGCGAGCCGATAGCCCGCCGATATTGCTCGTGGACCGAGCGCGAATGCCATCTAGAATAATGACTTCGCCGCAACCGTGGCGACGCTGACCAGCGGCCCCGGATAGACGAAGAAGAAGATGTTGAAGAGGCCTGCAACCGCCAGCACCGTGCGCAGTTCCACCCGCATCGGATCGAGCTTGGTCAGCGGCTCGTCGAAATACATCACCTTGATGATGGTGAGATAGTAAAATGCGCCAACGACGCTGGTGAGCACGCCGATCACCGCGAGCGTGAACAGGCCAGCCTTGATCGCGGCGACGAAAACATAGAATTTCGCAAAGAAACCTGCGAGCGGCGGAATGCCTGCCAGCGAGAATAGAAACATGGCGAAGAAGAAGGCCAGCAGCGGATTGGTGCGCGAGAGCCCTGCGAAATCGCTGATGTTCTCGACATGCTGACCATTGCGCTTCATGGTCAGGATCACCGCGAAGGTGCCGAGCGTCATCGCGACATAGATCGAGATATAGATCAGCACGCCCTGCGCGCCCTCGGCCGTACCGGCTGCAAGACCCACCAAAGCAAAGCCCATATGGCCGATCGAGGAATAGGCCATCAGGCGCTTGATGTTCTTCTGGCCGATCGCCGCGAACGATCCGAGCGCCATGGAGGCGATCGAGACGAATACCACGATCTGTTGCCACTGCGGCACGATGCCCGGAAATGCGGTCAGCGCCACGCGGGTGAACACCGCAAGTGCGGCGACCTTCGGCGCGGAAGCAAAGAACGCGGTCACCGGCGTCGGCGCGCCTTCATAGACGTCGGGCGTCCACATGTGGAACGGCACCGCCGAAACCTTGAAGCACAACCCGGCCAGCAGGAACACCAGCCCGAACACGATGCCGAGGCTGCCGGTCTTCACAGCGGCTGCGATCCCGGCAAAACTGACCGTGCCGGTGAAGCCGTAGATCAGCGAGGCGCCGTACAGCAGCATGCCCGAGGATAGCGCACCCAGAACGAAATATTTCAGGCCGGCCTCTGTCGATTTCGCGTTGTCGCGGTTGCTGGCGGCGACCACGTACAACGCCAGCGACATCAATTCGAGCCCAAGATAGAGCATGATCAGATCGCCCGCCGAGATCAGCACCATCATGCCGAGCGTCGAGAGCAACACCAGGATCGAAAACTCGAAGATGCGCCGCGACGGGTCGGAGAGGAATTCCGCGGACAGAATCAGCGTCGCGCCCGAACCGATCAGCGCCAGGATTTTCAGGAACCGGGCGAAATCATCGACAATGAAGCTGCCGCCGAAGGTCGTGAGCTTCCCGGCCGGCAGCGTCAGTTCGAGCACGCCGACCACGACCAGCAGGCAAACCGCGAGACCAGTGACGAGGCCGGTGGTCTGCTGCCCCCGATAGGCCCCGAGCATCAGCAGCACCATGGCGCCGCCGGCCAGCACCAGTTCCGGCAGCACGGGCAGCAGCTGATAACCTGCAGTCGAAAAGCTCATGGCGTCGTCCTAACCGATATTCTCATTGCAACAGCGCGGCGGCCTGGGTCGTCAGCGCGTGGCTGTAATTGGTAACGAGTTGCTGGACCGACGCCGCCGACATGTCGAGCACCGGCTTCGGATAGACGCCGAACAGGATGGTCAGCGCCACCAGCGGCAGCAATGTCAGACATTCACGGGGCGTGAGATCCTTCATGCTCATCAGCGACGGCTTGACCAGCGCCCCGAACACCACCTTGCGATAGAGCCACAGCGCATAGCCCGCCGACAGGATCACGCCTGTGGTGGCAAAGAACGCGGTCGGCAGCGAGACCTTGAAGGTCCCGAGCAGCGTCATGAACTCCCCGATGAAGCCGGAGGTGCCGGGCAGACCGACATTGGCCATGGTGAAGATCAGGAACACCAGCGCGTAGAGCGGCATGCGATTGACCAGCCCGCCATAGGCGGCGATCTCGCGGGTATGCATGCGGTCGTAGACCACGCCGACGCAGAGGAACAGCGCGCCCGATACGATGCCGTGCGAGATCATCTGGAACACACCACCGGCGACGCCCTGCATGGTGCCCGCGAAGATGCCCATCGTCACGAAGCCCATGTGGGCGACCGACGAGTAAGCGATCAGCTTCTTCATGTCCTCCTGCATCAGCGCCACCAGCGAGGTGTAGATGATGGCGATGGTCGAGAGCGTGAAGATCAGCGGCGCGAAGTCATGCGAAGCGAGCGGGAACATCGGCAGCGAGAACCGCAGGAAGCCGTAACCGCCCATCTTCAGCAGGATCGCAGCCAGCACCACCGAGCCCGCGGTCGGCGCCTCGACATGGGCATCCGGCAGCCAGGTGTGGACCGGCCACATCGGCATCTTCACCGCGAACGACGCAAAGAACGCCAGCCACGCCCAGGTCTGCAAGCTGCGCGGAACCGCCGTGTGCATCAGCGTCGGAATGTCCGTGGTGCCGGCATTCCAGTACAGCGCCATGATCGCCAGCAGCATCAGCACTGAGCCGAGCAGCGTGTAGAGGAAGAACTTGAAGCTGGCATAGACCCGGCGCGGACCGCCCCACACCCCGATGATCAGGAACATCGGGATCAGGCCACCCTCGAAGAACAGATAGAACAGCACCAGGTCGAGCGAGGAGAAAGTGCCGACCATCAGCGTTTCCAGCACCAGGAACGCCATCATGTATTCGCGCACCCGCAGCGTCACCGATTTCCAGCTCGCGACGATGCAGAACGGCATCAACGCGGTGGTCAGGATCACGAACGGCAGCGAAATGCCGTCGACACCCATATGGTAGGTGATCGCGTTGGCCAGCCACGGCGCCTTTTCGACGAACTGGAAGTCGGCCTGCGCGGGATCGAAGCGCATCACCAGCACCAGCGACACCGCGAAGGTGATAAGCGTGGTCCACAGCGCGATCCAGCGCGAATTGCGCTGCGCCGCTTCATCATCGCCGCGGCTGAGATAGATCAGCAGCGCGCCAAACGCCGGCAGGAACGTGACGACGGAAAGAACGGGCCAGGTTGTCATCACTGGCCTCCCACGCCGAACATGAACCAGGTGATCAATCCCGCGACACCGATCAGCATCGCGAAGGCGTAATGGTAGAGATAGCCGGTCTGCAGCCGCACCACATTGCGGGTGACGTCAAGCACCCGCGATGAGACGCCGTCGGGCCCGAAACCATCGATGACATAGCCGTCGCCGAACTTCCACAGGAAGCGCCCGATCCGCTTCGCCGGACGAACGAAGATGAAATCGTAGAGCTCGTCGAAGTACCATTTGTTGAGCAGGAACTGGTAGAGCATCTGGTGCTGGCGGGCGAGCTCGACGGGAAGGTAGGGCCGGCGAATGTAGAAGACGTAAGAGACATAGGCGCCGATCACCATCATCGCGGTCGGCAGCAGCTTGATCCACTCGGGGATGCCTTCCATGTCCTCGATGATACCCGGATGCATCTTGAGCGACTCGCGGAAGAATTCTTCCACGCCTGCCCCCGCAAACACTTCCTTGAACGGGAAGCCTGCGAAGATCGAGCCCGCGGCGAGGACGCCAATCGGGACCAGCATCCACAGGGGCGCCTCATGCGCGGCCTCGTAATGCTCCTGGTCGTGCGGCTCGCCGAAGAAGGTCTTGAACACCAGCCGCCAGGAATAGAACGCGGTCAGCCCCGCCGCGATCACGGTCATCAGGAAGCCGTAGAACGCCAACGGATTGTGCGAGGCGTAAGCGGATTCGATGATCGCATCCTTTGAGAAGTAACCGGCAAAGAACGGAAAGCCCGTCAGCGCCAGGGTTCCGATGCACATCATCGCAAACGTATAGGGGATCTTGCGCCACAGCCCGCCCATGTTGCGGATGTCCTGCTCGTGATGCATCGCATAGATCACCGAGCCGGAGCCCAGGAACAAGAGCGCCTTGAAGAAGGCGTGGGTGAACAGATGGAACATGCCGACGGAGTAAGCCCCCGCCCCCATCGCCACGAACATGTAGCCGAGCTGCGAACAGGTCGAATACGCCACGATGCGCTTGATATCGTTCTGCACGAGGCCGATCGTCGCGGCAAAGAACGCGGTGGTCGCACCAAAGAACATCACCACGGCCTGCGCGTTCGGCGCCAGTTCGAACAAAGGCGACAGCCGCGCCACCATGAAGACGCCGGCGGTCACCATGGTCGCGGCATGAATCAGCGCTGAAACCGGCGTCGGGCCTTCCATCGCGTCCGGCAACCAGGTGTGCAGCAGGAACTGGGCCGACTTACCCATCGCACCCATGAACAACAGCAGGCAGGTGAGCGTCAGCGCATCGGCGTGCCAGCCAAAAAAGTCGATGGTCTTGCCGGTCAGGCCCGGCGCGCCGGCAAAAATGGTCTCGAAATCGGTCGAGCCGATCAGCGCGAAGATCGCGAAGATGCCGAGCGCGAACCCGAAATCGCCGACCCGGTTGACCACGAACGCCTTGATCGCCGCCGCATTTGCCGACGGCTTCTGATACCAGAATCCGATCAATAGATAGCTCGCAAGACCGACGCCCTCCCAACCGAAGAACAGCTGCACGAGGTTATCGGCCGTCACCAGCATCAGCATCGCGAAGGTGAACAGCGAGAGATAGGCAAAGAACCTGGGACGGTACGGATCCTCGTCCATGTAGCCGATCGAATAGAGATGCACGAGCGAGGAGACGGTCGTCACCACCACCAGCATCACGGCGGTCAAGGTATCGACCCGCAGCGACCACGAAACCTGCAGATCGCCGGAGGTGATCCACGGCATCAGCGCAATCCGCGCATCGTGATGCATGAAGCCGACGTCGATGAACGTGGCCCAGGACATGCCCGCCGCGGCCAGCAGCAGGCAGGTGGTGATCAGTTCAGCCGCGCGGGAGCCAGCCGCCGCCGGCTCGACCGCATGATGGTCGTCGTGGCCATGGTCGTCGGCCGCGTGATCGTCATGGGCGTCCGATGCATGGGCATCGGCGCCGTGCGCATCGTCATGATGCTCGACGGTGTCGCCGCTCGGATTGCGCGCATGCGCGCCGAAGATCGAGATCAGCCCCGCAAGGATAGCGCCGATCAGCGGCAGAAAGACGATTGCCTGGATCATGGAAACGCTAGCCCTTCATCAGATTGACGTCTTCAACCGCAATCGAACCCCGGTTGCGGAAGTACACCACCAGCACCGCGAGACCGATCGCGGCTTCCGCCGCGGCCACCGTCAGCACCAGCAGCGCAAACACCTGGCCGACGATGTCGCCGAGAAACGTCGAGAACGCCACCAGATTGATATTGACCGCCAACAGGATCAGTTCGATCGACATCAGGATGACGATGATGTTCTTGCGGTTGAGGAAGATGCCGAGAATCCCGACCGTGAACAGGATGGCGCCGACCGCGAGGTAATGTCCGAGACCGATCGTCATTGCACCCACTCCGCGGCATCCGCTTCCTGCAGGCCCTGCCCCGATGCCACCTTGCGGATGCTCATCGCGAGTTCCGGCGTCCGCGCATTCTGCACATTGATGTCCTGGCGCTTGACGCTGACCTTGTGGCGCAGCGTCAGCACGATGGCGCCGATCATCGCGACCAGGAGCACCATGCCGGCGATCTGGAAGTAATGGATGTATTTCGTATAGAGCACGAGGCCGAGCGCCTCGGTATTGCTGACATTGGCCGGGATCGCCGACGTGATCGATTTGGCGACGCCGGGGTTGATGACCCAGCCGCCGCCGACCAGCAGCAATTCCGCCAGGAATATCCCGCCGATGACGAGGCCGATCGGCAGGTACTGGCTGAAGCCCTCGCGCAGTTCGACGAAATCGACGTCGAGCATCATGATCACGAACAGGAACAGCACCGCGACCGCGCCGACGTAAACCACGACCAGGATCATCGCGAGGAATTCGGCGCCCATCAGCACGAACAGCCCGGACGCGTTGACGAACGCCAGGATCAAAAACAGCACGGAATGCACGGGATTGCGCGACACAATCACCATCACGGCGGATGCGACGCAAATCGCGGCAAACAGCCAGAAGAACAATGCGGGAAGGATCATGCCCTCACCTCACCGGTACGGCGCGTCGAGTTCGATCGATTTTGCAATCTCTCGCTCCCAGCGGTCGCCATTGGCGAGAAGTTTCGCCTTGTCATAATAAAGTTCCTCGCGGGTCTCGGTCGCGAATTCGAAATTCGGTCCCTCGACGATGGCATCGACCGGGCAGGCTTCCTGGCACAGGCCGCAATAGATGCATTTCACCATGTCGATGTCGTAGCGCACGGTGCGGCGGGTGCCGTCATTGCGGCGCGGGCCGGCCTCGATCGTGATCGCCTGCGCCGGACAGATCGCCTCGCACAGCTTGCAGGCGATGCAGCGCTCTTCGCCGTTCGGATAGCGGCGCAAGGCGTGCTCGCCCCGGAAGCGCGGCGAGATCGGCCCCTTCTCGAATGGATAATTCAGCGTCGGCTTCGGCTTGAAGAAATAGCGCATGGCGAGAAAGAACGCCGATACGAATTCGGACAGCAGAAGCGAACGGGCCGTAGCGTTGATGTTGACACTCATGGCGACCTCACTTCGGCGCGATGCCGGCGAATTGCAGCACACCGGCCACAATCACCACCATCGCCAGCGACAACGGCAGGAAGACTTTCCAGCCGAGCCGCATCAATTGATCGTAGCGGTAGCGCGGCACGATCGCTTTCGCCATCGCGAACATGAAGAACATGAAAAATACCTTGAGCACGAACCAGATGATGCCGGGCACCCAGGTAAACGGCGGCAGCGCCACCGGCGGCAGCCAGCCGCCCAAGAACAGGATCGCGGCCATCGCGCACATCGTGGTGATCGCGACGTACTCGCCGAGCATGAACAGCAGATACGGCGTCGAGCCGTATTCGACCATGAAGCCCGCAACCAGTTCGGATTCGGCCTCCACCAGGTCGAAGGGCGGACGGTTGGTCTCCGCCAGTGCCGAGACGTAGAACACCACGAACATCGGGAACAGCGGCCAGACGTACCAGTTCAGGATGGTCAGCTGCGGCAGACCGATCAGGCTGGCCAGCCCGCGGGTATTCTGTGCTTCGACCACCGCCGACAGGTTCAGCGATCCCGCGCACAATAGCACCGTGATGATGACGAAGCCGATCGAGACTTCGTAGCTCACCATCTGCGCCGCCGAGCGGAGTGCTGCCAGGAACGGATATTTCGAGTTCGACGACCAGCCGGCCATGATGATGCCGTAGATCGACAGCGACGAGATCGCGAAAATATAGAGCACCCCGACATTGATGTCGGAGATCACCCAGCCGAGATTCATCGGGATCACGGCCCAGGCCGCGAGCGCCAGGATACACGACACCAGCGGTGCCAGCAGGAACACGCCCTTGTTGGCGCCGGCCGGAACGGTCGGTTCCTTCAGCACGAATTTCAAGAGGTCGGCGAAGGACTGAAACAGGCCGAACGGCCCAACCACGTTGGGGCCGCGCCGAATCTGCACCGCCGCCCAGATCTTGCGATCGGCCAGCAGGATGTAGGCGATCGCGATCAACAGCAACACGAGCAGCAGCAGGCTCTCCGCGACCATGATGATCAGCGGCCACAGAAAGCCGGTCCAGAATCCGCTAGCAAGGAAATCAGCCATCAGGTCACGCTCACTCCGCTGCGGTCAGCATTTGCCCGGATGCCAGGCGGGAGCATTCCGCCATGACAGCCGACGCCCGCGCGATCGGGTTGGTCAAATAATAGTCCTCGACGACGGCCTTGAACGGCGCCTTCTCGGCATTGCCGCCCTTGCCCGCGAGGGTCTTGAGGTCGGCGGCGTTACCGGCCTCGATCTGGTCGACGCGCATCAGATGCGGCACCGCCTTGAAAATCGCCTGCCGCAACGCGCCGAGGGAATCGAACGGCAGTTTCTTGCCGAGCACATCCGACAGCGCGCGGATGATCGCCCAATCCTCACGCGCGTCGCCCGGCGGAAACGCCGCGCGATTGGCCATCTGGACCCGGCCTTCGGTATTGACGTAGAGGCCCTGCTTTTCGGTATAGGCCGCGCCGGGCAAAATGACATCGGCGCGATGCGCGCCACGATCGCCATGAGTGCCAATATAGACCACGAACGTGCCGTCCGGTACCTTGATTTCGTCGGCGCCGAGCAGAAACAGCACGTCGAGCGTCCCAAACGTCGTCATCTGCGCGGCGCTCAGGCCACCCACCCCCGCCGCAAAGCCGATATCGAGCGCGCCGGCCCGCGAGGCGGTATCGTGCAACACGCCAAAGCCGTTCCAGCCGTCCTTGACCGCGCCGAAATCGCCTGCGATTTTTGCCGCAAGCGCCAGCACCGCAGCTCCATCATGACGCGCCAGCCCGCCCGCGCCGACCAGCACGATCGGGTTTTTCGCGCTCTTGAGCACGTCGGCAAAGGAGTGCTTGCCGGCGGCGAGATCGCTGAGCGAGTCCGTACCCGCGCCGAGATAATCGTAAGTGTAGGTCAGGTCAGCCTTGGCCCCGATCACGCCGATCTTGAGCCGACCGGTGCGCCAGCGCTTGCGAATGCGCGCATTGAGAACGGCGGCTTCCTTGCGCGGGTTCGAACCCACGATCAGGAGCGCGTCGGCCTGTTCGATGCCGGCAATGGTCGGGTTGAAGATATAGGAGGCTCGTCCCGCCTTCGGATCGAAGGCGTCGCCGCCCTGCACCGCCAGATTGGCCGAGCCGCATTTCGCCAGCAGTTCCTTCAGCGCGAACATCTCTTCGATCGCGGCAACGTCGCCGGCGATCGCGCCAATCCGCTTGCCGTCGATGCGGCCGGCCTTGGCTGCGATCGCGGCGAAGGCTTCCTGCCACGAGGCGGCGCGGAGCTGGCCGTTTTCCCGGATGTAAGGGCGATCCAGCCGTTGGGTGCGCAGCCCGTCGACGATGTGGCGGGTCTTGTCGGAGATCCACTCTTCGTTCACCGCCTCGTTGACGCGCGGCAGGATCCGCATCACTTCGCGACCGCGGGTATCGACCCGGATCGCGGAACCCACGCCGTCCATCACGTCGATCGACTGGGTCTTGCCGAGTTCCCACGGCCGCGCCGCGAACGCATACGGCTTCGAGGTCAGGGCGCCGACCGGGCAGATATCGACCAGATTGCCCTGCAATTCGGAACTCAGCGCGGATTCGAGATAGGTGGTGATTTCCATGTCCTCGCCACGGCCGGTCGCGCCCATTTCGGGGGCGCCGGCAACTTCGGCGGAGAAGCGAACACAGCGCGTGCACTGGATGCAGCGGTTCATCGAGGTCTTGACCAGCGCACCCAGATATTTGTCTTCGACGGCGCGCTTGTTTTCGGCGAAGCGGCTGGTGTCGACGCCGTAGCCCATCGCCTGGTCCTGCAGATCGCACTCGCCGCCTTGATCGCAGATCGGGCAATCCAGCGGATGGTTGATCAGCAGGAATTCCATCACGCCTTCGCGTGCCTTCTTGACCATCGGCGAGCGGGTCGAGATTTCCGGCGGCTCACCCTTGGGACCAGGACGGCAATCGCGAACGCCCCAAGCGCAACTTGCGACCGGCTTCGGGCCGCCCTTCACCTCAACCAGGCACATCCGGCAATTACCGGCGATCGACAGCCGCTCATGGTAGCAAAAGCGCGGAATTTCGGCGCCCGCTGCTTCGCACGCCTGCAGCAGCGTGTATTCCGGGGGAACATCGATCTCTTTGCCATCGACGATGAGTTTGGTCATTGCGATCTCAAGTCTTTCCCAGCTTGCAGTCGGGTGGAGTGATGCTGGCGGTCTTCATGGACGTCTTCACCCATTGCTGGGTATCGGCGCTGTAGGTCGTAAGATAGGTCGGCTCGGCCTTGTTCTTCTCGCACAGGAACGGCAGATGCGGCTTCAGATCGTAATTGCACGACGCGGTCCATTCGGGCCGGCCGGCGAATGCTGCAGTCGCCTCTTCGCAGGCGTACAGGAGATATGAGACAAAACTCTCATATTGAACCTGCTCGTCGCGGCTGCTGGTCCTGATCGCGTCGTAATCCGGTGCGGCGAATTTCGGATTCTTGAAAGCCAGATCGGTGTAGCCGAGAAAGATCTGCCGGGCGCTGGCGGCGCGCGTGTTGGAACGGATTTCATTGATCTGAAACAGGATCGCAACAAAGCCGAGCAGCGCCACGGCCGCCTGCGCCATCTGCGCCAGCGTTCCGTATTTCTGCCACCAGAACAAGCTCGGTTGCGACATCGATATCACTCTGCAGCGATCATGTGCGCGGGATCCAGGATACCGGCATCGTCGATATCCGCTTTGCGCGAATATTCGTCGATCCGTTCCTCGATCTCGTGACGGAAATGCGCGATCAGGCCCTGGATCGGCCATGCCGCGGCATCGCCGAGCGCGCAGATGGTATGGCCCTCGATCTGCTTGGTGACCTCGAGCAGCATGTCGATCTCGCGCTTGTGGGCGCGGCCTTCGGCCATCCGGGTCAGCACCCGCCACATCCAGCCGGTGCCTTCGCGGCACGGCGTGCACTGGCCGCAGCTCTCATGCTTGTAGAAATAGGAGATGCGGGCGATCGCCCGGATCAAATCGGTCGACTTGTCCATCACGATAACAGCTGCGGTACCAAGACCGGAGCGCAATTTGCCGAGGCTGTCGAAATCCATCGGCGTATCGATGATCTGGTCGGCCGGTACCATCCGCACCGATGAACCGCCGGGGATCACCGCCTTGAGATTGTCCCAGCCGCCGCGAATACCGCCGCAATGGCGCTCGATCAGCTCGCGGAACGGGATGCCCATCGCCTCTTCGACGTTACAGGGGCGTTCGACATGGCCGGAAATGCAAAACAGCTTGGTGCCGACATTGTTGGGTCGGCCGATCGCGGCGAACCACGCCGCGCCGCGCCGCAGGATGTCAGGCGCGACCGCAATCGACTCGACATTGTTGACGGTGGTCGGGCAACCGTAGAGGCCGACATTGGCCGGGAATGGCGGCTTCAGGCGCGGCTGGCCCTTCTTGCCTTCCAGGCTCTCCAACAGCGCCGTTTCTTCGCCGCAGATATAGGCGCCGGCGCCGTGCGCGACGTAGATGTCGAACGGCCAGCCGTTGAGGTTGTCCTTGCCGACCAGCTTGGCCTCATAGGCCTGATCGATCGCGGCCTGCAGATGCTCGCGCTCGCGAATGAATTCACCGCGCACATAGATGTAACAGGCATGCGCGTTCATCGCACAGCTCGCGATCAGGCAACCCTCGATCAGCAAATGCGGAT
>Ga0193717_1001643_pt1 | contig 13556 bp, 13 predicted proteins | sample U2c2metaG_FD_145900 | JGI IMG/M metagenome (GOLD analysis project Ga0193717, IMG submission 145900) | Soil microbial communities from a riparian zone of the East river system, Colorado, United States - U2c2 | ecosystem: Environmental > Terrestrial > Soil > Riparian zone | place: USA: East River... | reverse complement strand
GGCTTTCACCGTCTTCCACACGCCACCGAGGTTGACGTCGATCATGTCATTCCAGTCTTCTTCGCTGGTCTGGTCCAGCGTGGCGCCGCCGTTGCCGATGCCTGCGTTGGCGACGATGATGTCGAGCCGACCGAGTTGCTCGACACCGCTATCCACCGCCTCCTTCAGTGCGGCATAATTACGCACGTCGACCTCGGCGGTCACGATGCGGCGGTTATGGCCCTTGACCAAGTCGGCGGTTTCGGCCAGATCCTCCGGAGTGGACGGCGGTATGCCGCCTTCGGCGACCACCGGCTTGCAGACGTCGACGGCGATGATGTCAGCGCCCTCTTCTGCCAGGCGTACCGCATGACTGCGGCCTTGGCCGCGGGCCGCTCCGGTAACGAATGCGACCTTGCCTTCTACCCGCCCTGCCATGTGACCCTCGACTCCTCGTTGGTACTCTTGCTGTGCACTTGCTCAGCACTCTTACATTCTGGCCCCATTGTGTCAACGGCGCAGGCCCGTGCGGGCCGTTTGTACTGTCCGCTTAGAAGCGGTCGGTCAGCCGAGCGCCGGCACGAACGGCGGCAGGTCGACCGTCGTCGCGATGCCGGGTGAGGCCGCGCACACGTAGGGCACCGCATTGACGGCGCGATTGGCGGTGTAGGCGGGGGAGATCTCGGCCATCCGCTCGAGTGGAATCGGCATGCGTAGGTCAACCTCCAGAGGGGCATCGCCTTCAACCGAAACGTGCCATCCCGTGTCGAGAAGATCCCACGCGGGCTCGAGCTCGGCAGTGCAGTACCAGGTGGCCCGGAAGCGGATCAGCGTCTGACCTTCGCGGACGCCAGCGACCGTGATCCGTTGTGCAGCAACGGTACCCGCTGGGAGCAGGCCTGCGGCGATCGTAGTGTCACGCGCTGCGGCGGCCAGCTCGCCGCTGGATTCGACCGCATCGAGCGGGAGTCCGACCGCGTCGGCCACCAGTCGCAGCGATGGCCCGAAGCTCACCCCGAGGTAGTCCGCTCGGAAGTCCTGGAATGGACCCATCGGTTGGCCAAAGCCCATCAGGTCGAACAGCAACTCGGGCGAGGGCCGGCGCGACAGGTCGGCGTACTCGTCGATGGCGAGCAGGTCCAACCTGCGCTGAATCGACGTCAGCACCATCGGAACCGCTTCGGTGATGAACCCCGGGCTGCTTCCGGTGCTGTGGATCGACGTGCCTCCGACCTCGCAGGCGGCCTGGATCCGTTGCCGGACAGCCGGATCTATCGAATTAGTATGGTGAAACAGGCCGCACGTGGTCACGACGTTGAGCCCGGCCGTCAGCAACGTGACGAGCGTGTCCACGTCGGGCGCGTTCGGCATGTACAGCACGCAGTCGGCGGCGGAGGCCACTACGTCCTCGATGCGGTTGGTGGCCGCGACACCGACGGGTGGCAGATCGCAGAGCGCGCCTGCGTCACGGCCCACCTTGTCGTCACCGTGGACGTAAACGCCCGCCAGCGTCATCGAGGGGTGTTCGATGACGGCTCGCAGCGCGCGCACGCCAATGGTGCCAGTGGACCACTGGACGACGCGATATGACGGATTGGGGAGTGCCACAGGTCAGTTCGCAATCCTGAGTAGTGCCTCTTGCGCGTACGACGCGACCAAGGTGCCGTCGGCAGTGAGCAGATCGCCACGGCCGAAGCACCGGCCGTGCGCGAGTATCGGGCTGTGCTGGCGGAGCAGCAGCCACTGGTCTGTGGTGAACGGCCGATGGAACCACATGGTGTGACTGGTCACCGCCGAGGTGAACTCCGTGCCGTTGCCCCGCTGACTCAGGCCTTCAATGGGCCGCACAGCGGTGCCGATCAGCGTGAGATCGGTGGCATAAGCGGCCAACGCAGGCGCCAGCGCAAGTTCGACCGCCGGGGTGCGCATCCATACTTCGCACTCCGGGGGGCCGACGGTGGGCTCGTTGAGCTCGACGAGCGATCTGGTCTCCCACGGGATGAGGTCGAGTCCGACGGCGTATTCGGGACCGAGCGGCGCGCCGACGGGCGCGGTGGTCTGTAGTTCTGGCCCGTCCTCCGCAACGTGCATGGACACCGACGCGGTGCCAATGGGGCCCTTGCTCTGTGTGGCCGTCATCGACAGCGTGGCGAAGGACCGCCCCTCATAGTGAAGGGTGACGTCGTATTCGACGGGCTCGTCGGCCCGGCCTTCGCGGGGGAAGACCGCGTGGAGCGACTTGATCGTCTTCTCCGGGCACACCAGCGCAGCCGCGCGGGCGAACTGGGCGAGGAGTTGACCACCGAACACTCGGTGGTATTCGAGCTGTTGATTACGGGCGGTGAAGTGGTTTCCAGACCGCGTGGTGCCGATGTCCAGGCACGCGAGCAAGTCGGACCAAAGCTCGGACACCCGCTCAGTGTAAGCGAAATTCTACCGCCCTGAGAATGTAATTCTCACCTAGTCGGCGGCGAATCCGTTGGCGCAGAAGTCCCATACTTCTTCGGCCGAAATCGGCTTGATGGCGATGTCGTCCGAGCCGCTGGACTGTGCGACGAACATCACCGTTTGCATGGTCATCGCGGCGATGCGCCGCGGGTTGAGGCCGGCGCGCAGAACGCCTGCCGCGGACGCCTCCTCCATGAGCTCGGTGAGCAGTGCCACCAGGGGAGCATGCGCGATCTTCACCTCGGACGGGTGCGAGACCAGCAGGCGGGGTGCGAAATCCGTGAAGAGCGGTCGCCTCGCGGTGGGATCGGGGCGCGACGACTCGAAGAGCAACTGAATGGCGACCTTCACCGCTTCCAGCGGATCGGACTGGTTGGCCGTCGCCGCGCGAATCTGGTCGGCGGACCGGCTCAGCGCATCTTCGAAGAGCGCAAGCAAGAGCTCGTGCTTGCCGTCGAATTGCAGGTAGAAGCTGCGCAGCGACTGGCGGGAACGGTCGACGACTTCTTGCACGGTGAAGTCCGTGCTGCCCTTTTCGATGATGATCGCCTGGGCGGCGTCGAGGAACCGCTGGACGCGCTGGGCGGCCCGCAGTTTGGCCGTCTTGATGGAGCGTTCAACCGCGCGCTGCTTCCACGCCGGTTCTTCGCTCGGACTGGTCACCGACACCTCAGAGACGGCCCGATCAGGGAGAACATGGATGAACTGTACCGGAGTTCGCTTAGGCATTGTGGTCCTAGACCCCCTCGCGGCCAACGTGTCTGAGATTGTAACTTTCTCATGGCGAGAATAGTATTCTCATTCCTGGCTTTGCAACAGCCTTCCAGGGAAAGTCTGCGTTCCCGCCGCGGACGCGAGCAGCAAAGCGGGTTCCGCAGACGCAATGAGCTTCGGACGGGAGTTCCATGCAGCTGACCTTCGACGCCGACGTCGAGGCCTTCCGCGCAGAGTTCGTGGCATTCCTCGATCGACACCTGCCGACTGCATCCGAGGCGATGCAGCGCTCCCAGTCGTCGTCGGACCTGCCGGAATGGGCCCGCCGCTGGCAACGGTTGCTGTTCGACAACGGTTGGCTGGTACCCGGCAACAGCCCGGAGTTCGGTGGCCGCAACGCTTCGATACTCGAGCAGTACGTCTATTTCGACGAGCTTTCGCGGCGGCGAATGGTGCACAGCTTCAACATCCAGGGCGTGGGCATCATCGCCGCATCGCTGCTCACCTTCGGTACCCCGGAGCAGCAGGCCAAGTGGGCGGTGCCCATCCTGCGCGCGGACATCACGGCCGCACTGGGCATGAGCGAGCCTGGGGCAGGATCCGACTTGGCGTCCCTGAGCACGAGGGCCGTGCGGGACGGGGACCACTTCGTCGTGAACGGTCAGAAGGTCTGGACGTCCGGTGCCCATCACGCCGACGTCCTACTCACCTTCGTGCGTACCGACCCGGATGCCCCCAAGCACAAGGGGATCAGCGTGCTGGTGATCCCGACTGATTCGCCTGGCCTGGTGCGCAGACCGTTCCCCTCGGCGTGGGATCGCGACGACATGGACTTCAACGAGGTCTTCTTCTCTGACGTTCGCGTTCCCGCCGAGAACCTCGTCGGATCACTCGACGACGGCTGGCGGGTCGCCAACGGATCACTCGGCCACGAACGCACGATGCTCTGGATGAGCTACGCCGACCGGCTGCGGGACATGCTCGAGGACTTCAGCCCGACCACCGCGCTGGACCGCGATCGCTACGCCACCATTGCGATGGACAACCAGGCGCTTCGACTGCTCGGTTCGGCAGCGCTGGCCCGCGCAGCTCGGGGCGAGGAAGACGTGCCGGGAATGGCCGTGCTCAAGCTGCTCGGTGCCGAAGCCGGACAGACGGCGTCGGAGCACGCGCTGGCTGCGGCAGGCGCCGATGGCTTGCTGCATCCCCGCGCGACGACGCCGTACGTGCACATGAACCACGACGGGTACGCCGGCAGCTGGTTCGACCGCTATGGGCGCTCCTTTGCGGGCACCATCGCAGGCGGGACGTCGGAGATCCAGCGCAACATCATCGCCCAGCGCGTGCTCGGCCTGCCGCGGCGATGAGCGCTTGCGCGAAGAGCAGAAGGCGGCGATGAGCGCTTGCGCGAAGAGCAGAAGGCGGCGATGAGCGCTTGCGCGAAGAGCAGAAGGCGGCGATGAGCGCTTGCGCGAAGAGCACAGTGCTGTTCTGACACGCCGTGTGGCCCGCAGACACTCGCTCGGGTCAGAGGTGCGCGAGGCGCGGCGCCGAGCCACGGGCCCGCAGCCCCGCTCCGGCCTTCTTCGTGAGTTCGCGTGCGCTGCCGAGCAATCCGTCGAGCACCAGTACCCGCTCGATGTGGTGGTGCAGGCCGTGCTCGGCGGTGAAGCCGATGCCTGCGAGCACCTGTTGGCAGTGTTTGACCGTGGTCAGCGCGGCCTTGCCTGCGGCGGCCTTGGCCAGCAGTGCGGTCAGATCGGGATTGTCCGCGCCGGGCAGGTTCAGCGTCGCTTCGGCGCCTTCGATGGCCACCAGCGTCTCGGCCAACCGGTGCCGGACCGCCTGGAACCCGGCGATTGGCCGGCCGAACTGCACCCGGTCCAGCGCATGCTGGCGGGCCAACGCAAGCATTGCGCGCGAGCTACCGACAAGCCACCAGCCAAGGGCTCGGCGAGCCTCGGCCAATCGGAGCAGTTCGCCCTCCTCGACCCGGCGCAGCGGCAGCCCGCCTAGTACCGAGTTCGTGACGTCCTGCCGTTCCCACACGACTTGACCGCCGCCCGCGTAGGGCAGCGCCGGGGTGCCACCGGGCTCGCGGCGGCTGGACTGCAGCACCACGTCATTGAGAATCGATGCGTGCGAACCTGTTTCGCCCAGGAGCCGGAACACCAGCGGTATTGCCGCCTCGGCCATGTCGGAAAGCATGTCGGCCCAGCCCATGTCGTCCAGCGCCGCGTCCAGCTCGACGCCGGAGGCCGACAGCATGGTCTTGCGCAGTCCGTCTTCGAGTAAGCCGAGTGACGCTGCGTCTAATTCGGCATCCACGATCACTCCTTCCCGAGGTCCAGCAGGCGACGCGCAATGATGTTGCGCTGCACTTCGGCAGTTCCGCCATAGATGGTGGCCGCCCGCGAATACAGGTACTCGGTGCGCCAGGTGGTGTCGTCGAGTTCGATGGCGCCAGGCAGCAGATCGCGTGCGGCGTCATAGAGTTGCTGTTCCGCGCTGGCCAGCAATACCTTGTCGATCGAGGTGTCCGCACCCAACTTCCGACCATCGGCCAACCGGAGTTGGGTGGCCCGGGACCGGCAGCGCAACGTGTGCAGCGCCAGATACGCCGCGCCCAGGTCCGCGTCCGCGGCCGGGCCGAGTTCGCCCTTGACTCCGTCGATCAGAGCGTCGAGCCGCGAGTACAGATAGGCGATGCGCTGCCAGAAGCAGGTCGAGCGTTCGAAGGGCAGTAGATCCATCGCGAGTTGCCAACCGTCGCCGGGCTTTCCGAGCATGCGATCGGCAGGCACTACGACGTCATCGAAGTACACCTCACAAAACTCGTCGACGCCGTGCATGGTGCGCAGCGGGCGCACGTCGATCCCCGGGCTGTCCATGTCGACGAAGAACGCCGTGATGCCTGCGTGGCCTGGCCCGGTACGGGTCAGCAATATGCACCGCGTCGCGTACTGCGCGAAGCTGGTCCACACCTTCTGGCCGTTGATGATCCAGTCATCACCCCGTGGTTCGGCCCGCGTGGTCAAGGATGCCAGGTCACTGCCGGAGCCGGGTTCGGAGAAGCCCTGGCACCAGGTTTCGCGACCGGACAACAGCAGCGGCACCAGCTCCTCGACCAGTTCCGGGCGCGCGTAATCGATCATCGTCGGGGTCAGCACTTCGAGCATCGAATAGGGGCCGGGGTCGTCCAGCCCGCGACCCACCACCTCCTCGCCGACGATGGCGCGCAGGATCATGGGCCCACCCAGTCCGCCGGCCGATTCGGGCCAGCCCCAACGCATCCAGCCCGCGTCATAGAGCGCACTCAGTACGCGGGAGTGTTGCGCGTGGTGCGCATCCAACGAGTGATCGCCGGGCGGGGGAGTCAGGTCGTGCTCGTCGAGCCAGGCCACCAACTGCGACCGGAACTCGGCCGTGGTCGGGACGGCAGTGGCCCCCCTCATCCCGCCTCCGGTCGGCCGATCGCGTGCGGACGGCCGGAGTCGTGGTCACCGTTGCGCCGGATGAACGTCATGGCGCGCGTCTTCAGCCGCCACCCGTCGTCGGTGCGGACGTAGGTGTCCCTGTAGTACCCGATGCGCATGTCGTGCTTGGAGTGCTCGATGAAGCACAGCGGCTGTGTGCCGGTGGCCTTGTCGGGATCGCCGCCGTCGAGGTCCACCAGTGACGTGCCGGTCATGAACAATCCGCTGGGCGCCGCCGCTACGAGTTCGGGGAAGCGCGCCAACGTATAGGTCGAGCCGAATGCACTGTAGGTGCCGTCGGGGGTGAAGACGGTCACCAGCCCTTCGACGTCGCCCTGGGTGATGGTCACCGCGTACTTCGCGAGCAGCTGCTGGATCTCGACGAGGTCATCAGTTCTTGTTGACATAGACCTTGCCCCCTTTCATTACAAAACTTACTTGCTTTGTAACGCGAATGTCCAACAGTGGATCGCCGGGCACGGCGATGACGTCCGCGACCTGGCCCTCGGCCAGTCGGCCGCGGTCCGTGACGTTGATCAGGTCGGCGCCGACGACGGTGGCCGCCCGCAGTACCGCGGCGGGTGACATGCCCCAGTCGACCAGGGTGACGAGTTCGTCGGCGTTCTTGCCGTGCGGGATCGCAGGCGCGTCGCTGCCGACGGCGATCTTCACTCCGGCCTCGTACGCGGCCTTGATCGACGTCTTCGCCTTGGGAAACATCTCGGCGGCCTTGTCCTGCAACTCCTTCGGGGCTCGCGACACGTCCATCGCCTCGGCCAATCGCCGGGTGGTCACCAGGAATCGGTCGTTGTCGACCAGCATCTGGATGGCCTCGTCGTCCATCAGGAAGCCGTGCTCGATGCAGTCGATACCGCATGCCACCGCATGTTTGACCGCCTCGGCGCCATGGGTGTGCGCGGCGACCCGGAGTCCTCGGCGGTGGGCCTCGTCGACGATGGCAAGCAGTTCCTCATCCGAATAGTGTTGCGCGCCAGCCTCTCCGGTCATGGACATCACACCACCGGAAACGCACACCTTGATCAGCTGGGCACCGTGCTTGATCTGGTAGCGCACCGCCTTGCGGACCTCGTCGACCCCGTTGGCGATGCCCTCTTCGACCGTCAACTCCAGTGCGCCGGGCATGAATGCGGCGAACATCGTCGGATCCAGGTGCCCGCCGGTCGGCGTGATCGCATGGCCCGCAGGGACGATTCTCGGCCCCTCGATCCAGCCCGCGTCGATGGCCTTGCCGAGCGCCACGTCCAGCAGGTAGCCGCCGGTCTTGACGAACAGGCCGAGGTTGCGCACCGTCGTGAAGCCGGCGTGCAGGGTGCGGCGGGCATTGCCCACCGCCCGCAGCACTCGGGTCGGCGGGTCGTCCTGAACCTGTGACAGTCCGGGATTCTCACCCCGCCCTCCCATGAGCAGGTTCACTTCCATGTCCATCAGGCCAGGCAGCAGGATGGAATCCCCGAGGTCGATGATGGTGTCATCTGGGCCATCGGGGACAGCGCCTCCGACGCCCACGATTCGGTCGCCCTCGATCTTGAGGATTCCCGGCCGAACGATTTCGCCTGCGTCGACGTCGACTAGACCCGCCGCTTTGAGGGTTATTACCACCCTTAGACCACCGGCTCCTTGATGAGTTGGATGTAGGCCGCGCCACTGTCGAGCACGCGCGGTTGCTTCCACACCTCGATGGGGAAGCTCACCATGACGATCGACTGTCCCAGATGCACCAGCGCCTTGGCGTCATCGGGCATCCCTTCGAGCGGGAAACGGGCGTCGACATAGACCATGATGTCCTCGAGTCGCGCCATGCCCGCGTCGTACAGCTCCTGCATCTCGTCCATCGTCGAGGCCAGGCGCTTGGCGTACCGCTCCTCCTCGGTGGGCAGGCACCAGTCGGTGAACCGTTCCAGGTCGGAGAACTCTTCTGGGAGCTTAGACATGTGCGGCATCCTTCTCGCTGGTGGTCGTCGTGGCATCGCCGTTGGCTGACGTTTCCCCCGTCGCTTCGCTCGCCCCGGACCCATTGCCGTTGCCCGTGTACGCGTTCACGTAGTTCCATGCCGTCATGTGCAGGTGGCGGAGCAGGATCTCCTGATCGCACAGCGGGAAGTCGGTGACGACCCTGGTGTTGATCATGCTCTGGGTGGCCTCGAGAGTGTTGGCGTCCTGGAACGCGTACTCCTTGAACGTCACCGCGGCGAGTTCCTGGGAGAGCCGCTCACGAAGGTTCTTCGGCGGCACGAAGTAGAGGTCGGCCTCGAAGATGTGCTTGTCCACGGCGGTGGGCCAGTAGTTGTAGGTCAGATACCAACCCGGCGCCCAGAACAGCAGCGTGAAGTTCGGGAAGAACTCGAATGAGTCAGTGCCCCAGGTCTTGTGGCGTCCCGGGTTGATGGCCGGTGGTAGTTCGTCAGGCAGGATGCCCTTGATGTCCGGGCGGTCCCACGGTCCGAACAGGCCGCTGTGCAGGATCTGCTCGATGGGCTTGACCATGTTGATGTCCTTCGGGGGCGACATCCCGCCCCACGACGACACCATCGAGTGGTCACCCTTGATGTCATAGGCCAGCGCCTCGAAGCCGAACTTGGCCAGCTTCTCGGCTTCCTCCTTCTCGGCCTGCTTCATGTGCAGGATCGGCGCGTGATAGAACTCGGTGAACGCGTCGATGAACAGCTTCCAGTTGGCGTTGATCTCCGAGCGATAGCTGTAGTGCTCGGTCATCTCGTGGAACGGGTAGCCCTCGAGGCCCTTCGCGAAGTCGCCGAGGTACTCGGTCAGCGGGGCGGCGGCGTCGTCGAAGTTGATGAAGATGAAGCCTTCCCAGAGCTCGCAGCGCACGGACTTCAGGCCGTAGTCCGACTTGTCGAGGTCGAAGAACTCACCCTCCTGCTGGACGAAGGTCAAGTCGCCGTTGAGCGCATAGCGCCAGGCGTGGTACTTGCAGGTGAACTGGCGGCAGGTGCCCGACACCTCTTCCCCGGGGTAGTCGGCCCACACCAGCTTGTTTCCGCGGTGCCTGCACATGTTGTGAAATGCGCGGACTACGCCTTCCTTATCCTTGACGATGATGACCGACGTGCCTGGTCCTACGGACGGCATTTCCCTGGTGAAGTAGCTGCCCGTCTTGGGGAGCTGCTCCGCGCGGCCGATCTTGAGCCAGGTCTTCTTGAAGATCGCCTGCTGCTCGAGCAGGTAGTGCTCGGGATCGATGGAGTCGTTGTAGTTGACTGGTGCGGTACCCAGTTCGGGCCAATTCTCAGTCCAGCTACCCGCGTCGGGCTTGGGGAAGTGGGGCATTGGTCAGTTCTCCTTCTTGGGTTCGACGCCGAACGTGTTCAGGGCCATCGCGAGCATGTGGTAGCCGCCGACGGTGAAGACGAAGTCCATGAGCTCGTGCTTGTCCATGCGCTCGCCGAGGGCGGCCCAGGTCTCGTCGGTGATGCGGGTCTTCTCGACGAGCTCGTCGACGGCGGTGAGCACCGTCCGGTCGAACTCGTCGGCTGCCTCGCCACGTTGGAGTGCGGCGATGCCGTCGTCGGACAGCCCAGCCTTCTTGCCGATCGTGACGTGTTCGTCCCACTCGTATGCGCAGGACGTGAGGTGGGCGATCCGCAGGACGGCTAGTTCCCGCAGGCGGGGGGCCAACGTCGAGCGCGTCAGCAGATAGAAGCTGAAGGTGAGGTAGGAGCGAGTCAGGTCGGGGTGGTTGACGAACGTCGCGATGGCGTTGCCCGCAGCAGCCGGATTTCGCCGCTCCTCGGGCATCATCCGGAGCGCAGCATGGACCGCGTCATCCCACTCGGCTGCCGGTAATGGGGCGACTCGCACGGGCGTCCTCCACTCTGTATCGCTGGGCGCCTCTCGGCGATGAGAATCATATTCTCATATTCGACCAATAGATTTCCACTTCTTGCGCGAATCGTCAATGGAACAGGCCTGATGAAGGCTGTGTCGGCGGTCCGCAAACCATCACGAGACGGGTAAAGCCGCAGGCTCGAACGCGTATAACCGGCTTGCGGACGTTGATTCTCGTACGGTGAGAGGCTAGTTTCCCTATGTAGAGAACAAGGTCGGAACTACGCTGGTTCCCAAGGGTGTCACTCAGTCCTACGAAAGGAACGCCTGTGAACAAGGACGACATGATCCTGATCAGCGTCGACGACCACATCGTCGAGCCTCCTGACATGTTCAAGAATCACCTGGCCAAGAAGTACATCGACGACGCCCCGCAGCTGGTCCACAACCCGGACGGGTCGGATACCTGGCAGTTCCGCGACATCGTCATCCCAAACGTGGCACTCAATGCGGTGGCGGGCCGACCGAAGGAGGAGTACGGGCTGGAGCCCCAAGGGCTCGACGAGATCCGCAAGGGCTGCTACGACGTCGACGAGCGTGTCAAGGACATGAATGCGGGCGGCATCCTCGGTTCGATGTGCTTCCCGTCCTTCCCGGGTTTCGCCGGGCGACTGTTCGCCACTGAGGATCCGGAGTTCTCGCTGGCGTTGGTGCAGGCCTACAACGACTGGCACGTCGAGGAGTGGTGCGGCGCCTACCCGGCGCGCTTCATTCCCATGACGTTGCCCGTGATCTGGGACGCCGAGGCGTGTGCGGCGGAGGTGCGGCGCAACGCCAAGCGGGGGGTGCACTCGCTGACGTTCAGCGAGAACCCCTCGGCGATGGGCTATCCGAGCTTCCACGACGACTACTGGAACCCGCTGTGGGAGGCGCTGGTGGACACCGACACCGTGCTCAACGTGCACATCGGGTCGTCGGGCCGGTTGGCCATCACCGCACCGGACGCGCCGATGGACGTCATGATCACGCTGCAGCCGATGAACATCGTGCAGGCGGCGGCGGATCTGTTGTGGTCCAAGCCGATCAAGAAGTACAAGGACCTCAAGGTCGCGTTGTCCGAGGGTGGCACCGGCTGGATCCCGTACTTCCTCGACCGCGCGGACCGCACCTACGAGATGCACTCCACCTGGACCGGTCAGGACTTCGGCAAGCAGAAGCCCAGCGAGGTCTTCCGCGACCACTTCCTGACGTGTTTCATCTCGGATCCCGTCGGCGTTCAGCTCCGCAATCAGATCGGCATCGACAACATCTGCTGGGAGGCCGACTACCCGCACAGCGACTCGATGTGGCCCAGTGCCCCAGAGCAGCTCGATGAGGTGCTCAAGGCGAACGACGTGCCCGACGACGAGATCAACAAGATGACCTACGAGAATGCGATGCGCTGGTACCACTTCGATCCGTTCACCCACATCAGCAAGGAACAGGCCACCATTGGTGCGCTGCGCCAGGCCGCCGAAGGCCACGACGTGACCATCCAGGCCCTGTCCAAGCACGACCACGGCGGAGCCAGCTTCGCGAACTTCGCCGCGCAGGCCAAGGAATTGACCGGCAACAAGGACTGATCGAATAGGCGGGGCCGAGGCCGCCGGTGCGAGTTCGTGTCATTGCACCGGCGAACTGGGCTGTGTACAAGTGATTTTCGATGTGTAGGAGAGTGCAGTGACGGGCGGGATGAACTTCGAGCTGACCGAGGATCAGGAACTGATCCGCAAATCCGTCGCCGAACTGGCGTCGAAGTTCGACGACCAGTACTGGATGGAGAAGGACCAGGCGCACGAATTCCCGCGGGAGTTCTACGACGCCATCGCGTCCGGCGGCTGGCTCGGAATGACCATCCCCGAGCAGTACGGCGGTCACGGACTCGGTATCACCGAGGCGACCATTCTGGCCGAGGAGGTCGCGCGCTCTGGCGGTGCCATGAACGCCGCCAGCGCCATTCACCTGTCCATCTTCGGCATGCAGCCGGTGGTGGTGTTCGGGTCCGACGAGATGAAGGCGGCCACGCTGCCCAGAATCGTCAACGGCGACCTGCACGTCTGCTTCGGTGTGACCGAACCCGGTGCGGGGCTTGATACTTCGCGGATCACCACATTCGCCAAGCGGGACGGCGACCACTACGTGGTGAACGGTCGCAAGGTATGGATCTCCAAGGCGCTGGAGTCCGAGAAGATCCTGCTGCTGACCCGGACGACGCCGTATGACGAGGTCACCAAGAAGACCGATGGACTGTCGCTGTTCCTGACGGACCTTGACCGCGCCCACGTCGACATCCGACCGATCAAGAAGATGGGCCGCAACGCGGTCAGCTCCAACGAATTGTTCATCGACGACCTGCGGGTGCCCGTTGAGGACCGCATTGGGGAAGAGGGCAAGGGTTTCAACTACATCCTGCACGGCCTGAATCCAGAGCGGATGCTGATCGCCGCCGAGGCGCTCGGCATCGGACGGGTCGCGTTGGACCGGGCAGTGAAGTACGCCAACGAGCGCATCGTGTTCGACCGGCCAATTGGCATGAACCAGGGCATCCAGTTCCCGTTGGCCGACTCGTTGGCACGCCTGGACGCCGCCGAGTTGATCCTGCGCAAGGCCACCTGGCTATACGACAACGGCAAGCCGTGCGGTCGCGAGGCCAACATGGCCAAATATTTATGTGCGGATGCTGGATTCGATGCAGCGGACCGCGCATTGCAGACGCACGGCGGCATGGGCTATTCCGAGGAGTACAACATCTCCCGGTTCTTCCGCGAGTCACGCCTGATGAAGATCGCGCCCGTGAGTCAGGAGATGATTCTCAACTTCCTCGGCAGCCACGTGCTCGGCCTGCCGAGGAGTTACTGATGGCTGGTCCGGCACCACTTGCCGGAATCACGATCGTCGCAATGGAGCAGGCGGTGGCCGCTCCGATGTGCACCAGGGTGCTCGGCGATCTCGGGGCCCGCGTCATAAAGGTGGAGCATCCCAACGGTGGGGACTTCGCCCGCGACTACGACGACGTCGTCAACGGACCGGGTGGCCTGGCCGCCCACTTCGTGTGGTGCAACCGCGGCAAGGAATCGGTCACGCTCAACACCA
>Ga0193717_1001642_pt1 | contig 13558 bp, 10 predicted proteins | sample U2c2metaG_FD_145900 | JGI IMG/M metagenome (GOLD analysis project Ga0193717, IMG submission 145900) | Soil microbial communities from a riparian zone of the East river system, Colorado, United States - U2c2 | ecosystem: Environmental > Terrestrial > Soil > Riparian zone | place: USA: East River... | reverse complement strand
GCGGGCTATTTCCGCGTTGCACGGGTGGGCCTGGTCACGCCCTTGCGCGACGGCATGAACCTGGTCGCCAAGGAATACATCGCCTGCCAGGACCCGAAGGATCCCGGCGTGCTGGTGCTCTCGCGGTTCGCCGGCGCGGCCCAGGAACTGGGCGCGGCGCTGCTGGTGAATCCCAACGACCTTGACGACGTGGCCGAGGCGCTCAAGCGCGCCCTGGACATGTCGCTCAAGGAACGCCGCCAGCGCTGGGACGCATCGATGGAAGTGCTCGAAAACAATGACATCACGCGCTGGCGCAATGCTTTCCTGGAGGCGCTGATGCATCCGGCGCGCAACGCCAGTGACCTGGCGACGACGGCTCCCGCCGAAACGATCTCCTGAAAGAGGGTTCGGCCCCTATCGCCAGATCAGCGAGACGAACCGCCCGCTGCGACCGGCGTCTCGCCGATAGGAATAAAACCGGGCATCGGCGAAGGTGTCGAAATCGCCGCCGTGGATCGCCGTGACGCCTGCCGCCGCCAGCCGCCGCCGCGCCAACGCATAAAGGTCGCACAGCCAATGCCCCGGCCGGGTCGCGGCGAACGCCGCTGCGGCGCGGGCGTCGCCGTCGACGAAGGCCGCGCGCACGTCCTCGCCCACTTCGTAGGAGGCCGGGCCGATGCATGGTCCCAGCCAGGCCATCGGCACGCCACCCATGGCCTGCACGGTGGCCTCGAGCACGCCGCCAGCCAGCCCGCGCCAGCCCGCATGCGCCGCGCCGATCCGGCTGCCATCGGGCAGGCAGAACAGTACCGGCAGGCAGTCGGCGGTCTGGATGGCCAGGACACCTTCATCGGCGACTACGGCGTCGGCTTCGGGTTCGGGCGCCGGGGGTTGGGGGTCAGAGTAATGACTCTGACCCCGGCTGGGTGCTGGCCGTGCGACGTGCACGCCGTGCACTTGCCGCAGCCACAGGGGCTCGGCAGGCAGGCCCAGGCGCCCGCGCAGCGAGCCACGGTTGGCCTCGGCGTCGGCCACGTCGTCGCCGCAACGGATGCCCACGTTGAAGGCGTCGTAGGGTGCCCGCGACAAGCCGGGCACCCAGCGCGTGCTTACCGCCGCCCCGATTCCCGGCGGCAGCGGCCATTCCGGCTGGAGGAAACCCTCAGTCGGCGAGGTCTTCGCCGGTCACCGGATGGATGAAGGCCAGCCGCTCGGCATGCAGGGCCTGGCGACGGAAGCCGCGCAGGGCCGCGATGAGTTCGGGCGTGGCCCCCTTGGGCAGGCGCAGGCCATTGCCGTACAGGGGATCGCCTACCAGCGGATGGCCGATATGCGCCATGTGCACGCGGATCTGATGGGTGCGGCCGGTTTCAAGGTTGCACTGCAGCACCGTGTGGGCGCGGAAGCGTTCCCGCAGTCGGTAGTGGGTGATGGCGTGCTTGCCGTCTTCCTCATCGCGCACGGCCTGGCGCAGGCGGTCGTGGTGATGGCGTCCGATGGGTTCATCCACCGTGCCGCCGGCCACCATGGTGCCCAGTACCACCGCCTCGTATTGGCGGACCACTTCGTGCCGGGACAGCATGGCGACCAGCCCGGTTTGTGCCGGCACCGATTTGGCCACCACCATCAGGCCCGAGGTTTCCTTGTCGAGCCGGTGGACGATGCCCGCCCGGGCCAGTTCGTTCAGGGCCGGAGCGTGGTGCAACAAGGCATTCAGGAGGGTACCGGCCGGGTTGCCGGCGCCTGGATGGACCACCAGGCCCGCCGGCTTGTTCAGCACCAGCAGGTGGTCGTCCTCATGGCGGATGTCCAGGTCCATCGCCTCAGGCTCGGCGTGGGTTTCCACCGCCACCTCCGCCTCGATCGCCACCGCCTCGCCGCCCACCAGCAGTTGCCGCGGCGCCGCAACGCGGCCGTCGAGCAGGACGGAGCCCGCCTTGACCCAGGCGGTCAGCCGGGAGCGGGAATACTGCGGGAACATCTCGGCCAATGTCTGGTCGAAACGGCGTCCCGCGGCTGCCATCGGCACCCGGGCCTCATGCCGTATGGTACTCATCGGCCGCTCCCCGGCTTTTGGCCGGTTTCGGCTATCATGCTCATTCGATCCAGCATCCGAACCCTTTAAATGCGTGCAACCAAGCTGCTAATTATGCTCTGCCTCGCCCTTCTGGCGGGCGGCTGCTCGATGTTCCGCCACAAGGGCGACACCATCGACACGATGCCGGTGGAAAAGCTGTACTCCACCGCTCACGATTCGCTGGAGAATTCCGATTATGCGGCAGCGGAGAAGGCCTATCAGCGCCTGATCGCCCGTTTCCCTTCCGGTGAGTACAACGAGCAGGCCCAGCTGGACATGGCCTATTCACAGTACAAGGACAACAAGCCGGACGATGCGTATTCCACCATCAACCGGTTCCTGAAGACCTTTCCCACGCATAAGCACGCTGATTATGCCTACTACCTGCGCGGCCTGATCAATTTCGACCGCAGCGGCGGCCTGATCGAGCGCTTCATCCAGCGCGACGGCGCCCAGACGCGCCGCGACCAGGGCTTCAACCTGCAGGCCTTCGACGACTTCAGCGAACTCTCCCGCCGCTATCCGAACTCCGACTACACGGCCGACGCCCGCCAGCGCATGATCTTCCTGCGCAACGAGCTGGCCCAGTTCGAGATCAACGTGGCGGAGTTCTACCTGCGCAACAAGGCTTACGTGGCCTCGGCCAATCGCTCACAGTACGTGATCGAGCACTACCAGCAGTCCCCGCAGACGGGCGATGCGCTGGCCATCCTTACCCGCAGCTACATCATGCTCGAGCAGCCGGACCTCGCCGAGCAGACGAAGAAGGTGCTGGCGCTGAACTACCCGAACCATCCCTATCTGACGGATTCGAACTGGCCGCACCATCCGTCGGTGTGGCGCCGCACGATTCCGTTCTCCGGCCACCACTGATATCCCGCATCAAGAAGAAGGCCCGGCGAGCGATCGCCGGGCCTTTCTTTTTATGCCTGGCAAGGCGCCGGCAAGTTCAACGCCAGCCGGACGTGATCGGATAACGCCGCTCGCGACCGAACGCCTTTTCAGTGACGCGCGGCCCGGGCGCTGCCTGGCGGCGCTTGAACTCATTGACGTAGACCAGGCGGATCACCCTCGCCACCACATCACGGTCGAAGCCGGCGGCGGCGATGTCGTCGGCGGATTTCTCGCCTTCGATGAATAGCTCGAGGATGGCATCGAGGTCGTCGTAGGGGGGCAAGGAGTCTTCGTCTTTCTGGTCTTCGCGCAACTCCGCCGACGGCGGGCGCTCGATCACGGCCATCGGGATCGCGCCATCGATCGCCGTGCGCCAGCGGGAAAGACGGAACACAAGTGTTTTGTAGACATCTTTCAGCGGCGCATAGGCGCCGCACATGTCGCCGTACAGCGTGGCATAGCCCACTGCCATCTCACTCTTGTTGCCCGTGGACAACAACAGCTTGCCCGTCTTGTTGGACATCGCCATCAGCAACACGCCGCGCGTGCGCGACTGCAGGTTTTCCTCGGTGGTGTCGGGCGCGCGACCGGCGAAGACGGGATCGAGCGTGCCAATGAAACTGTCGAAGATCCCGCCGATGGGAAGCACGTGGTATTCAACGCCGAGGTGGTCGGCCTGGGCCCTGGCCTCGCGCAGGGAAAGATCGGATGTATAGCGCGTGGGCATCATCACCGCCGTGACCTTGTCCGCGCCGAGCGCGTCCACCGCCAGGGCGAGGGTGAGCGCCGAGTCGATGCCACCGGAAAGGCCAAGCAACACCCCTGGGAAACGGTTTTTGCCGATGTAGTCGCGGATGCCGCGCACCAACCCCGCATAGATGATGGCTTCCTCGGGAAGGGCCTCATAGGCCGGCCAGTCGACGGCCCTGAGCGTGCGCGATGCCCGGTTGTAGTCGACCATCAGCAACGCCTCGACGAATGACGGCGCGCGCGCGGCGATACTGCCGTCGCGGTTGACAAGCAGAGAGGCACCGTCGAACAGCAGGTCGTCCTGGCCGCCGATCTGGTTGACGTAGGCAATGGGCAGGTCGTTGTCCTTCGCGCGCTTGGCCAGCAGCCCCTCGCGGGTGGTGGCCTGGTGGATGTCGTACGGCGAGGCGTTGATCACCACGATCATCTCCGCCCCTGCCTGCGCCACGTGCGCGGCGGGCTCGGGTTCCCAGATGTCTTCGCAGATCAACAGACCTATCCGCACACCTTCGACTTCGATCACGCAGGGCGCACTGCCCGACCGGAAATAGCGCTTCTCGTCGAACACGGTGTAGTTCGGCAGCGCCTGCTTGCGGTAGGTGGTTTCGATCGCCCCCTGGCGCAGCACGCTGGCGGCGTTGAAGACCTCGCCCATCAATAGTGGGTGGCCGACGATGGTGGTGACGTCGGCGCTTTCACGCGCCAGCGCATCGAGCGCCTTGTCGCAGGCCTCCAGGAAGCTGGGTCGAAGCAGCAGGTCTTCGGGCGGGTAGCCAGAAAGGGTGAGCTCGGGGAACGCGACCAACTGTGCCCCGGCAGCGATGGCAGAGGCTGTGAGATCCCGCACACGCTGCGCATTCGGCTCGACGGCACCCACGGGAAAATCATGCTGGGCCAGGGCGATGCGTAACGCGTTCATGGAGGCACTCCGTGGGCAAGACCCCTATGATAATCCCTGCCGGTGCACCGGCGCCTTGCAGGCGTCCGATACCGGTGTTTCTTGCCGGCACCTACAAGCTTGTGGTCCGCCACACACGCCAATGCCAGTGGCGTTGTCTTGGCTCGCTGCCGTCCAGCCGACAGCCGTGATCGATGCACAACCGGAAAATGGCACAGCCGTCAGCAATGACCCACCGGAGCATCGAACCTTGACCCCGAATGAGTTTCGTGAGCATGGCCACGCCCTCATCGACTGGATCGCGACGTATCGCGAGAAGATCGAAGAGCGCGCCGTATCCCGTACCATCGAACCCGGCGCCATCCGCGCCGCCCTACCCAAGGCGCCACCCAGGCAGGCGGAACCTGTGTCCGACATCATGGCCGACTTCGAGTCCATCCTCCTTCCGGGCGTGCTGCACTGGCAACATCCCTCCTTCTTCGGCTTTTTTCCGTCCAACGTGGAGCTGTCGTCCGTGTTGGGTGATCTGCTGAGCACCGGCCTGGGCATGGTTGGCATTTCGTGGGAGGCAAGCCCGGCGCTGACGGAACTTGAAGAGACGTGCGTGGACTGGTTACGCCAGATGCTGGGCCTCGGCCCTGCGTGGCGCGGCGCCATCCAGGAATCGGCGTCAGTCTCGACGCTCATCGCCATTGTCTGCGCACGCGAGCGATATTCCGGCAGCAAGTACGCCAAGGGCGGCATCCGGCAGCCGGCACACCCGGGGATGGTTTATACGTCCGCCCGCGCCCATAGCTCGGTGGGCAAAACCGCCATGATTGCCGGCTTCGGTACCGATCACATCCGCATCGTGCCAATACAGCCTGGAGGAAGCCTCGATGCGAAGCGCCTCCGCGCCATGATCAACGAGGACATCGCACGCGGTGCGCGGCCCGTCGCCATCATCGCAACGACGGGTGCGACGGCCAATACCGCCATGGACGATATCGACGCCATAGCGGATGTCGCGCAAGAGTGCGGCATGTGGCTTCACGTTGACGCCGCCATGGGAGGCGCCGCGATGCTCCTGCCTGAATGCAGGCCCGGATGGGAAGGCATCGAACGCGCCGATTCCATCGTGGTCAGCCCCAACAAATGGCTGGGTGCGGCGTTCGACAGTTCGATGATGTTCGTGCGCGACCACGAGCATCTGACCAAGGTCATGGGGACTTGCCCAAGCTACTTGCGCACGCCGACGGATGGAAAGGTGACGCAGCTGAGGGACTGGAGCATACCCACGGGCCGGCGCTTTCGCGCCTTGAAACTCTGGTTCCTGATCCGCGAGCAAGGCGTGGATGGCCTTAGCAAACGTATACGCCGCGACCTGGTCAATGCACGTCGACTGGCGCAGCTGGTAGATGCCGAACCGGGATGGCACGTGGTGAATAAAATCACGCTGCAAACCGTTTGCGTCCGCCATGAGCCGCCGGGCGTCAGCGGCGCCGAACTCGATGAACACACACGAGCCTGGGTCCAGGCGCTCAACGAGTCGGGCAAGGCATACCTGACGGCAGCGCAGGTGGATGACGCATGGATGGTGCGCGTATCGATCGGTGTGCTTGGCACCCAATGGCACCACATCGAGAAACTCTGGGCCGACATGCGCGCATATGCCGGCCAAAATGCCAGGCTCGCACTGGCGGCGTAATGGTGCAAAAAAAAGGGCCGCGATGCGGCCCTTTTTTCATACGGCGACAGGCGCCGTTACTTCATCAGCCCGGCAAGCGTCTTGCCCAGGTCCGCCGGCGACTTCACCGTGGTGACGCCAGCCTTTTCCAGCGCAGCGAACTTCGCCGCCGCCGTGCCCTTGCCGCCGGAGATGATGGCGCCGGCATGGCCCATGCGCTTGCCCGGGGGGGCCGATGCACCGGCAATGAAGGACACTACCGGCTTCTTGACGTACTGACCGATGAACTCGGCGGCGTCTTCCTCGGCGGAACCGCCAATCTCGCCGACCATGATGATGCCTTCGGTCTGCGGGTCGTCCTGGAACAGCTTCAGGCAGTCGATGAAGTTCAGGCCGTTGATCGGGTCGCCGCCGATACCGATGCAGGTACTCTGGCCCAGGCCTTCGTTGGTGGTCTGGAACACAGCTTCATAGGTGAGCGTGCCCGAACGGGACACGATGCCCACCTTGCCCGGCTTGTGGATGTGACCCGGCATGATGCCGATCTTGCACTCGCCCGGGGTGATCACGCCGGGGCAGTTCGGGCCGATCAGCACGGTATCGGGGTGCGACTTGAGCACGTTCTTCACGCGCAGCATGTCCAGCACCGGGATGCCTTCGGTGATGGTGACGATGACCTTGATGCCCGCTTCGATGGCTTCCAGGATGGAATCGGCCGCAAACGGCGGCGGCACGAAGATCACCGATGCGTCGGCGCCGGTGTCATCGACCGCTTCCTTCACCGAATTGAAGACCGGCAGGCCGATGTGCTCGGAACCGCCCTTGCCCGGGGTGACGCCGCCGACCACCTTGGTACCGTAGTCGATCGCCTGCTCGGCGTGGAAGGTGCCCTGCTGGCCGGTGAAACCCTGCACGAGGACCTTGGTGTTCTTGTTGATCAGGACGCTCATTTATAGTGCTCCTCAGCCCTTGGCCGCAGCCACGGCTTTCTGCGCCGCGTCGTTGAGATCGTCGGCCGGCGTGATCGCCAGGCCGGAGTTGGCCAGGAGCTCGCGCCCCTTCTCCACGTTGGTGCCCTGCAGGCGCACCACGACGGGAATCTTCAGGCCCACTTCCTTGACCGCGGCGATGATGCCCTCGGCGATCAGGTCGCAGCGGACGATGCCGCCGAAGATGTTCACCAGGATCGCCTTCACCTTGTCGGAGGACAGGATCAGCTTGAAAGCCTCGGTGACGCGCTCCTTGGTGGCGCCGCCGCCGACGTCCAGGAAGTTGGCAGGCTCACCGCCGGCCAGCTGGATGACATCCATGGTGGCCATGGCCAGGCCCGCGCCATTGACCATGCAGCCGATGGTGCCGTCCATGGTGACGTAGTTGAGGTTGTGCGTGATGGCCGCGGCTTCGGCGGCGTCTTCTTGCGTGAGGTCGCGCATGGCGGCCAGATCCGCATGGCGGAACTCGGCGTTGTCGTCGGAATTGACCTTGCCGTCGAGCGCGGCGAGGTTGCCGTCGGCCAGGATCGCCAGCGGGTTGAGTTCCACCAGGGCGAGGTCTTTCTCGTTGAACAGCTTGTACAGGCCCAGCATGATCTTGGTGAGCTGCCCCACCTGCTTGGCGTTGAGATCCATCGCGAAGCCGAGCTGGCGGCACTGGTAGGGCTGCAGGCCTTCGACGAAGTCGACCACGATGGTGTGGATGTCCTCCGGGGTGTCCTTGGCCACCTGCTCGATGTCCACGCCGCCGTGCTTGGAGGCGATGAAGCTGATGGACTTGGAATCGCGGTCGGTCAGGATCGACAGGTACAGTTCCCTGGCGATGTCCGTGGCATCGGTCACCAGCACCAGGTTCACCGGCAGCGCGCGGCCGGCGGACTGGTAGGTTTCCATGTGGGTGCCCAGCATGCTCTTGGCGGCGGCGCGGACGTCGTCGAGGCTCTTGCAGAACTTGACGCCGCCGGCCTTGCCGCGGCCACCGGCGTGGATCTGGGCCTTGACCATCCACTGTGACCCACCAAGGTGCTTGGCGGCGTCGACGGCGGCGTCGGTGGAGTTGGCGACCTTGCCCGGGGGCACGGCGATACCGTACTTGGCAAAGAGTTCTTTGGCCTGGTACTCGTGGAAATTCATTCGATACCTCGAGCGAACAATAAGGAAGCGTGCAGGTGCGACGGGCCCAGTGGGGCTGGCCCGGCGCCAAGACGGGGGGAGCGTAGGACGGCACACGGGCCGCCCACATGCAGTGCGATGGCCCGCAACGACGAATCGAACGCGATCCACGCCATACGGCCAGGTATTTTCCTTCAATGGGCCCCCAATGGAAAGGGCCGGGGGTCCGGGCGCCGTTTTTTCGCCGCTTCATGCCTATACTGGCCGCGGCCCCACTGGGGGGGTATGCCGCCGGAAGCCTAACGCCTGTGTCAAGCACTGCAGCCCACCCCGCGGCCGGGCCGAGCATTCGCCCGGACAGCACCCGCCACGAGCTGTGGTTTGCCCATGTTTTCCGTGTGGCCCAGGCCCTGGTCTACACCGGGTTGGCCTTCCGCCCGGGATCGATGGACTGGCCGGCCCTGCCCCAACCCACGCTCAGCCGCTTCGTCGCCCTGGCCTTCCTGACCTTCGCCCTGTTCGCCCTGTGGCGAACGCGGGCCTGGATGCACCGGCTGACCCTGAACGTGGCGCTGGCCGTCACCGTGGACATCCTGGCGGCCGTGGTGCAGGTGGCCGCCATGCACGACGTACGCATCGGCATTGCCATGATGCTGGTGGTCAACATCGCCGTCAGCGCGTTGATGCTGCCCCTGCGGTTGTCGATGTTCTTCGCCGCCATGGCCACCATCGGCATGCTGGGCCAGACCTTCGTGGCGCTATCGACCACGGTGGAGTCCGACCGGGAGCTGCTCGAATCGGGCCTGTTCGGCCTGGCTTACTTCGCCACGGCCTCCCTGTGTTACGTGCTTGGCCGGCAGATGCGAGCCTCCGAAGCCCTGGCCGAACAGCGCGGCCTGGACCTGGCCAACCTTTCCCAGGTGAACGAGCTGATCATCCGCCGCATGAAGACCGGCGTGCTGGTGGTGGACGAGGCCAACCGCATCCACCAGCTGAACGAATCGGCCTGGATGTTGATGGGCAATCCAACGGCCGAACAACGCGACCTGGGCACGGTGGCGCCGGAACTGTCGCGGCGCCTGTACCACTGGCGCACCTCGGGCAAGCTCGATGAATCGGCCACCGCGCTGGCCGACGGCGTGCCCGAGGTCATACCGCGCTTCACCCGGCTGGCCCCGCACGACGATTCGCACGTGCTGATATTCCTGGACGACACCTCGTTGCTGTCCCGCCGCGCCGAAGAACTCACGCTCTCATCGCTGGGCAGGTTGTCCGCCTCCATCGCGCACGAGATCCGCAACCCGCTGGCGGCCATCCGCTATTCGGCGCAGCTGCTGGCCGAGTCGACGGATTTGAACGACACGGACCTGCGCATGGTGGAGATCATCAACAACCACTGCGTGCGGTTGAACGAAATCATCGAGAACATCCTGCAGCTGTCCCGCCGCGAGCGCTCGCGGCCGGAGACGCTGGACCTGGGACAGTGGGCACAGAATTTCGTGGTGGAGTACCGCCAGGGCAACGACCTGGGCAACGACGTGCTGCGCGCGGTCACGTCCGCCGACGCCGTCACCGCCGTGGCCGACCCGCAACACCTGCAGCAAGTGATCTGGAACCTGGTGCAGAACGCCCTGCGCTATGGCCGCATGCCCAACGAGCCGGCGCGGGTGATGCTGGTGGCGCGCAACGCCGAACACGGCTTGCCCATCATCGAGGTGATCGACCGGGGGCCGGGCATCCCGCCGAAGGTGGCCGCGCAGATCTTCGAACCGTTCTTCACGACACACGAATACGGCACGGGACTGGGCCTGTACCTGGCCCGGCAGATGAGCGAGGCGAACCAGGCGGCGCTGGAATACGTGCGCGTGGCCGGCGGCGGCAGCTGTTTCCGCATCACCCTGACCCCGCCCGCGCGGCACCCGGTACCGGCCGCCGCGGCCGTCCGGACATGAGGGGAGCCTTGCGTTATCGCCCGGCACGGGTATCTTTGCCGGGGGGGAAGACTACCGGCATGCTGACGTACTCATGAGCAAACAGACCGTACTGGTCGTCGACGACGAACGGGATATCCGTGAACTGTTGACGATCACACTAGGGCGCATGGAGCTCGAGGTGGACTCCGTGGGCAGCGTCGGGGAAGCCCGCGCCGCCCTCGACGGGCGCCGCTACGACCTCTGCTTCACCGACATGCGCCTACCCGACGGCAGCGGCCAGGAATTGATCGAGCTGATCGCCGAGCGTTTCCCGGAGACGCCGGTGGCGATGATCACCGCCTACGGCAACGTTGACGCGGCGGTCAACGCGCTCAAGGCCGGCGCCTTCGACTTCGTCTCCAAACCGGTCGACATCCAGCTGCTGCGGCGCCTGGTGCGCACCGCGCTCAAGCTGTCGGAGGAGCGCAAGGCCGGCATCAGCGCCAGCGCCGCCGCGGGCGACCCGTCGAACCGGCTGATCGGTGCCTCAGCCGCCATGCAGCAGGTGCGCGCCACCATCGCCAAGCTCGCCCGCAACCAGGCGCCGGTGTACATCGGTGGCGAATCGGGCGTGGGCAAGGAGCTGGTAGCCCGTCTGATCCACGACTTGGGCCCCCGCGCCAACGGTCCGTTCGTGCCCGTCAATTGCGGCGCGATTCCGTCCGAATTGATGGAAAGTGAATTCTTCGGCCATCGCAAAGGCAGCTTCACCGGTGCCCACGCCGACAAGGAAGGCCTGTTCCAGGCCGCCCAGGGCGGCACGCTGTTCCTGGACGAAGTAGCGGAACTGCCCTTGCACATGCAGGTGAAACTGCTCCGCGCCATCCAGGAAAAGGCCGTGCGCCCGATCGGCGGCCGCGATGAAATTCCCGTCGACGTGCGTTTGCTCTCTGCCACGCACAAGAACCTGGCAGCGCTCGTGGACGAGGGCCAGTTCCGCCAGGATCTCTTCTACCGCATCAATGTGATCGAGCTGCGCGTACCGCCCCTGCGCGAGCGCCGCGGCGACGTCCCGGCTTTGGCGCAATTCATCCTGGCCCAGCTTGCCGCCGAAAGCGGCGGCACGGTCGGCCGCCTGCAGCCGGCCGCACTGGCCGCGCTGGAGGAATACGAATTCCCCGGCAATGTGCGCGAGCTTGAGAATATCCTGGAGCGGGCCATGGCCATGAGCGATGGCGAGAGCATCGAGGCGGCCGACCTGATGCTGCCGCAGCGGCTGGCGCGCGCCACGCCCAACGGCGGCGCACCGGCGCCCGTTGCGGAAGCGGCGCCCGTGGCCGCCGCGCAGAATCCCGGTGGCCTGGAAGATTACATCTCGAACATCGAGCGCGATGCCATCGTCAAGGCGCTGGAAGAATCCCGCTATAACAAGACGGCTGCGGCGAAGAAGCTCGGCATCACCTTCCGCGCCCTGCGCTACAAGCTCAAGAAACTCGGCATCGACTGATGCCGGGGACTTGAATCAGGCCTTGCCCAGGGCCTCGCGCACCACCCGCAGCAACGCCCTCACCTCGATCGGCTTGTCCAGCACGTAAAGGCGCTCGAGCGGCGGCAGGCCTTCAAGGTCGGGCGGCGAGCCTGGCCGCGACAGCAGTAAAACCGCGCCGTCGTAGCCGTGTTCGAGCAGGGCGGCCAGGGTGCGCACGCCGGTGAAGAGGTTCATGTCGGCATCGAGCACGACGAGGTCCGGAATGCCGTGGGCCTCGATCCACTGCAACGCAGCCGTGCCGCTCTGGCTGGCGCCGGCCTGGTAACCATAGGCATTGAGCGTGTCGGTGAGCAGCGACAGCTGCATGGCTTCCTCCACCACGACCAGCACGCGCTCGGCCTCGCCCTGCAGGGTTTCCTCGTGCACGCCGTCCTCGATGTCCCCACCCTCGGTCAGCGGCAGGTACAGGTGGAAGGCGGTGCCTTCACCTGCAACGCTGTGCACGCGCATCAGGCCGCCATGGCTGGCCACGATGCGCTTGCACGAAAGCAGCCCCAGGCCGGTGCCGGTTTCCTTGGTGGTGAAGAACGGCTCGAACAGCCGGCGCAGCACTTCCGGTGACATGCCCTGGCCGTCGTCGATCACCGACAAGCGCAGGTAACGGCCGGGGGCCGCGGATTCTCCCGCTTCAAGGAAATCGACATCGAGTATTTCACCGGCCGTCTCCACCTTCAGCGTGCCGCCATCGGGCATGGCCTGGATGGCATTCAGGCACAGGTTCAACAGGCACTGCTGCAACTCGGTGTGGTTGCCCTCGAAGGTGACGTCCGCGTCGAAGACGTCTACGCTCATGTCGATACCGCGCGGCACGCTGCCTTGCAGCAGCAGGCCCAGCGCATCGAGCAGCGCTCCCAGGCGCACCTGCTCGGCGCGTCGCGCACCACGCGCGAAGGAAAGCATCGAGGACACCATTTCCAGGCCGCGCCGGCCGCAGTCGCGCACCAGCGCACCCAGGCGGGCCAGCCGCGGGTCGTCTGCGTAGTCTTCCAGCGTGTCGCCGGCCAACAACAGCGGTTGCAGCAGGTTGCGCAAGTCGTGGCTCAAGCCCCCGGCCAAAAGCGCGAGGCTCTCGAAGCGCTGCGCGCGGATCAGTTCCATCTCCGCACGGGCACGGGCGCGCTGCTCGTCTGCCTCGCGCAGCGCGCGGCGTACGGCGCTGGCCAGGCGTGCATGGTGCTGTTTAAGAATGTAGTCGGTGGCGCCGTTGCGCAGCGCCTCGATGGCCGCCTCCTCGCCCAGGGTGGCGGAGACGAAGATGAAAGGTATGTCCGAGCCGCGCGCGCGCAGGATCTCCAGCGCGCGCTGGCCACTGAAGCCAGGCAGGCTGAGGTCCGATAGAACGATGTCCGGATGGAATTCGTCCAGGCATGCGATGAAGCCCTCTTCGTCTTCCACCAGGCGCACTTCGTAGGCCATGCCATCGGCCTCGAGCTCACCCAGGATGAGCTCGGCATCGAGGGCATTGTCCTCGACTTGCAAAATGCGCACGGTGCCGTGGGCGGCTTCGCGCAGCGGTGCCATTGGATCGCCCCTCCAGTCCATCGACGCCCCTGGCCTATTCGCTTTCCGGGCGCTGGTTCAGCACTGCCCAGAAATGGCCAAGGGTCTGCACCGCGGTGAAGAACTGCTGCACGTCCACAGGCTTCAGGACATAGGCATTGACGCCCAGGTCCCAGCTGCGCGCAAGGTCGCTTTCCTCCCGTGACGAGGACAGGATCACAACC
>Ga0193717_1001641_pt1 | contig 13564 bp, 13 predicted proteins | sample U2c2metaG_FD_145900 | JGI IMG/M metagenome (GOLD analysis project Ga0193717, IMG submission 145900) | Soil microbial communities from a riparian zone of the East river system, Colorado, United States - U2c2 | ecosystem: Environmental > Terrestrial > Soil > Riparian zone | place: USA: East River... | reverse complement strand
TCAAAGCGCCCATGATACAGGGCGGCCACGCCGCCTGTTCATAAGAAAAACCCCGCCGGAGCGGGGTTTTCTTCGATCAGTGGAGGTCCGCCAGCATTTTCCTGGCGACGTCCTGTTGCATCTGGGTGCCCTCGGCCACCACCTCATCGAGCATGGCGCGGGCGCCATCGGCGTCACCCATGTCCAGGTAGGCTCGGGCAAGGTCCAGCTTGGTATCCACCGGGTCGTCGCTGAAGTTCTCGGCGCCCACATCGTAGACATCGGCGGCCGCGACGGCCGGCTCGTCGAACTTCCACGTGCTGTTGGCGGCTTCTTCCTCGGCGTCGGCCACGTGCAGGTCGGTCGGTTCGCTGTGCACGGGATGGACATCGTCGTGCGCGGGCAGCGGTTCGTCCACGTGCGGGCCGAGGTCCAGGTCATCACGCGCACCGGCCGGCGCGGCGGGCTGCCCGTTCGTACGGGGCGGAGACAGGTCGAAATTGAAGTGGTATTCGCTCACTTTCTGCGGGGCATGCGGTACCGGCGGCGGCATGTCGCCGGGCGGCAGCTCGTGGTCCGCGTAGCGGCTGACGTCGAAGGCTTCCAGTGCGGCGTCGTCTTCGCCCGTATCTCCGTGGCTGGGCTGCACCTCGGCCGAAGCCCCGTGCGAGAACAGCGGGTGCTGGGGGGCAAGGTCCTCGCCCATGCGCACCGCTTCGAGCCATTCCTCCTGTTCCACATCCACCACGTGGGCGTACATGGCCTCGGCGGCAGCCTCGAAGCGCTCGACGTCGCGGCGTTCGTAGTACAGCGTGACCAGTTCCAGGTGAAGGGCGACGTCGTCCGGATGCTCGGAGAGTTCGTCGAGCAATTCGCGCTGGTCGATGTCTTCCTCGTCGATGCCCGATTCATCGAACAACGGAGCATCGCCGAAGCGATCGGCCAGCGACGGCGCGGCGGCCACGGCAACCGTGGCGGACTTGCGACGACGGCCCATGATGGCCAGCAACAGCAGCACGAGGACCGCGCCGCCAGCTACGGCCCAGACCCAGGGCTGCATGAACCAGGGTTCTTCTTCGGTGACCGGTGGCCGCGCCGCGGTCGGCGCGGGCTTCTTGGTCTGAGTTACGGCAGCCGGGGCGGGGGCTGCGTGTTCGGCCAGCGGCGTGGTGGTCAGGACCTGGCCGGCCGGAGCTGCGGTGGTGCCTGCCTTGGCCACCGACGCGGCAGGCGCCGGGCTTGCGGGCCTGGGCGCCGAGGCAGCCGCTTCAGGCGTTGCCACGGCGGCCACCGGGGGCGGCGCGGAGGCTGCGGCCGGCGGCAGGTTGGCGGCCTTGCGGGCGTCGGCCAGCTTCTTCTGCAGGTCCGCGATCTGGGCGTCCTTCAGGGTGAGCAGCCGCTGGTTCTTCTGGTTGATGTTTTCCAGGTCGTCAACGCGGGATTTCAGTTCCTCGCCCTGCTGGCGGAGCGCCGTGAGGGTTTCCTGCGAACGGGCCAGATCCTGCTGCAGGCTGGTCATGGCAGCGGCCACCTTGCCGTTGCCGGCCTGGTTGCCCTTGGCCGGCACCAGGGCCAGGCGATCTTCCGCCGAGGCCGGGGCGGCCTTGGACGGCGCATTGCCGGACGCGGCGTCGGCGACCGACGTGGGTTTGCGCGCGGTCATGCCACGCCAGTCGTCATTCTGACGGCGCACCTGGCTGGAGGCCTCGGCGGTCGCGGTGGCCGAGAGGTCCTGGCTGGAGGGCGCGCGCAGCACCACGCCGGCCTTCAGGGCGTTGATGTTGTCGCGATAGAACGCATCGGGGTTGGCCTGCTTGAGCGCCACCAATGCCTGGTTCATGTCCACGCCGTTGCCTGAAAGCTGCCTGGCGTAGGTGGAGAGCGTCTGGCCCTTCTGCACGGTACCCAGGGTGGAACCGCCCTCGGCAGTGGCACGCGGGGCTCGCGGCGCCCGGGCGGGCGAAGGGGCAGCCTGTGCACTGGCGGGTGTCGACGGATGGGCAGGGGCGGCAGGAGCGGGAGGCGGGGCCGGTGCCTGGGAAGCGGCCGGAGCGGCCTGCTGGGCGACCGGGAGGGCTGGCGGAGCGGCCTGCGGGGCGACCGGAGCGGGTGCGGCGACAGGCGCCTGCGCGCTGGCCGGGTCGAGCAACAGGGTGACTTCACGCACGGCGGAAGTACCGCCACCGCCCCTGACGTCGAGCAGGAGGTCGATGTAGGGCTCGGAGATCGGCTGGGCGGTGGTGACGCGGATCACCGATTGGCCCTTGGCGTTGGTGACCACGGCAAACTGCACGCCCGGGGGAATGCCGCTGCGGTCGATGCCTGCGCGTGCATAGGCCTCGACCGAGGCCAGCCCCACCTGCACATTCTTGTTGTCACCGGGGGACTGGGAGACCAGTGGGATTTCGGCCAGCAGTGGCTGGTCCAGGTTGGACTTGACCTGCACGGCGCCCAGACTCTGCGCCGCGGCGTACTGGGAGGCCAGCGCAAGCGCCAGCGCTACCGAAAGCTTTAACGGACGACTCATCTTAAGTATTCCCCCGATTAACCCAATGACAGGCCCGGCTCCCCCGCGAGGAGGCTTGCCATCGCTAAGGCGCAAGAGTAATGCAGGCCCTTAACAAACAACAATAGGCGGCACAGGCAGTTACGCGACAACGTTAAAGGGGTCATGAAAACTTGATTCAGTGACCTGCGCGTCCCGTCGAGGATGCCGGGGCGGGACGTGCCGCCGGCGCCGCGGCCCGGGCCTGGGCCAGCTGTCGCTCAAGGTCGGCGATGGCCTGGTCCTTCGCCTTCAGCTCGGCATCGGCCTTGGCGCTACTGGCTTCCAGGGTATCCACACGCAGGCGCAGATCCTTCACTTGCGCCCCTTCGCCTGCTGTCTGTACCTGCACGTCGTGCACCTTGCTTGCCTCGTCCTGGGCCCAGGTGGTGGCGACCATGGCCAGCAAGGCAAAGCCAAGGGTGAACTTCATCGAAGGCGCGAAGGTCATGGCTAGAGGTAGTCCGTGATCAGGATTTCTGCGATCTGCACGGCGTTCAGCGCCGCGCCCTTGCGGATGTTGTCCGAAACGATCCAGAGGTTCAATCCGTTGTCGTGGGAAATATCCTGGCGGATGCGTCCGACGAAGACCTCGTTCTTTCCGGCTGCGTCGCTCACCGGCGTGGGATAGCCCCCGGCCCGGCGCTCGTCGATCACCACCACCCCGGGCGCGGATTCAAGCAAGGCGCGCGCGGTGTCGGCGTCAATGGGGTCGCGGGTCTCGATGTGCACGGCCTCGGCGTGACCATAGAACACCGGCACGCGCACCGCGGTGGGGTTCACGCGGATGCTCTCGTCTTCGAGGATCTTGCGTGTTTCCCACACCATCTTCATTTCTTCCTTGGTGTAGCCGTTGGGCTGGAAGTCGTCGATGTGGGGGATCACGTTGAAGGCGATCTGCTTGCTGAATTTCGACGGTTCCACTTCCTGGAAATTGAGCAGCGCCGCCGTCTGCTTGGCCAATTCATCCATCCCCGAGCGCCCTGCCCCGGACACTGACTGGTAGGTGGCTACGTTGATGCGTTCGATGCCCACCGCGCGATGGATCGGCGCCAGCGCCACCAGCATCTGCATCGTGGAGCAATTGGGGTTGGCGATGATGCCGCGCGTCTCGTACTGGGCGATGGCATGCGGGTTCACTTCGCTCACCACCAGCGGGATGTCGTCCTGGTAGCGGAACTCCGATGTGTTGTCGATAACCACGGCACCCGCGGCGGCGGCACGCGGGGCGTGCTCGCGGCTCACTGAGCCACCGGCGGAGAAGAATGCGATATCCACACCCGCGAAATCGAAGTCGGCGAGGTTCTTGACCACCACCTGTTTGCCCGCGAAGTCGACCTTGCCACCGGCGGTGCGTTCACTGGCGAGCGCAATCAGCTCGCCGACCGGGAAATCGCGCTCGGCCAGCACACTGAGCAGTGTTTCGCCGACGGCTCCGGTGGCGCCGACAATGGCGACGTTGTATGAGGTCTTCTTGCTCATGGGTCCTTCAATGCGTGGGTGTGTGGCAGGGAATAGTCAAACGATGCGGCTGGGCGGATTGCCGGCATGCGGCCCGTGCCCGAAGAAGGCCAGCACGTTGTCGATGGCAAGAGCCGCCATGGCACGGCGGGTGCGCCCGCTGGCGCTGGCGATATGCGGGGACAGTACCACGTTGTCCAGCGCCAACAGCGCGCGGTGCACCGCCGGCTCGCCTTCGAATACATCCAGCCCCGCCGCCGCCAGCCGGCCTTCGCCGAGCGCGGTCGCGAGCGCTACATCATCGACGATGCCGCCGCGGGCGATGTTCACCAGGGTGGCGGTGGGTTTCATTGCGGTGAGTTCCGCGGCACCGATGGCGTGATGGCTTTCGGGCGTCAGCGGCAACACCAGCATCAAGTGGTCGGATTCGCGCAGCAACGTGGCTTTGTCCACATAGTGCGCGTTCACCGATTGCTCGGTACCTGCATCCAGGCGCGAACGATTGTGGTAAATCACCCGCATGTCGAAGCCCGATGCGCGCCGTGCAATGGCCTGGCCGATACGTCCCATGCCCAGGATGCCCAGCGTGCTGCCGTGCAGGTCCATGCCCAGCCATTGATCGAAGCGCGTGCCCTGCCAGTGCCCGGCGCGCAACCAGCGCTCGGCGGCACCGACGCGGCGGGCAGCCGCCATCAACAGTGCCCAGGCGTAATCGGCGGTGGTATCGGTGAGGACATCGGGCGTGTTGGATGCCGCCACGCCGTGGACACGCATGGCATCGATGTCGAAATTGTTGTAACCCACGCTCACGTTGGCGACGAACTTCAGGTGCGGCGCACGGGAGAGCACGCGGTCGTCGATGCGGTCGGCAAGGCCTGTGACGGCGGCGGCCATGCCATGCAGCCTGGCAACCAGCTCCTCGGTCGAGAAAGCCCGGTTCTCAGGCTCTGCATGGACGTCGAACACAGGCTCCAGGCGGGCGATGATGTCCGGGAACAGCGGACGGGAGACCCATATTTTCGGTTTGTCGCCCATCGTTCAGGCGATGCGCGGCGTGACTGGCCCGACGTCGCCGCACTGGGCGCGATGCCGGAGGGCCTGGTCCATCAGCACCAGGGCCACCATGGCCTCGGCAATTGGCACCGCCCGGATGCCCACGCAGGGATCGTGCCGGCCCTTGGTGATCACTTCCACGGCGTTGCCGTGCTTGTCGAGGCTCTTGCCCGGGACCAGCACGCTGGAGGTCGGCTTGAGCGCGATGGAGGCCACCACCGGTTGGCCGCTGCTGATGCCGCCGAGGATGCCGCCGGCATGGTTGGACGTAAAGCCGTCCATCGTCAGTTCGTCGCGGTTTTCGGTGCCGCGCAGGGATGCGACGGCAAAGCCATCGCCGATCTGAACACCCTTGACGGCGTTGATGGACATCAGCGCCGACGCCAGCTCGCCATCGAGCTTGCCGTAGATCGGCTCACCCCACCCGGGGGGCACGCCATCGGCCACCACGGTCACGCGGGCGCCCACCGAATCGCCGGACTTGCGTAGGGCGTCCATGTAGGCCTCAAGCTCGGGCACTTGTGCTTCGTGCGGCCAGAAAAACGGATTGCCTTCCACCACGGACGGATCGAAGCCCGCGGGGACGATGTCGCCCAGTTGGGCGACGTATCCAGCCACACGAACGCCGTGTTTTTCGGCCAGCCATTTCTTGGCCACCACGCCGGCCGCCACGCGCATGGTGGTTTCCCGCGCCGAGGAACGGCCGCCACCGCGGGGGTCGCGGATGCCGTACTTGTGCCAGTAGGTGTAATCGGCGTGCGCCGGGCGGAAGGAATCGACGATGTTGCCGTAATCCTTGCTGCGCGCGTCGACGTTGCGAATGAGCAGCGCGATCGGCGTGCCGGTGGTCTTGCCCTCGTACACGCCGGAAAGGATCTCCACGTCGTCTGCCTCGCGACGCTGCGAGGTGTAGCGGGACTTGCCGGTGGCGCGGCGGTCAAGGTCGTGGCGGAACTCCGAAGCATCCAGCTCAAGGCCGGGCGGGCAACCGTCGATCACGCAACCAATGGCAGGACCATGGCTTTCGCCGAAGGTGGTGACGGAAAAGATCTTGCCAAAGGTGTTGGACGACACGTTAAGCGCTTCCTACAGGTTTCGTGACTGGCGCAATTCGCGGATGCCCGCGGCATGGTCGATAAGATCCCGACGCTCAAGCGCGAAGATACCCATCTGGCCTACCTTGAACTCCAGCCAGACGAATGGAAGGTTCGGCAACAGTTCCATCAGCGCATGTTCGCTGTCGCCCACTTCCACGATGATCAGGCCGTCATCGGTGAGGTGGTCGGCCGCCTCGTCGAGCATGCGCAAGGTGAGGTCAAGTCCATCGTCGCCGGAGGTCAGCCCAAGGGCGGGTTCATGGCTGTATTCAGGCGGAAGCGCTGCGTATTCGGCGTGGGTAACGTAGGGTGGATTGGATACGATCAAATCGTATTTTTCACCGGCGAGGCCGGCAAACAGGTCGCTCTGCACCGCGCGCACGCGATCGGCCTGCTGGAAGATGATGTTTTCGCGCGCCAGCGACAGTGCCTCGGGGCTGATGTCGGCGATGTCGACCTGCCAGCCAGGGTTGTACTCGGCCATGGCGATGCCGATGCAGCCCGAACCCGTACACATGTCCAGTGCGCGCTCCACCGACCGGCCGTCCAGCCACGGCGAAAACCCGCCTTCGATGAGCTCGGCAATGGGCGAGCGCGGCACCAGCGCGCGGTGGTCGCTTTTGAACTTCATGCCGGCGAACCAGGTTTCACCCACCAGATAGGCCACGGGCAGGCGCTCGGTGACACGGCGCTCGATCAACGCCAGCAGGTTGCTGCGCTCATCACGGGTGAGCCTGCCGGCACCATAAGCCGGGGGGATATCCGGCGGCAGGTGCACCGCGGCCAGCACCAGGTGGGTGGCTTCATCGATCGGATTGTCGTGGCTGTGGCCGAAGGTAAGGCCCGCTGCCGAGAACCGGCTGGCCGCGTAGCGGATGAAATCGATGATGGTGGCAAGTTCGTCGGTCACGGGGGCGCTTTGCAGCCAGGGGCAAGGCAGCAAGTATAAGGTACGTCGCCGCGAAGCCTTGCCAACGACATCCCTCGCAGGGCGGCAACGACGACCTGGCTGAGTGCGGGGAAACGGCAAGGCTACCGATATACTTCGCCGATGAAGCCCAAGGTCCTGCTGCAATACATCCTTCCCCACCGCGCCCTGTCCCGCATCGTGTACTGGGCGACCCGCTGGACATGGCGTCCGTGGAAGGATTTCCTCATCGGCCGCATCGTCCGCACCTACCAGGTGGACATGCACGAGGCAGCCCAGCCCAATCCAGGCGCCTACCAGCATTTCAATGCCTTCTTTACGCGCAAGCTGCGCGCCGATGTCCGCTCGGCCGATCCGGACCCCTTGGCTATCCTGAGTCCCGCCGACGGCAGGGTCAGCCAGGCCGGGCCCATCCAGGACGGGCGAATCTTCCAGGCCAAGGGCCAGTGGTATACGGCCGCCGAGCTCCTGGGTGACGAGGCTGCAGCCGCGCCCTACCGGAACGGCAGCTTCGTCACCGTGTACCTGTCGCCACGCGACTACCATCGCGTGCACATGCCCTTCGGCGGAGAACTCGAGCGCACCGTACACGTACCCGGCCGCATCTTCAGCGTGGCCCCCTTCGCGGTGCAGGCCATCCCGCGCCTGTTCGCGCGCAACGAGCGACTGGCCTGTCATTTCCTGGGCAACCACGGCCCCTTCGTCTCGGTGATGGTCGGCGCCATCCTGGTCTCAAGCGTGGCCACCGTCTGGGACGGTCTGACCATCCCGCCGTATGCCCACGCCATCAAGGTTCGGGACTGCCGTGGCCGCGGCATCCACCTGGAACGGTTCGCCGAGATGGCTCGCTTCAACATGGGCTCCACGGTGATTTTGTTGTTCCCCGAAGGGGTGCAGCTGGACAACTTAAGCCCGGACCAGGTACTTCGGGTCGGCCAGCGGATCGGCGGTTATACCTGAGGTGTTTCCCCAAAACGGGGCAAGCGTGGGAAATAAGTGACCCGGCTGGTCATCTTGTGACCAATTAGGCGTGCAATTGCCGAACATGATTGTTATCCTCGGTTCAGTTACGTCTCACGTGTACTCGGGGAGCCAAGATGCGACTGATGAACCGGTTGGTGGCCTTCAACCGTGCCATGCGCCTGCGCAGGCAGTTGACGGAAATCCAGAAGCTGATCGACGGTCTGCCGCCACGCATGCAGCCGCAGCTGGCCATCCTGGTTCGCCGCGAGCTCGATCTTGCGGGAAAGTGCGAATCCCCCGTCCTCTATGGCACGCCGGAAAACCACCCGCCTGGCGATATCGGCACCGGTGCGGATGTCGGTCTGGTCCGCGCCCGGTCGGAAAGCATGCAGGCCCGGATGCGCGGCATTGCCCTGTGGATTGCCGTGGTGTTCCACGAAAGCCGCGGCTCGAAGGATCCGCAGATGCTCACCCTGCACCGCGGCATCATCACGGTACTGCGCCAATTTCGTGAGGTGGAGCAGCCCACCGACGCCACGGTCGCCTGGATGGGCAACGGCAACAGCCTGTCGGTGAACTAAGACCCCTCGCCGCTTAGCGGCAGGTTGGTACCTTCAGGGTCTGGCCCGGGCTCAGGTGATGGCCCGAAATCCCGTTCATTTTCGCCACTTCTTCCACGTTGGTGCAGTCGAGCTTGCGCACGATGCCGGCGAGCGTGTCGCCGCGCCGTACCTTGTAGCTCCGCGTGCCGTGCGGGCGCGAAGCCACCACGGCTGCCGCGACAGGTGGCGGCCCGATCACCACCGGCTTCACCGCCGTGTGCAGGTCGTTGGCCAGGATCGGCCACGGCCCCGACGTGCAGCTGGCTGCATAGGCCTTCTCCAGCGCCACAGGCACCGCCAGGCGCGAACCGGTGGGCTGGGGCACCTGCGGATCCAGTCGCGGATTGAGGTTGCGCAGGGTGCGGAACCAACCTTCATTCATGCCGCCGGCGCCCCCAAGGCAAACCGTCAGCTCGCTGATCGAAGCTGGCCGCTGCAGGGCAATGGAACCTGGCACGCCATCGACCTTGGGGAAATTCAGGTGGTAACTCTCCGGGTGCAGGAACAGCCACGCCGCTGCCAGCACCATGGGCACGTATTCGCGCGTTTCAGGCGAGAGCTGGTTGTAGATCTGCGGATCGTAGAAGTCCACTCCGGGATATTGCTGGGCCAGACGGCGCATGCGCCCCTCGCCCGCGTTGTAGGCACCCAGGGTGAGTTCGAGATTGTTGTTGAACTGGGCCAGTTGCTCGTCAAGGTAGGCCGCGTTGGCGCGTGCGGCCAGCTGTGGGTCGAAACGCTGGTCGAAACCGTCGGCACTGGAAAGCCCGAAGCGGATGCCGGTGGCGTACATGAACTGCAATGGCCCGGACGCACCCGACCGCGATACCGCGTGCACCTTGCCGCCGGATTCCTTGGCAAGGATGCCGAAGAGCACGGCCTCGGGAAGGCCGGCCTTCTGGTATTCCGGCCACATCTGGGCGCGCAGGTACTGGTAGTTGACATAGGCGTCCATCAGTTGCGGGCGCCATTGGGTAAGCCACATCTCCAGCGCCGCCTTCACCGGCCCGTTCATGGCCACCAGGTCCGACAGCTTCTGCCCGCGCAGCATGGTGACACTGCGCTGCACCTGTGGGATCGCCGTACTGATCGGTGAGGTGCCGAGGCTGGTTTGCGTATCGGGAGTCTCGGCGATCGTGTCGTCTTCCTCGCCGGCGATGAAGCTGGCGTCTTTCAGGCGCAGCAGGCGATCGTAGACGCTGAGCACCCGCTGCGGATCGCAAGCAGTTGCCGGCGTGCATCGTGCGGCGATGTCCTTGAGCGTATTCATCGAGGCGTCCAGGGTGCGCGCCGAGCCCGCGGTATCGCCCTGGCGGGATTGCTCGATGGCCGTCTCATAGCCCTTGCTGGCCTGGTCGAGCTGGGCGTAGAGCGCATCGACGGCGGTTGGCGCGCCAGCCTTGGGCGCCGGGCTACCCGCGCAACCGGCCAGGACAGCGATGGCCGCGGCGAGCGGCAGCAGGGAAAGCGAACTCAACGACTTCGACGACACAAGAACAACCCGCGGCAATGATGCGGGCACCTTACGCGCCTGCACGGCTAGAATCCACCGCAGCCACGGGAGAAACACCATGTCGGGAATATTCATCGGCCGCAACGCCAGCGCCAGCATCGAGCTGGACCCCCGCTACGGCAATCGCCACGGCATGATCGCCGGGGCCACCGGCACCGGCAAATCGGTAAGCCTGATGCTGATGGCCGAGGGGTTCTCGAAACTGGGCGTGCCCTGCTTCCTGGCCGACGCCAAGGGCGACCTTGCAGGGCTCTCGCAGGCGGCGGCGCCCGCGGGCGACAAGCTCAAGGCGCGCCTGGACAAGCTCGACCTGGCCGGCTGGCAGCCGGGTGCGAATCCGGTGGTGTTCTGGGACCTCTTCGGCAAGCTCGGCCACCCGGTCCGGGCTACCGTGTCGGAGATGGGCCCTACCCTGCTCGGCCGCATCCTGGAACTGAACGACACCCAGCAAGGCGTGCTGGAGATCGTCTTCCGCCTGGCCGACGAACAGGGCCTGTTGCTGCTGGACATGGACGACCTGCGCGCGCTGCTCGGATTCACGGCAGAACACGCAGCGGAGATCTCCACCAAATACGGATTGGTTAGCAAGCAGAGCGTGGGAGCCATCACGCGCTCGCTGCTGAAGCTCGAGCAAGCCGGCGCCAATCATTTCTTCGGTGAACCGGCGCTGGAACTCGCCGACCTGATGCGCCAGGACATGAGCGGCCGCGGCGTGATCAACGTGCTGGCCGCGCAAGACCTGATCCTCAACCCCAGGCTCTATTCCACCTTCCTGCTGTGGCTGCTGTCCGAACTCTTCGAAGCGCTGCCGGAAGCCGGCGACCTGGACAAGCCCAAGCTGGTGTTCTTCTTCGACGAAGCGCATCTGCTGTTCGATGATGCGCCGCCGGCGCTGCGCCAAAGAGTGGAACAAGTGGTGCGGCTGATCCGTTCGAAGGGAGTGGGCGTGTACTTCTGCTCGCAGAACCCCGATGACGTGCCCGGCGACATCCTCGGCCAGCTCGGCAACCGCGTGCAGCATGCGCTGCGCGCCTTTACCCCACGCGACCAGAAAGCCGTGAAGGCCGCGGCGGAGACCTTCGTTGCCAACCCGAAGCTCGACGTCGTCGCTGCCATCGGCGGGCTGGGCGTGGGCGAAGCGCTGGCCTCGACGCTCGGCGAAGGCGGCGTGCCCTGCCCGGTGCAACAGATCCTGGTGAGCACGCCCACCTGCCGCATCGGCGCGATCACCGACGACGAACGCGCCCAGGTGAGGTCGCGCTCGCCGGTGAGCGGGAAGTACGACACCACGGTGAACCGCGATTCGGCCGCCGAAATGCTCGCCCGCCGGGCGAGTGAAAAGGCAGCCGAGGCACCGCCGGTGGCGGCGCCTTCCGGCAAGGCAGGCACGCCGGCGCAAGGTGGAAGCGACTGGGGCGGCATGATCCGCGATGCGATGCTCGGTACCGGCCGCCGCCAGGGCATGATCGAAACCATGGCCAAATCGGTGGTGCGCACGGCGGGCTCGAAGGTGGGCCAGCAGATCGTCCGCGGCATCCTGGGCGGCATTTTCGGCGGCAAGCGCTGATGCCGGTCCAGCCGACGATCGATGCGGGTGCGCGGTTCTCCGAGCGCTTTCCCTCAGCCTTCGCCTATCCGCTGCAACCGGCGGCCCTCACCACCGTGGTGGCGTTGGCCTTCGCCCAATACCTCACCTTGCTGCCGGTGTTCGGCCTGGTGTTCTCGCTGCTGTGCTGGGGGGCGCTGTACAAATATGCCTTCGCCTGCCTGCGCCACACCGCCGATGGTTATGCCCTGCCCCCGGAATTTGCCGGCGATGCCGGTGGCGGCGCGGCGGCGGTACTGATCGCCGTGCAGGTCGTAACGGTGCTTTACCTGCTGATGATGCCCACATTCTGGGGCCCAGGCGCCCTGGTGCTGGGCGTGGTGCTGGTGTTCTTCCTGCCGGCGATCTCGATGTCGCTCGCTTTCGGCGACGGTGCGCTGTCGGCGTTGAACCCGTTGCAATGGCTGGCCACCGTGAACCGTTTCGGCGCGCCGTATTTCCTGATGGCGGGGATCTACCTGGCCATCGCCGGGATACAGGTGATGTTGCAGCTTACGGTGGTTGGGATATTGCCAAGGATTGTCTCGATCCTGCCGTTTTACCTCGTGGCCAACTATGCCACGGTGCTCAACTTCCACCTGATGGGCGCGTTGATGTATGCGCACGCCGACCGCCTGGGACATTCGCCGCAGGCGGATGTATTGAACCGGGCCATGGGTAAGGGTGCCGACGAGGAACTACTTGATCGCGCCGATACGCTGGCCACGACCGACCTCGCCGCGGCCACGGGCATGCTTACCGAGCGCATCCAGGAAGGCGGTGCACCGACTATCCTCCATACGCGCTACCGCGAGTTCCTGGGCCGGGCGGGACGTCGCGCGGAGCTGTTGGTGCATGGGCAGATCTGGATAGCCCAGTTGATCGCCGCCGGCGACGTCACCAAGGCCCTGGGCGTGGTGCAGGATTGCCAGGCGGTGGACCCGGCTTTCATCCCGGATGATCCACGCACCGCCGGGCCGCTGGCCGACAAGGCTGGCCAGCTGGGCATGCCCCGTCTCGCACGCCAGCTGGCGATGGGCTATGTGCGCCTGTGGCCGAAAGATTACGAAGCACCGTGGTATGCCCTCTTGGCTGCAAGGATGATGTTGCGCCTGGAAGAAACCTCCACCGCGCGCGGACTGTTGCTGCGCACCCGCGCCGAATGGCCCGACCACCCCATGCTGCCGCAGGTGGATGAACTGCTTGCCGACATCGACGGCCTGCCTGCCCTGCCCCGGGACGGCAAGGCATGACGCGCTGGCGACCGCCTGCCCCGCGCTCCACGGCTATCATCACGCGCGAAGGTTTCGAACGGCTCAAAAGCGAACTGGACCACCTTTGGCATACCGTGCGACCGGAGGTTGTAAAAGCCCTGGCGGCGGCCGCGGCCGAGGGCGACCGTTCGGAGAACGCCGAGTACATCTACCGGAAGAAGCAGCTCGGCGAGATCGACCGCCGGGCACGATACCTGTCCAAGCGCATTCCGGTGTTGCAAGTGGCCGAAAGCGGGCCGACCGACCGCACCGCCGTATTCTTCGGCGCCACGGTGACACTGGAGAACGAGGCCACGGGCGAGATGGTCGTGTATCGCATCGTCGGCCCGGATGAAACCGATGCCAAACGAGGCTGGATCAGCGTGGATTCGCCGATGGCCACGGCGCTTCTAAAAAAACACGTCGACGACGACTTCGAGGCGCAACTGCCGGCCGGTCCCACGCGCTTCTGCGTGGTATCCATCGCCTACCCCTAGGCCGTAGCCCGGGCCGGTGGATAGATCCTTCCCGCCCGCACGGGCTGAAAGCATGGCGTGGCGCGATAGAAGTCGGCGGTATCGCCAT
>Ga0193717_1001639_pt1 | contig 13567 bp, 14 predicted proteins | sample U2c2metaG_FD_145900 | JGI IMG/M metagenome (GOLD analysis project Ga0193717, IMG submission 145900) | Soil microbial communities from a riparian zone of the East river system, Colorado, United States - U2c2 | ecosystem: Environmental > Terrestrial > Soil > Riparian zone | place: USA: East River... | reverse complement strand
CGCGGCGTTGATGGCGACCGCGACGTTAGCAAAGAAACCGAACAGCCTGTAGGTCAGCAGCATGAACACGATGACCAGCACCGAGCCGACGTAGGACGCCAGTTCGCCAGCGGCGATCGAGTCCTGTCCGAGTCCCGGTCCGACGGTGCGTTCCTCGATGATGGTCAGGGGTGCCGGCAGTGCGCCCGCACGCAGCAGGATCGCGAGATCGTTCGCGCCCTGCACCGTGAAGCTGCCGGAAATCTGTCCGGAGCCGCCGGTGATCGGTTCGCGGATCACAGGTGCGGAAATCACTTCGTTGTCGAGAACGATGGCGAACGGCTGTCCGACGTTTTCAAGCGTCGCCTGCGCGAATTTACGCGCGCCGGATGTATTGAAGCGGAAGCTGACAATCGGCTCGCCGGAGCGCTGATCGAAACCGGGCTGCGCGTCGGTCAGATCGGCGCCCGACACCAGCACCTGCTTCTTGATGACATAAGGCACCTTCGGCGGCTGCGCGCTCATCAGGATTTCAGAGTCGGGAGGCACCCGGCCCTGCTGCGCCTGATCCGGCGGCACGGTCGAGTCGACCATGCGGAAATCGAGCTTCGCCGTCTTGCCGAGCAATTCTTTCAGTCGTGTCGGGTCCTGCAGACCCGGCACCTGCACCAGAATGCGGTCAACGCCCTGACGCTGGATCAGCGGTTCGACCGTACCGAGTTCGTTGATGCGGCGTTCGACGATCTGAATTGACTGCTCGACCGACTGACGAATGCGTTCGGTGATAGCCGCAGGCGGAACGGTCAGCCGGATCAATCCGCCGCCCGCATCGCTCACTTCAACGCTACGCTGGCCGCTGGAGCCGAGCAATCCGCCGAGCGGCTGCGAGAGTTCGCGCAGCTTGGGGAGCGCATTGGTCAGGTCGGTGTCCTTGACGCGAACCTCAACGCTGTCGCCGCGAACCGCGAGACCGGTGTAACCGATCTTGGCGTCACGCAGCACGCGGCGCACGTCGTCGCGAACCTGATCGAGCTTGTCCTTCTTGACCGAGTTTGAATCGACTTCGAGCAGGATGTGCGATCCGCCCTGCAAGTCGAGACCCAGCACGATATGACGCTGCGCCCACTTGGGCCAGGTTTTGACGGTCGCTTCAGCGAAGAAGTTCGGAACCGCGAACAGGCAGACGATCAAGGCAGTCAGAATGACCGCCAGCGCCTTCCACCGCGTGAAATATAGCATCTAGTGTCTCGTCAGATTGATAAAGCGCGCTGTGACTCACGCGACCAAAGCGTTAGCTCGCAGCGGTTTCTTCCTTGGAGTCCTTGGCCGGCTCACCCTTGGTCCGCACGCCGGAAATCATCTGGCGCATCTGACGAATGCGGACACCGTCGGAGATTTCCACCTCGATCTGGTCGTCATCGACAACCTTGGTCACCTTGCCGACGAGGCCGCCGTTGGTAACGATGGTGTCGCCCCGGCGAATGTTCTTCACCAGTTCGGCGTGATCCTTCAGCTTCTTCTGCTGCGGCTTCAGAATCAGGAAGTACATGATGACGAAGATCAGCGCGAACGGCAGCAGCGACATCAGCATGCTGTTGGTGTCACCGGCGCCAGCGGCCTGAGCAAAAGCAGGGGTAATGAACATTCGGGGAGTCCTCAGGAAAGCGTACGCCAAGGGGCGAAACGCGTTGGCGTTAGGCCGTTTTGGCCGAATTTGCGCGGACTATAGCGGCAGGCCGCCCAATTGCAACGGGACCGGGATAACCGATTTTGCCATGCATTTGTGGCGCTTGCGGGCGCTCGCCAGCCTCGCTAAGGGTGCCCCCGAGGTGCTGATTCATGTCCAAAAAACCCAATAAAAAGGCCCCCAAGGCCGCCGCAAAGGCGCGTCCCCGCAAGGCGATCAAAACCGCGACAAAACGCCCTGCGGCAACGGCCGATGCCGAGACCGCGCGGATTGCGCTGGCGTTGGAGAGCATCGCCGCCAGCCTGAACGCATCTTCAGCAAAACCGTCGAACGCCGATTCCCTGAAAAGTGCCGACGCCTTCGTCTGGCAGCCGAATGGCCATCTGGTGCCGGTTCCCCGGGTCAGCCGCGTCGATCTCGGCCTGCTGCGTGGCATCGACCGGATGCGCGACATTCTGATCGAGAACACCGAGCGCTTCGCCAACGGCCTGCCCGCCAACAACGCGCTGCTATGGGGCGCGCGCGGCATGGGCAAATCCTCGCTGGTGAAGGCCGCACACGCCAGCGTGAACGCCATGCCGGACGTCCGCGGCCGTCTGAAGCTGATCGAAATTCACCGAGAGGACATCGAGAGCCTGCCGCTCCTGATGTCGTTGTTGCGCGAATCCAAATTCCATTTCATCGTGTTCTGCGACGACCTGTCGTTCGACGGCAACGACGCGTCCTACAAGTCGCTCAAGGCCGTGCTCGAAGGCGGCATCGAAGGCCGCCCCGACAACGTCATTCTGTATGCGACGTCGAACCGCCGCCACCTGCTTGCGCGCGACATGATCGAGAACGAGCGGTCGACGTCGATCAATCCCGGCGAAGCCGTCGAGGAAAAGGTGTCGCTGTCGGACCGCTTCGGCCTGTGGCTCGGCTTCCACAAGTGCAGCCAGGACGAATACCTCGAGATGGTGCGCGGCTATTGCAAGCACTTCGGCGTCAAGATGGCCGACGACCAGTTAGAGCGCGAAGCGCTTGAATGGTCGACCACGCGCGGGTCGCGCTCAGGCCGCGTGGCGTGGCAGTTCACGCAGGAGATTGCGGGGCGGATGGGCATCCGGCTGGCGGCCAAGTAGGCACGCTGCTTATACCTCCACGGCGGTACGCATGATCAGGTCGTGCAGCACCGTCTCTAGGGGCGTTTCGCCGATGCGCTTTTCGGCCGGGACGCCCTCGAAATCGATCCAGCCTTCATTGAAGCCGTCGATCATGCGGATGCGCGGCATCGGGTTGTTCATGCCCTGCGCGCGGAAGGTCGCTTCCCATGTGTCGCGCGGCACCGGCTCCATTTGCACAGGTCGACCGAGTTCGGCAGCAAAGGCGCGCCCTATGTCATTCGCGGAATAGCGGCGGCGCGCCTCAAGCTCGACGATCCGCGTCCCGCTCCATGTTTCGCGCAGGAGATCCGCGACCACACGGCCAACGTCGGCGGTGGCGATCATCGGGATGGGATGATCGAGCGGCTGCAGATAGGACGGCACAGTGCCTGACTTCGCCGCCTCGACGTCCCAAGCGGAGTTTTCCATGAACCACGCCGGACGAAGCAATGTCACCGGGACGGACAGCGCGCAAAGCTCATCCTCCATGATGGTCGCATTGGTCAGGAGATTCTCTTCCTTGGCCTGCGCACCGACCGTCGAGAGAAAAACGACCTTGGCGGGACGCGCGGCTTCGATTGCGGCGCTGACAGCTTTGAGGATCGCGCGTGTCTGCGGAAACCCCGGCTCGGGGTCGAAGTGCGGCGGCGTCATCAGGAAAACGCCATCCGCACTCTCGAAAGCTTTCGTCAGCGCGGCTGCATCGTCGATGCTGGCAAGTGCTACCTCGCAGCCGAGAGCGGCCCATGCCTCACCCTTCGTCTTGTCGCGCACGACCGCGCGGACCTTTTGTCCCGCATCAAGCAGCGCGCGCGCCGCAACGCCGCCGACGCGGCCGGTGATTCCTGTGATCGCATACATGGCTACCAATCTCCTCTTCACGTGAATGTTTCAGGCCTTCCAATCCGGCGCGAAAGGCGGAGTGACGTAGCGTTGATCCTTTGGCAGCGCCGCGATCGCGCGCCGATCGTCATCATCCAGCTTGATACCGAGCGCATCGAGATTGGATTGCTGACTGGCCGGACGCTGCGCCTTTGGAATGGCCGCGACGCCCGGCTGATCCAAAAGCCAGGCGAGCGCGATCTGAACCGCTGTGGCGCCGTGCTTGATGCCAATCTTGTTCAATTCGGCATTGTCAGCCGCCCGCCCCTGCGCCAGCGGCGCGTAGGCAACGAGCGGAATGCCTTTGGAACGCAGATAAGTCAGCATCGGACTTTGGTCGAGAAAGACGTGGTACTCGATCTGGTTGCACGCGATCGGCGCGCCGATCGTATCGACCGCCTGTCGCATCAGCGACAAATTGAAGTTCGCCACGCCGATGGCACGTGTGCGCTTCTCGGCAAGCAGCCTCATCATCGCATCCAGAGTCGAGCCGAGGTCCATCGTCTTCGATGGCCAATGGATCAGATAGAGGTCGACAAAATCAAGTTTGAGCTTGGCCAGACTAGTGTCGAACGCCCGTCGAAGATCATCTGGAGCGAGATGCTCGTGCCAGGCCTTCGTGGTGATATGGAGTTCTTGCCGCGCAAGGCCGGACGCAGCAATCGCATCACCGACGGCGGCCTCGTTCTCATACATCTCCGCAGTGTCGATATGGCGATACCCAAGCGACAGGGCGCTTTCGACGACGGCCCGGCAACCGTCCCCCGGCATCCGGAATGTCCCGAAGCCGAGGCGTGGCAAACGGATGCCCTTTGTTTCGATATTGTCCATGATCATTCCCCAATCAGTACGATTGATCCCATGGCGCGCCGTCGCGCCAGGCCTGCTGCATCGCCGCAGTGAGGCCGTACGGGTCTTCCCGCGTCGCGCGCCAGATCGCTTCGGCGCGTTCGTCCGCGATGACGTGGTCCTTAGCCGTCCGGATGCCGTCGAGCGTGCGCTCGGCGACCTGCTGCGGCGCGGTCTTCTCGCCGCTCACGCCCGCCGCCATGTCGGTGTCGATAAAGCCGGCATAAACGCCGAGAACCTGCGTGCCACGATCTTTGAGTTGGATGCGCATCGCGTCGGTCAGGGCCAGCGCCGCGTGCTTAGAAGCGCAATAGGTGGCGTTGAACGGAAACACGTACCAGCTCGCGACCGAGAGCATGTTGACGATCGCGCCGCCGCCATTGCGCAAGAGGATCGGCGCGAAGGCCGAGATCATGCTGAGAATACCGAACACGTTCACGTCCATCTCCTGTCGCATGGCGGCGTCCGATCCGTCCGCAAGCATCGGGCTGCGGAGCATGGCGCCGGCATTGTTGATGAGAATGTTGACGTCGCCGCAGGCCGCGGCCGCCGCCGCGACGTCGGCTTTCGACGTCACATCGAGCTTGACGGGAGTAAGCTGCGGATCACGGATGGAGGCCGGGTCGCGCGCGCCCGCGTATACCTTCGAAGCGCCCGCCGCGAGCAGCGCGTCCGCATAGGCCTTGCCGAGCCCGCGATTGGCGCCGGTGACCAGCGCCACGCTTCCTTCGATCTTCATGACGGCCTCCGTCGTTGAGTTCGGCGGGGTTATCGCGCAAAGGCGGCTTTGACTTAAGTGCGCTTATGTCACATCATTACTGACTGAAAATCAGGAGTGTCGGATGTCGTTCGATGGACGGCTGCTGGCGGGCGTCAGCGCCCTGACCGCTGTGATCGAGAGCGGCAGCTTCGTGCGTGCCGCCGATGCGCTTGGGATCACCGCATCCGGCGTCAGCCGCGCGGTCGCACGGCTGGAAGCGCGAGTCGGCGCGCGGCTGCTCGACCGGACCACGCGCACTGTCAGCCTGAATGAAGAAGGCCGCCGCTTCTACGAGCGCGTGAAGCCCTCGCTCGTCGCGATTGAAGAAGCCGCGATCGACGCATCCGGATCGGCCAGCGTTGTTCGCGGTCGACTGCGCGCACGTGTCGCCATTCTCGTAGCCACACGCGTGCTGGCTGGGCACCTCGGCGGATTTCTCGCGCGATATCCGGAGCTCTCCCTCGACATCCTGACTCAGGACAGGACCGGCGACCTTGTTGCTGACGGGATCGATGTCGCGATCAGCTTCGGCGATCAAGCCACATCGTCACTGGTGGCGCGCAAGCTGGCGGACATCCGCATTCTCACCGTGGCCTCGCCCGCCTATATCGAGCGTCACGGCCGGCCGGCACATCCCGACGATCTCAAGCGTCACGCCTGCATCCACTTCCGCGATCCGGCGACGGGTCAGGCCTTCCCATGGGAGTTCCACAAGGGCCGGAAGGTTTTGACAGTGGATGTGCCAAGCCGGCTCGTGCTGAGCGACGGCAATGCCTTATTCGCCGAATGCGTGGCCGGCACCGGCGTCGCGCAGGTCACCGAAAATTCGGTGCGCGAATTCCTCGACCGCGGAGAACTGGTCGATCTGTTTCCGGAATGGAACGGCGAGACGTTTCCGCTCTACGCGTTGTATCCGTCACGGCATCCGCCGGCGAAGACGCGCGCGTTCACAGACTTCGTGCTGGAGCTGGTTCGAGGACCGGAAGCGGCGCCTCAGGCGCCGTTCAGGAATTGAAGCGGGTCGACGGCTGAAGATCCTTTGCGGATCTCAAAGTGAAGCTGCGGCGACCCCACCTCTCCCGTCTGACCCGATTTGGCAATGATCTGGCCGCGCTTGATCGTATCACCGCGCTTCACCATCAGTTCACTCGCGTGGGCATACGCGGTGACATAACCGTTGGAGTGCCGCACCAGGATCAGATTGCCATAACCTTTGAGTTCGTTGCCCGAATAGGCAACCACGCCGTCTTCGGCGGCTTTCACCGGCGTGCCTTCGGGAACGGCGACGTTGATGCCGTCGTTCTGTTTTCCATTTGTCTTCGCGCCATAAGCCGTGATGACGCGTCCACGCACCGGCCAGCGGAACGTCGGCAATGCGTTGGTGGCGTCCGCCGCCTTCACGGGCGACTGGGCTTCAGGCAAATCGGTTGCTTCGCTCGCGACACGCGCCTTCTGCTGAGGCTCGGCTTGCGCAACTGCGACAGGCTTCGCTGCGGGTGCTGCCGCCGCAGCGACAGGCTTCGGCGCTTCCGCGACCACCTGCGGAGCGGGTGCAGCCGCAGCGGCCTTGCCGCCGGGAATGTTGATCTTGCTGCCGATCTTGAGTTGCGTCGTTACCGGAATGTTGTTGGCCGCGGCAAGTTGCGCCGGCGCGATATTGTGACGGCGTGAGAGATTCATCAGCGTGTCGCCGGACTTGACGACATGAACACTGGCCGGAAGCCCGGCTGCGACCTTGGTGCCCGGCGCAGGCGACAGAGCCGGCGGATTTGCGTGCGCCATGCGGCGCGGAATGACGAGCTGCTGACCGGGCTGAAGGACACGCGGTCCGCCGTAGCCGTTCGCCTTCAGAATTTCGGACGACGGAACGTTGTAACGCTTCGAGATGACGTCGAGCGTATCGGCGGTGCCGACGATGATTGTGGTGCCGCCTTCGCGGCTGTAGCCGGACGTCGCAGCGACTGAGCGCGGCGCTGTCGAGCCCGTGGTCTCGATGGGAGATGAAGGCGGCGTGTAAGAGGCCATGCCTCGTCCGCCACCCGACGTTGCGATCGGTCCCACAGGCTGAGACAAGGGTGCGGAAACGATCGGCGCAGAACGCGGCCGGTTGTACTGCGGAAGTTCGCGAGGCTGCTGCTGATAATTGTTTTGGTAGTTGCCCTGCTGGACCGAACCAGTCGACTCCGGCGCGCTGTTGCGCGAGGCAAACGGATTGGAGAATGAGGTGTCCTGGAACCGTGTCTGAGTATCGGCGCTACATCCGCCAAACCCGACCGAGACGAGCGCCAGAACCACGAAATGCGGTGCGTGACGCGAGCTTATCAACTCGACAAAGCGGGACATGGTTACTCACTTGTACGCAACTAATACAAATTTGAGTAAACACACGCCGAGTAAATAACTCTTTAAGGCTCCAAATCCGCCTGCTTTTGCAAGGTGCAGCGCATGATCCCGCAAAGTGGGCGCCGGTTTTCGGATGAGATCATGCCCAACGTCTAGAGCTCGCGCGCGAGCCCCTGCAAGGCAGGCACGAAGCGCACGGCGACAAGCTCTTGCCGGTCGAAACCACGACCGGCCCGGACCACGCGGGTGAGCACCTGACTGTCGTCCATTGGCCCAACCGGCGCGATCAGGTTGCCATCCGGTTCCAGCCGCTCGAGCAGCGCCTGAGGGATTTCCTCCATCGCCGCAGTCACGATGATCCGGTCGAAGGTGCCGAGCGTCTCGGCCACATCGAAGCCGTCTGCGCGGATCACTTCGACGTTGCTGTAGCCAAGATCCTTGAGAACAAGCCTGGCGCGATCGGCGAGTGTGCGAAACCGCTCCAGCGTCACCACTTCCCGGCACAGCTTCGACAGGATCGCGGCCTGATAGCCCGACCCCGTGCCGATCTCCAGCACCCGGTGCTCCGGGCGAAGGTCAAGCTGCTCGGTCATATAGGCCACAACGAACGGCTGGCTGATGGTCTGGCCACAGGCGATCCCCAGCGCTGTATCGCGATAGGCATACGCGCGGTCGGCCAATATCACGAACATCTCGCGCGGCACGTCTTCCATCGCCTTCAGCACGGCCTGATCGCTGATCCCGCGCTGCCGCAGGTTCAACTGAAACATCATTTTTTCGTGCGGCGTGGGCTGGGGCGACTGCATGCTGATCAACGTTGAAAGCGGGACAACTGCTATCCGATGCATACTTTGACAAGCGTCGCGGGATGCGCCACCTTTTGTGTTAGCAATCCGGATACGTTCCGCGCAATGACCGCTTGCAGTTCAAGCGTGCCGAGACAGCCTCATGACGTTACCTCTTCCCGAACCATTTCGCTCCACCTTTGACGGATTGGAGGAGCAGCGCCTCTCGGGCGAGCCGGACAACCGCTTTCATCAATGTTTCGGCTGTGGTCCGTCGCATCCCGCCGGCCTGCATGTGTGCACCTTCAAGACAGGGGAAGGCGTCGCCTCGCCGATCGTCATTTCGCAACAATACGAAGGGCCTCCGGGCGCCGCACACGGGGGCATCGTTGCCGCCTACCTCGACGAGGTGCTGGCGGCCACAGTGCTGCGGGCGACGGGGCGACTGGGAGTCACCGGCGAACTGACCATCCGCTACATGAAGCCGGAGCCGACCGAAACGCCGATCGTCGGGCGCGGTTCGCTGGTCACCGACCACGGCCGCTATGTGGATGTCGAAGGCCGGTTGGAGGACCTGAGCACCGGCGGCGTGCTGGCGACCGGGAGGGGCCGGTTCTTTCCCTTGCCGTCCTGAGAACGGCTCATTTTGGCGCCTTAAAAAGTTCCCGCGCATGGAACTTTTGGATCAGGTGTAAGTTCGTGTGCGGGTTAAGTATGGTAATCCAGAAGCAGATATCGAGTTGTCGTTTGGGGGACGAATGCCGGGCGCATTGAAACCAGCGGTGCGGCGATCAGTTCTGCTGGTCGAAGACGAAGTCATGATCCGCATGATGGTCGCCGATATGCTGGAAGAAATTGGCTACACCATCACCGGGGAAGCCGGCGACATCGACGAGGCCGTCAGACTGGTGCAGGCCATCGATTTTGACATCGCCATCCTCGACGTGAACGTCAACGGCAAGGTCATCACCCCGGTCGCCGAGGCCGTCCAGTTGCGCGGACTGCCGTTCGTTTTCGCGACCGGCTACGGCGCGCAGGGCCTGCCGGAAAAATTCCGCGACCGCCCCACGATTCAAAAACCCTTCCAGATCGAAACGCTGGCGCGCACGATTGAGTCGGTGCTGAAGGGCGTGGCGGCGTAGGTCATTCCATTCTTGCCGCTGGCACTTCGCTCCATCCGGGCTACCGCCCCTCAGCTCCGTCATTCCGGGGCGCGAGCGCTTGCGAGCGAACCCGGAATCCAGTGGTTGTTTCCGATGAACTCTTCGGGATTCCGGATCATCGCGCGAAGAGCGCGATGTCCGGAATGACGTGCGTGGCAAGAGAAGCCCGCAATACCTACTTCAAAACGCCTCTGAGCTTCTCCGAGAACACGACATCGGTGCGGTCGAGCCGCAACGGCGTGACTGAGACGAAGTTCGCGCCGAGCGCCGCCAGATCCGTGCCCTCGGCCGGAACATCGACCGCGGCAATCTTCTCGAACCCAATCCAGTAGTAGGGATTGCCGCGGCCGTCGCGGCGGCTGTCGATCTTGAGGAATCCCAGATTGCGCTTGCCCTGACTGGTGACGACAACGCCCTTCACCTCGTCGGGCGTGCACGCCGGAAAATTGACGTTGATGACGGTGTTGCGCGGCACGCCGAGTTTCATGACGTTGCGGATCACGTCGGGTCCGAATTTCAGCGCGGTGTCCCACAGCGGCTTGTTGCGCGTCTCCATCGAAAATTCCTGTGACAGCGCGAACGACGGTAACCCAAGGATGGTGCCTTCCAGCGCGCCGGCGATGGTGCCGGAATAGACGACGTCCTCCGCGACATTACGGCCCTTGTTGACGCCCGACAGCACGAGGTCCGGTCCCTTGTCGCCGAGGATGTGACGCGAGCCCATGATGACGCAATCGGTCGGCGTGCCGCGCACCGCAAAGTGGCGCGGGCCGACTTCGCGCAGGCGCAGCGGATCGTTCAGCGACAGCGAGTGCGACACGCCGGACTGATCGAGCTCGGGCGCAACCACCCAGACGTCATCGGACAGTTGCTGCGCAATCTCCTCAATGACCTTGAGGCCCGGCGCGTGAATGCCGTCGTCGTTGGTGCATAGAATTCGCATTTTCTTTTTATTCCTTCGCGATCACTTTGAGCCCGCCCATATACGGCTGCAACACATCCGGCACGGCAATCGAGCCGTCTTCCTGCTGATAGGTTTCCATCACGGCGATCAGCGCGCGGCCGACCGCAGTACCCGAGCCGTTCAGCGTATGCACGAAGCGCGGCTTGCCGTCCGGCCCGCGCGAACGCGCGTCCATGCGCCGCGCCTGGAAATCGCCGCACACCGAGCACGACGAGATTTCGCGGTACATGCCGCCCTCACCTTGGCTCGATATTTGTCCTGGCATCCATACTTCGATGTCGTAAGTCTTTTGTGACGCGAAGCCCATGTCGCCGGTGCACAAGGTCATGACCCTATAGTGCAGATCGAGCTGGCGCAGCACTTCCTCGGCGCAGGCGAGCATGCGCTCATGTTCGTTCCTGGATTCTTCCGGCGTCGTGATCGAGACCAGTTCCACTTTTGTGAACTGATGCTGGCGGATCATGCCGCGCGTGTCGCGTCCCGCAGCACCCGCTTCCGCGCGGAAGCATGGCGTCAGCGCGGTGAGGCGCATCGGCAGTTCTTTTTCGTCGAGAATGGATTCGCGAACGAGATTTGTCAGCGGCACTTCGGCAGTGGGGATAAGCCAATAGCCCTCGCCTCCGCTACCCATTGCGCCAGCCGCGAATTGATCATCGCGAAACTTCGGCAACTGCGCGGTGCCGAACATCGCGTCGTCACGCACCAGCAGCGGCGGATTGACTTCGGTGTAGCCGTGCTCGTTGGTGTGCAAATCGAGCATGAACTGCCCGATCGCACGCTCCAGCCGTGCGAGGCCTTTCTTCAGAACAACGAAGCGAGCGCCCGACATTTTCGCCGCCGCCTCGAAGTCCATGAACTTCAGAGCTTCGCCGAGTTCGACATGCTCCTTCGGCTTGAACGCGTAGTTTCGCTTCGCGCCGAAGTGATGATGCTCGACATTGCCGTGTTCGTCGGCGCCATCCGGCACTTCATCGAGCGGCAGATTCGGAATCTGCGCGAGTTCTGTCTTCAACTCGTCTTCGTATTGCTTCGCCGCCGCTTCCAGTTCCGGCAATTTGGTCTTGAGTTCGCCGACCTCGGCCATCAGCGCGTCAGCCCGCGCGTTGTCCTTGGTCTTCTTGGCTTCACCGATTTCCTTGGAAGCTGCGTTGCGCCGCGCCAGCGTCTGCTCCGCATCCTGAATGGCCTTGCGGCGCTTCTCGTCGAGCGCGATCAGCGGCTTCGACTGCGGCTCAAGTCCGCGCCGCTTCAACGCCGCGTCAAATGCGGCCGGATTGTCGCGAATCCATCTGATGTCGTGCATGGCAATTTCCAGTCATGGCCCGCTTTTGCGGCCATCAGCGCTATTTCCGGGAGGGTTAGAACAAGTCGCGGACATCCGGGTCAAGCCCGGAAATCTCGAATCGAAGGGCATTGCTGCAATGATACCTGAACCCGGCTGCGCGAGCCTATTCCGCCGGGGTCGTGGCCGGAGGCGTCGGTGGCGCATCCGCAGGCGGCGTCTTGCCAGCGGCCTGCTTGGCGGCCTTCTTTTCCACGATGCCGACCGCGATGATCGAACCTTCGTAGAGGATCAGCAGCGGGATCGCGAGCGAGGCCTGGCTGATGACGTCCGGCGGCGTCAGGACCGCGGCGATGATGAACGCGACCACGATGAAATAGCGCCGCTTCTCGCGCAACTGCTTCGAGGTCAAGATTCCGATCCGCCCCAATAGCGTTAGCACCACCGGCAACTGAAACGCGATGCCGAAGGCGAAGATCAGCGACATCATCAGTGACAGGTATTCGCCGACTTTCGGCAATAGCGCGATCTGCGCCGTCTCCGCACCGCCCACCTGCTGCATGCCGAGCGAGAAGCGGATCAGCATCGGCAGCACCAGGAAATAGACCAGTAGCGAACCGAGTACGAAGAAGACCGGCGTCGCGATCAGATATGGCAGGAACGCGCCACGCTCATGCTTGTAGAGGCCGGGCGCCACGAACATGTAGATTTGTGCAGCAATCACCGGAAACGAAATGAATCCCGCGCCGAACATGGCGAGCTTCAACTGCGTCAGGAAATATTCCAGCAGCGCGGTGTAGATGAATTTGGAATTCTCAGGCCCCGCGACCCACACAAACGGCCACACCAGCACATTGTAGATCTGCTTGGCGAAGAAGAAGCAGAAGATAAAAGCGAGAGCGAACGCGAGCAGCGCCTTGATGAGCCGCGAGCGCAGCTCGATCAGGTGGTCCATCAATGGAGCCTTGGTGGCTTCGATGTCTTCGGCGCTCATGACGCTTTGGCGTCCGGCACGTGTGGCGCAGCGCCGGCCGGAGGCTCGATCGCCGGCGCATGCGCTTCAGCTTCCGCGAAAGTAGCAGCGGTCGGCGGCTCGGGTGTCGTCGGCGTCACGGGCGGATCGATCTTCATTGCGTCCTCGACGTCCTTGTTCAGGGACGTCAGCAGATTGGTCGGCGACAGATCCTTCGCGGCGGCGGACGCATCGTCGAACGTCTTCTTGATGTCGGCCATTTCCGCTTCGCGCATCGCTTCGTTGAACTGGCCCTGGAATTCAGAGGCCATGCGGCGCGCCTTGCCCATCCATTGCCCGACCGTGCGCAGCACGCCGGGCAGCTCTTTCGGGCCGATGGCGATCAGCGCAACGACGCCGATGACGACCAGTTCACTCCACCCGATGTCGAACATGGAAAATTCCGCTTACGGGGCCTGGTGTCCCGCACCTCAGTCAGAAATAGCGCAGTCTGAAATCAGACGACCTTGCTTCCAACATCGCTCCGCGACGTGGTCGAGGGCGCGCTGTCGATGGTCTTGACCGGGTCGGTCTTCTCGGCCGGCTTCACCTCGTCGTCCGCCATGCCCTTCTTGAAGGCCTTGATGCCCTGCGCGACGTCGCCCATCAGGTCCGAAATCTTGCCGCGGCCGAACAGCAGCAGGACAACGCCGATCACGACGATCCAGTGCCAGATACTAAACGAACCCATACTGCCGTCCTCCAAACACGCGACCGGA
>Ga0193717_1001638_pt1 | contig 13572 bp, 12 predicted proteins | sample U2c2metaG_FD_145900 | JGI IMG/M metagenome (GOLD analysis project Ga0193717, IMG submission 145900) | Soil microbial communities from a riparian zone of the East river system, Colorado, United States - U2c2 | ecosystem: Environmental > Terrestrial > Soil > Riparian zone | place: USA: East River... | reverse complement strand
CCCAGCGTGATATGGGAATAGCGCACGTGCCAGCGGCTCAAATTGAGATAGGCGAACAGGAACACCAGCAGCGTCGCGGCCAGGACCGCCTCGCCGGCCGCGCGCCAGACCCGCTCGGCATTGTTGGACATGTCGAGCACCTTGCCCCAGAAGCCGAAATCGACGCCGATATAAACCAGCACCGCCCACGCAAGAGCTGCGGCGGCCGGGAACATGACGCTGCCCTTGACCACGAACAGGATGGTCAGCACCAGCGCCAGCAGGCCGGAAATGCCGATCACGATACCCTGATAGAGCGTGAACGAGTTGACCTTGTCCTTGTAGGCCTCGGGCTCCCATAGATAGAGCTGCGGCAGCTTGTCGGTGCGCAGCTCCGCGACATAGGTGACGACCGCGCCGGGGTCGAGGGTGATGCGGAACACGTCGGCGGTGGGGCTGTCCTGTTTCTCGGGACGGGCGCCGTTCGACGGCGTGATGGAGGCGATGCGCGACAGTCCGAGATCGGGCCACAGCAGCCCCGAGGACACGATGCGATAATGCGGGGCCACGATCAGGCGGTCGAGCTGGTCGTCGGTGTTGTTGGCAAGCGCGAACACCACCCAGTTCTGTCCGCCTTCGCGCGCGCGCACCTCGATGCGGCGGACGATGCCGTCGGCGCCGGGCGCGGTCGAAACCTGGATGCGGTCGCCTTCGCTGCGCTGATGATCGAGGATTGCGGTGAGGTCGATGGCGGGCGCGTCACCGCGGACGCTGACGGCGTCGATGGCGCGCGCTGGCGGCGCGGCAACAATCATGAGGCCCAGCGCGAGCAGCGCAAGGCACCTGATCAGACGCAATGTCAGTTCTCCGACGTTCCGGGCGAAGCGCCCGACGCTTGCCGCGATAAATGACATGAATGTGAGAGGAATCAAAGGGTTTCCGGTTGCCGGCCGGTCGCGCCGCGTTACACCGTCAACACAATTTTGCCAATATGTTCGCTGCTTTCCATGCGCCGGTGCGCGTCCGCTGCCCGTTGCAGCGGGAATGTGCTGTCCATCAAGGGCTTTACGCGCCCCTCGCGCAGCAGCGGCACCACCTTGTCCTCGATCGCCCGCACCATCGCCGCCTTGTCGGCATTGCTGCGCGGACGCAGCGTGGAGCCGGTGTGGTGCAGCCGTTTCACCATCAGTTTTACGAAGTTGACCGTCGCCTTCGGGCCGCCGAGAAACGCGATCTGGACAACGCGGCCGTCGGTCGCCGCGGCGTCATAATTGCGCTCGATGTAATCGCCGCCGACCATGTCGAGAATGACATTGGCGCCGAGGTCGTTGGTCGCCTTTCGTGTTTCAACGACGAAATCCTGCGTCTTGTAATTGATGGCAACGTCGGCGCCGAGTTTCAGGCACGCGTCGGCCTTGTCCTGCGAGCCGACGGTGACGATGACCTTGGAGCCGAACGCTTTTGCGAGCTGGATCGCCATGGTGCCGATGCCGGACGAGCCGCCATGGATCAGCAGCGTTTCGCCGGGTTGCAGCGCGCCGCGCTCGAACACATTATGCCATACCGTCATCAGCGTTTCCGGAATTGCGCCGGCCTCCAGCATCGACAGCGCGGGCGGCACCGCTATGGCCTGGGCATCCTGCGCGATGCAATATTGCGCGTAGCCGCCGCCGGCCACCAGCGACATCACTCTGTCGCCGATCTTGTGTTTTGTAGCTCCAGCGCCGAGCGCAACGACTTCCCCGGATACTTCAAGACCCGGCAGATCGCTGGCGCCGGGCGGTGGCGGATAGGCGCCGGAGCGCTGCGCCACGTCGGGACGGTTGACGCCCGCGGCATGAACCTGGATCAGGATTTCATTCGGCCCCGGCGCCGGAAGGCTGCGGGTTTCCGGCACCAGCACCTCCGGTCCGCCGGGCTTGCTGATAGCGACGACGGTCATTTGCGCGGGTAGCTTTTCCATGATTTGTCCTGACGGCATGCGGGAAGAATGAAAGCATTTGATTAGCCAGACTACTGTGCGGGAGCAAGACACATGGCGACCGAGGATGACGACAAGCCGAGGAAGAAAATCACCCACGAGATCGGGCAGGACCTCTATTTGTTATCCGTCGAGGAGCTCGGCGAGCGCATCGCGTTGCTGACGTCCGAGATCGAGCGGCTGAAGGAAGCGATGAGCAAAAAGCGCTCGTCGAAGGATGCCGCCGATCGATTTTTCAAATCGTGAGCGCACGTTCCCCCGATGCTGCGCAGCGCGCCGCTCTTGCGGCGTGGTGCGCTGCTAAGCCGGGGTCGTAAACGAAGCCAGCATTCGTGACGGTCCCGGCGCTGCGGAGCAGCGTGAAGAACGCCGCACCGCGTCCGGGACACGACTACTCGGCCAATGGCCGACATGGCAAACAATCGCTGAACAAAACCGTTCGTTTACGATCGATTAAGCTTTCTCGAATATGACTTAAATCGTCCTTGTTTGGACACCGAGTGGCTCCTGTCCACTCTGTTTGACGCCTCCCTGTTATCAACTTCAAAAGCCGCCGGAAACGGCGGCTCTTTTTTTTGGGCTTGGCGTCACCGCGCTGGAAACCATAATCAGTCTTGCGGCTGGACTCCGCGTCGCCGCCGCGCAATGATTTGTTCATCATAAGCCCGGCGACTTGAAACTGGCCGGCGTAAACAGTGTCGTAAAGGCGTTAACCATGTCGGATCGTTCAGGCCAAAGCGGTCTCGTCCAGTTCAGCGAGCGGCTGACCAATTCCGCAGCCTTCGGCAGCCTGTTCCGGGAAGGCATGGATCTGGTCGAGGAAACCGCCGCCTATCTCGACGGCGTCGGCCGCACCGAGGCCAAGGCGCTGGACCGCGCCGTCAGCCTCACCTATGCGACCGAAAGCATGCGGCTGACCACGCGGCTGATGCAGCTTGCGTCATGGCTCTTGCTGCACCGTGCGGTCAAGGAAGGCGAGATGACGCTGACCCAGGCCAATCGCGAAAAGACCAAGGTCAAGCTCTCGGCCGCCGATCCCGGCGCTGCCGACATGATCGCCAAGCTGCCCGTGCAATTGCAGCACCTGATCGCCCGCTCCATGACATTGCAGGCCAAAGTCCGCCGCCTCGACACCACCATCCACGCGCCGGCGACCGAACGCGCCCCGATCGGCAATCCGCTGGTGCCGCAGCTCAACCGCCTCAAGGCCGCGTTCGAGCGGTAGGGCCAATCCGTAGGGTGGGCAAAGCGAAGCGTGCCCACCACAAACATAGCCTCAAGCATTTGCGTGAGATGGTGGGCACGGCGCCAAGAGCGCCTTTGCCCACCCTACGAACTTCGTTGCAACGAAAAACGCCCCGGCGCGGGCAGGGGCGTTCTGATCAGGCTTGAGAAGGAGCTCACTCCTTCTTCAGAAACCCCGAAAACTTCTTCTGGAACCTGGAAACTCGGCCGCCGCGGTCGAGCAGCTGCTGGCTGCCGCCGGTCCAGGCCGGATGCGACTTGGAGTCGATGTCGAGGTTCAGCTTGTCGCCTTCCTTGCCCCAGGTCGAGCGCGTCTGGTATTCGGTGCCATCGGTCATCACGACCGTAATGGTATGATAATTCGGGTGAATTTCGGGTTTCATGGCTGTTCCCTTGGGCGCCGGGCGCCTGACGTTCGATCGCAATGGACGGATTTGGGCCGCTCTATAACGTAAGCAGACCGCCGAAACAAGGCCGCAAAACGGCATTTGCCAGCGGGGGCTTCGGCGCCTATTTGAGACTCATAAAGCGGGTCAAATCTCATGAGTGCTGTGGAACGGCTGGAAGACTCGCGCGGCGAAAGGCCGTTGCCGCCGCCGGCGCATCCGGCCGCCGAGCCGGCTCCGATCGAAGCGCTGCTGACGCAAACGCCGGCCGCCGGTCGCGCAAAACTGCGTCCGCTGCTGGCGCTGGCACCCTATGTGGCGCGCTACCGCGGCCGCGCCTTTCTCGCATTCATCGCGCTGACCATCGCCGCGCTGACGACGCTGATCGTGCCGGTCGCGGTACGGCGGATGATCGACTTCGGCTTTTCCCCCGAAGGCATCGCTTTGATCAACAGCTATTTCAGCGTGATGATCGCGGTGGTCGCGGTGCTCGCCGGCGCAAGTGCGGCGCGGTTTTACCTGGTGATGACCATCGGCGAGCGCATCGTCGCGGACCTGCGGCGCGACGTGTTCGCGCATCTGATTTCATTGTCGCCGGCGTTCTTCGATTCGGCGCGCAGCGGCGAGCTGATCTCGCGGCTGACCGCCGACACCACCCAGATCAAGTCGGCGGTCGGCGCGTCGGTGTCGATCGCGCTGCGCAACATGATGCTGTTCATCGGCGCCACCGCGATGATGGTGATCACCAGCCCGCGGCTGTCGGGTTTTGTGCTGCTGGCGATTCCGCTGATCGTGATTCCGCTGGTGGCGTTCGGGCGCTGGGTGCGCCGGCTGTCGCGCGGCGCGCAGGACACGCTGGCGGAGGCGACCGCCTATGCCTCCGAACTGGTCGGCGCCATCCGCACCGTGCAGGCCTTTACAGCCGAGAAACTGGCCAATGCGCGGTTCGGCGGCGAGGTAGAACAGGCCTATGAGGCCGCGCGCAGCTCGACCAAGGCGCGTTCGGTGCTGACCGCTATCATCATCTTTATTGTGTTCAGCAGCGTAGTTGTGATCCTGTGGGTCGGTTCGCACGACGTCGCGATAGGTGCGATGACGCAGGGCCGGCTCGGCCAGTTTATATTATACGCGGCCTTCGCCGCGGCGGGCCTCGGCCAGCTCAGCGAAGTCTGGGGCGAGGTATCCGCGGCCTCGGGCGCGGCGGAACGGCTGTTCGAGATCCTCCACGTCAAATCGTCGATTGCAGGACCGGCAGCGCCGCGCGCGTTGCCGCTGCCGGCGCGCGGCGACGTCGTGCTCGACCATATCAGTTTTGCTTATCCGACCCGGCCGGATGCGCTGGCGGTCGACGGCGTGTCGCTGTCGGTGCGGGCGGGCGAGAAGGTCGCGATCGTCGGCCCCTCCGGCGCGGGCAAGAGCACGCTGTTTCACCTGCTGTTGCGGTTCTACGATCCGCTAAGCGGCACGATCTCGTTCGACGGCGTGCCGATCAAGGACGCCGATCCGCGCGAGGTGCGCGCGAGGGTCGCGCTGGTGCCGCAGGATTCCGTGGTGTTCGCGGCGACCGCCCGGGAAAACATCCGCTTCGGGCGCCCCGATGCCAGCGATACAGAGGTCGAGCGCGCGTCCGATCTGGCGCACGCCACCGAATTCATCCGCCGCCTGCCCGGCGGTTTCGAGGCGCAACTGGGCGAGCGCGGCGTCACGCTGTCCGGCGGCCAGCGCCAGCGCATCGCGATCGCCCGCGCCATCCTGCGCGATGCGCCGCTGCTGCTGCTCGACGAGGCCACCTCGTCGCTCGACGCCGAGAGCGAGACGCTGGTGCAAACAGCACTTGAGGAATTGATGCGTCACCGCACCACGCTGGTGATCGCGCATCGCCTCGCCACCGTATTGTCCTGCGACCGCATTATGGTGATGGACCAGGGCCGCATCGTCGAGCAGGGCACCCACGCCTCGCTGGTCGCGGCGAACGGGCTGTATGCGCGGCTGGCGCGGCTGCAATTCGAGGGGGTGTGAGGCGTGCCCCGGACGCAGCGCAGCGCGCCGCTCTTCGCGGCGTGGTGCGCTGCAGAGCCGGGGCCGTAACAGACGCCGGCGTTCGTAACGGTCCCGGCTCTGCGGAGCGGCATGAAGAATGCCGCACCGCGTCCGGGACACGATGCACTAGCTACGGTTTCCACGCCATCTTCAACACCGGCTTTCCCGAGGTCGGATTGACATCGCCGCCGGCATCGATGAACCCGTTGCGCCGATAAAACCTTATCGCGCGGGCGTTGTCGGTGTTGACCAGCAGCGTGATGCCGTCGGGCGACAGCCGCTTCGCCTCGTCCACCAGCGCGTTGCCGAGGTCCGAGCCCCAGTGATCCGGTCCGACCACCAGCTGGTCGAGATAGCCTTCCGTGTCGATGGTGACGAAGCCGATCAGCGCGCCGGCCTGTTCGGCGACGATGATGCGTGCGCTCGGCACCAGATCCTTATTCCAGCGCTCGCGCCACCAGGTTACGCGCGCGGCAAAATCGATCGAGGGATAAGCCTGCTGCCAGGTGTCACGCCACAGCGTGATCGCCGCGTCTTCGTCGGCGGCCGCGTAGGGGCGCAAAGTGAAGGAAGCGCTCATCCCACCACCGGCGTCATGCGCGAGTTCTTACGTTCCCCGGACGCTGCGCAGCGCGAAGCGGTGCGCTGCAGAGCCGGGGCCGTAACGGATGCCGGCGTCCGTAACGGTCCCGGCTCTGCGGAGCGGCATAAGAATGCCGCACCGCGTCCGGGACACAGGGTCGGGACACTGTCACCGTTCCGTCAGCTTCAGCTCGATGCGGCGGTTGCGCTTGTAGGCTTCTTCGGTGGTGGCGGTATCGAGCGGCTGGAATTCCGCGAAACCCGCCGCGACCAGGCGCTGCGCCGGCACGCCGAGCGAGATCAGGTATTGCACCACCGAGATCGCGCGCGCCGATGACAGCTCCCAGTTCGACTTGAACACCGGGCTGTTGAGGATCGGCCGCACGTCGGTATGGCCGTCGACCCGCAGCACCCAGGCGATCTCGGCCGGGATCTGCTTGTCGAGTTCGGTCAGCGCGGCGCCAAGTTTTTCCAGTTCGGCGCGGCCTTCGGGAAGCAGCAGTGCCTGGCCGGTGTCAAAAAACACTTCCGACTGGAACACGAAGCGGTCGCCGACGATGCGGATGTCCGGCCGGTTGCCGAGGATGGCGCGCAAGCGTCCGAAAAATTCCGAGCGGTAGCGCGACAATTCCTGCACCCGCTGCGCCAGCGCCACGTTGAGCCGCTGCCCGAGGTCGACGATCCTGCCTTGCGATTCCTTGTCGCGCTTTTCGGAAGCGTCGAGCGCCTCTTCAAGCGCGGCGAGCTGGCGGCGCAATGCGCTGATCTGCTGGTTCAGCACCTCGACCTGCGCCAGCGCGCGCGACGATAATTGCTTCTCCGAATCCAGCGCCTTGTTGAGTTCGGTGGCGCGGCCGGCGGCGTCGCTGCCGGCGCCGGCAAGGCCGTCATACAGACCCTTGACGCGGTCGCGTTCGGCTTCCGCGGACGCAAGACCCGCGCGCATCTGCGAGAGCTGGTCGTTGAGGGTGAGCCCGGTGAGCTTTTCCAGTGACAGCAGGTCGTTCAATTGCGCGATCTTGGCGTTGAGCTGCTCCAGCGCCTTGTCCTTGCCGGTGACCTCCTGCGACAGGAAGAACTGCACCACCAGGAACACCGACAGCAAGAACACGATCGACAGCACCAGCGTAGACAGTGCATCGACGAACCCCGGCCAGTAATTGAGTCCGGTCTCGTTGCGGCGTGCACGGGCAAGGGCCATCAAGATTCTCCATTCTCGTGTCCCGGACGCGGTGCGGCATTCTTATGCCGCTCCGCAGAGCCGGGACCGCAACAAACACCGCGCTTCATACGGCCCCGGCTCTGCAGCGCACCGCTTCGCGAAGAGCTACGCCATAGCGCGTCGAAGACGCGCGTAAACGCGCTTGTGGCGCTGCGTCCAGGGCACGAACCCTGCGTCTCAACTCTTCTCCGGCTGGCGCGAGAGGCGCTCCAGCAGTTTCTTGATCTCGCGGTTCTGCTCGCCCTGGCCGTCGGCCCATTCGCGGATCATCTGCTGCTCGGTGCGCATGTGCGCGACCAGGCCCTGAATGGCTTCGGCGAGGTTGGCCATCGCGGCGGTCGTGCCGCGATTGCTGCCGCCTTCTTCCAGAGTGGTGCGCAACCGCTCGATCGCCTGCTGCAGGTCGCCGCTGGCGCCGGCGGCGCTCTCGCCGGAATATTCCTTGACCGTGGAGGCGAGCCAGTCTTCCAGGTCGGTATAAAACCGGTTTTGGGCCTGGCTCGATTGCAGATCGAGAAATCCGAGGATCAAGGATCCGGCGAGGCCGAACAGCGAGGAGGAGAACGAAATGCCCATGCCGCTTAGCGGCGCCGCCAGACCCTCCTTGAGGGTATCGAACAGCGAACCGGCATCGCCGCCGACTTTCAGCCCGTCGATCACCTTGCCGACCGAGCTGACGGTTTCGATCAGGCCCCAGAAGGTGCCGAGCAGGCCGAGGAACACCAAGAGCCCGGTCATATAGCGCGAGATGTCGCGGGCTTCATCGAGCCGCGTGGCGATGGAATCCAGCAGATGCCGCATGGTCTGCTGCGAGATCGTCATCCGCCCCGAGCGTTCGCCGCCGAGGATCGCCGCCATCGGCGCCAGCAGCGTCGGCCGCCGGTCGATGGCAAGCCCGGGATCGGCGATGCGGAAATTGTTGACCCACGCGACTTCCGGATAGAGCCGGACCACCTGGCGGAACGACAGGATGATGCCGATCAGCAGCACCGCGCCGATCAGCGCATTGAGGCCGGGATTGGCGAAGAAGGCGACGATGATCTGCTTGTAGAGCACGAACAGGATCAGCGAACACAGCACCAGAAATACCAGCATCCGCACCAGGAAAATCCGGGGCGACGACAGTTTGGTCAGTTCGATCTCCATCGCGGAGCGGGTGGTTGGCGCCATATGGCAGGAGTCCGGATTTGGGGAAGGGACCGTTTCGGGCCTCAATATGGCACAGCGACGGCGGGAAAACAGACTAGAGGCGGTTGTTTTACCCGGGTTAAGGGAACCTCGGGGCGAAACCGGGCTTAACTACCAGCGTATTTCATAAATAGTTTGGCGTTTGAAGGTCTTAGCGGGATTTCGCATGGTCGTTTTGGGTCTGAAGGCGCTGGCCGCGATCATGTTTTTCCCTTGCCGCCGCAGATAAGGAGCGATCTCATGAGTTTCGTTTCCTCGATTATCGGCACCGCCGAACGCGTGCCGCTGCCTGACATCGTAGTCCGCGCCGCCATTCAGCGATTGTGCTCGCGTACCGCGACGCGCCTGGCCAGCGGCAACGCCGAGAGCGACGCCTCCTTCGCCGGCGAGATGGCGGCGCGCCACATCGCCGAATACACCGACGAGGCCGACGCCCCGCATACCGAGGTGCCGCCGGCGTTCTTTGCAAGGGTGCTGGGGCCCAACCGAAAATATTCGTCGTGCTTCTACAAGGAGCCGGAGTCGACGCTGCAGGAAGCCGAGGAAGAATCCCTGCGCCAGACCGTCGAGCATGCCGACCTGCATGATGGCCAGTCGATTCTCGAACTCGGCTGCGGCTGGGGCTCGTTGTCGCTGTGGATGGCACGGCAGTTTCCGCATGCGCAAATCACCGCGGTGTCGAATTCGCATTCGCAAGCCGTCCATATCGAAGCCGAGGCTGCGGCGCGTGGGTTGAAAAACCTGCGCGTGATCGCGCAGGACATGAACGTGTTCGACCAGAAGGAAAAATTCGACCGCATCGTCTCGGTGGAAATGTTCGAGCGCATGATGAACTGGCGCTTCTTCCTGCACATCTTCACTCACCGCGCCGGCGCCTATCTGTTCGACCGCACCGATAGAGAGGACTGGATCGCGCAGCATTTCTTCACCGGCGGGGTGATGCCGAGCCATCATCTGATCCGGCAATATGCCGACCTGTTCGAGGTCGAAAAGGAATGGCGCTGGAGCGGCACGCACTACCAGCGCACCGCGCTCGACTGGCTGGCGAATTTTGACCGCCAGCGCGACGAGATCGACGACGTGCTGCGCCCGGTCTATGGCAGCGACACCTCGCTGTGGATGCGGCGCTGGCGCTGGTTCTTTTTGGCGACGGCGGGGTTATTCGGATATGCCGGCGGCAGCGAATGGGGGGTCAGCCATTACCGGTTGCGGGTGGGGTAGCCTCTTTCTTCACCTCTCCCCCGCGAAGAAGATCGGGGAGGCGGCGTTGCAAAAATACCACAATCAACCATGTTCTGACTTATGTCAGCCTGATTTCAACAAGGAAGTTGCCTGCCCGCGCAGCGATCTACTAACATAAATTGCGGCGTTCTTGCGTAAGGGGCTAACATGTTGAAGCTTGTAACCGCGCTCTCTGCGGCACTGATTATCGGGTGGGCTCTCGTCGGCTCTGCGGCCACCGCAAGCGCCGGCTACCGTAAAGCCGGTTGTTGTGGGCCGCTGCCGCCCTCCTACACCTACAAGACCAAGCACGTTCACAAGCACGTCACGCGTCATCACGACGTGTGGCGCACCAAATATTTCAAGCGCATCAAACCTATCGTGCATGTGACCCGGATCCAGCCGATCGTCCACATTCACAACGTCAAGCGCGTCCACACCAAGCTTGTCGGCGTGGTGCACCCCGTCCATCAGCGGGTGACGCAGTATCTGCCGGCCAGGCATTACGTGACCAACAGCACCGTCTATCTCCGGCCGGAGTGTGGCTGCGGCGGCTATTGACGCAAGCAAGCCTTGCTGAACGCGGCGCGGCGGGCTGCCGCGCGTCCCTAAAACGGACGGCCAGGATTAGCCGCGGGATTGGGCCGCAAGCTGCCGGTTGGCGTCATGTCCACCAGCGGTTTGCTTCCGAGTGCCGCGACCGGCACGGACTTCAGACATGCGGTCGGGCAGACCGGCGCCCGCCCGAGGATTTTTTGTAAACTCGCCTGCGGTCTGCTTTGGCAAAATTGCCGGATCAGGGATTTGTCCTCGGTGCCGAAATTCGGGATGCTGCACGAGGACGCCATCACCTTTTCGGCGCGTCCCCACAACTCCGACACCGTCTTTGCGACGCGCGGCTCAAGCAAGCCGCTCCAGGTCGCAGGCTCGCTTTGCTCCGCCCGCTCGGCATAAAGCGCGACGAACGCCATCAGCGCCGCGAGCCCGTCGCGATGATCGACTCGTCCATCGTCCTGTTCGACGGCGCCGCGCGAACGGCTCAAATCTACCGCGGTGTTGAGATCGTGGGTGTAGGCATTGAGCTCATCGAGCAGATAGAGGAAGTCGGTCGATGAGCTGGCACTGCCCGGCCGCAGGTAGGTCGTCACGAAATCGTTCGGCTTGAATTTTCCCGCGATCAGCGATGGCGCAAAGAATGCGGACACTTCATGCGGCCGCTTCAACTGGCCGCCGCGGAGCAGCGGAAACGCATCGGTTTCGGCCGTGATGTAATGCACGGATTCGTGCACCGCGGTCGGCAGACCGAGCTGCGCCTCGTCGCAGCTGAGCCAGCTGAGAAAGAACTTCTTGTCCCTGGTCGCCTGGTAGATGGCAAAACCCTCAGGCGCCGAGGCGCGCAATCTTTCGATCGCGCCCGGCCGGCAATCGCCGGCCTCTGCCGGATTAAAGCCGGCAGCAAGCGGCATGCACGCCAGCGAGGCGAAGCATATGGACCGCAACAGTCGACGCATGATCGCCACTCACCTTTGGGTAGGTGACGATAGAATGGGCTTAAGCTGTTAATCCCCGGTTGCCAAGCGACACGCCACTAACCTCTCCCCGCGAAAGAGCGGGGAGAGGTCAAAAGCGCTCAACAATTCCACGGATTGCTGCCTTGCTGAGCATGCAAACGGCGGTTTCCTGATCAGGAATGGTTTCGTTTTTCTTCTCATCGCGAACACGCGCGATTCACGATGCTGTGAGGTCACAAAAGTCACTGCGCTTTCAACGCGCTAGCTCCCGTGTGGCATTGCGCCGCCGGAAAACATATTGCGTTGCAACGCAAACCATTTATCTTGCGTTCATCAGAGATGGTTGCGGAGTCGCGAGGCGAAGCTGCGAGCCTTGCGGCTCGTGGGTATTTGGCGCGCGTCCGCGCGAATGGGAATTTTTGAAAACCGATGACACGTTTCACCACACGACTGGCATGCGCGGCACTCCTGATAGGCGGCCTCGCGCCGTTGCTCGCCGGATGCGACGGACCCCATCAAGCCGTTGCCTCAGCTCCTGCGCAAACCTCCGAGCCCGAAGTCAGCGTCGTCACCGTGGCGCCGAAGGCGCGCGCGGTGGTGCGCGAATTGCCGGGGCGCATCGCGCCGACGCGCGTCGCCGATGTGCGACCGCGCGTCTCCGGTATCGTGGTCGAGCGCACCTTCAGTCAAGGCAGCGAGGTGAAGGCCGGCGATACGCTGTATCGAATCGATCCGCGGCCGTTCGAGGTGGAGCTGCAGTCGAATGAAGCTGCACTTGCGCGTGCCAATGCGGTGTACGAGCAGGCGGGGCAGCAGGCGCGCCGCATTGCGCTGTTGACCAGCCAGCGCGCCACCACCGAGGTTGAGAACGAGAAGGCCATCGCGGCGCTGCGTCAGGCCGAAGCCGACGTCGCCGGCCGCAAGGCCGATGTCGCGCGGGCAAAACTCAATCTCGATTACGCAACCATCCGCGCACCGATCGACGGCATCGTCGGTGCCGCGCTGGTCAGCGAAGGCGCGCTGGTGGTGCAGAACGAGTCCACAAACCTTGCGAGCATCCAGCAGCTCGATCCGATCTATGCCGATTTCACGCAGTCGGTCGGCGAACTCAACCATCTGCGCCGCGCCTTCGACAGTGGCGATCTCGACCGCATCGCGCCCGGTGCCGCAAAAATCCGCCTCATGCTCGACGACGGCACGCCGTATGCGCTCACCGGCAAGCTGCTGTTCTCCGAAGCAAAAGTCGACGCCCATACCGGGCAGGTGACGCTACGCGGCGAATTTCCCAATCCGAAGCGCGAATTGCTGCCGGGCATGTATGTCCGGGTGCTGATCGAGCAGGGCATCGATACCGATGCGATCGCCGTGCCGCAGCAGGCGATCCAGCGCAACGGCGGCGGCGGCAGCGAGGTGTTCGTGGTCAAGGACGACAATCACGTCGCGACCCAAGCGGTGCGGACCGGATCGATTCAGGACGGCCAGTGGTTCGTCACTGAAGGCTTGAAGTCGGGCGACCGGGTCGTGGTCGAAGGCTTTCAGAAATTCGCCGCCGGCGACAAGGTCAAGCCGCTGCTGTGGACCGAGGCCGATGCGACGGCCGGTCTGGCGGAGCATCATCAGACCAAGCAAGCCCACCGGTAGACTCCGATGCCCGGCTTCTTCATCGACCGGCCCATCTTCGCCTGGGTCGTCGCCCTTTTCATTTGCCTGATCGGCGTGATCGCGATTCCGCGGCTCCCTGTAGCGCAGTATCCGATCATCGCGCCGCCCTCGATCTCGATCAGCACCAGTTATCCCGGCGCCTCGCCGGAAAACCTCTACAACAGCGTGACGCGGCTGATCGAGGAGGAACTCAACGGCGCCAACGGCATCCTGAATTTCGAATCCACCAGCGACGCGCTGGGTCAGGTCGACATCATCGCTAATTTCGTGCCCGGCACCGACACGGCTCTGGCGTCGGTGGAGGTGCAGAACCGCATCAAGCGGGTCGAGGCGCGGCTGCCGCGCGCCGTGATCCAGCAGGGCATCCTGGTCGAGGAAGCCTCCAGCGCCGTGCTGCAGATCGTCACGCTGCGCTCGACCGACGGCAGCCTCGACGAGGTGGGCTTAGGCGATTTCATGATCCGCAACGTGCTCGGCGAAATCCGGCGCATTCCCGGCGTCGGCCGCGCCACGCTGTATTCCACCGAGCGTTCTTTGCGGATCTGGATCGATCCG
>Ga0193717_1001637_pt1 | contig 13572 bp, 11 predicted proteins | sample U2c2metaG_FD_145900 | JGI IMG/M metagenome (GOLD analysis project Ga0193717, IMG submission 145900) | Soil microbial communities from a riparian zone of the East river system, Colorado, United States - U2c2 | ecosystem: Environmental > Terrestrial > Soil > Riparian zone | place: USA: East River... | reverse complement strand
GAAGATCAAGGACGGCTTGATCTGAAACAGCGCCCGGCCTTCCGCCATCATGTTGCCCCAGGTCGGCGTCTCCGGCGAGATGCCGGCCCCGAGGAACGACAGGATCGCCTCAGTGAGGATCGCCGAGGCGCAGACATAGGTGCCTTGCACGATCAAGGGCGCGATGGTGTTCGGCATCAGGTGCCGCCACATGATCTTGGGCAGGCTGGAGCCGACGGAAATCGCGGCCTCGACATACGGCTCCTCGCGCGCCGAAAGCACCACCGAGCGCACCAGCCGCGCCACGCGCGGAACTTCGGGAATGGTGATGGCGACCAGCACGGTCGATAGACTGGCGCCCGACAGCGACACCACGGCCACCGCGAGCAGGATGCTCGGCATCGCCATCAGCCCGTCCATGATGCGCATCATCACGGCATCAACCCATTTGAAGAAACCGGACACCAACCCGATCAACAGGCCAATAGCGATCGAGAACACTGCGGAACCGAGACCGATCAAGAGCGAGATCCGTCCGCCGTAAAGAATGCGCGACAGCACGTCGCGGCCATAGGCGTCGGTGCCGAGCCAGAACTGCGCGCTCGACGGCTTCAGCCGTTGTGCCGGCGCCAGCAGCAGCGGATCGTGCGGCGATACCAGCGGCGCCAGGATCGCCAAGGCGATGATCAATCCCAGGCAGATCGTGGCGGCGGCGATGATCGGTGTTTCCGTCAGGAATCCGAACCGAGGCCGCAACGGCGTGGTGATCGGGATCGACGGTTCGGGGAGGGTTTCGATCGCCATCGATATCTGACCTCAGTACCGGATGCGGGGATCGAGCAGGGTATAGGCAACGTCGATCAAGAGATTGACCGCGACATAGATGCCCGAGGTCAAGAGGATCATCGCCTGGATGATCGGGTAATCGCGCGCCAGCACGGCATCGACGGTGAGGCGTCCGATACCCGGCAGATTGAACACGCTCTCGGTCACGACCACACCGGAGATCAGCAGCGCAAAACCGCTGCCGATCACGGTGATGACGGGGACCGCGGCATTGCGCAGAGCGTGACGCAGCAGCACGCCGCTTTCGGCGATGCCCTTGGCGCGCGCGGTGCGGACATAATCCTCACCGAGCACGTCCAGCATCGCCGCCCGGGTCATGCGCGCGATCAGCGCGACATAGATAAATGACAGTGTGATCGTCGGCAGGATGATGCGCTGGAGAAACGGCCAGAGGCCCTTGGTGATGCTTTGAAAGCCCTGCACCGGCAGCCAGCGCAGGTCGATGGCGAAGAGCTGGATCAGGACATAGCCGATCACGAATACCGGCACCGAGAAACCGATCACCGACAGGCCCATCACGAAGCGGTCGATCCAGGTGCCGTGCTTCCAGGCTGCGATCACCCCGAGCGGCACCGCGATCAGGATGCTGAGAATGATGGTCGACAACGCGATGCTGATCGACGGCTCGACCCGCTGGCTGATCATCTTCAGGACCGGCACATTGGAAATCAGCGACACGCCGAGATCGCCATGCAGGAGCTTGCCGATCCAGGTCACGAACTGGACATAGAGCGGCTCGTTCAAGCCGAGCGAAGTGCGGATGCGCTCGAGCTGCTCGGGCGTCGCATTGTCGCCGGCGAGGATCGCGGCGGGATCGCCGGGGGTGATCCGCAGCAGCAGGAACACGAACAGCGCCACCACGCCCATCACGGGAATGGCGGCCAGCACGCGGCGAAGCAGATATCCGAGCATCCTTGTCCCGTCATGTTGCGTGAGCCGGTCGGCCGGTTCGCGCCAATTTTGTTCTCGTCCGCACGCTAATAGGTCAGCAAATCCCGTGCCATTGTACCGTTGCGCGAGCGACGCAAAAGCGATTGTGAAGACCCGAAAATTTGCCATGGCCGCACATCACGAATGCGGCCTGTTCTCTTCCTCTCTCTTCCTTACTCCAGCGTCGCGAGCAGGCTGGCCATCAGCCGGCCGCGTTCGGCGAGGCTCTCGACTTCGATGTGTTCGTTGAGCGTATGGGCATCGGCGCCGCGGACGCCGAGACCGTCGAGGGTCGGAATTCCCATCGCGCCGGTGAAATTGCCGTCGGAGCCGCCGCCGGCGCTGCCATGTGGCAGTTCGGCGCCCAATTGCTTGGCGAGCCCGCGTGCTTTCTCATACAGCGCCATGGTTCCCGCATCGGGCTCCCATACCGGCCGGGTCACGCCGCGCGTCACCTTGAAGCTGACATCGTTGGCGGTGCCTGACAGCGCGAGCATCCGCTCGACGCCGCGATCGAGATCAGCCTGCCGCTTTGCCATGCTCAGCGCCTCGCCGGTGCAGGTGGTGGCGACGCAATTGACCCATTGGCCGCCATGCACGATGCCGACCGAGAAGGTGCAATCATCCGTGGTCATGCCATCGATCGCGATGATCTGGCGCGCCATTTCACGGATCGCGGAACGGCCGGACGACAACGTGGCGCCGGCATGGCTCGGCTTGCCGGTGGCTTCCAGGTTGAACCGCGCAATCGCGTAGCGGCCGGTGACGACGCCGTTGTTCGGCCGGCCCGGTTCGGGCACCAGCACATATTTGTTGCGCGCGGCCTCGGCCTCGATCAGGTCGCGGGTCGAGGGGGTGCCGACTTCTTCATCCGGCGTGAACAAGACGGTGATCGGCAGCGGCGTGGTGAAGGCGGCGCGCGCCAATTGCCGGATCGCTTCCAGCGTCAGGTAATTGCCGCCCTTCATGTCATAGATGCCGGGGCCGAAACATTTGTTGCCCTCGCGCCGCCACGGCAGTTTTTCCAGCGTGCCGACCGGATGCACAGTATCGAGATGTCCCGCGATCAGAATGCCGGGCTCGCCTTGTTTCGGATGCGGAAATTTGGCGCGAACGCAACCGCCAAAACCCTGCCGTCCCGCGATGCGTTCGATGCTGGCGCCCATGATCGCCATCTCGCGCGCGGCGATGTCGAGCATCCGGTTGACCGCGGCTGCATCCCAGGTCGGGCTTTCGCATTCCACCCAGCCGCGCAGGCCTTGCAGCATGACCTCGGTATCGAAGGGAAGGTTGGCAGGGTTCATGGCATGTCTCTTCAGGTTCGGGCTTGAAGTTTTCAGGCTTGGCGTTGCGCCGCCTTTGACGGCGACGATAGCGCTACGAGAATGATCCGCGACGAATTTGTAAAGTGAAACATCGGCGATCTGTCAGCCGGCATTTGCCGCATGGCAATAAGCCAAAACGCGATTGACCTGCCGCGTGCTTGATGCAAGTCTCAAATGTCGAGTTTTTACAGCGTGTTAGTTCGCCTAAAGAACAGCCCATATGCATAGATAATGATCGGCGTTTGACCGGTTTCACGTCAGGAGAGATCGAATGTCCCTTATCTCGCGCTGGAAGCGTTCCACGATAGCATCGGCCATCGCGCTTGCAGCAGTGCTGGCGTCACCGATGCCGACATGGGCGGCCGGCAAAACCATCACCGCGGTGATGCATTCCGATTTGCGCTTCCTCGACCCGATCATCACCACCGCCTACATCCAGCGCGACTATGGCTACATGGTCTACGACACGCTGCTGGCGATGGATTCCAATTTCAAGATCCAGCCGCAGATGGCGGAGTACAAGGTTTCCGACGACAAGCTGACCTACACCTTCACGCTGCGCGACGGACTGAAATGGCATGATGGCACGCCGGTCACCGCGGAAGATTGCGTGGCGTCGCTGCAGCGCTGGGGCAAGCGCGACGGCATGGGCCAGAAGCTGATGGATTTCACCGCGAGCCTGGAGGCCACGGATGCAAAGACCATCACGCTGAAACTGAAGGAACCCTACGGCCTGGTGCTGGAGTCGATCGGCAAGCCGTCGTCGGTGGTGCCGTTCATGATGCCGAAGCGCGTTGCCGAGACGCCGGCGGACAAGCCGATCACCGAGCAGATCGGATCGGGACCGTTCAAATTCGTCAAGGAGGAATTCCAGCCCGGCGTGAAGGCGGTGTTCGTCAAGAACACGGACTACGTGCCGCGCAAGGAAGCGCCGAGCTGGACGTCCGGCGGCAAGGTCGTCAAGGTCGATCGCGTCGAATGGGTTACGATGGCCGATGCGCAGACCGCGGTCAATGCGTTGCAGTCCGGCGATATCGATTTCATGGAGAACCCGTCCTTCGATATCCTTCCGGTGCTGACGGCCAATCCGGATTTGAAGGTCGAAGTGCTGAACAAGCTCGGCTTTCAGACGCTCGGGCGGATGAACTTCCTGCTTCCCCCGTTCGATAACGTCAAGGTGCGCCGCGCGGCGTTCCTGGCCATCAACCAGAAGAACGTGCTGGACGCGCTGGTCGGCAATCCCGACTATTACAAGATCTGCGGCGCGGTGTTCGTCTGCGATACGCCGCTCGCCTCCGACGTCGGCGCGCAATCGCTGGTCAAGGGTGACGGCATGGCGGAGGCGAAAAAGGCGCTCGCCGAATCCGGCTATGACGGCACGCCCGTGGTGGTGATGGCGCCCGGCGATGTCGTGACATTGAAGGCGCAGCCGATCGTGGTCGCGCAGGCGCTGCGCGATGCGGGCTTCAAGGTCGATTTGCAGGCCACCGACTGGCAGACCGTGGTCTCGCGCCGCGCCAGCCAGAAGCCGACCAGCGAGGGCGGCTGGAATATGTTCTTCACCAATTGGGTCGGCGCCGACGTGCTGAACCCCGTCGTCAACGCATCGACCAGCGGCCGCGGCAAGACCGGCGGTTGGTTTGGTTGGGCCGAAGACGCCAAGCTGGAAGGCATGCGCGACGCTTTCGCACGCGCCACCTCAGCCGACGATCAAAAGAAGATCGCGACCGCCATTCAGAAGGAAGTCTACGATCAGGTGATCTATGTTCCGCTCGGGCAATTTCTGATCCCGAGCGCGTGGCGGAAATCGCTGACCGGCGTGCTCGACGGCCCGGCGACGCCGATCTTCTGGAATATCGACAAGTCGGAATAGAGCGCTGCTCGGGGCCGCACTTCACACAAGGCTTGAGACACGGAAACGCGACGGAGGATCAGTCTTCCGTCGCGTTCAGTCTTCCGTCGCGTTTTGCTTTTCAGCCGGATCTTGCTTGCAGCCGGATCTTGCTTTCAGCAATGACTGCTGCGAAGCGTTTCCAGCCCGTCGCTTAAAACCGGTGGACGGCTTTTCGGCGAGGGCCGCGCCGACGAACGCAAATCTTTGGGTGTCTGACGGGATGTTACCGGGCGCTGATCGGAATGATTGTCAAGTGAGACGTCGGCCATGGTGTCTTGCTCCATTTGCTGCAGGACAACATTTTGGAGCGAGCCAGGTTCCAGCTGTTTGCAGGTTCCGCACGGTCAAATCGGATGAGCCGCGATGTGCTGCAGCAACAATTCGCTGACGCGATCGGGCATCTGATCGGCGGCGAAATGACCGGCCCCGGGCAACACTTCGAAGCGATAGGGGGCCGCGACGAAATCCTCGCTGCCTTCGGCCGCGGCGCGCCCGACGGTGTCGTCGGCATCGCCCCAGATATAGAGCGTCGGCACGCGGATCGGGCCGATCGGGCTGCGGATCGCGCCGCGCGCGCGATACCAGGCCAGCGCCGCTTCCATCGCCGGCTTGTTGCCGAGCACGGCAAGATGCTGCTCGATCGCGGCCGCAGGCACGCCGTTGGCGGCGAGCCGATCCCGCAGCCATTTGGCGTTGTCGGCCAGCACGACATCGGCGGCATCGGGTTCGAGGAAGGCCTTGTGGTGGCGCGAGCGTTGCGCCTGCTCGCCATCGGGCATCAGCAGCGCGCGATTGAAGGCGTTGGGATGCGGCCGCGACAATACCGTGAGCGACGCGATGCGTTGCGGATAACGATCGGCCAGCGCCCAGGCGATGCTGCCGCCCCAATCATGTCCGACGAGATGAAAGCGTTGGTCGCCATAGCCGCAGGCGCCGACCATCGCCATCGCGTCGTCCATCAGATGGTCGATGTGATAATTGGCTGGCTCGTCGACATCCGGCCGCGCGCCCGGCGAGTAGCCGCGCTGGCTCGGCGCGATCGCGCGAAAACCCTTGGCCGTCAGCGCCGCCGCCTGCGCGCGCCAGCAGTTCATCGATTCCGCAAAGCCGTGCAGCAGCAGCACCAGCGGCGCACCTGATACGCCCGAGGTCAGGGCGTCGAAGGTCAGGCCGGGCTTGATCGTGATTTGCTCGAGTTGGGACATGGATGTGGCTCCGATGCAAACTCGTGGGTGCCGCCCGATTGCAGGTGAGGGGACCCGCTTTCAGACGACGTCTACGGCGCGACCTTAACCAGCCAATCTGCATCGGTCCCGCGAAACCTGCCGCTTCCACAGGCCATGCTGATGAAAGGTGAAAGTAGCTGATTACCGTTATGGGCCGCCCTCACACGAAACAAAAAGGAGAAGGTGCGTTTCTGATCACTGGCAGCCGCGCGACGTGGCGGGAGCATAGCATGAAGTAATACGATCTTAGGTTACATTGCTGACAATAATACATGTATATCGTCAGGCAATGTGCGTGCCCCTGTCTTGAAGACTCCCCTCATCATCGATGATCGATCATCTCGGGACGGTAGCGACGGCCTTGTTTGGTGCGTGGCTGCGACAGCGCTTGCGGCCGTTCTCGCCTTTCCGTTTTTTCTGGTCGATGTGCCGCCAGTCCTGGATTACCCCAACCATCTTGCGCGCTACTTCGTGCTCGCTCATCCCGATGATGCCGCACTCTCGCAAATGTATGCGCCGCACTGGACCATCCTGCCAAATCTTGGAATGGACGCGATTGGCGCGGCGGTGCTGCGGATCGGTGATGTTCACGTTGACGGTCGAATATTGCTTGCCTTGAGTCTGTTCGCGCCGGTCATCGGCGTGGTCGCCTATCACTTTGCTGCTTTTGGCCGCTGGTCGTATTGGCCGTTGGCATCTGGCTTGATTGCCTACAACGGCCCGTTCTTCCTCGGCTTCATGAATTTCCTGCTCGCACTTGGTCTGGCGCTCGTCGGCGCCGCGTGTTGGATCGTACTGCGCCGCCGGAATTGGATGTTGCGCAGAGTCCTGATCGGGGCTGTGGCTGCGGTGCTGATTTTTTTCTGTCACATCTTCGGTGTTGTTCTATTTGCGTTGTTGATCGGCGGCGACGAAGTCGACCGTCTATGGAAGCGCTATCGATCCGGTGTGCTCCGGCCGCGCGACGTCGCCTATGCCGTTGGCGCGCTGCTGGCGGTCCTCAGTCCCGTGATCGTGCTTTATTTTTTGAGTCCGTTGGGTGACGGGAACGTGTCGGTCGGCGAGTGGCGCGGTCTGGCCAAATTGTGGAGGATCTTCGCGCCTTTTATGACCACAAGCGCGGAGCTCACTTTGGCGACGGGCGTCGCGGTTGTCTCGCTTCTGATCCTGATACGACGCGGCATCCGGCTCGCTCCCGGCATGCCGCTTATTTTCATCGTGCTCGTGCTGGCGTTTGCTGTCGCGCCGTCGGCCCTTAACGGCGGTACTTTCGTCGATTTACGTTTTGCCATGATGATCGGATTGTTGCTGTTTGCCGGCGTCCAGCCTCGCGCCTTGCCGCTTCCGGTCATTGCTGTGGTTGGCGCCTTCATTTTACTGCGGTCGGGTTATGTCGGAATGACGTGGCTTGATCACCGGCAGGATGTCGCCGATGTCCGCGCAGCCATAGCTGCGGTAGAACCCGGCGCACGGGTCATGGTCGCGCGCGGCCATCCCGGACATTTGACGGACGTTCAACCGCCTGAGCGGGCGTTGCCTGGAATCTATCGGCTCGACGGGCATATTGCGGCATTACTCCTCATCGAGCGCAATGCATTCTGGCCATTGCTGTTTGCCGATCGCGCGCAGCAGCCGCTGAGCGTCAAGCCGCCATTCGATCAAATCGCAGCGCCCTTGTCGGAACCGCCGGAATGGCCGCTACTGGCAAAGGACAGCTACTCAGCCGACGAGTTGCGGACCGCCCGCTACCTCCAGAACTGGCGTGCCAGCTTTGACTATGTGCTGCTGATTGATCCGGCAACGTCCGTATCCACGCCGCACGGGCTGATGCCGGTTTATCAAGGCCGCTATGCGCAGCTTTTTCGAATCGATCGCTGAAAAAAAACCAGCGGAATCGCCGAAATTATAACCGCGACTTGACGCTCGGATACGAAACGCAGTGTCGCTGCAGATCGACAAGCACATCGGCCGATCCGGATTTGCGCATGGGCGCGCTGGATACGAGGAAGGGAGTCTGGACGCGGATCAGGGTCGCCTGAAAAGGCAGATCCGGTGCCTGCTTCGCTGCCCCGGTGCAGCTGGCCGTCGTCCCCGTCGATTTGCCGACGACCTCGATCTGCACCTCGTCGATGCCGAACAAGGTGGGCTGTCCGGCGGCGTGCCGCTTGGTCGACACCACGGCGGTGAAGCGGTCCTCATCGACTTGGTAGGAGCCGGAATAGGTCAGCACGCTGTCGCCGCCGGTGATCTTGCCGTTTGCCAGCAGCAGAATGCCGGTGCCTTCACCCCGGGGCGTTTTAAACCACGCCGCATATTCGCCATTTTGGAGCATCTGACATCCTTTGCTCGGGACGGCGAAGGAATAGTGCGAACGAGATAGGAAATACAGCTGGCGGTTGTCGCACCCCTGCGGCGAAGTTAACGATCGGCAAATGGCAGCGGCGGGATTCGATTCAATCTGCTGGCACGACCCGGGCGCTTTCTTTTGGCCGGATATGTCTTCCGAGCATCGTGGAATCGGTTGTGGTGCGGGCGGCCGGGGTCGAACCGGCACAGCTCTTTCGAGCCGAGGGATTTTCTTACCAGCTACGGCTTTGGCCGCCTCGCCTGGGCGCGTTGGCGCATCGGCTCGTTTGTGGTCTGGACTATACCTTCACCCTGGCGCTTTCGCGCTTTAGGTGCTGCTCGTCTAGTCTCTACACCTTCACGCCGGTCGTTCGACCGGAGTGCTTGGCTCGGGATTGCCTGTTACCGGTTTCCCCGAATTTGGGCAGTTCTGCACCTTCGGTTTCCCGGAGGGCACTCAATTTGCTTAAGTCCCTTGCGTCTACCAGTTTCGCCACGCCCGCGTACCGATTCCATCTATAGCCGCTGAATCTCGGATGGCCAAGAACTGTTGTCTTTCCAATCGATTAGTCAGCTAACCCCTTGGTGCGAACGGCTTTGTGCCCGGTTCTTGGCGGGCTTCGCGCCGCGGAGATGGAGCGCGGGGTGCGGGGCTAAGCCTCAATGCGGACATCAGCGCCTGCTTTACGCAACCGCAAGATTGTCCGCTTATCAAGGTCGCATGATCGCCAGAATTGCCCATCGCCAGCCGTTGCCGCGCGCCGCCTTCGCCGTCGCGCTGCTGGCGCTCGGGGGTGGACTGGCTGGCTGTGCCGGCAGCGTCAGCGACATCGGCGACAACATGACCATGGCATTCGCCGATCCCGCCAAATACGACTATTACGACTGCAAGCAATTGGAAAGCGAGCGCAAGAGCATCGCTACCAAAATGGACGAATTGAAGCGTTTGATGGCGAAGGCCGATACCGGGGTTGCCGGTCCTGTGGTCGCCGAACTCGCCTATCGCAACGATTACGTCGCCTATCGTGGTCAGGCCAAATTCGCCGACGAAGCCTGGCGCCGCAACAAATGCGTCGAAACGCCACCGGGCACAGCGTCGGCGGCCGCAACGCCTGCGCCGGCCGCAAACGCCAAAGGCGCGCGTTCACCGTCGCGATCGGGCAGCGCGGTTTACTGACCGCCTGGCCCAACGCTTACCGCCTTGCCTCACACGCGCCAGTCGTAGATCCAGTCCTGTCGCGCCAGCATGCGCGTTGGTCCCATCGCCCGGATCGCAAGATCGCGCGCATAGGCTGCGGGGCCGGCGAGGTGATAGATCCGTCCCGATTGCCGCGCGGTGCGTTGAACCCGGCCCACCCGTGGCCGGCGCAGCCGGGCGTAGCGTTGCATCGCGACCGCTATCGCAGGGCCGCCTTCCTGCTGGGATTGGCCGAGGCATTTTGCCAGAACCGCGGCGTCCTCGATCGCCATCGCCGCGCCCTGCGCCGCGAACGGCAGCATCGCGTGCGCGGCATCGCCGAGCAGGGCGACCGCGCCATCGGTCCATTCGCCGCCGCCGGGCACGGTGAACAGGGCCCATTTTTTCCATTCGTCCACCGCGCTGATCAGCATGCGCGCCGTGCTTGGCCATGGCGATGACGCGAAGACGGTCTTGATTTCGGCGACGTCGCCGGGCGCGCTCCAGCCCGGCCGGTTCCAGGTTCCCGGCACCACGGCAACGACATTGATCTGTCGCGCGCCGGCGATCGGATAGGCGACCAGATGCGCGTTCGGCCCCATCCAGAGCTGGACCCGGCGCGAGGCATGTTCGCGCGGTAGTTGCGTGGCCTCGAGCGTGCCGCGCCAGGCGATCAGCCCGGAGAACTGCGGCTGCACTTGCGGGAACAGATGATGGCGCACCGCGGACCAGATGCCATCGGCGCCGACCAGCGCCAGCGCAACCTCCTGCTGGCGCCGTGTGCCGCTGCGCTGAACCACCGTCAGTCCCTTGGCGTGCGGGGCCAGATCCTCGAACTGGCATCCGAGCCGCAGTTCGATATCGGGATGGTCGTTGACCTCGGCCTGCAGTGCCGCCTGCAGGTCGGCGCGATGCACCACCCAATAGGGCGCGCCGGCGCGGCTTGATGCCTCTTCGCCGAGCGGCAGCCGGGCGATTTCGCGCCCCAACCGTGCACTCATGATGCTGACGGCGTCGGGGATCACGGCGCGGGCGGCGAGCCGGGGTTTCAGGCCGAGATCAATCAGCACGCGGCTGGCATTGGGCGAGAGCTGCAGGCCGGCGCCGGCCTCTTCGAGCCGCTCGGCCTTCTCCAGAATAACGACGCGAAAGCCTTCTCCCGCCAGCGCCAGCGCTGCGGTCAATCCCCCGATCCCGGCCCCGGCAACGAAGATCGTGCGTGACGCGGCCACAAGCCGATCAGGCGACCTTGTCTTTCACCACGCATTCCGGCGGACGCGCTTCGCCGGCGGCGAGGTCGGCGGCGTAACGATACAGGGTCGAGCAATAGGGGCAGATAATCTCGTTGTCGTTGCCGAGATCGAGAAAGACATGGGGGTGATCGAACGGCGGATTGGCGCCGACGCACATGAACTCCTGCGATCCGATTTCGATCACCGAAACGCCGGCGTCATTATGAAAGTGCGGAACGACATGGTCGGACATTGTATTCACCCTGGAAGCAATGGAGGCAGCGATGCAATCAACTACATGCAGCAATAATGGCAGCAGAATTGAAAATGCCGCGCACCATACTGAGGGGTTCCGTTGATTCCAAGGCCCCCCGACCGCTCATTTGCTCATGCAAATTCGACACAATCTTGTCGTCCCAGAGAAGCCCTTCTTTCGTCGGGGACGTTGTGTCGCAAAAGAGGCATAACTATCTTTTGGCTATTTCCGGGACGGGAAATGGGCTTTCCAGGATGAAACGATTGAAGCTCGATTGGGCGTTGACGGGTATGGCGGTGTGCGCGGTCGCATGCGCGCTGGCCTGGCCGCGGGCGCGCGACGCCGGCGCCATCCTGGCCGCGCAGGACGATCCCGCGGCGCTGTCCGATGCCCGGATCAATTCTGCCCTGCGGGACGACGATGCGGCCATGACTCGCGATATGGCCCGCAATATCGAGGCGGCGCTGGCTGCGAACGATGCCGATCTCGCCAGCAGCTTTGTCGATCTGGCGCGCGACAAGAACATCGCCGTCAGCGACGCATTGGCGGCCCGGGTACGCGATGCCGTCACTGAGGCGAATTCGACCTCGCACATGGCGAAAAGTTTCGCCAGCGGCCTGATCACCGGCAACGTCGACGACGGCGCCAGCATGACCGGCACCGTCGCCGGCGATCTGTTCGTGTTCGGCGACATCAGGGACGTGGTGCGCGAAGGCAAGCATCTGGCGACCGGCGAGGAAACCGATCGGCTGGTGCTGGGTCTGGCCGCGGCCGGCCTCGCGGTGACCGCGGCGACCTATGTGTCGGTCGGCGGTGCGGCACCGGTGCGCGCCGGCCTGACGCTGGTCAAGGACGCGCGCAAGGTTGGGCGGCTCGGCGAAGGGTTGACGCTATGGGCCGGCCGCTCCGCGCGCGATATTGTCAATACGCCGATGCTGGAGAACGCGATCGAGTCCGCCTCCGTGCTGCGCCCGGGCGAGAGCGTGCGGGCGATCAAGGCGGCGTTCCGCCCCGAGCAGGCCGGCGGGCTGGTTCGCCTCGCCAAGGATGTCGGACGCGTCGGTGAGAAGGCCGGCACCCGCGGCGCGCTCGATGCACTCGCGGTGGCCGAAGGTCCGAAAGACGTTGCGCGCGCAGCAAGGCTCGCGGAGTCCAAGGGCAGTCAGACCCGCGCGGTCCTCAAAATGTTTGGCCGCGGCGCCTTGCTGCTGGCGGCCGGCGCGTTCGATCTGACGCTATGGTTGTTCGGCGCGCTATTGGCGCTGTTCGGCCTGTTGTCGTCGATCAAGGGCACCACCGAGCGCATGACGCAGTCCTGGCTGGATCGCAAGAAGAGACGGCGGCTGCAAAAACAGATGGCAGCGGCCGCGCAACCGGCGCTGGTATCCGCTGCGGCGCACGGCTAATTTCCGCCAAAATCCCATCCCCCAAAAATACGGAATTGTTGATGCCGAGCTTTTACAACGGCGCTGTTGAAATTGCCTATCTCGACGAAGGCGAGGGGGATCCGATCCTGCTCGTGCACGGCTTTGCCTCGAGCAAGAATGTCAATTGGGTCTATCCGACCTGGGTTTCGGAACTGAAGAAACACGGCCGCCGCGTCATCGCGCTCGACAATCGCGGCCATGGCGATTCCGCCAAGCTGTACGATGCGGAAGAATACCATATCGGCACCATGGCCTCCGATGTCACCGCGCTGATGGATCATCTGGAGATCGCGCGCGCCGATATCATGGGCTATTCGCTGGGCGGACGGATGACGGCCTGGCTCGCGCATCGCGCGCCGCAGCGGGTGCGTTCCGCGATCCTCGGCGGCATCGGGATGGGATTGATCGAGGGCGGCGGTCCCGGCGAAAACGTCGCGATCGCGCTGGAGGCAGATTCGCTCGATGACGTCACCGATCCGGTGGGGCGGACGTTCCGCGCCTTCGCCGATCAGACCCGCAGCGATCGGCGGGCGCTCGCGGCCTGCTTGCGCGGTTCGCGCCGGCTGATGACCGCGGACGAAGCCGTCGACATCAAGGTGCCGGTGCTGATCGCGGTCGGCACCGCGGACGAAATCGCGGGCTCGGCGACTGCACTCGCCAGGATCATTGCGGGCGCCGAGGTGCTGGACATTCCCAACCGCGACCACATGCGCGCGGTCGGCGACAAGGTCTACAAGACCGGCGTGCTGGATTTTCTCTCACGGCGAAAATGAATCGCGGTCGGGATCGTCGGCGCCGGCGACATATTTGAAGGCCGCGATCAACGCGACCAGCGTCGCGACCCACACCCAGCCCGACCGGGCAATGCGGATTCTCGCCGTTTCGAATTGCCCTGGCCGGGCCCAGAGCGGCGAAAATCGGCAAATAGTTGGAT
>Ga0193717_1001636_pt1 | contig 13578 bp, 3 predicted proteins | sample U2c2metaG_FD_145900 | JGI IMG/M metagenome (GOLD analysis project Ga0193717, IMG submission 145900) | Soil microbial communities from a riparian zone of the East river system, Colorado, United States - U2c2 | ecosystem: Environmental > Terrestrial > Soil > Riparian zone | place: USA: East River... | reverse complement strand
TCCGCCACCGTCAACCAGCAGCGCCCCATCGTCGTCAACCAGCAGCGCGCCACCGTCGTCAACCAGCAGCGCGCCATCGTCGTCAACCGGAAACTCCGCCACGACAAACCAGAACACAGGAACCGGCACGTCATCGAGGAACTCGACCGACTCGGGTAGCGACAGTGTCAGCCACACGAGTTCCGCGGAGGAGCACCTCACCCACAGTCCCGTCCAACCACCCAGCACCCTGTCGATCAACTCACTGTCGACCACGGTGCCCTCGATCGACTCCGGTTCCACGACAGCAGCGGACGACACGGACTCCATCGCGAGCAGCGACATCGACTCGCTCAACCTGGGATCGGACCGATCCGAACTGGAACGCCCCCTCCTCGAAAGCAACTGGAGCGACACCGACTCGATCGACCTCGGATCAGACCAGTCCGAACTGGACAACCCCCTCCTCCACTACCCCTGGAGCGACACAGACACCGACACCGACTTGATCGACCTGAGATCGGATCGGTCCGAGCAGGAAGGCCCCCTCCTCGACAGCAACTGGGGCGACTCGGACTCCACCACGAGCAGCGACATCGACTCGCTCGACCTGGGATCAGACCGATCCGAACTGGAGCGCCCCCTCCTCCACAGTGACTGGAGCGACACAGACACCGACAACAGCGACACCGACTCGATCAACCTCGGATCAGACCAATCCGACGTCGAACGCCCCCTCCTCCACAACAACTGGAGCGGTTCGGGCATCAGGAGCGTGGAGTACGAATCCCTCTCGTCGGCGCCACCGTCCGAGTTCGGCTCGAATCCGGAGGACGACTCCGAGCCGAGCCGGCCCCCGTCGTCGGCCGACAGCTACGTCTCCACGGGCGAGACCGACCCGCAGACCGGCGCACCTTCCGACACCGACCCGGCCCCCTCGACCACCGGTGACGGGACCACCTCGGACAACACCAGTACCACCAACAGCAGCACCGAATACCACACCGCGAGCGAGGGTTTCGTCACCGCCACCGAAGGCTCGGAATACGTCGATGCGCCGTCCCCCGGCACCATGACCCTCATCGGCGAGTCCTCGACGGATATAGATGACCTGTTGCGTGAGATCGCCGATGAGTTCCCCGGCGGGGTCACCGTGACCGACGACAGCGTTTCGGACGGCACCCGGTCGGACGACGAGATCAACCGCTGGCACCACGGCGACGTCCTGCCGCCCCCGCCGGACGACGACTACGTCTCCTCCGGCGACAGCGACCGGCAGACCGGCGCACCCACAAACGAGGAAGACGCACCCGCCGCCGAGGACGACAACCAGGACCGCGAACGCGCCGCGCTGGCCGACTGGCACGAACGGAACGACGACCGCATCCAAGCCTGGCTCAACCCCGACCAAGGCGACGCACGCTCCACATCGGTCGAACCCGCCGACTCCGCACGCCAGTCGGATGGCAGCCGGAACGACGACTCCGACCAGCTCCCGTTGGGCTTCGACCTGCCCGGCAGCGACAGCTTGATCTCAGACGACGGCAACGATCAGACGGGCCGCGCTCCGGCCGAGGGCGGCGCGAACGCACCGGACCCGAGCGACAACAGCGACTCCAGCGACTCCAGCAGCGACTCGAACAGCGGCAACGGCGGAAGCAACCGCCGCGACAACGGCGACGAGAGCGACGACGACACCAGCCGCAGCGGTCTCTCCATCATGAGCGTCCACACCGACACTGGTTCGGAGGTGTTCGACACCCCCGACGCGCCGCCGTCCGTCATGTCCGTCTCCAGCGAGTCCTCGGACTCCGTCCCGCACCCGCGCACCGCGACGCCGGAAGCCGAGGACGTCATGAACGTCGTCACCAGCGACGGCTCCGTGTCCATCCAGGACACCACCGACTCGGTGCACGACAGCCACTACAACGCCGACAGCGACGACACCCGCGATGTCGTTGAGGTCGTTGAGGTCGTTGAGGTCGTTGAGGTCGTTGAGGTCGTTGAGGTCGAGGACACCAGCGGATCCGGTGAGTACCACTCCTTCAGTGACACCGAGCCAAGCCGCCACCCTGCCTCCAGCGAACCCAGTGATTCCAACGGCGACAGCGACTCCAGTTCGGACCACTTCTTCCCGCCACCCCCGCCGGCCCCCAGCCCGCAGAACGCCGCCGTCACCCCGGACGACGACTCGGCGGAAGAGTCGAGCCAGGACGACACGTCGGACACGGACGCCCCCTCGGCCGCCGCATCCGGCCAGCGCACGACTCGCGACCCGTCCCCAGACGGCACCAACTACAGCACCGTCAGCCAATCCCTCCCGTCGATCCCATCGCCGGTCACGTCCGACATCCATCTCCCGACCACACAGGACAGCAGCAGCGACATCCACAGCTCGGCCAACGACAGTCCGCCCGCCGAGCAGGAGTCGAGCGAGTCCGCCCCACCCTCGTCCGAGAGCAGCATCGTCCTCACCCCCGACTCAGGCGAGGACGCCGACGAATCCGACGTCGACCACGCGGCCGAACCCGATTCCGAGCCCGAACGCGATCCACGGCTCAGTCACGTCCACGGCGAGCAACTCGCCATGATCGACGAGGAACGCTCGGTGGACCTCGAGGACGGCGGCGAGTCCGCCCCACCCTCGTCCGTAAGCAGCGTCACCACCAGCTCAGGCGCGGACGCCGACGTGTCCGAGTCCGACACCGACGAAGAAGATCAACCGGGAACCCCGCCGAACACCCCGGACCTCGGCCTCATCACCTTTGACCGTGACAGGCTCGGCGCCATCTTCCCGCGCGAATCGCCGCCCATGACCCCCCTGACCCAAGAAGCACGCCGCCAGCTCGAAGCCGCGGTAGACGCCTTTGACGACGAGATGGACAGCCCGATCAGGCGGCAGTTCACCGACGACGAAACCACGGACGAGGCCCGCGAAGACGAGCGCTCCGCCGAGGGCGAGCGATCGAGGATCGCGCTCATCCTTCCCCCCGAGGGAGAGAAAAGAGATCGCAGTCCAGACTTCCCTATCTGGGACCAGTGGCGGAACTACGCGCCCCGCAATCCAACCTGGAACTTCCCCGAACGCGGGTTCGACTTCGGCCAACCCCATGGTCAATCCAGCAACACGGCCGCCGGCGACGGCGAAGTCACAATCGAGGTCCACGAAGACGAGCAAGCCTCCGAAGGCGAGCGCTCGAGGATCGCGCCCATCCGTCCCCCCGACGCCGACGCAAAGAAAGACGATGACAATCGAGTCCCTGACCGGGACCAGATGCGGGGCTTCGAGCGCCGCAGGCCAATCTTCGATTTCACCGAACGCGAGTTCGACATCCACCGACCCCGTGGTGAATCCAGTACCCCGGCCGTCATCAGGGCCGATTCGTCTCCCGATGCGCTGCCCAGGAACGAACTGCCCCAATTCCAGCATGACACGCTCATGGCTTCGGACCATGACTCCGATGAAGCGCAGGGACGCGGCGAGATCATCCGCCGGGCAGAGCAGCTGCCCAGATGGCAGCAGGTACAGCGGGAGGCCGACGCCCGGCGCGCAGAACGGGAACTGGCCCGCCAACAACCTCCGGTGCCACTCCGCCCCCCGACACCGCCGCACGACCCGGAGGAGGAGCTCGGGCTGCACCTGCCCCCCTCGGCCGCGATCGTGTCGGTTGGCGTGCCGAAGGGACGGCTGCCCGCCACCAAGGGTCTGATCCGGACCATCAAGAACTCGATCCCGCAGCTGAGAAGGAAGCCGGCGACGTTCTGGACCAACTTCGAGCGGGAGCTGCTGTCGAAGCACCGGCAGATCTCGTTCGACTCGCGCCGCCGCCTGGAGGGGGCGCCACCCCCCGTGTCGCATCCCTTCCAGATCGACGACGTCACGTTGTTCATCTCGCTGTCGCTCGACTACGTACGTCGGCTACCGGACGCCTCCGCGGCGCGGGACGGGATCCCCGGCGCGCCGGGGGCGGACAAACGGGGCAGGGTCGAGGGCGTCGACATCGTGAACGGTCAGTACGACCTCGGTCCGACCATCAGGACGATGTCCGGCGACACGACCTACACCGCGTTGAACCTCAACCCGAACTTCGCGTTCCCCCAGGACACGTGGCGGCCCGGCCTCAACGCCGGGCTCCAACTCGAGATGAACCGGAGCCTGCGATCGATCTCGAACCTCACGGACGCCGAGTACGGCAACGTCGAGGACGCCAGGGTCGGCGTGGAGTACCTGATCTACCGGCCGCGATGGGTGGTCCGCGTCCTGGACCCCAACTTGACGTTCAGAGATGTCGTCCCGCCTGCCATGCGGTTTCCGCTGCCAGGCGACAACGAGGTCCTGGTGCTGGGCGTCGCGCGGCCGTATGTGGAACCGGCTCCGGCCATCCCGCCGGCACACCTGGAGGAGGTGCTCGACAACGAGCCAGGCCGGCGCGAGCAAGCACCGGCGATCATCGAACAGGACCAGTCCCTGCGGGTGCCCAAGCCGGCGAGACTGATCAAGAACCGGCCCGCCGACGTCGACGCCGAGGCCGACAACCAGGACCTACCGCGGCCGCCGACGCCGCTGCCACCGGAGCAGCTACCCAATCGCGATCTGTCCGCGTTGCCAGACCACTACTTCGCCTCCGGTCTGACCGGCATCGACAAGCTGTACCAGCACGCGCTCTCCTTGTTGACGCGCAACGACATCGCCGACGTCGACACCGCCAGCATCATCACGAAGCTGTGGGCGCTCGAGGGCAACCTGCACAACGCGACACGCCGAGGCGGCGGCTACCGGTTCCCGGTGTTCAACAACAACGCGCAGATCATCGCGCTGTTCGAGATCAATACCACGCTGTTCCCGGACGGGTTCCGCGCCGCCCACGTGGAGCTGGCACACGACGACGCCGACCGGAACGCGCCGAGGTTCGGCGTCGACTTCCCGCCGGTCCAGCTGATCGGCAGTGTCAGCGACCTGGCGCACATCGAGGACGTCGCGACCGCGATCGACGGTCTGTCCGGTGGGCACACCCTTGCCCAGTCGATCGGGGGGACCGCGGGCTTCTCGGCGTTGGTGAAGAAACCGGGGAACTCCACTGTCGGCATGAGCGCCGCGCTGAGCATCCAGGCGAAGACGGGGAACACGAACGGCGTCTCGACCGCGCGCAACTCGCTGTGGGTCCACGTCGCCCGCTTCGTCGGCCGCACCGGCGCGTACTCGATCCCGATGTTCCACCAGATCAGGCTGATCGACCCTGGCAACCAGTACCAACCCTCCCGGAAGGTGCCGGGGGCCGGGATGGTCCGCGTGCCGGAGGGTGAAGCGGCCAGGCGGAACTGGCCGCTCGAACCGGAGTCCCCGTTCCACGACATCGCACAGCGGGACCGGGGCGTGCCGGGGAACATGAAGGACTTCAGCACGGGCGTCGGGATGGGGCTGGTCCGGCTCCCCGAGCACACCGCCCCGCTGCTCCACGACTTCGTGAGCACCGAACTGGCCAGGGAAGGCTTCCTGCACGACAACGACGCACGCCTGCAGACTCCCACCATGCGCAACGACGGCGTGCGGCGGCACAAGCAGCTCGAGAACGCCATCACGCTCGACAAGCTGGTGTCACACGCGGCGCTCCGCGCCAACTACGACATGGCCCACCAGGGCGGCTTCACGTTCACCCTCGAGGTGCCCGCCGAGAACGTGCTCCCCCACATCCCCAACCTGCCAGGCGTCGCCGGCCGGATGAAGTCGGCCAAGATCACCATCTCCGCGACGCAGAGCCTCGACCCACGGGACCAGAGACGTTCCCGTAACCCGACCTTCGTGCAGACGACCAGGGACTTCCACACGGTCAACCTCGCCATGGGCATGACGACCGTCGGTCAGAGCTTCGGCGGCTCGGTCAGCGGAAAGGTGGGCGGGAAGTTCAACATCTTCAAGGACCTCCTGCGCAACTTCGGTGTCCTTGGCGGCGGTTACACGTACAGCCGTGGCGCCAACAACGAGGCGAAGCTGCTGAACAACCGGCCGGAGCTCCTGGAGTACGCGCACGAGGTCGAGGAGTGGGTCGCCTACAGCGACTGGCACGTCCAGATCGAATTCCAGGACGCCCCGATCCTGACCCGCACGCTGCCGGAGTCACGGCTCCTCAACCAGCCGTTCCGGCTGATGAACCAGGAAGCCAGGGTGCACACCCTCGACTTCGTCAACGGGCGGGAGAAGAACATCGCCCCGCTCAACCCGAACGCCGACCTGAGGCACCGCCACCGGCACTTCATGGACAACGCGGTCGTCTACAAACTCGACACCACAAGGATGCGCCACGAGTTGTCGCGGATGCTGCGGCCGTTCACCGGCCCGGCCGGTTACGCCGATCAGGAGCTGAACACGCTGGCGGGCACCACGAACATGCGCGCGTTCCTGAAGGAGGCGATCCGCGACGGGATCTTCACCGAGCTCCCGTTCATTCCCGGCTGGTTCAAGGACAAGCACGGGTCCGCGAGCATCAAGGCAACCATGCTCGACGTCGATTTCGACGGCGCCACCAGGGACTCCTTCACGCTTGGCATCATCAAGCTCGGTCTCGTCAGCACCTCCATGGGCCACAACGAGAGCCACTCCTGGGGCTCGGACATGTTCGACTTCAATCTGGGGGCGCAGGTCAACACCGCCGACGTGAGCGGCGGCATCAGCCCCGAGCACACGCAGACCTGGGGCACGTCGAAGAACGCCTCGCGGGAAGGCGCCTTCGAACGCATCCAGCTCAGGTTCGGCCCCGCCTACAAGTTCCGTATCGGGCTCCGCTACCGCATCGAGACGTCCATGGAGTACGGCGGCAAGTTCATTCCGGGGAACCTGATCGCCGACGTGACGAGACGGCGGGCGGAAGAGTCACCGGTCATACCGCCCGCGTTCCTCGAAGCCGCGGCGCGACAGGGGGTCGAGGTGCTGCCGCCGGACGCGCCGCTGCGGGCTCCTCGGCCCGACCAGCCGCCGAGGACCCCCGACGGCGCGCGGATCGGGCCGCTGAACCCGCCGGGCCGGCCGGACGACGTCCCGGAGCCGGGTGTTGAGAATCAGTTCTTCGACATCGAATCGGAAGCGGAGTTCCTTGTCCCGGAACGGGACGCGCTGCTCGGGTTCACCAGGAACGCGCTGCCGATAACGAGCCCGCAACTGACCGACGTGATGACCAGGTTCGTCGAAACGCAACCGGGCGACGCACCGCCGATCAGCGGCACCCTCGCCGCGAAGGTGCTGCTGCGCTGGCACCAGCTGGAACCCCAGGCGGCGATCCACGACTTCGCCAGGGTCGTCCTGAATCGGCACCGCACCGACGACCCGACGTACCTGGTCAATCGGGACGTGCTTGTCGAGCTGGTCGCCCTGGCGCCCGAGGTCGCGCCGCCACTACAGAGGGACCTGCCGTTCGAGGAGCCTGCCTACCTGACAAGGGAGGCGCCCAACCGCATTCTCGGGCACAGCGGGATCACCTCGGTGACCTACCAGAAGATCGAGCGCGGGATCTCCCAGCCCACCTCGCTCTACGAGGCGATCGTCGATGTCGTGCACCGGGTCGAACCGCGCGCGCTCGAGTACGACGTCGTCGACGGCCGTGACGGTCAGCGGCACACGAGGTCCAAGCTCAAGCCCATCCAGGGCGTCTCGGAGGGGCTGGCCAGTGTGCTCGGCCGCGGCCGCGACGACATGTTCATCGACGACCTCCTGCACGACAAGGGGCTCACGTTCCAGTTGGTCCATCCGACCAACTGGTTCAACGCGGAGATACTCGAGATCTCCGTCCAGATGCGACTCAAGGACCACTACCAGTGGGGCGACATCGCCCCCACGGCCGGCACGGAGAACTTCACGCACGGCTACACGGGGCAGTCGTCGACCGTCAGCAAGAGCGACTCGATGAGACTCAACGGGAAGCTCACCGCCGCACGCGCGCCGAACACCCACGTCGGTCTCGGCACCGGCCGGGCATCACTGAACAACGGGTACAGCCGCTCGAACTCCAACTCGACGCAAGTCGTGTCAGAACAGACGGTGTTCGACTGGGGCGGGCATGTCGAACTCGACATCACTCACGAGACGATCGTCACCGTCCGCAGGTTCTACATGAACGAGCGGTGGCTGAACAACCTGTCCATGGCGATCTTCAACGGCGGCAGGGCGCTGCTGCCGCACCAGGAGCACCTGTTCGGCACGCTCGCCCTCGAGGTGCCGATGTCGATCGCCATGGGCCGCCGTCCGCCGCCCCCGCCTGCGCCGACGAGCAACTCCCAGTTCGTCGGCAAGCTCCCCGGTGACGCGACGGTGGCCGGCAACACGCTGGACGGGCTGGTGCCCGCGGCACAGCGGATGCTGAACCGGATCGAGGGGAAGTTCTGGACCATCTCCAACGCCAGGAACGCCGTCTCCGGGTTCGTGGGGATAACCCCTTTCACGACCAGCCCGTCGGCGATAATGCAGTCGCTGCTGGCGAGAACCCAGCTTAACGGTCACCTCCCAGCCGCCATCGGTGGCGGGGTGCACCGGTTGGCCGAGAACATGATCATCCCGGGCCACCCCTACCTGATCGACATCGACATGTTCGGCGAGCTGATCCGGGTCGACCGCACGATCCTCGGCCAGGACAACAACCCCGAGGTCGTCCTGGAGACGACCGGCAGCGGCTCCGGCCGGTACAACAAGTTCATCAGCAACACCAGCCACAGCCTCAAGGTCGACACCTTCAAGGGCTCCCTCGGCGTCGACGCCGGCTACAACTACACCAAAGACACCCCAGTTCCGGGCGCCGCGGATCCTCGGGTCGACCAGGTCGTCGGCGGCGGCCTCGACAGCACCCGGACCACCTCGACCGGCACGTCGGGCGCCGAGATCCGGGGCCGCCGCGACGAAGGCCACCTCAAGCAGGTCGTGCCCAGGGTGCCCGCCCCGGACGACGAGGCTGGGCCGATCGTCGGCATCGCCGCCAACCAGGACGCCGAAACCGAGTCGATGTTGACGGTCAGGTTCACCGCAAAGGTCCGGCTGACCGCGAACGTGCGCAACCGCAACCTCCCCGTCGCCATGAACCCGTGGACGGAGACCTTCCGCACCAACTGGGTGGAAGGCGATGTGTACGTGACGCTGACCAAGTCCCAGTACACCGCGATGATGAACACCGACTACGACACCCCCAACCACTTCTGGCAAGAGCTCATGACCGTCTCCGCCGACCCGAGCCTCCCGCGGAACCGCGACCTCGAAGGCCGCTTCCACGCGCCGGACTTCCTGCCCCGCGGCTTCGAGTGGCCCGATGCCTGGCAGCAGATCGAAATGCCGGGGTACAACCCGGGGAACCGCCTTGGCCTGCGCGAACCTCCGCTCGGCGGGGAGATCCCGGCAACCCCACCGCTTCCTCGGCAGCCGCGCGGGTTGCCCCGTCCGCCGTTCGGTAGTCCGGGTGCGCTGAGCATGGAGCGACCGTTCTTCGGCTCGCCGCAAGGACCACGCCGACACGATCCGGACTGGAGCCCGCGCCGCCACTCGGCGCGGGTCTCGGGTTCGACTCGCCGGATCGGTTCAACACACTGGAGCGGTTCGACTCGCCCGATCAGCGGCCGAACTGGTTCGGCTCCCCGGACGACCCGAGGATCTATGGCCCGCTGACGCCATCGCCGCCGCGCGGGCCGTCACCCGACTGGGATGGCGTGTCGTTGGACGACAGTCCGCCGCGGCGGCCACAGGCGGGGCCGTCACACCAACAGCCGCGGCACCCGGTGCGCGACCCTGGCCAGCCGGACCGGATGCGCCGGTTCTTCACCCAGGCCGGGCCAAGCAGGCTGGGCGACCACCTGATCACGGCACTGGACAGGTACGCGGACGCGGGCATCCTGGATCACTTCGCGCACCTGCCCAATCAGGGCCTGGCCGACGCAGCCCTGGCCGAGGTGATGCGGCGGACCGCGCACCTCGACGACATGGACGTGGTGCGGGACGCGTTCCAGTTGTTCGGTCGCGCCACCATGCTGCACCGATTCAACTACGCTTCCGGCCCGGAGGCGCTCGAGCAGTTCGTGGCGGAGTTCATGGGCCACGTGGACCGCCTGCGGCAGGGGTTCTACCTCCAAAATGGACTTGATCCCGAGTCGCCCCAACGGTCGGTGTCCCATTGGTCGCTGTCGCCCCAGGCGTCGTCCCAGCTGTCGACCATCGTGGAGGAGGACGAGACCGAGGAAGAGGATTTCTACACGCCACCAGAGCTGCCGGCCGGCGGGGTGCCCGTCGAGCCGAGTTCCAGCGACGAGCGGCGTGGCCCGCCTGGGCTGACCCCGTGGCCCACGGAGCGAACGAGGCTCACCCTCCCACCTGAGTCGAGTCCAGCCACGAACCTGGGGTCATTCGAACTGCTCAGGCGGCCATCTGCCGGATCGGATGAGCAGAGCGTGAACCTGGACCACGTGAACCTGGACCAGACGCCTCCGTCATCGCCAGAGGACAATTCCCAGGTGCGGACACCGCAGGACGAGCAGCGGGAGCGGGTCCTCGATCGGGTCGCCCAGATACGTGAGCACTACAACCACGCGGACGAGATCAGGTTCTGGCAGCTGGCCCATCTCAACGTGACGGGCGCCCTGGACGGCCTGCCCAACCGCGCACTGGCCGACCGGTTCATGATCCAGCTGATCCTCCATGACAATAACCTCGGCGCGGAATTCAACCGGATCGGGCGCGACCAGGTGGAGCAGATCTTCGCCAACGGCACGGATTGGACAACGAGACGCATCATCAGGTTGCTCGAGAACATCCGCGCGCGACCGTATCCCGGACACCGACAAGAGGACATCTGGGCCTACGTCGGGTCCTTCCTGAATGCCGACGACACCAGGCGCACCCCCTTGGACGACATTCACACTCCGATCGACAACAACGCGGGGCGGAACTTCAGCCCGGACATCGTGATGCCGGTGTCTCCCCCGCCGAACCGGACGCCGTCCCCGGACCACGCGATTCTGTTCCCGGCGGCCGGCGTGGACGAGTCCGGCCACGGGGCAGACGCGGTGATGGAGGTCTTTTACCCCGCGCTGCACGCCAACCTGGTGCCGCAAACACTCAACGCCCGCCTTGGCGACGACCTCGGGGAGGGGACACTGTTCGAGTTGCTCGACTACCTCGGCGACACAGACGTCGACCCCGAAGTAGGCGCCGCGAACATCGCCAGGGTGATCGGGGAGCTTCCCGATCATGTCTTCACTATGGGACTAAGTGCCGCAGAGATCAGGAACCTGATCCAACTCAGGATCAACAACCTGCTCGCCCCCGACATCTTCCTCTACACACGGACCAGGAACGACCTCGTCGGCCTGATGAACCAACTCATCAGGGAGGATCAGCAGTACCGCGAAGTGCAACGCGCCGCACTGAGCAGGACACAGCGGCCACGCGAAGCGCCGATGCTTACCCAGCGCGCAGACGTCGCCAGAGCGGCCGTGGCGCAACAGGGGGAGAACGCCAGGCAGTTGGCCTTGGCCAGGTTCGACGAACTGAACTTGCACGGTGTGGTGGACAGGTTGAACGCCCTGGCAGGGACCAACAATGCTCTCGCCAACGGCCTGCTGCTGGAGATGGTCATGGCGGACCACAACTTCCGCGACGCCTTCCAGGCCATCCCCGACGACCAGGTCATGCGGATCTTCCAGGCGGCACCGGCGTGGACCGCACGGAGGTTCATGGCGTTGCTTCATGACGTGGACGGCCTCATGGGGACGACACCCGACGTCATCCGGCGCTTCGTCGAGGAACAACTGATGGAAAACCGAAGAAGAAACTGAAGAAGACGAAGTAGTGCGCGCTCGCGTACGTCATTTGTCCTTTTGAGACAGAGGACACGCGCGGGAGCCGAACCCAGGTGGCTTCCGGAGAGTGTTGAAGGTACAGGCAACACGATCCGGAGATGAGACCACGATGAGCACTCGCCACCGCACCCACGACCGTCGCGGGCGTTGCTGTACCGGGCCCGCCACCCGCCGACCAGGGCGCAGCACCGTGACGTTCAAGAAGACGCCGCTCAACCTGACCTGGCTGGCGCCGGAGAGCATCGACACGGTCGGTGAGGTGTTAGCCGCGACCGTCGTGCCGTTCACTTCGGACGGTGACGTCGTGGTAGCGCGGTTGCGACGCGGGCTGGAGCTGCCCGGCGGCACCGTCGAGCCGACCGACCGGAACCTGTTGGCGACGGTCCGGCGCGAGGCGTGGGAGGAGGCCCGCATCGTGCTGGAGGACCTCACGCTGCTGCACGTCGTGCGGATGGAGCACCGCGACGGACTCGAGCCGACGCGCCATGTCGCCGTCTACACCGGCATGGTCGCGTGGCTGCCGCCGTTCGTGCGGGAGGCCGAGTCCCTCGGCCGGCACGTGCTCAGCCCCGACGAGTTCGTCGAGCACACGACCGGATTCCTCACCACCCGGGCCCGGCGCGACCTGGTCGACAGCGCGTGGACCGCGGTGCACTGCCCCCGCATCGGCGCCATGGCGCGCTGAGCGCGATTTAAGTGACCGTTAAGGCAACCATCGCCGATTCTCGGGGCATCGTTTCGGTGCACCGATTGTCCACTGTGGCCATCTTCGCCGATTCTGTAGAAGCTTCAACATTGCTGCAGACGAAGGGGCGAACGTGACCACCATTGACACTGACGTCATCACGACCGCCACAACACAAAGCCAGTCACCGACGCCATGCGAGTTGCTCGGGGTGGCCGCCGAGGAAACGCGGCGGCTGGTCCTACCCGCCATGCGCGCGGCGTTCGCGGAACTGGACCCGCAGGTCGCACTCGTGTGCGCGTACCACGAGGGATGGGTGGACCTCGACGGCAACCTCTGCGATGGCGACAGCGGCAAACTGTTGCGCCCCACGCTGGCCCTCGCCACGGCCAAGGCGGTCGGTGGCACCGCGGCCGACGCCGTGCCCGTTGGCGTGTCCGTGGAGGCGGTGCACGCGTTCTCCTTGCTGCACGACGACATCATGGACCGCGACGAGACGCGCAGACACCGTGCGACCGCGTGGAAGGCATTCGGCGTCCCCATGGCGATCCTCGCCGGCGACGCGATGCTGGGCCTGAGCATGTCCGTACTGCTGGACGCCCCGTCCGACCGGGCCATGCGGGCCACGAAGCGGATCACCCACGACACCCAGCGCCTGATCGCAGGCCAGCGAGCCGACCTGACCTTCGAGGTACGCGACGATGTCACGCTGGCCGACTACACCGCGATGGCGATCGGCAAGACCGGCGCGCTCATCTCCGCCTCCTGCGCACTTGGCGCAGAGTTGGCCGGCGCGGACGCCGCGACCGTCGACATGTTCGCCTGGTGCGGCGACCGGCTGGGCCTGGCGTTCCAGATCGTGGACGACCTACTTGGCATCTGGGGAGACGACCGCACGACCGGCAAACCCGTACTCAACGACCTCCGCGCGCGGAAGAAGTCGTACCCGGTTCTGTGTGCCCTCAACGGTTCCGGCCCCGCAACGCGCCGGCTGCGCGAGATCTACCTCGGCAGCGGGCAGCTTCCGGAGAGCGACGTCGCAGAGGCGGCGCACCTGATCGAGGAGGCGGGTGGCCGGGAGCGCGCACGCC
>Ga0193717_1001635_pt1 | contig 13579 bp, 12 predicted proteins | sample U2c2metaG_FD_145900 | JGI IMG/M metagenome (GOLD analysis project Ga0193717, IMG submission 145900) | Soil microbial communities from a riparian zone of the East river system, Colorado, United States - U2c2 | ecosystem: Environmental > Terrestrial > Soil > Riparian zone | place: USA: East River... | reverse complement strand
GCGCAAGCGCGACCTAACCTACCTGTTCATCTCGCATGATTTGCGCGTGGTGGCCTCGCTCGCCAGCCATCTGATCGTGATGCGTCACGGCAAGGTGGTGGAGGAGGGCGCGGCGGCGGAGTTGTTCAAGAACCCGAAGAGCGACTACACCCGCGCGCTGTTCGCCGCCGCGTTCCGGTTGGAAGCCGCCGCGGGCGGCGTGGTGGCGGACTGAACGGCGTTCACGTCAGCCGCTTGATCGACGTAACCTCGCTGCCGGCGGCCTTGATGCGCGCGATGGCGTCGCGGGTGTTTTCGATCGCGGTCGCCATGTGATGCGCATTGGCGTGAACGATGGTGTCGGCGTCGCGCACGATCGCGACATGGCCCTTCCAGAAAATCAAATCGCCGCGCTGTAGTTTTTGCGATTCCGCCGGATCCAGCGTCCTGCCGAGGCTGTCCTGCTGCATGTCGCTATCGCGTGGGCAGCCGGTGCCGGCAGCGTTCAATGCGATCTGAACCAGACCGGAACAATCGATTCCGAGACTGCTCTTGCCGCCCCACAGATAGGGCGTGCCGACGAACCGCTCGGCTACTTCGACAAAATCGTTCTCAAACCGATCGAGATTGTCGAGATGCTGCCGCGGCAGATACCAGCCCTCGCGCGTGACGGCGAAAGCGCCGTCCTCGCGCGTCACCGTCAGGAACGAATCCATCACCAGCGTGGCCAATGGCGGCAGCTTGATCGAAGCGCCCGGAAACGCAAAGGTCCGGATCGCGGTAACCTTGTGCGTCGGCGCGGCGCCGGGTTTGGCGAGCGACGAATCCGGCAGCCAGCCGACATAGCCATCGCGGTTGAGTTGCCCCCAGGCCCAGCCCTCGCCATTGCGATCGTAGATCGTCGCCCGCTCTCCCTTGAGCGCCTGGGTCAGGAGCCAGGCGTCGGACGATGGTTCTTCCCTCAGCGGTGCGATCGCGTCTGATATCTCGAACGTCTCGCCGATGGCAAAGCGCGCCGCCTTGACCTTGCCTTCGAGATATTTCGCGGCGAGGTCCGGCCGCGCCGGCGTCAGGCGCGGATCATCCATAGCGTTGGCTCAGGGTTTTGTAGATTGCGCGCGCGGCCTGGCATTCGCCGCCCTCCGGCCGCGCCGGTTTGGCCGACGGGGTCCAGCCGTAGATATCGACATGCAGCCAGCTTTTCGCGGTTTCGACGAAACGCTGCAGGAACAAGGCGCAGGTGATGGAGCCGGCAAACCCGCCCGACGGCGCGTTGTTGATGTTGGCGACCTTGGAATCGAGCCAGGAATCGTAGGCCGGCCACAGCGGCAATCGCCACAACGGATCGTTCTCTTGTTTCGCGTGGGCCGCGACATCAAGCGCCAGCGTCTCATCATTGGTGTAAAAGGGCGGCAAATCAGGCCCGAGCGCGACCCGCGCCGCACCGGTCAGGGTACCCAGGTCGATCAGCAGATCCGGCTTCTCCTCATCCGCCAGCGCCAGCGCGTCCGCCAGCACCAGCCGGCCCTCGGCATCGGTGTTGCCGATCTCCACCGTCAGGCCCTTGCGCGAGGTGAAGATATCGAGCGGCCGAAACGCATTGCCGGCGACCGCATTCTCGACCGCGGGGATCAGCACCCGGAGCCGCACCTTCAGCCTGGCGTCCATCACCATCAGCGCCAATGCCAGCACATTGGCAGCACCCCCCATGTCCTTCTTCATGATCAGCATGCCGCTGGAAGGTTTCAGGTCGAGCCCGCCGGTGTCGAAGCAGACGCCCTTGCCGACCAGCGTGACCTTGGGATGCGAAGGATTGCCCCAGCTGAAATCGATCAGGCGCGGCGCCCGCGTCGAGGCCATGCCGACCGCGTGAATCAGCGGAAAATTCTGCCGCGGGAGATCGTCGCCGATGATGCAGTTGAAGCTGGCGCCGAATCGTTTGGCGAGATCCTGGGCGGCCTGCGCCAGTTCCTTCGGTCCCATATCGTTCGACGGTGTATTGATGAGATCGCGGGCGAGGGTGGCCGCTTCCGCCATCCGCGTGATATCGGCGATATCGACGCCATCGGGCGGCACCAGCCGGACATTGGCCGCATCATTGTTGCGGTAACGGTTGAACCGGTAACTTCCGAGCGCGAAGGCGAGTGTCGCGAGGCGGATGTCATGCGGCGCGTTGGCGAAGCGATAGGTGCCCGGCGGCAGCAGGCCCGGCAATGATCCGGGCCGGAACAGGTCACGGGATTTGGCGGTCTCATCCTCGAGGCCGAAAATTACCTGGGCAATCCGGCCATCGGCGGCAGGCAAGATCAGGCATTTTCCAGGCTTGGCCGTAAAATCATTGGCGAGGGCAAACTGCCGTGCGGGTGCCGGAAGCTCGTCGCGGATGGCGGGCCATGTCGCCTTGGTCGCGAAAACGATGGGGATCGCCGGAGCAGCCGGCGCGGTCTCGAACACTGAATGCATGTTGGTCTCGGTCTTCATTCAAACGGGCAGGGGCGACCGCGCGATATCGCGGAGGGATCAGCAAGGTGGTCAACATCTAGCATATCCGCCCTGGTTGGGCTCGGGGTCGCGTGGGGCATTAACCGGACGTTAGGGTTAACACTTTATTGCTGGGCGCGTTCGGCTCGATCAATCCGACTGATATCGTGAGTTAAAGTGCCATGCGTCTGCACTCCAGCCCTGCGCGGTCCCTCGCGCGGCTCTTAGGTTCCGCGGCCTTGGCGGCGATGTTGGCCACAGGGCTCGGCGGTTGCCAGACCATGTCTGACATCACGGGCTCGATCACGTCAAAGCCTGATGCCACCGCCGACGCCGATCCGCGGCGCGCGGTCGAAATCTACGGCGAGCGCTACCGCGCCAACCCGAAGGATGCCGACCTCGCGTTGGCCTATGGCCAGGCGCTCCGCGCCACCGGACAGCGGGCGCAGGCCGCCGCGGTGCTCGAACAGGCCACCATCATCCATCCCGGCCACAAGCCGTTGCTTGCCGCTTACGGCCGGGCGCTGGCCGACAATGGAAGCTTCCAGGCCGCGTTCGATGTGCTGACCCGTGCACATACGCCCGAAAATCCCGACTGGCGAATCCTCTCGGTACAGGGCGCCGTACTCGATCAATTGGGCCGTCATGACGAAGCCCGTGGCTATTATGCCAGCGCGCTCGCGATCGTGCCGGACGAGCCGTCGGTGCTGTCCAACCTCGGCATGTCCTATGTTCTGTCCAAGAATCTGCCGAAGGCGGAAGAGACGCTCCGCAAGGCCTATGCGACCGGCCGGGCCGATGCGCGGGTACGACAGAATCTGGGCCTGGTGGTCGGCCTGCAGGGTCGCTTCGCGGAAGCCGAAAGCATCGTGAAGGCCGATCTGCCGCCGGACCAGGCGGCAACGAATGTCGCCTATCTGAAGCAAATGCTGAGCCGCAAGGACGATCCGCGCGCGGGCTCCGGCAAGGTGCCGATGGCGTCGCTCAACACGCCGGACTGACCACTTCTTCCATCACGAAATAACGCGTGTCGTCACTCGTTTAGCGGGTCACTCGGCAATCGTGGGCGTCGATGTTACCTACCCGATCGCCCGCGGGGCGGAAGCCTGCCCTGCCGGACTCACTGCATCGCGGCGATCTTGATACCGGTCGGCCCGAGAATGACGACGAACAACACCGGCAGGAAGAACAGGATCATCGGCACCGTGAGCTTCGGCGGCAGCGCCGCGGCCTTCTTCTCGGCTTCGTTCATGCGCATGTCGCGGTTTTCCTGCGCCATGACGCGCAGGCTGTGGCCGAGCGGGGTTCCGTAGCGCTCCGCCTGCATCAGCGCCAGACAGACCGATTTCACGCCCTCGAGACCGGTGCGCTTGGCCAGGTTCTCATACGCGACCTTGCGGTCTTGCAGATAAGACAGCTCCGCCGTGGTCAGCGTGAACTCCTCCGACAGCGCGACCGACTGGGTCACGATCTCGACGCTGACCTTGCGGAAGGCGGTTTCGACCGACATGCCCGACTCGATGCAGATCAGCAGCAGATCGAGCGCGTCGGGAAAGGCGCGCCGGATCGAGAGCTGCCGCTTGGTGATCGCGTTGTTCAGGAACAGCATCGGCGCCTGCAGGCCGCCATAGGCCGCGAGCACGCACATGCCGATCTTGATCGGCATCGAATAGGTCATGTGCGAAATCAGGAACACATACAGGATCGAGGCGATGAACATCACGATCGGCGTCACCAGCCGGAAAAACAGGAACGTGATATAGGGCGCCTGGCCGCGATAGCCGGCCTGGGTGAGCTTGTCGCGCGCGGCTTCCTGAGCCAGCCATTTGCCAAGGTTGAAGTCTTCCACCACCTTGGAAACCAGCTGCTTCGGGGTCTGACGCAGCGAGACCTTTTCGCTCTTGTTCATACGTTCGCGTTCGCGCTGCCGGATTCGCTCACGCTCGCTCGCGACCGCCTTCATGCGCTTGGCGAGTCCTTCGCCCGCAAGCAACGGCATGACCAGCGTATACGCCGTTGCGCTCGCGGCGATCGCGGCAAGCAGCATGGCCATGAAGCGTGTGTCGTGGATCTTTTCGATCAGAAAATCAATCATGCTGCACCGTCAGAAGTCGAAATTGATCATTCTCTTCATCACGAAGATGCCGATGGACATCCAGATCACGCAGCCGCAAAGCATCAATTGGCCGGTCGGATTGGTCCACAGCAGCGAGATATATTGCGGCGTCGACAGGTAGACGAGCAGCATGACGATCGGCGGCAGCGAGCCGATGATGCCGGCGGAAGCCTTGGCTTCCATCGACATGGCCTGGATCTTCTCCGCCATCTTCTTGCGATCGCGCAACACCTTGGACAAATTGCCCAGCGCTTCCGACAGGTTGCCGCCGGATTTCTGCTGGATCGCGATCACGATGCCGAAGAAGTTTGCTTCCGGCAGCGGCATCCGCTCGAACAGCCGCGCGCAGGCCTCGCCGAGAGGCATGCCGATCGCCTGGGTCTCGATGATGGCCAGGAACTCGCCCTTCAGCGGCTCAGGTGCATCGGCGGCGACCACCTTGATCGACTCGAACAGCGGCAGGCCCGCCTTGATGCCGCGAACGATCACGTCGACGGCGTCCGGCAGCGCTTTCAGGAAATTCTTTTCCCGGCGTGTCTTCAGGTAGCTCAACACCCAGCGCGGCGCACCGAATCCGCCGGCGAAGGCCAGACCCACGGCCGCGAACAGACCGCCGTGGAACACCATCGCCAGCGCGAAGCAGACCACCCCGAGGACACCGGAAGCGATCATGAATTTCTGCGTGGTCCAGTCGAGACCCGCCTGCGTCAGGCGGGTGCTCAACGGTACTCTCTTTTCCTTCTGCCGGCGGGCTTCGAGGTCTCTCAGCGTGCCTTCGACCTGTTCGCGGCGCGAGCGCTGGGTTTTATCGGCCTGGCGCGCGGTGGGCGCCGATTTGGCGATCGATTCACGACGCGACTGCGCCTTGTTCTGTCCCGACAGAGCCGGATAGAGAAAAACCCATGCCAGGCCGCCGATGGCGGTCGCTGCCAGAAAAGCCAAAGCGAGAGGTTGCATATTCATCTCGTGCTCCCTCAGTTCGTCGGGGCGACTTCGGCGGCGTCGAGCGCCGCGGCAAGCCGTTTTTCTTCGCCGTAATAACGCGCGCGATCCCAGAAGCGGGGCCGTCCGATGCCGGTCGAGCGATGCCGCCCGACGATGTTGCCGTTGGCGTCTTCGCCGACCAGGTCGTAAACGAACAGATCCTGGGTAATGATAGTGTCGCCTTCCATACCCATCACCTCGGTGATGTGCGTGATGCGGCGCGAGCCGTCGCGCAGGCGGGCGGCCTGGATGATGACGTCGATCGAGGCGCAGATCATCTCGCGGATGGTTCGCGACGGCAGCGAAAATCCGCCCATGGTGATCATGGATTCGCAGCGCGACAGCGCCTCGCGGGGATTGTTGGCGTGCAGCGTTCCCATCGATCCGTCGTGACCGGTGTTCATGGCCTGCAGCAGGTCGAACGCTTCCGGTCCGCGGACTTCGCCGACGATGATGCGTTCGGGACGCATACGCAGGCAGTTGCGCACCAGTTCGCGCATGGTGACCTGGCCTTCGCCCTCGATATTGGGCGGCCGGGTTTCAAGCCGCACCACATGCGGCTGCTGCAGCTGGAGTTCGGCGGCGTCCTCGCAGGTGATAACGCGCTCGTCGTCGTCGATATAATTGGTCATGCAGTTCAGCAGCGTGGTCTTGCCGGAGCCGGTACCGCCGGAGATCAGCACGTTGGCGCGGCAACGGCCGATGATCTGCAGGATGTCAGCGCCTTCCGGCGTGATCGCTCCGAATTTGACCAGCTGGGGCAAGGTCAGCTTGTCCTTCTTGAACTTACGAATGGTGAGCGCGGGACCGTCGATCGCCAGCGGCGGAACGATGGCGTTGACGCGGGAGCCGTCGGCGAGGCGGGCGTCGCAGATCGGCGAGGATTCGTCGACACGCCGGCCGACCTGGCTGACGATGCGCTGACAGATATTCAGCAATTGCTGGTTGTCGCGGAAACGGATTCCGGTGCGCTGAATTCGGCCGGCGACTTCGATGAATACCGTGCCGGCGCCGTTGACCATGATGTCCGAGATGTCGTCGCGCGAAAGCAGCGGCTCCAGCGGACCGTAGCCGAGCACGTCGTTGCAGATGTCGTCGAGCAGTTCCTCCTGCTCGGCGATCGACATCACGATATTCTTGATCGCGATGATCTCGTTGACGATGTCGCGAATTTCCTCGCGCGCCGATTCGCCGTCGAGTTTGGCGAGCTGGGCGAGATCGATGGCTTCGATCAGGGCGCCGAAGATCGTCGCCTTGACCTGGTAGTAGGTATCCGAGCGCCGGGCGTCGATGGTCGGCGCGGGCGGCGCGCTCCGGGCTGGCGCGATCGGCGGTGAGGAAACGGTGGGTGCCTCGCGTGCAACGGTTGCGGTCGCGCCGGAAGGTGATTCCAGCGCGCCGGCGGCGGGCTTCGTGGCCCGCTGATCATTTTCTGTTCCGCTACGCTTACCAAACACGACGGTACTCCATGCGGTGGCTTACTTTGCCCGCAACTTCTCGATGAGGGGTGACAGGAACGAGGCGCCCCGTGGCTTTTTGGTCTCGCCGCGGCCGGTCAGCCGCTGTGCGATTTGCAGGAAGATCTCGGTGGTACGATGGGCGGCGTTGATTTCCGCGATCATCTGACCGTTATTGGCCGCCGAGCCGAACATCTGCGGATCGAACGGAATGGACGCGATTGGCGGACTCTCGATCGCCTTGGCGAATTCGCTGGCGTTGATTTCCGGCCGTTTCGGTATGCCGACCTGGTTGAGACAATACAGCGGTATCCGGTCGTTGGGCCGCGACGCCTTCAGCAGGTCGAAAATGTTCTTGGTGTTGCGGAGGTTGGCGAGATCGGGCGCCGCGACGATCAGGATATCGTCGGCAGCGACCAACGCGCGCCGCGTCCATCCGGACCATTGGTGGGGAACATCGAGCACGATGCATGGCATCGTCGAGCGCAGGGTGTCGAAGATCGAATCGAAGGCGTCCGCGCCGAAATCATAGACCCGATCGAGCGTGGCCGGCGCCGCCAGCAGGCTGAGGTGGTCGGTGCATTTCGACAGCAGGCGGTCGATGAACGCGGTATCGATGCGGTCGGGCGAGAACACCGCATCGGCGATCCCTTGCGGGGGATCCTGGTTGTAGTCGAGGCCGGCGGTACCGAAGGCGAGGTCGAGATCGGCGACGACGGAATCCAGCGCCAGATCGCGTGCGATCGCCCAGGCCACGTTGTGGGCGACGGTCGATGCGCCGACGCCGCCTTTGGCGCCGACGATGGCGATGATGCGTCCGACTGCCTTGGCTTCCGGCGCCGAGAACAGGTTACAGACCGAGCGCACAACGTCGATCGCTCCGACCGGCGCGATCACATAGTCGCTGACGCCACGGCGCACCAGCTCGCGGTACAGCGTGACATCGTTGAGCTTGCCGATGACGACGACGCGGGTGCCGGAATCGCACACGGTGGCGAGCTGGTCGAGGCCGGTCAAGATATCACCGCGGCCTTCGGTTTCCAGGATGATCACGTTTGGTGTCGGCGCGGTGCGATAGGCTTCGATGGCGGCGGCCATGCCGCCCATCTGGATCTTGAGATGCGCCTTGCCGAGACGGCGATCCTCGCCGGCCGATTGCACGGCGGCGGCGGTTTCCACCGTCTCGCAAAAGGCTTGCACGGACACGCGCGGCGCCGGGGCGATATGATCGTCCGCGGGCGACGGTGTGACGTCCGGCTGTTCTTCGGAATTTTGGCGGGCGTAGCTGATCATTTGCCTGTATCGCTGAGTTTGGCCTTGTCGGCTTCCGGATAGAGCGTCGTTGTCGTGTTGCCCTTACGATATTTCTCGAAGGCTTCCGTGCGCCGCGCGGTATAGGCGGGGGTTTCGCGCCGCGGCTGCACAAGGTCGGCCGGATTGTCGACCATCGCGGCCATGTTGCGCTGATAGGAGCAGCCGAGATTGTACCAGGACGTGTTCTCGGTATAGGTCTTGTCATGAATCGAAGGACCGAGATCCTCGGGCCACAGGCCGCACGGTCCCGCTGTCGCCGAGATTCTCGGATAGTTCAACCGGAGCGCCGCCATCTGGCGCGGATCATTCGGATGATAACGGTGGACGATGATGCCGCGCGGCGGTACGCCGGCTGCCGCGAGCAACGACTGCACTTCCCGGAGCGCGTCGGCGGCGGCTGCCGCGTTCGGCGTATCGACCGGCAGGTCGGCGGTGATCGCGCCGGTTGCTTCATGCTGCCAGGTTTGCGCCAGCCCCATGACGTCGGCGCGCTGCTCCGCGGACAGGCCGCCGCGGGCGCGACCGACGAAGATCACGACCGACTGGTTGGCTTCCTGCACCGCGATCGGATGGCGCAGGCGATAGTCTTCCGGAATACTCGCGGTCGTCACTTCGTCGCCGGTATGCGTGCAGGCGCCGAGCACCACGGCAAGACCCATCAGCGCTCCGGCCATGCGGAGGATGCGACTGCGGTCGACGGGCGTTCTTGATGTCATCGTCTTCGTCCTTGTCCCGTCTCAGTCCGTGATAAAGCCGTAGGTGCCGCGATAATTCTGTGCCGGCTCGGTGCGGCCCGGAACGCCATAGATGCGGTTGATGCTGCCGAGAAGATCCGCCTGCGGGTCCGAGGCATTGGCAAATCCGTCATCCGGACGCGACAGGTCTTTCGGCGCTACGGCCCGAACGATATAGGGCGTCACGATGACCATCAGTTCGGTCTGGCTGTTGAGGTAGTCCCGGCTGCGGAACAGGGTGCCCAGGACCGGCAGGCTCGAAAGGCCGGGCATTCCGTTGATCGCCTGCTTGGTCTGCTGGTTGATCAGGCCGGCCATGGCCATCGCACCGCCGGACGGAATCTCCAGCGACGTTTCGGCACGGCGGGTCTTGATCGAGGGAATGATGGTGCCGTTGAGGTTGACCGAGTTCTCGTTCGAGATTTCGGATACTTCGGTCATCACATGCAGGCTGATCCGGCCGTCGGTCAATACGACCGGCGTGAAGTTGAGCGAGACGCCGAATTTCTTGTAGGACACCGAAAGCTGGCACTGTTGCACGGAGCCAGGGCTGGTCGTCGGTTGGCAGGTGAAACCCGCGGGTATGGGAAATTCGCCGCCAGCGATGAAGCTCGCGGACTCGCCCGAGATCGCCGTCAGGTTCGGTTCGGCCAGGGTGCGTACCACCCCGGCGGTTTCCATGGCTCGCAACGTGGCCTGCACCGACGGGGTGCCGGCCGTCATCGTGTTGGTCGGCAGCGTATTGTTCGCAGTGAAGGCATTGGCAGTGTTGAAGGTCACGGCGGTGGTGCCGTAACTGAGGCTGGCGCTGAGGTCGATGCCCATCTGCTTGATGATCGAACGCGCGACTTCGGCGACGGTGACCTTCAACATCACCTGATCGCGGCCGCGAACCACGATCGAGTTGACCACCTTGTCGGGGCTGCCGACGAGCCGCGTGGCGATATCGCCGGCCTGCTGCGCTTCGATCGGGGTCGCTACCGAGCCCGACAGCATCACGCTCTCGCCGACCCCCTCGATACGGATGTCGGCGTTCGGCATGGCCTGCTTCAGCGCGGCGCGCACGCCGTTGAGATCGCGCGTGACCGCGATGTCATAGGCGGCGATCTGCTGGCCGGCGGAATCGAAGAACACGATATTGGTCTGGCCGACCGCGGCGCCGATGATATAGGCGCGTTGCGCGGAGCGCACGACGGCGTTTGCGATCTTGGGGTCGGCGACCAGCACATCCTTGATGTCGCGCGGCAGGTCGATGACCACCGACTTGCCGATGCCGAGTGGCAGGAAGCGTGCATTCATCTGCCCGTCGGCCGCAATCGGTGCGGCTGGTGCGGCGGAGCGATAGTCGGCAGCGATGACCGGGGTCAGCGCCGGATTGAGCGTTAGCGCGGCGACCGCCGAAAACGACAGGGCGCGGACCATCAAGGCCCGCATCATCCGCTGATTTCCCCTGTATTGCATATCGAGTCCTTTGGTCACTTCTGGGTCGTCGTCTGGGTTGGTACGCCGTAACGGATCACGTTGACGCTATCGCCTCGCTTGCGCGTCTGATCGTCGGCCCGGCTCTCGACGATGTTGACGTCGGCGATGCTGCGCAGCGCCAGCGACAGCGTGCCGCTCTGGCGCGCGCGGGCGAGCGTCTCGGTCTGGTCAGGCTTCAGTTCCAGCGTCACGGTCTTGCCGACCACGGCGTTCTGGCCGTCCTTTTCCTTCGGCGCCTGGTCGATCGCGAGAACGCGAATATTCGTCAGGATGATTTCCGAGTTGACGATGTCGCTGACGCCGGCGCGGTTGTCCGGGTTTTTCTCGTGCTTCGAAAGAATGACGTCGACCCGGTCGTTGGGCAGGATAAAGCCGCCGGCGCCGGTTTCGGGCGAGATTTCGGTGGAAACGGCGCGCATGCCGGTCGGCAGGATCGCGGCCATGAAGCCGGAACCATCGGCCCTCACCAGCTTCTGTTCGCGAATCGGCTCGCCGGTGATGAACGGAGCGCGCGCGATTGAGCCGACGAGCTGGTTGGTTGCGTCAGGCCGTTCGCCGCGGCGAATGAACGTGCTGCTGGCGGTCGCCGCAGGCCAGGTCTGCCACTGCATATCCTCCGGCTTGACCGATTGGCCGAGGCCGATGTCGGATTTCGCAACGAGGACGTCCACGGTCTGCAGCTGCGTAACCGGTTCTGCCGCGACAGGCTTGTTGTTGCTGTCGGATCCGCTCGCAAGATACGCGGCAATACCGCCGGCACCGACAGCGATGGTCAGGACGACAATGCGTGCGGTATTCATTACGCTTCACTTTCCACATTACGCCGCGACGCTTCCGTCGCCGTGATGGGAGTTGACCAGCTATTCGTCAAAGCATGGTTAATGAGGCGTATCTAAATCAACTTAACGCCGAGTTTACCGAAGTGGTTCTGGCATTTACCCGGCGTTTACTCGCGCGCTCAGCGGATCGCGAAGTGGGCGAGATCGACCGCCTTGATCCAGTCGGTCTCCGGATAAATCATCAGCGCGCCGATCGCGAGCGCGATGCCGTAGGGGATGCCGCTGTCCTTGGCGTGCAGCCGGAGCAGCCAGGTCTGACCGACCAGGGCGTAGGGCAGCGGCCATTGCCGGAACTGGAGCAATACCAGCGTCAGGGCGCCGCCGAACAGCGAGGCATAGATGAGGTAATTCAGCAGGTGGCCGAAGCCGAACCAGAGCGCGGCCCCGGCCGCAACCTTGGCGTCGCCGCCGCCGATCCATCCCATCGCAAAACACGCAAAGGCAACCGCCAGCACGCTGGCGCCGGCCCCGATATGCGAAAGGATGTCGTAAAGCCCCATGCCGCTCAGCAAGGCGAGGACCAGGAAGCCCGCCACCAGCGCCAGCGACACCCGGTTGGAAATCGTCATGGTGAAGAGGTCGCTTGCGGCCGCGAAGGCCATCAGGGCCGGAAACAGCAGAAGCCGTGCGATGTCGAGGGTCATGGGATGACGTGGTCCGTGCGGTTAACGCGGAAGTCGGAACATCGTCCGAACTTAAGTGCCAGAAATGAACAATCGGAAAACAGTCCGGCCGATCACCAGACCGCCAGGATTCGGCAGGTGAGCGCAACCAGCGCCAGCATCAGCGCCAGGCAGACCAGTTCCGCGGGCGCATCGCCGCGACGGTCGGTCGGAACCGCTCTGGTCGCGGCATCGGTTTTACGCATCATCAAGCCACTGCATTGTTGTTGGAAACAACAAAGGCCCCGGAATATCCGGGGCCTTTGCCGCTAGTCCGAAACCGTCGATTACTTCAACGAGCTGTTGATCGAGGTGAACTTGGTGTTCAGGTTGCTGCCCAGGCCGTTCACGGTCGCGATGATCGCGAGCGCGATGCCCGCTGCAATCAGGCCGTATTCGATGGCGGTGGCACCGGACTCGTCCTTCACGAAGCGGGCAATCAGGTTCTTCATAACTAACTCCATGTGTACACGTGGCTGGTCGAACTAACGTTTGGTCTCGCCGGCGTTCTCAGCACCGTGACCATGGCTTCACCCTAGGACCGGACAATTGCGGCGCAGTTAATTCGATCGCGTAAAAGCCGCCTCAGCGCGCTGTTATTGAGCAGAGTAAATTTGGCATTAAGGCCTTTGTTACAATGCGAAATGAACTTCCCCCGCGGCCTGTTGATGGTGCGAGCAGGCGCGAACGCGCCATTATTCATGGCTCCTTAAACATGGAAGGGTAACCCTTAAATCCCAATCAGATGAGGCGTTCATGTCGAATTTTCCCCTGGAAGTCGTCGAGATGTTTGGCCAGACGATCGCCAAGGTCGTTCCAATCACCATCGCGCTCGCCGTGGTGTTCTCGGTACTCACGCATTTTTGGGCCTGTAATCCGGGAACGCCATGGTGGCGCAAGCGCGAACTGATCACCGACGCCTGCTACTGGTTCTTCGTGCCGCTTTTTGCGCGGGTGCTCCGGATCGGGCTCATGGTGATCGGCGCGGGCGCGGTATTCGGAATTCATGACGCCGACGACCTGATTGCCTTCTACGACAATGGTCACGGTCCGCTGTCGGAACTGCCGCTCTGGTTCCAGGCGATATTGTTCCTGCTGGCGTCCGACTTCATGCTCTATTGGCTGCACCGGATGTTTCATGGTGGCGGGTTCTGGAAGTATCACGCCATTCATCATTCATCCGAGGATCTGGACTGGATCTCGGCGGCCCGCTTTCATCCCGTCAACCTGCTGATCGGGACCATCGCGGTCGATGTCATATTGTTGATGGCGGGCATCTCGCCCAACATCATGCTCTGGGTCGGGCCCTTCACGACATTCCATTCGGCTTTCGTCCACGCCAATTTGAACTGGTCGCTTGGCCCGTTCAAATATGTGCTGGCGACGCCGGTGTTCCATCGCTGGCATCACACCTCGCTGGAGCAGGGCGGTAACACCAACTTCGCCGGAACCTTTCCACTCTGGGACATCCTGTTTGGAACCTTCCGGATGCCGGAAAATGAACTCCCGGACGATTATGGCGTCGATGCCG
>Ga0193717_1001634_pt1 | contig 13586 bp, 13 predicted proteins | sample U2c2metaG_FD_145900 | JGI IMG/M metagenome (GOLD analysis project Ga0193717, IMG submission 145900) | Soil microbial communities from a riparian zone of the East river system, Colorado, United States - U2c2 | ecosystem: Environmental > Terrestrial > Soil > Riparian zone | place: USA: East River... | reverse complement strand
GTGCTTCAGTTCATTGCCCCGACGATGCAGCTGGTGTGTGGCTTGGTCGTTTTCGGAGAGCCCTTCGAATCCGCGCGTGCGACCGGGTTCGTGCTCATCTGGGTAGGATTGCTGATCTACGCGGCGAATGCATTGTGGCGGGCGCGCACGCTCAAGCCGGCCCCATCGCCGCTAGGTAGTTAGTCGATCGAACCACCGCAACGACATGCAGGAGAGTCCGGCATCGATCTTCGCGATCTCGGACACCGGCAGCGGTATCACCTTCAATCCGTGCGTCACGAGCATATCCAGAGTGCGGGGGCACCCTGCCCTGATGAACACCACGTCGTTCACCCGGAGTGCGTTGGCTGCGCTTCGCTCGTCCTTTGGCACGACGAGAATCCGGAATCCATCCAGGACCCCGGATTTCGCCAGCTCGTCGGTCGCCAGCACAGTCTCCTCGTCGATCAACGAACAATCCGACTTGAGGTGCAAGGTGCCCCGCGGAACGTGCACGATTTGGCTAGCCAGGCCAATTGATTTGAGCAGCTCCTGCAAGCCGGCAGCGCCGACTTCATTCGTTCGCGCGGAGAGACCCATGAGGACGCGGCTGGGCGTGACGAGGATGTCGCCTCCATCGGCGAAGCCATCGCTCAATTGCAGAACTTCGGGGAATCGCGCCGCGAGCGTCGCGGACAACCCTTGCGCTTCCGCCATACGGCTTGGCGCTCCGGGCCGCAACAGCAGCGCCGCCTGGCTGAACACCAGCGCGGGATCTTCGACGAAAATCGAGTCCGGCAATTGTTCGAGCGCGTCCAGAACGGTCACCTGGACGCCGGCGGCTCGCAAAGCGGCGATGTATGACTGGTGCTCGGCCACGACGGTTTCGAAAACGGGCGCTGGCCCTGAAGTTGCGCGCAGACCGTTGACGACACTCTTCCCGGGCGTTCGGACGATGGCGGAGTTGAAGTCGAAAACGCGCATGCGATTCGAAGTCAGAATTGCACGTACGCCCGAACCGGAAACGTGGCGCCGCCTCGCCACGCAATTGGCACTGCATGCAGCCGGCCGCCGTCCTGCGGCAGCGCGGCGAGATTGGTCAGGTGCTCGCAAATCGGAATGCCGGCACCGAGCAGAATGGTGTGCGCCGGCCGGGCAAGGTCGCCCATGTCGTCGATGTTCACGGAGTCGATGCCGACGAAGGCGGCGCCCGAGCGCACGAGCAGCTCGCAAGTTTCCGCGGTAAGAAATGGATTCTCTCGCCCGTAGCGTTCCGTGCGCCAATGCTGACTGAAGTCGGTCCGTACCAGCACCGCAGCGCCGCGCAGGTCGGCATCCTCGAACAGCTCAGGACCCACGGCACGTCCGGATGTTCGCGCGTCGAAGAGACGAACCGGCACGTGCGCAACGCGCTCGAGAGGCAATCCCGCCAGGTCCGTCGCTCCGCGATGTCGATGCAGTGGCGAGTCGACGTAAGTACCCGTGTTGCCGCACAGGTGCAGTGAGGCGATCAGGAACTCCGACTTGTTCTGATAGCGGGCACGCGAACTCTCGTGATCAACAATAATTTCGACCTCAGGCACCGGCAGCCCAGGGTAGGTCACCATGCGGGGCTCGATGACGTGGCTGATCTCCACGAAACGTGGCGGAGTTCGTGACACGGGTGCCTCCTTCAAGGCTGCGGCGGACATGCCGATCAACAGTGATCGTCGTTTCATGTCGCGCAATCTAATCGGCAGACGTGGAAATAAGCGTGGGAACTACCGGAGGCCGCTGAGCAATCGATGAAAGCGCGGTTCGCGGCGCAGGTTGAGGTAGTCCGGATCGTTTTCCACCCAATCGCGCTTGCCGCAACCTCGAGTGAAGGCACGCTCGAGCAGATCCAGCGCTTCGTCCCGCTGGTCCAACCTCGAGTGCACACAGGCGATATTCACCAGCGCGCTCGTGTCATCGGGATAGAGTTTGAGTGCCCTGCGCGACCATTCCAGAGCGCGCTCCGTCTGACCATCATCGATGAGCGCGCCGGCTCCAAGAGAAAGCGCGCGCCCGTCGAGCGGATTGAGCACAAGAACCTGTTCGGCGCGACGGATTCCCATTCGTACAGCCTCACGAGCGACGTCTTCACGCTTGAGAGCTCGCATTGCAGTGCCGAGCAGCATCGGACTCTGAAAGTCCTCCTGGCGTAGCTGCGTTGCGGCTTGAAACAGTTCGGCCGCGCGCGCCATATCGCCAAATGCGAAGGCGGTCCGAGCAAAGTAGTAGTAAGCCTCGAACAGGTATGGGTTGAGGCGAATTGCTTCCTCGAACTCGCCAATGGCTTCGTCATAGTTCTTCGACAGCGATCGTGCGAGACCTCGTGCGACATGTGCCTCAGCAAGCTTGGGCGCGGTTTCGAGCGCCCGCCGGCTGGTATGTTCCGCATGAGCGAGGCTGACGTTTCCGGGATCGAACCACTCCGCGAGGCAGGAGTGTACGGTCGCGAGACCTGCCCACGCCGGACCGTAGCCCGAGTCGAGCTCGATAGATCGATCGAACATCTTGCGGCTCGCGTCCAAGCCACGCTGCATCATTCGCGCGAGATGCTGCCGCCCCTGCAGGAAGAAGTCATACGCCTGCTCGCCCTCATGGGCAGAGGGCCTGAAGGAGACGCGAGCGGCTTTCTCCGCTGTGGCCGCGCGCCAAGCCTTTGCAAGAGGAGCGCTGTCGAGACCCTCCGCGCCGAAAAGTCTGATCGCCGCTTCGAAATGGTCTTTTCCCTCGCGGAAACGACCGCAACGCACAAGCGCGCGCAGCAGGTGTTCGTGTGCACGAACGTCAAACGGCGCGAGCTCCAGCCATTTCTCCGCATAGCCGAGAAATTCCGCTGCCGGAGCGCTCTCGACGAGCCGATGGAGCAGCTCGACGCGCCAGGCGTGGAAGCGGCGCCGTTGCGCGAGCAGCCAGCCCGTGAAACCCGGGCAGCGATCGACCTCCAGCCCTTCGAGGAATTGCCCGCTGAACAGCGTCAGCAGCGCCCGCGCCTGCTCCGGCGCAAGCGTAGTGAAGCCTTTCCGAGCGGCGCGTTGTATTTCAAGTGCATCAACGAAACCGTCCGAGAGTTCGATGCGAACGGAATCTTCGCTGCAGCGGAGGCGTCTGGCACCGACGATCCCGCGCAACTTGCTGAGGTACCAGCGCAGCTCACCACGCGAATCGCTGGAAGTGTCCAATAGCAATCCGCAGAGTCGACTTCGCGGTGTGGCACGCGGTGTCAGGGCGAGATACGCGAGAAGCGCGCGTGCCTTGCGCGATGCCGGTAACTCGACCGCGCGGCCGTCTTGCGATACGGCCAGCGTTCCAAGCATGCGCAACTGAAGGCCGCCACCTGAGAATTTTTTCGCACTTGTCATTAGGCAGGCTCCCCATTCGGCACTGGCGAGCCGATATTAACCTGCTACGACGTAACGTGACCTCTCTTCGCCGCCGGTTGCTGTCATCGTTTGCTGACAGGCCCCGAACGAAATCCGCCTGTGACTACCTAAGCACTAAACGTTCAGGGTTCGTTCAGAGGATGTTCGTATCATCAACACCATGTCACTCACCTCATTTCGGGCCAAATTTTGGGCAATGGCGACTCTGTCGCTCTGCTTCGTGTGCGGTCTGGCTCGCGGCCAGGAGAACGCGCCGCTCGATGCGGACCCCCCGGATCGCGCCGCCCGTCTCAGCCTGGTGCAGGGCGAAGTGTCTCTGCAGCCCGCCGGCGAAGACGAATGGGCGAGCGCCATCGTCAATCGTCCGCTGACGACCGGCGACAAGCTGTGGACCGATCAAGGCGCGCGGGCCGAAATCCAGGTCGGGCAAGCCTCTGTGCATCTCGATAGCGACACGGGCTTCTCGTTCCTGAACGTCGACGACGACACGATTCAGATGCGTGTCACCGCGGGCGTAATCAACGTGCACGTGCGTGCGCTCGACGGCAATGATCAGATCGAGGTCGACACGCCGAATCTCGCGTTGTCGCTCTTGCGCCCCGGCAACTATCGCGTCGAAGTGAATGAGGACGACTCCACGGTCGTCAAAGTCAGCGAAGGTGAGGCCGAAGCGAGCGACGGATCACAGAGCGTGGTCGTGCGTTCACAGCAGGCCGCCACGTTCAGGGGCGAGCAACTCGCCGCGCAGTTCGGCTCGCTGGGTGCGCCGGATGAGTTCGATTCGTGGAGTCTCGAGCGCGAGCGGCGCGACGCCTATACGGCGTCTTCGCAAACCGCGCAGTACGTCTCGCCCGATGTCACGGGCTACCAGGACCTCGACGCCAACGGCACGTGGAGCTCGGACGCCGAGTACGGCAACGTGTGGACGCCGACGCGCGTCGCGGTGGATTGGTCGCCGTACCGATACGGCCGCTGGGCCTGGGTCTCGCCGTGGGGCTGGACGTGGATCGACGATGCGCCGTGGGGCTACGCGCCGTTTCACTATGGTAGATGGGCGCATGTCCGCAATCGCTGGTGCTGGGTGCCGGGGCCAAGGCACGTGCGCGCGGTGTATGCCCCTGCGCTGGTCGGATGGGTCGGTGGTGGCGGCGTCGCATGGTTCCCGCTCGGGCCGCGCGAAGTCTATGTGCCGGTGCGTCGCTACAGTCCGCGATACGTGGAGCGCGTGAATGTCTCGAACACGGTGATCGTCAACAGGACGCACATCACGAACGTATACGACAACAGGGCCAGGAATGTGACTTATCGGAACCGCGTGGCGGGCGCGGTGACCGCGGTGACGCGCAACACGTTCACGTCAGCGCAGCGCATTGGCGATCGCCGAGTTCGCATCAATGAGCAGGAGATCGCTCGCACAAACGTAACGGCAGTGGCTCCGCAAATTCAGCCCGTGCGGCAGAGCAGACTAGGCGTGAGTGAGGCGGTGCGCAGAAATGTGCGTGTGCCGCCACAAACTGTCGTGAACCGTCAGGTCATCGTGAAGCGCAACCCGCCGCCATCGGCTGCGCATTTCGTGCGGAACAAAGCCGCGAGCGGCAATCGGCCGAATACCAGTGTCGATGCAAGCGCGCGAGCAGATGCGAATCGCCGCGCGGTTCAGGAGGTTGAACGCAATCGCGTGAACAATGAGCGCACCGAGCGGAACGACCGGCCCTCGCCGGCCAGGCCAAGTGCCGTTCGTCCGCCGCCGCGCACTGATCAGTCTCAGGTCGCCGAGATCACGCGCCGCGCCCAGCAGTCACAGCAGCAAGAGGACCGACTGCAGCAGCAGCGCCAGCAACAGGAGCGGCTACAGGCCGAACTACAGCAGCGGCAGCAGAACGAGCGGCAGCAGCAGGAACGCGATCGCCCGGTGCGACAGCAACGGGATATGGAACAGCAGCAACGCGCCGCTCAGCAAGCCCAGCAAGCCCAGCAAGCCCAACAGGCCCAACAAGCGCAGCAGCGCCAGCGTGCCGCCGAACGCCCGCAGCCCGAGCGTCAGAATCGCCCTGAACCGCCAAAGCCAGCCGAAAACAAGCCCAGGCCGATGAAGCAACAGGACCACAGAGAGCGGCGCCCGGACCAGAACGTTCACCAGAATTGAGAGCGAGTCGATCTACTGCGACCGGACCTGCTCCCGTTTGATCGACGCGAGCTGACTCAACAGCAGCCACCGCGGAAAATCGCGGCACAGGCCAGGCGGTCCGGAAAGACTTATCGTGCCCGCGCGCAGCTCGTCCCTGATCGAGCGGAAGCCGCGCCAGACTTCCACGAGAACCCGAACGTGCGTCGACAGGTACATGGTGACCTCGTACCCGGGGTCCTTGAAGCACACCTGCGCTTCGCCGTCTTGATGCACCAGCCAGAATCGGCGGTCGAGTTCCTCGATGCACGCCACTCGACGACGAGCATAAGGGTCGCTCGAAACGCGATGATCGCGGCGACTAGGCAGAATTGAAATGAAAAAGGCCGGTCTGGCGAAGACGCCAGCCGGCCTTGGATTGGCCACCGCGCCTTGATCTTGCGGTCGTAGACTCCGTGTGATGCACGAGAACGAACAAGACTGGCGCACCGGCGGAAAATACATTCGTCTAAGCGACGGCCTCACACATTGGCGCCGTGAAGGTCCGCCCGAGGGCAAACCCCTCGTGCTGGTGCATGGCGCGACGGTGCCGAGCTGGGAATTCGATGCGCTGGTTCCACCCCTGTTGCGTGCGGGCTTTCAGACCTTGCGCTTCGACCTTTATGGACACGGCGCGTCCGACCGGCCCGCCGGCGCATACACCTTCGAACGATTCACTCGGCAGGTCGTCGAGATCATCGAGGCGACCGACTTCCCCCGGCCGGCGCTTTTGCTCGGGCATTCGTTCGGTGCCGCGCTGGTTGCGGCGGTTGCCGCGGCACGCCCGGATTTGTCAGCGAGGCTGGTGCTGGTCGCGCCCATGCTCGACTTCAATTCGAGCTCCGGCTGGGCGAAAGTCTTTCGTTGTCCCGGCATTGGCGAGCTCGCGATGCATTTCATTGGCGTACCCGCGCTGATACGCAGGCGGCGCCGGCGCTACGCGGGCATCGGCCTGGCACATCTCACGCCGCGGTTCATCGAACAGGTTTCGTACGCCGGTTTCGGGCGTGGACTCCTGTCGATGTTCCGGACCGCCGCGCTCGGCGATCAGAGCGTGAGCTATTCGGCGCTGCGCACGGTAGATCGCGAGGTGCTCGTCGTCACCGGCGACCACGACACCATAATTCCTGCCGAGCACTTGGCGCGCGTGCGCTCGCTGCTCCCGCCGCACTCACACTGTCCGGTCTCGGCCGAACACAACCTGCTGTTGACACATCCGGACGCCGTCGTGGACGCGCTGGTCAAATGGTCAAAGTGTGTCGCGTAAAGCTGATGCGGGTCACTTCATTGCAAATGAATTGTGACGCTCTGCGCTCGAAATGTTCGATCAACAACCCGAGCGCACGCTCCATCGGGTATCCGAACTCGAGGAGTCAGAACGATGAAGACAGCAGCAAAACTCGTTGCCGCCGCCAGCCTGCTCGTGACGACGCTGTGCCAGGCGCAGCCCGATGCCGCTGCCACGCATCGCCCAGTCATAGCGCGCAATGTCGTACTCGTACACGGGGCGTGGGCGGACGGTTCGAGCTGGGCGGCGGTGATAGCGCGACTGCAGGCAGCCGGCTTGCACGTGACCGCGGTACAGAATCCACTGACCTCGCTCGCCGACTCCGTCGCGGAGACCCGGCGCGTTCTCGCCCGGCAGAACGGACCTACCGTCCTGGTCGCGCACTCGTGGAGCGGCACGGTCATCAGCGAGGTGGGCGTCGATCCAAAAGTCTCGGCGTTGGTCTACGTGGCAGCGCGCGCTCCCGATGCAGGAGAGGATTTCGTGGCGCTCTCGTCAAAGTTTCCGACCATGCCGGTCCGAGCCGGCATCGAAACGCACGATGGATTTACGACGATCAAGGAAGACGCCTTTCTGAATTATTTTGCGAACGGCGTCGCGCGTGCCCAAGCCGAAGTTCTGTATGCCGTGCAGCAGCCTGCGGCGGCGACACTCTTTAGCGATCGGACCAGCGCCGCTGCGTGGCATACCAAGCCGACCTGGTACGCAGTCTCCAAGCAGGACGCGACAATCTCTCCCGACCTCGAGCGCTTTCTCGCCAAGCGAATGAACGCGACCCAGGTGGAGCTGGATGCAGGCCACCTTTCCTTGGTCTCTCACCCGAAGGAGGTCGCGGATCTGATTCTCGCTGCGGCGGGGATGGTACCGGCGAGGTAGACCACCATCGCCAAGATCAATATCTCGCCCTACCTTCGCCGTGGCGTGATGCCGTAGCGCGCGGCAGGCGTCGTCCGGGAAAGCCCGGGGCCCAGCGCCTTGCGTGCGTTCTCGAAAGCATCCCAGTCCGCTCGATCCGGAAGCGAAGGGATGGTGACCACCTCGCCGTGCTCCAATCCCGCCAACGCGGCATCCACCAGGTCTTCGGCCGACATCACGATGCTCTGCGGCAGATGTTCGACAGGCAGGCCCGCGATATTCCAGAACTCGGTGGCAGTTGCTGAATGCCGGTTCGAGAGAAGCCTACGCCGCTTGCGTCTGTCCCAAATGTCGCATATACCACTTTTTCGGACATCTGGGTTTTTTTCGGAGGTTGTCGTGCTCAAGGTGGGTTTCGTCGTTTCGCCAGGCTTTCAGATGATGAGCCTGGCTGCATTGTCGGTGTTCGAGATGGCCAACGTCGGGGCCAGCAAGAAACTCTACGACATACGCGTGCTTTCAGAAGATGGAGGCGCCGTCGCCAGTTCGATCGGGGCCACGATGGACACCCGCCCCATTTCCAGGCCCGCGTTCGATACGCTGATCGTCACCGGGATTCTGCAGCCGGCCACGACGAGCGACTGCGTGCTCAAGTTCCTGCGCAAAGCGTTCACGGATTGCCGGCGAGTCGCCTCGATTTGCACGGGAGCATTCATCCTGGCGGAAGCTGGCCTGCTGCATGATCGACGCGCAACGACGCACTGGCAGCACGCGCGTGACTTGCAGCGCAGATTCCCCCGAGTCAGGGTGGAGGACGATCGCATCTTCATCATCGACGGTTCGGTCTGGACTTCCGCGGGGATGAGCGCCGGCATCGACCTCGCGCTCGGCATGGTGGAAAAAGACTTCGGAGCCGAGATGACGCGCTCGGTGGCTCAAAGCCTGGTGCTTTATCACCGCCGCGCCGGCGGGCAGTCGCAGCACTCAGCGTTGCTGCAGATGGATGCGAAATCCGATCGCGTCCAGAACGCGTTGGTTTATGCAAAGCGCAATCTTCGTGGAGCCCTGACGGTCGACGAACTCGCGGAGGCTGCGCATCTGAGTCCGCGCCAGTTCAGCCGCGCCTTCCGCGAGGAAACCGGTCAGTCGCCCGCCAAAGCGGTCGAGCACCTTCGCGTCGAGGCAGCTCGGGTGATGATCGAACAAAGCCGGCATTCGATCGACACGATTGCCGCGGAAACCGGCTTCGCCGACCGCGAGCGCATGCGTCGCGCATTCCTGCGTGCGTTTGGACAGCCTCCGCAAGTCATCCGCCGCAACGCTCGCGTCGACTGACGGAAGCCGGCAAACAGCTTACGATCGGCTGCATGCGCGCCCATGTTGCATCGCTGTTGGTCGTAAGCCTCACGTTGCAATCCTGCGCCACCCTTCCGCGCCTCGAGGCCGTCCCAAGCGCCTCCACGGAAAAGGCGGTCATACCCGACATTCCCGATGCGCGCTATTGGCTCGACGGCGACCTAACTGCTTTCATTCAGAATGCGCTTCAGGATAACAAGCGCGAGGCCGAGGCTCTCGCCAAGGCTGGAAAGCCGATCGATCCGCTACCACCCGCGAGGCTCCTGGCAATTTCCGGCGGCGGCGACAACGGCGCATTCGCGTCAGGATTGTTGGCTGGCTGGACGGCGCACGGCACTCGACCCGAATTCACGGTCGTCACCGGCGTCAGCGCGGGCGCCCTGATCGCTCCGTTCGCATACCTGGGATCGCGGTATGACGACGTGCTGCGAACTGTTTGCACGTCAGCCGCCCTGAGAGACATCTTCCGCCCACGCAACGTGCTGGTGGGTCTTGTAAGTGACGGCATGGCCGACAGCGAACCATTGTCGCGCCTGATAGCAAAGTATGTAACGCCCGAAGTTCTCGCGGAGGTCGCGCACGAATATTCCAATGGTCGAGCGCTGATGATCGGCACGACCGATCTCGACTCCGGAAGACCCGTCACGTGGAACATGGGTGCCATTGCGGTGAGCGGCGCGCCGGGTGCGCTCGATCTGTTTCGCAAGATCATGCTCGCGTCCACGAGTGTTCCTGGCGTTGTTTCCCCAGTCATGATTGACGTGGAAGTCGACGGCAAGCAATACCAGGAAATGCACACGGACGGTGGCGTGATCACCCAGGTATTTCTTTATCCACCCGCCAGCATGATGGAGTTGTCGAGAGCCATCGGAAAACCGTATCGACGCGAAATTCAGACGTTTGTGATCCGCAACGGCAGATTGGAACCGGAGTGGCTCGAGTCGAAGCGGCGAACATTGGGCATCGGCGCGCGAGCCCTCAGGATGCTGATTCAAACGCAGGGCATCAGCGACCTGAGCCGTATCTATCTAACCGCGAGACAAGACGGCGCGGATTTCAATCTCGCGTATATCGGCTCAGACTTCGACTATCCGCACAAAGCGGAGTTCGACACCGAATACATGCGGCGGCTTTTTGAGTACAGCTACGAGCTCAGCGTGAACGGTTACCGGTGGCACAAGGCGCCACCCAGCGAAGCTGCGCTGATCCCCGTGCGTTGAACCAACTAGCGGAGCGTTACCTACGCCGTGGTGTATTTGCGCCGCTTCTCCGCGATTTCCGCGCTAGCCCGCTCAAGGGCCTCGGCTTCCGTAGCCTTGAGCAGCTCGTCGATAACGCGCGCCAGATGGTCTCGCATCGCCGTCCGCGCACTATTTGAATCTCCGCGCTTGAGCGCGTCGACCACCTTGGTGTGCTCGTCAATGCGAGGCTTGACGCCCATGGCTCTGACTTTCTGGCTCAAGAGCTTGTACTGCGGTGAACGCTGGCGGGCATCCCACAGCGTCTTAACGGCAGCAAACAGGGCGCTATTTCCGGTCGATTCTGCGATCAATTCATGGAAGCGGCGGTCCGCGTCCTCGCTTTGCGCCACGTTGTGTTCGTTCTCTTCTCTCATTTCACTGACAAGAGACGTGAGTTCCGAAAGTTGCTCGGGAGTAATCCGTTTCGCGGCAAGCGCGCAGGTTTCTGATTCGATCGCACGTCGCGCTTCCAACAATTCAAATGGCCCGAAGTCGGTGATTCCAGCCACGCCGCCCTTCGGCACCATAGCAATTACGTGCACACCGGAGCCGTAGCGCACCTCAACCAAACCATCCAATTCGAGAGCAATTGTCGCTTCGCGTACAGATGGCCTGGACACCTTGAAGCGCTGCGCCAAATGACGTTCGGAGGGAAGTCGCTGCCCGACTGCGTAGGTGCCGTTTGCGATCTCCGCCCGCAGTTCCTCAGCGATTTTTTCGTACCGGCGTCGTGCGTCGCCCATTCTCGTTACCTAGAAATTGAACATCGCGCGAATTCCGACGTAACGCTCGAAATCGCGCGGCAGTAGCGCGTTGATAGCCAACCTGTTGCCAAAATTTCCGTTGCTGTTCGCATAATTCGCGTAGTACTGCTTGTCCAACGCGTTGTTCACGAAGGCAATGACTTCGTAGCCCCGATCGGCATCGCGCACACCAACGGAGAGGTTCAGAAGACCATAGCCGCCTTGCGCGCCCTGTGGATCTACGCTCAAGGCGTAGTTGATAGCACTCTGGTAGACATACGCGCCCTGCAAAACACCTTGCAGAGAACCGCCGCTCAATGGCCGCGAAAAGTCGAATCCGGCTGTCGCCTTGAATTCGGGAGCTTGCGGTGGACGCTCGCCGCTCAGATCCTGGCGTGCCGGAGTGCCGGTGCAGCCTTGCGCAGCGGTTTGCCCGGGATAGCACTGCCCTAACGGGAATTCCTCGATCTCCGCGTCGATGAAGGCGAGCGAGGCATTCAATTGCAGGTGCTCACCAACGGTGGCGAGCGAGTCGATTTCAACGCCGCGTGTCCTGACCTTGCCCACGTTGGAAAGGCGGAAGTTGAACGAGCCATCCGGCAGGAACTCAATGCCCTGCGCCTGGAAGTCGTCGTAGTGGACATCGAATACGGTCGTGTTCACTGTGAGGCGGCTATCGAGGAATTGCATACGCGCGCCGATCTCATAGCTATCGGATGTTTCGGGCAACACCGGCCCGGCCAGCTGGCGATTGAGATTGAATCCCGTCGTCAGGTCGAACGTCTGCCCTTTATGGCCCGTTGCATACGCTGCGTAGACCATGATGTCGTCCGTGAACTGATGCTGCAGTCCGAGGCGATAGGTCTCGAATTTATCGGTGGCGTCTCCGGAGAAGAAGGCGTTCGCGTTCTGGATGTCGAGGAACGTGTAATCGATATCTTCTTCTTGATGGCGAATTCCAGCGGTGAGCGTCGTGCCCTCTCTGAATTCCCAATCCGCCTGACCGAATATCGCCGCCTGGGTTGAATCGGAACTGGCGACCCAACGCGCCAGCGCGAAGATGGGACCGCGAACGAAATCGCGATCGAGCTGCGTGTCGCCGTAATAGAGTCCCAGCGTATAACGCAGCGGCTGATCATCCGACGACAACAGGCGGACTTCCTGCGTCAGCTGTTTGGATTCGAACACGCCTACCTGGATATTGCTGAGCGTCGGAGCGGAGGTATCGTCCTGATCAAGCAGGTCGTTAAGCTCGAAATTGTCGTACGAAGAAATTGACACGAGCGTATGCGCCGCGGGCAGACCGATCTCGAGTTTGAGAGACCCGCCGTGACCTTCGTAGTCGGTTCCAGCATCGAAATTGTTGCTGATCTCCGTATTGTCGGCATCCGCGACCACGCCCGGGAGCGTTACGGAATTCGGCAGCGTGGGATCGTTCCTGAGCAGCGCATCGGGAGCGAGCCGGACAAATGGCCGTCCGACGGTTGTTTCGCCATCGATGTAGTTCGCCCCGAGAGTCGCGGTGAAGTTTTCCGAAGGGCTCCATACCAGTTTGCCGCCGACGGTCGTGGACTCGCGGCCGTTCGTATTGTCGCCGTTGAAAGCGTTCTCGACGTTACCTTCGTAGGTCGTGTGCTGTGCCGAGATGCGATAGCCAAGGGTGTCGCCGATGGGCCCTGACAGGCCGATGCCCCCGACGAACTCTTCGTCAGTGGTCCCCAAAACATGAACTTTTCCTTCGAAGCTCTCGGTCGGCCCAAAAGTCACAATGTTGATGAGGCCGGCCGACGCTGCCTTGCCGTACAGCGTGCTTTGTGGCCCGCGTAAGACTTCGATTCTCTGGACATCCGAGAGATCAGTGAACGCGCGAGCCTGAAAGGCTACCGGAACATCGTCCACCTGCACTGCGACGCTGGGCTCGACGCCAATGCTGAACGCAAATGTGCCGATGCCACGAATCGACACGGATGCGTTCACCGGGTGCTCAGCCGGCTTGATGACCATCGAGGGAGCGATCCGGGTAAGGTCCCCGAATTCATGAATACCTGCGCTCGCCAATTGGTCCGCGCTTACTACCTGCACCGCCTGCGGGACTTCCTGAACGGATTGCTCGCGCTTCGTGGCGGTGACAATGACTTCTTCGAGTCGATCTGCGGGTTCGGGAGACTGCGACTGTGCCAATTGCATGCATGACAAGCCCACCAGCCCAGCGCTGCCCACAAACAACAATTTCTCTTTTTTCACGATCGCCCCTCTTATCCGTTAGACCACTTTGACTATGAAGTGGCTATACCCATTTCGTCAACTGGTATACCACTTTCGGGACGTGAGAAGTGGCGGACGTCAGGCAACTCGGCCATTGACGATCCAGGCGCGCGAGTCGAATAGCACTCCGCTCTCGGTGAGATGGCCAGCGAGCATTCCGCGAAGTTGATCGAGAGCGAGTTCTGCCGCCCCCGCATCGAGCTTGGCGAGCATGTCCTTCGTGTTCTTGAAACTGCATACGATTTCGAATGCCTGCCAAAAAGTGGTGGTGGAAACCACGTGATC
>Ga0193717_1001633_pt1 | contig 13586 bp, 12 predicted proteins | sample U2c2metaG_FD_145900 | JGI IMG/M metagenome (GOLD analysis project Ga0193717, IMG submission 145900) | Soil microbial communities from a riparian zone of the East river system, Colorado, United States - U2c2 | ecosystem: Environmental > Terrestrial > Soil > Riparian zone | place: USA: East River... | reverse complement strand
ATCGGGTAGCCCATCGCCTCCGCCAGATCGCTGACGATCTCGTGCTCGTGCTTGCCGGTCTTCGGCGCCATCACCGGCCGCACCCGGTTGATCCGGCGCTCGGCGTTGGTGAAGGTGCCGTCCTTTTCCAGGAACGAGGTGCCGGGGAAGAACACGTGCGCGAACTTGGCCGTCTCGTTGAGGAACAGGTCCTGCACGATGCAGAGATCGAGCGCGTTCAGCGCCGCGTGCACGTGGTTGGTGTTCGGGTCGGACTGCGCGATGTCCTCTCCCTGGACGTACAGCGCGCGGAACGTACCGTCCACGGCGGCGTCGAACATGTTGGGGATGCGCAGCCCCGGCTCGGAGAGCAGCTCGCGCTCCCACAGCTTCTCGAAGACGTTGCGCACGGCGTCGTCGGAGACGTGCCGGTAGCCGGGCAGCTCGTGCGGGAACGAGCCCATGTCACACGAGCCCTGCACGTTGTTCTGACCGCGCAACGGGTTCACGCCGACACCCTCGCGCCCGATGTTGCCGGTGGCCATGGCGAGGTTGGCCATGCCCATCACCATCGTCGAGCCCTGACTGTGCTCGGTGACGCCGAGTCCATAGTAGATCGCGCCGTTACCCGCTTCCGCGTAGAGCCGGGCGGCGCCGCGCAGGTCTTCGGCGGGGATACCGCTGATGATCTCGAGGGCTTCGGGGCTGTTCTCGGGGCGGGCGATGAACTCCGCCCACTCGTCGAACTCCTCGCAGCGGTCGTCCACAAAGGACCGGTCGACGAGTCCTTCGGTGACCACCACGTGCGCCATCGCGTTGACGACGGCGACGTTGGTGCCCGGCGCGAGCTGAAGGTGGTACTGCGCCTCGACATGCGGCGAGCGCACGAGGTCGATCCGGCGCGGGTCGATGACGATGAGCTTCGCGCCCTCACGCAGCCTGCGCTTCATCCGCGACGCGAACACCGGGTGCCCGTCGGTCGGGTTGGCACCGATCACGACGATCACGTCGGACTTCGCGACCGAGCGGAAGTCCTGTGTCCCGGCGGATTCGCCGAAGGTCTGCTTCAAGCCGTAACCGGTCGGCGAGTGGCAGACGCGGGCGCAGGTGTCGACGTTGTTGTTACCGAAGGCCGCGCGCACCATCTTCTGCACGACGTAGACCTCTTCGTTGGTACAGCGCGAAGAAGTGATGCCGCCGATGGAACCGACACCGTGCTCGGCCTGGATCGCCTTGAGCCGGGTGGCCGCGTAGCCGATCGCGGTCTCCCAGTCGACCTCCCGCCATTCGTCGGTGATCTTCTCCCGGATCATCGGGTTCATCTGCCGATCCGGGTGACTCGCGTAGCCGAAAGCGAAGCGCCCCTTGACACACGAGTGTCCTTCGTTGGCGCCACCGTCCTTATAGGGCACCATGCGGACGAGCTCGTCGCCGCGCAGCTCGGCCTTGAACGAACAGCCGACCCCGCAGTAGGCGCAGGTCGTGATCACGCTGCGGCTCGGCATTCCCAGCTGCACCACGGACTTCTCCTGCAGCGTGGCGGTGGGGCAGGCCTGGACGCACGCGCCGCAGGACACGCACTCGGAGTCCATGAAGGACTCACCCAGACCGGCCGCCACCTTCGACTCGAACCCGCGGCCCTCGATGGTGAGGGCGAACGTGCCCTGCACCTCACCGCAGGCGCGGACGCAGCGGGAGCAGGAAATGCACTTCGAGGCGTCAAAGTCGAAGTACGGGTTGCTGGAGTCGGTCGGCTCGTCGAGGTGGTTCTCGCCTTCGTAGCCGTACCGGACCTGACGCAGGCCGACCGCGCCGGACATGTCCTGCAGTTCGCAGTCACCGTTGGCGGAGCAGGTCAAACAGTCCAGCGGGTGGTCGGAGATGTAGAGCTCCATGACGCCTTGGCGGAGCTTCTCCAGCTTCGGTGTCTGTGTCTTCACCTTCATGCCCGGGGTGCACGGTGTGGTGCACGACGCCGGGGTGCCGCGGCGGCCGTCGATTTCGACCAGGCACAGCCGGCACGAACCGAACGCCTCCAGGCTGTCCGTGGCGCACAGCTTGGGGATGTCGATCCCGCTCATCGCGGCGGCGCGCATCACCGAGGTGCCTTCGGGCACGGTCACCGGCAGGCCGTCGACCTCGACCTCGACCGTCGCGGGGCCGGCCTTGGCCGGCGTGCCGAAGTCCTGTTCCTTGATCAAGGTCATCGTGTCGCCTCCGTGATACTGAGCGCGATCGTTCGTGGCTTGTCGCGCGGGGTGAAGTCGTCCGAGAAGTGCCGCAGTGCGCTGAGCACGGGATTCGGGGTCAGCCCGCCCATCGCGCAGAGAGAGCCGTCGGTCATCAGCTCACAAAGATCGCCGAGCAGCGCGAGGTTCCCGTCGGGATCCTCACCGGCGACGATCTTGTCGATCGTTTCGACACCGCGTACCGAGCCCACGCGGCAGGGCGTGCATTTCCCGCAGGATTCCTCGGCGCAGAACTCCATCGCGAAGCGCGCCATCGCGGCCATGTCGACGGTGTCGTCGAAGACCACGATGCCGCCGTGCCCGAGCATCGCGCCCGCGGCGGCGAAGGCCTCGTAGTCCATCGGCAGGTCGAACTGCGACGTCGGCAGGTAGGCGCCGAGCGGGCCGCCGACCTGGACCGCGCGGATTTCGCGGCCCGACAGCGTGCCGCCGCCGTAGCCGTTGACGAGCTCGTCGAGCGTGATGCCGAACGCCGTCTCGACGACGCCGCCGCGCGCGATGTTGCCGCCCAGCTGGAAAACCTGGGTGCCGCGCGAGCGTTCGACGCCGAGTGCCTGGTACGCCTCGGCGCCATCGGCCAGGATCGCCGGGACCGAAGCGAGCGTCAGTACGTTGTTGACCACCGTGGGTTTGCCGAACAGGCCGGTGATCGCCGGGATCGGCGGTTTGGCCCGGACCATGCCGCGCTTGCCCTCCAGGCTTTCCAGCATCGACGTCTCTTCGCCGCAGATGTACGCGCCCGCGCCGACGCGCACGAAGAGGTCGAACTTCGTTTCGGAGCCGAGGATCGACTCGCCGAGCCAGCCGTGGGCGTAGGCGATGTCGATGGCGCGGCGCATGGTCTCGACGGCGTCGGGGTACTCCGAGCGGATGTAGATGTAGCCCTCGGTGGCGCCGACGGCGTGCGCGGCGATCGTCATGCCTTCGATGAGGCAGAACGGGTCGCCCTCCATGAGCATCCTGTCGGCGAACGTCCCGCTGTCGCCTTCGTCGGCGTTGCAGCAGATGAACTTGAGCCCGTCTTCGAGCTCCGAGACCGTTTTCCACTTGATCCCGGCGGGAAATCCCGCGCCGCCGCGGCCGCGCAGCCCGGACGTGGTCACCTCGGCGACGACGTCGGCCTTGGCCATTTCGAGCGCGCGGCGCAGGCCCGCGGTGCCGCCGTGGTTGAAGTAGTCCTCTGCCGACAGCGGATCGGTGATGCCGACGCGGGCGAAGCAGACGCGGTTCTGGTCCTTGAGCCACGGCAGTTCTTCGACCAGGCCGTGGCAGAGCGGGTGCGGGGCGCCGTCGAGCATCCTGGCCGAGAGCAGCTCGTCGACCTGGCTCGCGGAGACCGGGCCGTAGCCGACGCGGCCTTCGTCGGTCTCGATCTCGACGAAGGGCTCCAGCCAGAGCATGCCGCGCGAGCCGTTGCGCACCACGCGGACGTCACGTCCCATGGCGACGGCCTCGCGCTGGATCGCCGCGGCGACGCCGTCGGCCCCGACGGACAACGCGGCCGAGTCGCGGGGGACGTAAACCGTGGTGGGGTAAGCAGTCATGTCCGTCCCTCTATTCGACAGCGGTGACGATGGCGTTCAGGCGATCGGCGTCGACGCGGCCGTAAAGCCGGCCGTTGACCTCCGCCGCGGGCCCGAGCGCGCAGTTGCCGAAGCAGAAGACCTGCTCCAGCGTCACGGAGCCGTCCATCGCGGTGCCGCCCATCTTGACGCCGAACCGCTCCTCGGCGTGCTTCGCGAGCGCCTCCGCGCCCACCGACTGGCAGGCCTCCGCCCGGCAGATGCGCACGGTGGTGGCGCCCGGCGGCTCCTGCCGGAAGTCCTCGTAGAAGGTGACGACGCCGTGCACGTCGGCGCGGGAGATGTTGAGTTCCTTCGCCACCAATGGCAAGACGTCCTTGTCGACGTAGCCGAATTCGGCCACGAGCGAGTGCAGGATCGGCAGCAGGGCGCCACGGTCCCGGCGGTGCGAGTCGATGATCTCGCGCACGCGCTCTTCGACCGACGCACTGTCGACCGTCATGGTCTCGTCCCTTCGGCCCGGGTTCTGTATACAGTATGCCAATGTAGCCGATCAACGTGAGCGAGCAACAGGGCCCGGACGAGAATCTTTGGCGACCCGCAGAACCCAAGACATGACGAAGGGACCTTCTACACGATGGTCGTGAGGAAGGTCCCCTTCGTCAAGCTTTCCGCAGCACAGGCGCGAATCGCAACGTGCCCGCCGCTCCGGCCACGCTGGGTCGGGACGCGCCCTCCCGGGGAAAGTGTCGACATATTCCCCGGGGCGGTGGATCGCCATCTGTCGACAGATGGCGATCTCTTAGCTACTGAGAGATCACGTGATGTCGACATCTCGCGACTGGCTCATGGCAGAGGCTGGGATTATCCCAAAGCGGCGTTGGGGGCATCCAGTGCCCCCAACGCCGCTTTCGGGTCACGACGGCGCCCCGACACGCACTTTCTCGCGAAAGCGCGCTGGCAGCGCCGGTCAGGGGGTGGGTGGGCCCAGGGTGACCGGCAGGGTGCGGTGGCCGTTGGAGATGAAGGAGCCGATGGGCTCCAGATCGCCGACCGGCACCGCCAGCGCCAGCTCCGGGAAGCGCGAGAACAGCGCGGGCAGCGCGGTTTCGGCTTCCAGCCGGGCCAGCGGCGCCCCGAGGCAGTAGTGCACCCCGTGGCCGAACGCGAGGCTTGCCTTGTCCTCACGCGAGACGTCGAACTCGTCGGCGTCCGCGTGATGCGAGCCGTCACGTCCAGCGGCCGCGTAAGAAGCCAGGATCGCCTCGCCCTTACGGATGGTGACAACGTCGTCAAGCTCGATGTCTTCGACGGCGTAACGCAGCGGCAGGTTCGCCACGGGGGCTTGCCAGCGCAGCGTCTCGTCGATGACGTCGGTCCAGGTGCTCAGCCCGTCGCGGACCCGCTGAAGCTGCTCGGGATGGGTGAGCAACGCGGTGATCGCGTGGTCGAGCAGGTTGACCGTGGTCTCGTGCCCGGCCGAGATCACCAGGATCAGCGTGTCGACCAGTTCGGCCTCCTCCAGCGCCGAACCGTCGTCGTTGCGCACCGCGATCAGGCCGCTGGCGAGGTCGTCGCCGGGGTCGGCCCGTTTGCTCGCGACAAGCTCACCGAGCAGGCGGTACAGCTCGATCTGGTTGGCCAGCGCCTCTTCCGCCGTCGCCGTGGTATTGAAAACGCCGTCGACGGCCGTCTTCAGCCCGGGGCGCACCTCTTCGGGAATCCCGAACAGCTGGCAGATGACCTCGATCGGCAGCGGGTAGGCGAACGCCTCGCGCAGGTCGACCGTGCCGGAGCGGGCCGCGAGGTCGTCGAGCAGACCCGTGGTGATCTGCTCGACCTGCGGCCGCAGCGCCTCGGTGCGGCGCGGCGTGAACGCCTTCGACACCAGCGAACGCAGCCGCCGGTGGTCGCCGCCGTACGCGGTGAACATGTTCTGCACCGACACCCAGATGTGCAGCGGCCAGTCCTCGGGGATCTCGCCGTTGGTATAGGCCGTCCAGTGCTGACGCGGGTCCTTCGAAACGCGCGGGTCGCTGAGCAACCGCTTCAGTGCGTCAAGGCTGGTTACTGACCACGCCACCACTTGACCAGGAAGCTCCACCAGCGTGGCCGGGCCGGATTTGGCGAGCTCGGCACCTTCGGCGTGGATGTCCCGTCCTGCGGGGTCGAGGACGTAGGGGCTGGCTGGGCGGTCCATCGGCTGTCTCCTGACGTTTCGGCGGGTGGTACCGGGGCTGCTACCGGGGTGAAACGAACGGGAAGCGAGGTGAGCGCACGGTGGAAGGGGCCAGGCCGCCAGACGAGTTCGTCGACGGGAACGGCCAGCCGGATGTCGGGCAGGCCATCGAGCAGTGTCTCGATGGCGGCGGAAGCGATGAGACGGGCCTGGAGCTGGGCGGGGCAGGTGTGCACACCGGCGCCCCAGGCGAGGTGGGCGCGGTTGCCCATGCGCTGGTCGCCGATCAGCTCGGGATCGGTGTTGGCGGCGGCGAAACTGATCACGACGGGCTCGGCCGCCGGCAGCCGGATACCGCCGAAGTCGAGGTCCTCCAACGGATAGCTCGCGGAGTAGTTGGCCATCGGCGGGTCGGTCCAGAGGACCTCGTCGAGCGCCTCTTCGACGGGCATGGTGCCGCCGCCGAGGTTTCCGGCGAACCTGTCGTCCGACAGCAGGAGCCGGATGCCGTTGGCGATCAGGTTCTGCTCGGGCTCGGTACCGGCGCCCATCATCAGCACGAGCTGGTGCAGCATCTCCTCGTCGGTCAGCCGCGCCGGGTGCGCGAGCATCCACGACACGACGTCGTCGCCGGGCTGCGCGCGCTTGAGGGCGAGCAGTTCGAGCATGCACATCGTGAGCCGCTCGTTGGCCTTCTCGACGTCGACCATGTCGAAGATCGCCTGCATCCCGGTGACGAGCCGGTCGCCGAGCTCCGGCGGGCAGCCGTAGAGGTGCTGGAACACGCGCAGCGCCAGCCGCGCGGCGTAGTTGTTCAGCAGGTCCGCCTGGCCGGTGGGACCGAACTCCCGGATGGCCTCGCGGGCGCTTTCCTCGACAAAGACGCGCAACGCGTTCGGGTCGACCCGCGCGAGGCTGTCCGTGACCGCGCCGCGCAGCCGGGCGTGCACCGCGCCGTCGGTGAACAGGCAGTTGGGGCGGTACCCCATCATCGGCAGCACGGGACTGTCCGACGCCTGCGTCGCCTGCCAGCGGCGGGGGTCACGCGGGAAGGTGTTCGGGTTGCGGACCACGTCGAGGACCGTGCGCAACTGCTCGTAGGCACCGGCGGGATTGGCGGCGAACTCCGGGCCGTACAACGGAAGCCGTCCGTTGACGTGGGCTGGGCAGCCCGGGGGTGGAAGCTGGCCGTCGGGTGTGGTCACACGTACTCCTGGCTGCTGGTGCGGTTGAAGAGGTATTCGACTAGGGCGATCAGCGCGTGCGTCGAGGAAAGCCGGTCCCGGGCGTCACAGTTGACGAGCCGGGTTTCGGGCAGCAGGTCGAGGGCGTCGCGCAGTTCTTCGTCGGGGAAGGTCGGGGCGCCGTCGAACTGGTTGATGGCCACCGCGTAGGGCAGGCCGATTTCTTCCAGCAGGCCCATGACGTCGAACGAGTTCTCGAGGCGGCGGGGATCGGCGAGGACGAGCGCGCCCAAGGCCCCGTGCGCGATGTCCTTCCACAGCTGGGTAAAGCGTTGCTGACCGGGCGCGCCGAAGAGGTAGAGCACCACCTGGTCGCTCAGCGTCAGTCGGCCGAAGTCCATCGCGACGGTGGTGGTTTCCTTGCCTTTCACCCCGGCGAGATCGTCGACGAGCGCGCCGGCCTGCGTCATCGTTTCTTCGGTGCGCAGCGGCCGGATCTCCGACAGGGTGCCGACGAACGTGGTCTTGCCGACAGCGAAATGGCCGACGATCAGGATTTTCACCGCGGTTTGCACGGTATCGCGCAGGTATACCCCGTCAGGTGAGAGCGCGGAGGCCATCGAGCACGTCCTTCAGGAGCTTGAGGTCGGGGTGGTCGGTGTACGGGAACGCGGCATGGGTGGCGATATGGCCGGAATCGACGAGATCCGACAGCAGCACCTTCGTCACGCTGGTGGCCAGGCTCAGGTGCGCCGCGACTTCGGCGACCGAGAGCGCGCCGCCGCGGCACAGCTCCATCAGGCGCTTCTTTTCCGGGCTCAGCCCCGAAACGTCCTGGCGGGTGGCGACGACGACCGTGACGAGGTCGAAGGTGTTGCGGGTCGGGTGGGCCCGGCCCCCGGTCACCACATGTGGCCGGACCAGTGCCCGCTCCCGCCGATGGCCGCTCATGCGAGACTGCCGGATTCCTGCTGGGCGTAGCGGGGTGGAGTGGTCAGCTCCTTACCGAGCCGTTGCACCAGTTCGTGCAGCCGGGAGGAGACGCCCTCCATGTCGACCTTGTCCGTCGCGGACACCGCGAGGTAGGCGCCGGGACCCGCGGCGACGAGGAAGATGTAACCGCCGGGGAACTCGCTCACCGTCTGCTGCCAGTTGTCGGCCGTCTCGCCGCAGAACTCGGCGGTGTTGCGCGCCAAGGCCTGCAGACCGGACATGGCCGCGGCGTTGCGGTCCGCGTCGTCCCGGCTGATGCGCTCGGAGTGCGCCATGAGCAGCCCGTCCGCCGAGAGCAGGATCGCGTACAGCGTCTCGGGCATCTTCATGGCGTCGTCGAGCATCCAGCCCAACTTGTTGTTCACTGGGGGTTCCCTTCGGAAACAGTGGGGTTGGCACTGGAATTCGTGCTCTCCCGGCCGGTGCGGGTGCCGCGCTGCCACGCGGCCAGACCGGTCGCTGTCTTCTCCGACGACTTCTCCACCGGCGGGCGGGTCTGCGGCGGGGTGTTCGCCGGGCGCTCGACGACGGGCTCGCGGCGCGTGCGCCTCGGCAGGCCACCGGGAGTGCGATCGAGCTCCTCCGCGGCCGGCGCGGGGGCCTGGCGGGGGGTCGGGGACGGCCGGAGGGGCTCGGGTTCGAAAACCGACTCGGGCGCGGCCGCCTGCTGCTGCGCCGGAACCTTGGCCGGTGTCGCCTTCGGGGCCGGGTTCAACGGGGCCTGCGCGCCGGCGCGGGTGAGCAGTGCCGTCGGCAGGAAGACCACCGCGCGGACGCCGCCGTACGGCGACTGCGTGTCCACCGAAACACTGAACCCGTAGCGGGCGGCGAGCACGCCGATGACGGCGAACCCGATCCGCGGCGGGTCGCCGAGCCTGTTGATGTCATGCCCACCCTGTCCGGAGAGAAGCCATGCCGCGCGCTGCAACGCTTCGAGAGTCATGCCGACGCCGGCGTCGTCGATCATGATCGCCATGCCGTTGTGCGCCTGCTGGAAGTTGACCTCGACGGTGGTGCTCGGCTGCGAGTGCCGCGCGCCGTTGTCGAGGAGTTCGGCCACGGTGAGCACGACCGGCTCCACCGCGCGGCTGACCACCGCGATGTCGGCCTGCGCGGGAATCTGCACCCGCCGGTAGTCCCGGATCCGCGAAGTCGCGCCGCGGACCACGTCGGTCAGTGAGGACACCGAACGCTGCTGGCCTGGCCAGGATCCGCAGAGGACCGCTGTCGCCTGCGCGCGCCGGCTGAGCTGGGAGTTCGCGTGGTCGATCTTCAGCAGGTCCGCGAGTACCTCGGGATCGTCGTGGCGATCCTCCATCGTCGAGATCGCCAGCTGCTGCTCGTTGGCGAGGTTCTGGACGGTGCGCATCATCGCCTTGAGCGTCGCCTTCGCGGACTGCTCGACACCGGACGCCGTCTGCTGGACGGACTCGGCGACGAGGTCGAGCACCGGGCGATGGGCTTCACCGAGTTCGGCGTCCAGCGGGCCGGGAACCTCCACCGGCCGGTGGTTCACCTGCTCCACCAGCGCGGGGAGCCGGTTCTGGACCAGATGCCGTTCCTCGTCGACCCGGGCTCGCAGGTCGTTTTCGGTGAGCTGAACTCTGGCGCGGACGTGGGCGGTGATACGCCGCTGGCGGACCAGCAGAACCCCGATCACGAGCACAATTGCTAGCAGAAACCAGAACGCCACCGCAAGGGTTTGTTGATCCATCAGTTCCTCATGGTCGGAAGTGCCTTCGCCACTGTTGCGCGCCAGACGCGGAGCAGTGAACCAGTGGATAGAAGAATCGCACTGTAGCGGATCGTATCCTTCCTGCAGCCCGGCCATGAACAACTTGCGAGACAAGATCGAAAGCTGTACCACGGGTCCGGAAAGAACTGCAAGAAAGACGCCGTTTTCCGCCCACATGGAGCAATTTCGGAAATGCGGATCGATGATTGGACGCGGCGATCCGGAAATGGTACTCCGGTGTCGGGCGAAGCGCGGCGATGAATGAGCGGATCCGCCGCGAACCGCTCGCTAGCGGACAACCCGCCAGTTCGGCACACCGAGGAAGATCAGCCGAAGCCGTTTTTCCGCGGTCTTCACGATGAGCGCGTCGGTTTCCTCGTCACGCGGACGCGCTTCGATGAGTTCGACGACTGTCGAGAGCATCGCCGTGACAATCAGGTCCGCCATCATGTGCAGGTCGTCGGTGTTCCATTCGCGCAGGTGCTCGAACCGCGCGAGGTCGACGGCGAGGTCGCTGGAGAAAAGCTTCAGCTCGATGGCGATGGCGCGTTGCACCGGCCCCGATCCGCTGTACCGCTCGCGCGTGAGGAAGCGGAAATGGTCCTCGTGCGCGCGGACGTGTTCATGCAGTGTTCGCACCGACGCCCGGATGAGGTGCGTGTACGTCCGAGGGTTGCTGCGAGCCGCGCGGATCATCCGCCGCAGCGTGCGCATCGACTCCTCGACGAGCGCGACGCCGAGTTCGTCCATCGACGCGAAATGGCGGTAGAACGCCGTCGGCACGATACCGGCCCGCTTCGTGACCTCGCGCAGGCTGAGGTTGGCGAAGGCGCGTTCGGCGAGCAGCTCGAGGGCTGCGTCGAGAAGAGCCTGCCGGGTGCGCTGTTTGCGCTCCTGGCGGCTCACGGGCTCGGCGGTCACCTGAGCGAGAGTACGCATGTCCCTCCTGTTCTCCACGTCACAGCGGCTCACCTTGACACTTCCGGCGCCATGCCTTCCACTGTTTAGTGTACAGCTGTTCACTGGAACTGGAGGTGCCATGACCGCCTTAGTGCCCCGAAGCCGTCGCAGGCTCGCCTCCCTGGCCGAGGCTTTGCTGACGCCGCACGGCATGGACCGCTACCTCGAACTGGTCAACCCGATGCTGGTCCGCCGCGAGATCCGTGGCGTCGTAACCGATGTCAAGCGGCAGACCGCCGACACGGTGACGCTCACGATCCGCCCCAGCCGGGCGTGGCGAGGCTTCACCGCCGGTCAGTACGTGCGGGTTTCGGTGGACATCAACGGCGTCCGCCGCACCCGCTGCTACTCCCCCGCCTGCTCGCAGCACCGTCGCGACGGGCAGCTCGAACTCACCGTGAAGGCCGACCCGAAAGGCCTGGTTTCCCGGTACCTGCACGAAAATGCCGAACCCGGCATGGTGGTCAACCTGTCCCAGCCGGACGGCGGCTTCACCATGCCGGAGCGCCGCGCGCCGAAGACGCTGCTGATCAGCGGCGGCAGCGGGATCACGCCGGTGCTGTCGATGCTGCGCACCCTCGTCGACGAGCGGCATCCGGGCGAAATCGTCTTCCTGCATTACGCGAACACCGCCGAAGACGTGCTCTACCGCGAAGAACTCGCGAAGCTGGCCACACTGCACTCCGGCGTCAAGATCGTGCTGGCCTACACGCTGGCGAAATCCGGCGCCGACCTGCACGGCTTCTTCAGCGCGAAGCACCTGGCCAAGGCCGCGCCCTGGTACCGCGACGCCGAGACCTACCTCTGCGGCCCGAAGCCGCTGATGGACTCCGTTCGCGAGCGATTCGGCGACGACGGCTTGAGTGAACAACTGCACACCGAAGAGTTCACGCCGCCCTCGTTGAAGTTCGACAAGGCCGACGCCAAGGGGCAGATCCGGTTCGCGCACAGCGGCAAGGAGTTCGCGAACTCCGGCAAACCGCTGCTCGAACAGGCCGAGGACGCCGGGCTCAACCCGGAGCACGGCTGTCGCATGGGCATCTGTTTCTCGTGCACGAAGGTCAAGACGTCCGGCTGTGTGCGAAACGCGAAGTCCGGTGCGCTTTCCGAAGAAGAGAACGAAGAAATCCAGCTGTGCATCTCCGTCCCGGTCGGGGACGTCGAGATCAACGCCTAGTCGTAGGAGAAAACCATGACCGGTCTACAGGATCGCCTTACGCCGCAGCAGATCGAGGAGTTCGGCCGCGAGATGGACGAGCTCCGGCAGCGGACCGTCGCCCAGCTCGGCAAGGAAGACGTCGACTACATCCAGACGGTCATCAAGACCCAGCGCGCGCTGGAGGTCGCCGGGCGCGGGCTGCTGTTCGCCGGGTTCTTCCCGCCGGCGTGGATCGCCGGGGTCACCGCGCTTTCGGTGTCGAAGATCCTCGACAACATGGAGATCGGCCACAACGTCATGCACGGCCAGTACGACTGGACGCGTGATCCGGCGCTGAGCTCGCAGAACTTCGAGTGGGACATCGTCGCGCCGTCCGCGAACTGGCGCCATTCGCACAACTACCTGCACCACACCTATACGAACATCCTCGACAAGGACCGCGACATCGGTTACGGCGTCCTGCGGCTGGACCCGGCGCAGCGCTGGCGCCCGTACGACCTGGGCAACCCGGTGTACGCGATCATGCTCGCGCTGTTCTTCCAGTGGGGCGTGATGCTGCACGACCTGGAGTTCGACCGGATCGTCAAGGGCGAGCGAAAGTGGTCGGACACCAAGGAAGTCGCGGCGAAGATGGCCAAGAAGGCTTCGCGGCAGGTGGGCAAGGACTACGTGCTCTTCCCGCTGCTGACCGGGCCGCTCGCGCCGCTGACCTTGGCTGGCAACGCGACGGCGAACCTGGTCCGCAACGTGTGGTCGTTCTCCATCATCTTCTGCGGCCACTTCCCCGCCGACGTCGAGAGTTTCACCGAGGAGGAGACCGAGAACGAGTCGCGGGGCCAGTGGTACCTGCGCCAGATCCTCGGCTCGGCGAACATCTCCGGCGGGAAGCTGTTCCACATCATGAGCGGGAACCTCTCGCACCAGATCGAGCACCACCTGTTCCCGGACATCCCGGCGCGGCGCTACCCGCAGATCGCCGGCGAGGTGCGCGCCATCTGCGAGAAGTACGGCCTGCCGTACAACACCGGCCCGCTGAGCCGCCAGCTCGGTTCGGTGGCGAAAAAGATTGTGAACCTCGCGTTGCCGTGGGTCGGTACGCCGCGCAGGCCCAGTACCGTGGAGCGGGACAAGGTACTCCGAGCGGCTTAGGGAACGAAGATGGTCGGTCAGTTCGAGAGCAGCAAGGACACGGTCCAGGTGATCACCGAATCGGCGGCCACGCATATCGGGAACATCGCGACGATCATCACCGGCGCGGTCCGCGACATCGCGCGAGAGACCGGCGACTGGATCAGCGACGTCATCGAGATGCGCGAAGCTTCGGTCCGCGCGCAAGAAGACGAGCAAAACCTCAACCCGCCCGTGGTCGACGTACCGCCAGTGGCGGACCCCACCGAGAAGTAGCGCTGGTCAGGTGGGGTCGTGAGTGCGTAACAGTGTTAGAACACTGTTACGCACTCACGACCCCACCCACCCGAGGCCGGGGCCACAAGTAGGGAAAACCGGGTGGGCGGGCGGGGTGGGTTCACGGCAAGCTGGGGCTGTGACCACCCGCAACGTCCTCCGGCTCATCCTGGCAGCGCCCTTCCGGCGCGCGTTCCGGGCCGAGCTGGCCTGGGTACTCC
>Ga0193717_1001632_pt1 | contig 13596 bp, 8 predicted proteins | sample U2c2metaG_FD_145900 | JGI IMG/M metagenome (GOLD analysis project Ga0193717, IMG submission 145900) | Soil microbial communities from a riparian zone of the East river system, Colorado, United States - U2c2 | ecosystem: Environmental > Terrestrial > Soil > Riparian zone | place: USA: East River... | reverse complement strand
GCCAACCGAAATACTGCGTTCCGGAGTTTCGCCGAGCGCTGCCGCGATCGCCTCGACCAACCCCGGTGCGTTGGTCGGCCAGACGCCGAGCGCGTCACCCGGCTCGTACGCAAGACCGGAGCCTTCGAGCGACACTTCGATATGGCGCACGTCCTTGCCGCTGTCGCGCGCGGTGATGCGCTGGTTGCCCAGCAGCGGCGCAGCGAATGGGCGCGCGCGATGCCATGCGATGACCGCGGCCGGTGCGCGCAGCGGCGTCACCTTCGCCGGCGCGGGCGTGCTCTTGAGAATCTCGCGCGCGTGACGCAGCGCGGACTCGGCCCAGGGCTTCGCTACGGCGTCGATCTCGACGTCGGCCTCGCCGCGTGCGAACAGCCGGCTCGCGCCGAGCTCGGCCAGGCGCGCGTCGATCGCAGTGCCTATCGCGCAGAACTGCGGGTAGCTCGAATCGCCGAGGCCGAGCACCGCGTACTTGAGCTGCGCGAGCTTCGGCGCGCGCCGCGAAGCGAGAAAATCGATGAAGCCGCGCGCATCGTCGGGCGGATCGCCCTCGCCCTGCGTGCTGATGACGACATACAGCAGACGCTCCGAGGCCAGCTCGCGCAGCGGGTAAGCGTCCGCACGCAGTAGCCGCACGGCGAGACCCGCGCCTTCCGCGTCGCGCAACAATGCCTCGGCGACGCGCCTGGCGTTGCCGGTCTGGGTGCCGTAGACGATGCTCAGGCACGGCTGCGTATTTGCCGCCGTGTTCAGCGCAGGTGTCGCCGCCGCGATCAGTGGCGCTCCCGCGCGGCGCTGCGCACCGAGCGCGGCGAGATAGCCCGAAAGCCAGTACAGATGATCCGCGTCGAGCCCCTCGACGAGCCGCGTCAGTTGCGCCGTGGTTTCGGCGGCCAACGGCGACAAGGGACGAGCGGGTTCCGCGGACATTGCGCGTGCGATTCCATGGCGGACGTATGGATGTCCGGATGGAAGGCATGGTAGGCCGCGCGGCGGATGGCGGGAACGAATTCCCGGCTACAACGACATGCCCATGCGTTATCTCCTCATCTTTCTTCTTCCCCTGCGCCAGCGGGGGAAGGTGCCCGCAGGGCGGAAGGGGGCGGCTTGAATATGGATGGTGGCCAAAGCGAAGAGCGCCCCCATCCGCCTTCGGCACCTTCCCCCGCTGTCGCGGGGGAAGGGAAGCAGAAGACTCAGCTGAGCACGGAGTCTTTCCGCGCGATTTCGGACTGCACCCGGTAGCCGCCGGAGACGTCGGCGTGGAACGCGTTATACGCATCGAGTGGACCGCCATACACGTGCAGGCTCAGCGCCGCACGGGTCGTCGAGAGATTGCGGCAGCGATGGACATACGCGTCGCCGGAGAACACAGCGGCGTCGCCAAGCCCCAGGTACAGCGAACGCGCCAGCGTCAGCGCCGGCCGCACCGGGTTGTCGACGCGGATGAACTCATCGATCTGCAGCACGCCGTCGATCACGAGCTCGATGCCCCAGAGCCCCGCATGATCGTGCGGCAGCGTCGAATAGCCCGGCGGCCAATACATGAGAAGCGCCGAGCAACCAGGCATTTCGGCAACGTCGAGCGGATGCCGTCGGAAACGCCCGCCGTCGCCATCGAGCGCGAACGCATCCGCGTGCGGGCACCCTTTCGCCCACGCCAGCGGCACCAGACGATTGCGCAGCGCCTGCAACGCGGCCGGCGAATCAGGGGTCGTGCCGTCCTTCAGCGCTGCGGCGACGCGTCCGATCCAATCGGATTCACTGGCAACGGTAATCTGCATCATGACTCGCTTCGCTCCACATCGTTGCGTGCGGGTCATCCCATCACGCCGGCCGTTAAACGTATGCTAAAAGCCGCGAGCGGGCGGATATGGTGGCTCGGAACGTCGATATGCGAAGGACGCATGTCGCTCGCTGCCGAGCAGAAAATGCTGAGATGGGCGGCGACCGAGGGCGTCGCAGCCCATCTCAGCGACGCGGAGCCGGGGAAGGTTACCGCGTCAAGCGGGACCGGTTGGGGAAAGCCGGGCCCTCTATTCGTGCCGCGCGAGGCGATGGCTCGCATCGCATCATCGCAGCGCCTGCATGCTGACCAGCGGACGGATGGCCGACAATGAGTAGTTCCACCCAGCGCCGCACACGCGCACTACCTAGTGGCGAATGCTTGGGTTGCCGCGATCCGAGCATATTCCGGGCTCGCGACTACGCCGTTCAGGCACCGCCGTCGAGAGTGATCGCTGGGTGATTCCACCCAGCGTCGACCGGTGCATCCGCCCAGCGCGGCCGCGAGGATCGGGTGACCTATCGACGCGCGGGTTAGGCTGCATTAGTGTGGGAATCGAACACGGTTCAGCATTGCCTGAACACGGTCGCCCGAGGAGCTGATGCTGGATCGGCCCCGGCGAAGGGATGCAAACGGGACAGGGGTGGGCGGTCGTATGCGCTGGCTGATTGTTGCGACTTTGGCGGTGCCGGGACTGCTGCTGCATTCGGCGACTGCCGTCGCGGGCGGCGTGGACGTCGAGATCATCGACGGCCGCAAGGCGAAAGCCGACATCACGCTGCCGAACCCGGGCGGCGGCAACTACACCGCGGAGTTCGAGCTCGAGTTCGAAACCGAGAACCTGCAGAACCTGACCGTCGCCTGCATCGGCATTTCCGCCGATGTGCTCGATGCGACCGAGATGGCCGACATACGGAGCCGGTTGCCGCACTCGGCGACGCAGAGGGTCGATCCCGCTTTCCCCATCCGCGTAACGGTGGAGCCGGCGGCCGGGTGCGGGCTTGCATTCGAGGATCATTATGAGGTGTCGCTGGAGACCGATGATCTGGTCTATGCACCATCGTCGCCCTACCGGCTCGTCAAGGCACCGATCGGCGGCCTGTTTCGCTACGTCACCGGAACCGTAACTGCCGGAAGCGTTCGCGCCCGCGGCCGGGCTGGCGGATTCTCCGAGTTCGTGATCATCGAGGATACATCCCCGAACTACGCATCGGATTGCCTGGCCGAGTACGATGCGATCGAAGCGAGGCTGGCGAACACCGCGATCAGTTTGACGGCGCGACATGCCCTCCAAACCGATCTCGCGGTCAGCCGCGCCGCCTATGTGGCCGGCAACTTCGACGAAGCGATCGCACATCTGGCCAATTTCGATGCGCATTGCGCGTCATATGGCGGCGAAGCTCTACCCAATGTCTGGCGATCTGCGCGCGACCTCGACAATATTGAAGGCGATCTGGTCGGCCGTGCCGATTCACTGCGCTTCATGATGGGCCGGCTCAACGGCTCACCGTAGCAACCGTGCCTGCCAAACTCTCCATCCATGTCCCTACCCAGGCGGTCTCGATTCGCGTCCTGCCGGACGGTGCCCATCTGACCGTCGGGCGCGCGCCCGAATGCGACTGCGTCCTCGCCCACGATTCCGTTTCGCGGCGCCATGCGTGCATTCGCAACATAGCTGACGAACGCTGGACGATCGAAGATCTCGGCTCGAAGAATGGAATTCGCGTCGACGGCAATCGCGTCACCGGCGCCGAGCTCGCCGACAGCCAATGGCTCGCGATCGGCGACGTGTTCTGCGAATTCGAGCGTGTCGAAGCAGCGGCGGTCGCGCATCTGAACGCGCGGGCCGCGCATCGCCGGCAGTCGTCCCAGCTGTGGATCGATCGTATCTCGACGACGGACAACGTCGACCGGCTGATGGACACGTTGTTGCGCGGGATCGTCGATATCGCCGAGTGCCGGCGCGGCTTCCTGCTGGTCATGGACAGCGCCGGAATCCTGCGCGTGCGCGCCTGCCATGCGATGGATTCCGCCGACCTCAAGGGCATTGCATTCTCCGGGAGCCGCAGCGCGGTCGATCGTTCGATCGTCGAACGCCGTTCGGTTTACCTTTCGGATCGGCGCGATCACGACTGGTTGCAGGACAAGGCCAGCGTCATCGCGCGCGGCATCCGCGCATTGGCCAGCCTGCCGCTGCAGCACGAAGGACGCCTGCTCGGTGTCGCCTACGCCGATACCGACGATGAAGCAAAGGTGTTCACCGACCTCGATGCGGATTTGCTCGAGGCATTTGCCGAGCGTGCGTCCACGGCGCTCGCGGCCGTGGAGATCGACGCTACGCTGACGCACATGGAGTCCGCGTTCGCCAACGCGCCTGGCGCGGCGACCCGACAGCCGATCGGCGCCCCGATCTGGGGTGACGCCGGCGCGCAACGCGGCGCGTCGGGAGAATCGCCCGGATGACCGCCGGTCGCACCTTCGCCCCGCAATCACCGGGCGGCAAGGCCACCGTGACCGGCATGCTGGCGATGGCCGACCTGCGTCCCGGCGACGTCGTAGCCGACCGCTTCCGCATCATGCGCCTGCTGGGCATGGGCGGCATGGGCGTCGTCTATCAGGCGCATGACATCGAGCTCGACGTCGACGTCGCACTGAAGCTGCTGCGTCCGGAGCTGGCCAGCCGTGCCGACGCGTTCGAACGTTTCCGCCAGGAACTTCTGCTCGCGCGCCAGGTTTCCAGCCCGCACGTCGTGCGTATCCACGACCTCGTGCGTCACGGCGAAGTCTGGCTGATCAGCATGGACTTCGTGCCGGGCCAGTCGCTGGAAAAACTGCTCGACAGCAAAGGTCATCTGCCACCCGACGATGCTATCAAGATCGTTCGGCAATTGGCCCTGGGGCTCGCAGCCGCGCACCAGCGCGGCGTCATCCATCGCGATCTCAAACCGGCCAACGTACTGATCAGCGAAAACGGCGAAGCGCGCATCACCGACTTCGGCGTCGCACGCTCGGCCGGCTCCACTGGCATCACCGTCAGCGGCGTGATCATCGGCACGCCGGAATATCTGTCGCCCGAGCAGGCGCGCGCGGACCCGGTCGACGGTCGCAGCGATCTCTATGCACTCGGACTCATTCTCTTCGAGATGCTTACCGGGACGCTGCCGTTCCGCGGTGGAACACCCGCGGAAATGCTTGCTCAACGTATTGTCCGCGATCCCCCGCCGCCCGATACCATCAGGAAGGATTTGCCGGGCTTCGCGGTGCGCCTTTGCTCGCGTTTGCTCGAGCTGAAACCGACGCGCCGCTTTCAGAACGCCGACGACGTCGTCCGCGCAATCGACGAAAAACGCGTGCCGACCCAGATTCCGCGGCGGCGATACATGACGGCTGCGGCAATCTGCATCGCCCTGCTGGTAGCCGGCGGCGTTGCGGAATGGCGCCGGCAGACCGGGGCGCGTCCCATCGCTCCCGTCGCAACGCAGTCCACCACCGATATCGCACCCATGCCTTTCACCGTCACCAGCGAGCTCGATGCGGACGATGACTTCGCGGTCGGCATCCGCGAGTTGTTGGCCAATTCGCTGATCGATCTCAACGGCGCGAACAGCGAAGACATGCGACGGGTCGATCGCGCCCTGAAGGAACTCACGTTCGATGCCGAGGCGGCGCGGCGTCAGCGGACGCGCGTGGCGGAAACGCTGAATACGCGCCGCCTGCTGGAAGGTGACCTGCATCGTGACGCTTCCGGCAAGTATGAAGTTCGTCTTTCGCTGTGGGATCCCGCTGGCGCACAGCCGGTGTGGTCGCAAGCCACTCCCGCTACCGGCGAGGAAATGCTTCCATCTGCGTTGCGGGAGCTGCGCAAGGGTTTGCTTGCGGAACTTCGGTTGCCGGCGGGCGACGCCGCGACATGGCCCGACGTCAAGACGGCAAGACTCGTGGGCCGCTTGTATTCCGAGCAAATGCTGGACGAGCTGAATGCCAGCTCGTTGATGAAAGCCGCGCAGGAGGCGAAAAGCCCGAACCTGTGGTGGGCGATCCAGGAAGCACTGGATCGAACGGGTCGGCTTGCGGACGTGGCTGCCATTGCCAGGCAAGCCAAGGATGCGCTTGCGGTCGATCCGAGCCGGGATGCCACGCGTGCGCGCGCCTACGCGTCATTGCTGCTCGGAGAAAACGAGGAAGCCATCAAGCTGCTCGAGAAACTCGCTGCCGAGGCACCGAGCGACCATCCTGCGCGTCGACTGCTCGCCCGCGCGAAAAGCGAGCTGGGCCTGTTCGAGGAATCGACCAGGATACTCGAAGCACTCGTCGTCGAAGATCCGCGCAACGAGGATGCGTGGTTCGATCTCGGCAAGTACGCGATCCTGGCCGGCGATTCGAAGCGTGCGGTCGACGATTACCTGAGTCGCGCGCAGGTGCTTGCCAATCGGCTTGACGATCGGAGAATGCAGGCGAACGTCATCCATGCGATGGCGATCGGATTTCAGAATCTTGGACAGCTGAGCCTTGCCGCCGACTACTTCGAGCAGGCCATTCACAAGCGCAAGGCGTTGAACGATGTGCGCGGAGTCGCCGTCAGTCTGCGCAATCTCTCCACCGTGCGTGCCGTGCAGGGGGATTTCAAAGGAGCGCAAAGCGCATTGAACGACGCGCGATCCCTGCTCGAGCCACTCGGCGACAACGCCGCCCTGGCCGACCTTGCGAACGACGACGGCGTGCTGAAGGAAGAGCGCGGCGACTATCGTGGTGCGCTCGAGTCGTATCGCAGTGCGCTTGCGATGTATCAGACGCTGGGCAACAACCGCCAGATCGGCAGCAGTCTGCTCAACGTCGGATTTGCGTACTACCAGGTCGGCGAATTCGACAACGCACAGGTCTATTGGAATCAGGCCGCCGCGACTTACCAGAAAGCCAATGATTTCGTCGGCATCGTGCGGGCGAAGCAAAGCCTCGGTCTGGCCGAGACCGCTCGTGGAAACTTCGTGCTGGCACGCGAGGCGCTGAATGACAGCCTGCGCCAGGCAGAAGAACTGCAGATGGCTGAGGAGCGAAGCATCAGCCTTGCAAGTCTTGCGGATCTGGATCGCGTCGTCGGCGATATCGGCGCCGCGCTCGATCATGCGCAGCAGGCGCTGGACCAATTCAAGCAACGCGAGGATTCGCGCGGTACCGTGGAAATGAAACTCACCAGAGCCGCCGCCTATCGCGACGCAGGCGATTGGGACAATGCCGCGGCGGCGATCGCGGATCTGTCGCAGGACGACGTCGAGAACAGCGAACAGGCTGCGATGCTGCTGTGGCGCCACGGCGAGATAGCACTGGGTCGCGGGGACATTGCCGAGGCGCTCGGCAAAGCGACTGAAGCGGTTGCTGCCGCACATGGCGCGCACAGTTACGGGACCGAACTATCGGCACGGCTGCTGAAAGCGCGCGCGCTGCATTCGCAAGGTAAAACCAGGGAGGCGTCGGCCGAATTGGCAGCGATTCGGGCCGGCCTCGCCAAATACGCCAGCGTTCCGTTGCGCCTGCAACTCGCCGAAACCGTGTTGGAGGTGAACGGGGCGTCGGCCCTGCCCGACTATCGCGCCGCACGCGCGGAACTCGCGCGTCTGCCCTCGTATGGCCGCGCATTCGAGATCCACGCGCTCGGTGCCGCTGCGCTGAACAAACAATCCGACGCGGCCGCAGGCGAAGCGACGCGAGCCGCAACGGCCGCCTACGCGGATCTGCTGAGGACTACGCCACCCGCCCAACAAGCTCCCCTGGCCAAGCTCGCGGACGCGTACGGTTTGCGGACGGATGCAAGCCATGAATGAGACCAAGATGCACACCCCGCTGTCCGCCGACGCACCCATGCGCGAACAACTCGCGCGCCTGCGCGAGCAACAGGAACGCCTGTTTGCCCAGCTGCACGCCGGCGAACAACACTTCAAGCAGCTCGCACGCTCCGTATGGCGCGTGCAGGAAGACGAGCGCCGCCGACTCGCGCGCGATCTCCACGATGGCATCGGCCAGCAACTGACCGCCCTGCGTCATCGGCTCGACGCGTTGGCGCGCTCGGTCGATGGCGCCGCCGACGCCTCGAACCCGCTGCATCAGGCGCTGCGCATCTGCGAATCGGCGATCGAGGAGACGCGAGCGCTGTCGCGCCTGCTGCGGCCGCAGATCCTCGACGATCTCGGTCTCGAAGCCGCGCTCAACTGGCTGGCGCGGCATTCCGCCGAAAGCGGCGGCTACGAGATCGAGATCGACATCGGCGCGCTGCCGACGCCGCTCGACGGCGACGTGTCGACGCTGATCTTCCGCGTCGCCCAGGAAGCGTTCACCAACATCCTCAAGCACGCGCAGGCCAGGCATGTGCTGCTGCGCCTGGCGCAGCGGCAGGACGTCGGGCTGCAGTTGCTCATCATCGACGACGGCCTCGGCTTCGATGTAGATGCCGCATTCGCCAAGGCCAGCAGTGGGCAGAGCACGGGTCTGCCGAGCATGCGCGAACGCGTGCGCCTGTTCGGCGGCCGCTTCACAATCATCTCGCAGCCTGGCGAAGGCATGCAGCTGCGCGTACTGGTTCCGTTGTTCCCGGGAGACACTGCCTCGTGAAAACGATCCGCGTTCTGGTCGCCGACGATCACACGATCGTGCGCGATGGGCTGGTCGCCCTGCTCAACGGCAGCGGCGATTGCCAGGTCGTGGCGCAGGCCGCGGACGGCATCACCACGGTCGAGCTGGCCTTGAAGACGCATCCGGACGTCGTCGTCGTCGACATCTCGATGCCCAAGCTCAATGGCATCGAAGTCGTGCGCCGGCTGACCAAGGAGCTGGAGAGCGCGCGCATCCTGGTGCTGACGATGCACGCCGAAGAGGAATACGTGATGCACGTCGTGCGCGCCGGCGCGGCGGGATTCCTGCTCAAGGACAGCGCGAGCGCCGAGCTGATCGCCGCCGTGCGCGCGCTCGGCAGCGGCCGCGGCTATTTCGGCACGCATGCATCGAAGGTGCTGGCGCAGCAGGTGCAGAAACCGCATGCGCCGCTCGAGGATCCCTACCGCGATCTCACCTCTCGCGAGCGCGAGGTGTTCCATCTGATCGTCGAAGGCATGACGACGAAGGAAATCGCGCGTCAGCTCGGCACCAGCACGAAGACCGCGGAGAATCATCGCTTCCGCGTGCTCGACAAGCTCGGCGCGCGAAATACGGCCGAACTGATCCGCTATGCAGCTCGGCACGGATTGATGGATTGACGAAGCGTCGCGGTCGACGCGCGCGGATCGGTCAGTCGCCGTCCGGCTTGGGGACGCATTGCGACGGCAGCGTCGGCATGTCGAATCCCGATCGGAAAATGCTGCTGGCCGTGAACCAGTATGCCGCTCCGGCATGGGCGTCGGTACCGACGATGTGCCCCGGTGCGCTGGCGACCCAGCGCCCACCGCTGGCCGCGACCGACCATCCGGCCAGCTCATTCAGCAGCGGCTGCGTGATCGCGCCGGCATTGGATTCGACGAATGCGGGGCCCTCGAACACATAGTTGGCGCCGCACGGAGCCTCGATGAGTTGACCTGCGAACGGCGCGCCGACCACCGCCTTGTCGTCGTCGAACGCGACCGACCAGCCGAATTCGTCGCCGGGCGCTCCGGTTGCCGCGGTCAGTTGCGCCTGCTCGGACCACGTCGCGACGTCGCGCCCGAATACGAACGCGGTGCCTTGCGCCGAGTCGGCATACGGCGCGCCGACGATGGCGCGATTGCCGGCGATGTCGACGGAGAATCCGAACAGATCGCCATTCGCGCTGGAGGAAGGCAACAGCGTCGACTGTAGCGCCCATCCCGCGATCTGGCGAATGAACACATACGCGGCGCCGTTGGCATACGAGCCCGCCGCCGCGTTGCGCTGGAACGGTGCGCCGACGATCAGCGTGCTGGACTCCAGCGAAACGCTTGCGCCGAATGCAGCACGGGGGCCGGCGGCCGGCGCGGCGACGCGTGTCTCCTGAATCCATTCCGTGCCGCTGCGCACGAACACATAGACAGCGCCCGAGTCGCTCGCTCGGTCCGCGCCGATTGCAACGAAATCGCCGAACACGGACGCGGATACGCCGAAACGCTCGCCCGACGAACCGCCGCTCGGCGTCAGCTTTGCCTGCTGCGACCAGCCGCCGGCGTCGCGGATATAGATGTAAGCCGCACCGGGCTCGGGACCTGGCGCCGTTGCGACCAGCGTGTCGCCGGAAATTCCGACGGCGGTGCCGAATGCATCGTCCGTGTTCAGATCCGCCGGTGCGATCCGCAGCGGCTCGGCGCAAGGCAGCGTTGCGCAATCGATCGCATACGCGGCGCCTGTATCGGTGTCCTCGCCGGGCGCACCGACGACAATCGAGGTTCCGTCAAGGCCGACGGCATAGGCCATCTCGGCAGCCGATGCCGCCGTGGGACTCAGCAGGATCTCGGTTTCGACCGCGCCGAGCGGCCCCGCAGTCGCAAACGCTGCGACCAGCACTGCCGGACGCAGGATGGCACCGCCGCGCGCATGCCGCGCGCGACGACGGCGACCCGTGTCGACTCGGTTCTCCATGACCAAGGATTAGCGCCGTTGCGCCGATGGGTGTCAAGCCGGCGCTGGGTGATTTGCCACAGAGGCCCGCAGGTATCAGCCGGCGATGCGGCGCACGACCTGCAATGCCGTGTCGTCGCCGGGCTTTACGATCGCGGTCTGCTCATTCGCCGCGCCCGCACCGGGCAACGGCTCGAGCGTGCCGACCGAATGCCCCTGCTCCGCCAGATATTCGAGCCACCGGTTCAGGAACGAGCTCATGCGCAGGCGCTGCTGGAAGATGCTGCGCGCCGGACGCAGCGGCCCGATCGCACGCGTCAGCCGACGATCGGCGTGGCAGTGCATGACCTCGGCCATGTGCGCATCCTGGTACATGCGCAGCTGCGCGGAAGGCGCGAGCTCGCCGGTTTCACCATCGACGAAACAATAGGTCAAATGCAGATCGAGCGTGTAACGGTGGCGTTCGAGCACATCGAGACGCACGTCGAGCCCATCGTCGAGCGAGGACAGGTAACTGCCGACCGCCAGGCGCTTCGGTGCGAACAGGCGGGCGAGCCGGTGATAGTTCTCCGCGTACAGCCCCATCAGCCAGGCGAAGCGGCCCGGCAGGACGGATTGCGGTTTTTCCAGGACTGCAGACATGGGGGGATCATAAGCGGCGGGATACAGGCCGCCTAGTCTTATGCAACTGGGGTTTCAGTGCGTAGAATGAAAGGCCCGCACTTCCCTGCTCGCGTCGCGATGCTTGCGAGGCGATCCTCTGCGCGCGATGCGCGTGAAGGCTTTATAGGGTGGGCCTTGGCCCACCGTGAGCGACGCGCCGGCGTCGTGCGCACCGGCGCGTCACCTGCTGTCAGCGGAACAACGCAAGCGTAATACGCAGCGTCGGCAGCAGCACGTTGTCGGGCGTCAGCGTCACCGTGCCGTAATTCCAACCCGCGGTCAGCAGCGTGCTGTCCACCTCGATGTTGAGAACCTGATCGGCGCCTGCCGCAATCGTGAACGTGGCCGGCGTCGCGACTACGGTGGCGCCGTTCGCGAATCCGCTGACGCTCACGCTGTAGTCGTCGTCGGTCAACGTCGTGCTGGTCAGCGTGCGCGTGTACGAGCACGTGCCGGCGGTGCAGTCGTTCTCGGCAAGACTGGCGAGATTGAGGCTCGACATGTCGCCGCCGGTCGACGGATTCGCATCGACGAAGTTCTGCGTCGTCTCGTCCATCACCAGGCCGCTCAGCGCCGCGCGCGTGAGATCGACGCGACCCGAGCCGAGATCGAACGGATCGACCGCGCTGCCGTCGGCGCGGATCAGACCGTCGATCTTCGAGGTCATGTTGAGCGCGGAACGGACCTGCGAAGGCGTCCAGGTCGGCTGCGCGGCACGCACCAGCGCCGCGGAGCCGGCGGTGTGCGGACTCGACATCGAGGTGCCGTTCACCATCGCAGTGGCGGTCGGACCGCCGAGCTCCGCGGTGTAGGCCGCGACGATGTCCACGCCCGGCGCGGTGATGTCCGGCTTGACCAGGAACTGGCCGCCGGTCGCGCGCGGACCGCGCGAGCTGAAGTCGGCGACCACGTCGCCACGCTGCGGGAACGACGCCGCCGGCAGCAGCAGCGATGCCCGTGCGGCCTCGGGATCCGCTTCGATCTCGGTCCACACGGCGTCCCAATCCGCGCGCAGCATCGACCACGAGGTCTCGCTGGCGCCGAGGTTGATGAAATCGCGATCGACGAAGATCACGCCGATCGCGCCGGCATCGAGCGCCGCCTGTCTGCGCCCGACGCTGCCGCAATTGCTCGCGTTCTGGTCGAGCGAGAGCACGGCGACCGCGCCGATGCGCGCGGGTCCGCCGGCCGCATCGAAGCCATCGGCGAAGATCGTATCCGCGGGAGCCTGTTCCGGCACCGTGAACGTGTCGGCGGCAAACGGCGCGCAGCCGTCGTTGCTGCCATCGCTGAAGGTCGGGCTGCGCACGATCGGCGCGTCGACGATGTCCTCGGTTGGTACCGGCGGTGCCGCCGGACGCAGCGGCAGGTTCTGTGTCGAAGGCGGCGGAGTGCCCGGCGCGGTGAGATTGAAGCGGAAACCGATCACGTTGTCCTTGGTCGAAGCGGCGACGGTTTCGACCCAGGGCTCGACGTGGTTGATCGTGCCCTCGTCCGGACCGTCGTTGCCGGCCGAAGCGGCGACGAAGATGCCCGCGTCGACCGCGTTGCGGAACGCGACCGATACCGAATCGGTCCACGGCGACACGCCGCCGCTGATCGAGAAATTGAGCACGTCGACGCCGTCGATCACCGCCTGGTTGGTCGCCTGGGTGGACGCCGAGCTCGCGCAGTTGGTGATGCACACGCGGTAGGCAATCACGTTCGCGTGCGGCGCGACGCCGGAAATCGTGAAGGTGCCGCCGCCGAACGGCGCCAGCCAATGGTTGCCGGCGACCGTGCTGGCGGTGTGCGATCCGTGGCCGACCAGATCGTTGGCGCTGCGATCGGCTGCGGTGCTGGTGAAGTCGTACATGCCTATGAGCTTGTCGTTGCAATGTCCGAGATCGGCGTTCGGCGGCGTCGGCCCGCATTGGCCGAGGTAAACGCCCGCGCCATTCGGATTGACATGCACATAGCCGTCGATAGGCCCGGCCGCCGCAAACGCCGGGCTTTGCCAGTTGATGCCGGTGTCGAGCACGGCTGCGACGATGCCCTCGCCCTGGGTGACGACGCCGCCCGAGGCCGAGCCGTCCCAGATCGATGGCGCGCCGATGAAGGTCGGTCCGCGATCGGTGAGGAGCTCGAGCATGCGTTCGCGATCGACGAGCTCGACGTCGCTGCGCCGGCGCGCCACGTCGGCCTCGGCATCGGTCAGCTCGACGATGACCGCATTCAATGCATGCTGCATCTTCGCGACCGGCACCAGCGTACGCCCGAGGTTCGCGCCGAGATCGCGCACGAAAGCGTCCTGACGGCTGGCCAGGTAGTCGACATAGGCCAGCGACGCGAGTGCGTGAACATCGAGCCGCCCAGCCCTGCGACCGGTCTGTACACGCGGCGCGGCGGCATAAGCGGGGATTCCGCCTTTATAAGTCGCCAGCGGTTCGCCCTTCAGCAGGATCGTGTAGCGCACGCGATCGGCAGTTGCAGCAGACGCAGCTGCAGCGCTGCTAGCGTTTCGCGTACTCGAGCCTGGAGCTGCCGCCAGGGCGGCGAAGGCAGGGATCAGCGCGCCGGCAAACAGGATCGCGCGGATGGCGCCGGCGAGCGGTTGA
>Ga0193717_1001631_pt1 | contig 13597 bp, 20 predicted proteins | sample U2c2metaG_FD_145900 | JGI IMG/M metagenome (GOLD analysis project Ga0193717, IMG submission 145900) | Soil microbial communities from a riparian zone of the East river system, Colorado, United States - U2c2 | ecosystem: Environmental > Terrestrial > Soil > Riparian zone | place: USA: East River... | reverse complement strand
GCCATCAAGACAGCATTCTCTTACTGAAATTCGGCGCGCTATTTCGAATCGCGCTAAGCACTTGGCAACGTCCGCTTCGGTCGACCAAAGTTGACGTTATGCCCTTCTGGTTGGATGTCCCGCTTTGACCGCAAATAGGGACGTTGGTTGGCGACCCGAGCTACGCGACTTTGGGCTGCAGATTAATGAATCGGCACCCTAAGCAAAACGGATAAGCTGTTTAAGGGCACCACAGTGTCAAGGATGCGCTGTCTGAACACAGACGAACAGAACGCGCTCCTACAGCCGGCGGGCTTCGTCACCTTGCTGCAGCCAGGCTGACGACAGGGCAGAGGTTCAGCGAGCTGGCACGGCTGGCCGATGACAATCCGGTCCGGTGATTGATGTTTTTTGTCGATGAGCTTGATCTGGCTAAGCTCGGTTATGCCGGTGTCGAGCTATTACGTGCGGCTTGGAAGCAACGTTTGATCGCCACTGAGCGGCAGGGGTATTCATTAAATTCGCGTTTTGATATTGACGACCGTCAGTGGTTCGAGCGGACAGATGCGATACGGTTACTCTGGCCAAATGAACCCTGAGAGGCAAAAATGACATTAGTAGCGCTGGTTAAAGTCGACGTGGCCGTCGTGGCGAAGGGCTATCGGGCCTCAAAGCTGCTCGGCACCGGTATTGTGAATGACAAGAATGAAAAGATCGGATCGCTGGACGACATTGTCATCGACCAGAAGAAAGTAATGTTCGCAATACTTCAGGTCGGTGGATTTCTCGGCTTGGGCGGGCGTCTCGTCGCTGTTCCTTATGAAAGCTTGAAGGTCGACGAAATCGGGGAAAGGATTGAATTGCCCGGTGCATCCAAAGAAGAACTCAACAAACTCGCTGAGTTCAAATACCAAAACTGAATGCGAGGAAAGTAACACACGCGCTTGGACTTTCCCGTCGGCAACCGCGTCGAACTCGATCCCAGAACAACCTTATTACGCGTCAGCTTTTCGGGCGTTTTTATCGGACCTCGAGCGCGCCGAATCTGCGCGTCGGAACACTCGGCCGCATTTTCATGGAAATCGAAACCGAGGGATTTTCGCTTTCGACATGATTTTTCCTTGATCTCTCGGTGCACACATCGTGCACACACAAGCCCGAGTGCACCTGCACGACGACGTCCGCTCAACTGAAACTGACGTGTTCATCGTCCATTTGCTTTGGCCTCGCAAAGCGGAACTTCAAATGGCATCGGCCAAGAGAGCTGGGTTTCAGCCAATCATTGTCGATTGTCTTCTGAATCTCGCCGATGACTTCGCGCAGACGACTGCTCGTGACGACATCCGGATCAAGCGCGAGAACGATCAGCGTTAGTTGGCCATCCTCCGACAACAGCTTGCCGCGGATGATCTCGTTGTTCATCATGCGCTGGACCAGCCGGTCATACTCGGCGCCTTCGGGCAATTGCTCGGGAAAGAGCGGCGCGGACAGACACGGATCATCTCCGAGGACACGCGTGTCACGCCATCGGGATAAGATGGCGCTCGAACCAGTCGCGTGCCAACCGCGCCACTTCTTCCAGCGCTCCAGGTTCTTCGAAGAGGTGCGTTGCTCCCGGCACGATCACAAGTCGCTTTTCGCAACGTAGCTGCGCGAGCGCTGTCCGGTTTAGCTCAATGACCTGGCCGTCGTTTCCGCCGACAATGAGCAGCGTGGGCGCCCGAACGTGCGGCAAGGCCGCGCCGGCGAGGTCGGGGCGGCCGCCTCGCGAGACGACCGCACCTACCCCATCGGGGCGCACCGCTGCCGCCACCAACGCAGCGGCGGCACCGGTGCTGGCACCAAAATAGCCGATCCGAAGGTGTCCGGTATCCGGAAACTGCGCGAGCCAGTTGGTCGCGTCGACGAGCCTTTCGGCGAGCAACTCGATGTCGAAGCGCAATTGTGCCGTGCGCATATCGATTAGTTCTTCGTCCACCGTCAGCAAATCGATCAACAGCGTCGCCAGCTTTGTTTCGTTCAGCAGGCGCGCCACATGGCGATTGCGGGGGCTGTGCCGGCTGCTGCCGCTGCCGTGCGCAAACAGCACAACCGCACGGACTTCCTCCGGCAGAGTTAAATTGCCCTCGAGCGTCGCCGGGCCGGACGGAACACGGACCAGTTGCTCTTCGAGCGCGTGAGTTTCAGGATGGTTCATTGCATGCTTCCTTCTCTTGGATGCAATTTGAGCTGCTGCCTTGCTTACACCGCGAATGGGAACGTCTCCGGAAGCTCGCCCGTTTCCCACTCTTCCGTGGATTCGAGCGGTTTGACCGCGCGCGTCTCATCGAAATGGAGCACCGCGTCGAACTGGTCCGGCAGCTGTGCCCGGAAATAATGGCTCTGCCGCTCGGTTTCGGGACGGTAGATGACGCCGATCGCCCGCTCGAGCCGCGGGACGCGCAACTGTTGCGCCATCATGTTGCTGTCGTTCAGGACAAGCAGGAATCGGTCGCGCCCTGCGGCATGGAATAGCGCCTCGTAGCTGCCGGCGTGTGCCGGACGAACGCGTTTGCGCTCGGCCGCTTTGCCCCAGTCGGAGGCGGCGGTGACCGTGCCGTGGTGAGTCGTGAAGCCGATCAGCACGGCCTCGTCGGCGTATTTCTCTCGCGCAAGCTGGCCCACATTCAGCTCGCCGCGCTGGCCCATTTCCGTCGCGCGTGCGTCGCCGAGATGGGAATTGTGCTCCCAGACGGCTACCTTGGCGCGGCTGCCCTTCCGGCCGATATGGCTAACCAATGCATCAAGGGTTTCGGCCATATGGCGGTCACGCAGATTCCATGACGATACCTCTTCGAGAAACACCGCGCGGTAATACGCCTCGGCATTCTTGACCAAACGGGCATTCTGCTCGGCATAGAACAGTTCATCATCCACCAAACGACCGTCGCGGCGCACGTGGTCAGCCGCCCGGCGCTGCAACTCGAGCAATTGGCCGACGACCTCCTCTTCACACGACTTGGAAAGGTTCAAGCGCGTCATAAGGCCATAGGCCTGGGTGTCCTCGCCGACATGATCGAAGCAGGCGTAACGCTCGCGCGCCCGCTTCGCCGCCTCGGGATCTACCTTTTCCAGATAGCGCAGCACGGCTTTCATCGACGCGTGCAGGCTGTAGAGGTCAAGGCCGTAAAACCCGGCCTTCTCGGCGCCTGCCGGAAGCGCGTCATTGTATGCCCGCAGCCACTCGATGAACTCGACCACCACCGTGTTGCGCCACATCCATGTCGGGAAGCGACGAAAATCGGCCAACGCTTCCACCGCGTCCACGTCGTCGCTCGCACCGCGAACATAGCGGTTCAGCCGATAGGCGTCAGGCCAGTCTGCCTCCACCGCGACGGCGGCGAAGTGTTTTTCCGCGATCAGCCGCTTTGTGATCTCAGCACGCTCGCAGTAGAACTCGTGCGTGCCGTGGGACGCTTCACCCAGCAGCGCGAAGCGAGCCTCGCCGATCCGGCCGACCAGCGGATCGTAATCGCGAGCAGATCCCGCCAAGGGGTAGGCCGTCTCGCGCAATACCTTGACGAGCGCGCCGTCTACTGCCGAACCTTGTGCGGCCTCGCTGTTCTCCGGCGTGCTTGTCCGCGCGAGCAGAGCCCTAACCTCCTCGTCCGTCGTCTGCGAAAATTCCTGGTACCAACGGCCGACTGCATGGAACGGCTCTGGCGTAATGGCGCAGATGACGTCGTCAGCTTTTGCCTTCATCTCCTCGCAGGTGTCGGGCGATGCCGTCGGAACCGCGACGACAATGCGGGCCGAATTCTGCTGCCGCAACGCCTCGATCGCGGCGTGCATGGTAGCTCCGGTCGCCAGGCCGTCGTCGACAAGAATGACAGTGCAGCCGCTGACATCGGGCGGCGGACGACCGCCGCGGTAAAGGCGCTCGCGCCGCGCCAGCTCTTGCTGTTCACGCGCCGTGACCGCATCGATCACATGATCGGGAATGCCAAGACGTTCAATCAGTTGATCGTTGAGCACGCGCACGCCACCGGTAGCAACCGCGCCCATCGCCAGTTCCTCGTAGCCGGGGACGCCAAGCTTGCGGACGACAAAGACGTCCAGCGGTGCGCCGAGCGCGCAGGCCACTTCATAGGCGACGGGCACGCCACCGCGCGGCAGCGCCAGCACAAGGAGGTTTGGCCGATTGGCATAGGCCGCCAGCTTTTCCGCGAGCACCCGACCCGCATCGCGGCGATCGCGAAAGAGTCCTGGCTTGATGAGTACTGACTTCATGTCTCATCCTCCCATCTGGAGGCGACCTTTCCGGTCCTTTCAATGCATCCGCCGGGCGAGCCGCTGGCTAAACCGCTGCATCGCTCCAGGGATGACCGGCACGATGGGAGGTCATGCGCAATTCGCGCGAACTCTCCCATGCAAATTGCAGCAACCGAACTTTGTTCCGCGAGACCGTCACGGCCTTGACGGCCGTCAACGCGATATCCGACTTCTCGCATATCCGGTGCTCCTGCGCTTCCCGTCTTGACCTGTCGTGTCGCGTGGCAATGCTGCCGCGCCGTTTGCAAGAACAGTATGTAGCTCCGCCCCAACAACCGCGCCCTCGCCGATTGCGGCGCCAACCCGCTTGACCGAACCAGACCGCACATCGCCGGAAGCGAATACGCCACGAAAGCTGGTTTCCAGCGGCAGCGGCCGGCCGGACCCGTTATTGGACCACCGGGCTTCGGGCGGAACGTCCGATCCGGTCAAGATGTAATTTTTGGTGTCCAGAGCGAGCCCGCTGTCTTTGAGCCAGCTAGTCGCCGGATCCGCGCCGATGAAGAGAAAGACGTGGCGGATCGGCTTCTCCGTTTCCTCGCCGGTGACATTATTGCGCCAGCGTACGCGTTCCAGCTGCTTTTCCCGGCTCCCATTCAGGGCCACGATCTCGGTTTGGGTCAATACTTCGATATTGTGGATCGCCCGGATGCGGTCGATGAGATATTGCGACATGCTCTCTGCGAGACTTGGCCCCCGTACCAGCATCCAGATCTTCGCCGCGAAGCTGCGCAGAAACACCGCGGCCTGGCCGGCCGAGTTGCCGCCGCCGACCAGAACGATCTCCTCGTTTCGGCACAGGCGCGCCTCGATGGGCGAAGCCCAGTACCAGACGCCGCGCCCCTCGAAATCCCCGAGGTTCGGCACGTTGAGGCGCCGATAGCACGCGCCGGTTGCGACGACTACGGTCGAAGCCTTCACGCGCCGGCCGCCAGCGAGATGAAGCGCAACCGGCGTTTCGGTCAGATCGAGCCGCACCACTTCGGCAGGTATCAGCATCCTGGCACCGAATTTCTGCGCCTGAACATAGGCGCGCCCGGTAAGCGCCTGACCGGAAATGCCGGCCGGAAAGCCAAAATAATTCTCGATGCGGGCACTCGCTCCGGCCTGTCCACCGAAGGCGCGCGCGTCGAAGACGACGACCGAGAGACCTTCCGACGCGGCATAGACCGCGGTCGAGAGGCCGGCGGGACCGGCGCCGACGATGGCAACATCATAGGTTTGATCCCGTTCGTCGATCGGCACCATTCCGAGCGCGCGCGCCAAATCAGCCTCGCTCGGGTTCTTCAAAATCGTCCCCTTCGGACACACCGCCAGCGGCAGGTCCGCGGGATTTGGAGCATATTGCTGCACGAGCTTCGCCGCGTCCTGATCCTTTGCGGGGTCGAGCAGTTGATGCGGGTAAGCGTTACGGGCCAGGAAACCTTGCAGGCGAATCACGTCCGGACTGAATTCGGGGCCAATCAGCACCGGACCGCCGGCACCAACTTCGATCAGGGCGACGCGGCGCAGGATCAGCGCCTGCATGATCCGTTCGCCGAGCTCTGGCTCTTCGATCATCAAGGCGCGCAGGCTTTCGGGTGGAATCAGCAGCGCTTCGACATTGTCGATGGCGTGAGCGTCGACGAATGCCGGTTGACCCGACAATTGCCCGACTTCGGCGACGAACTCGCCGGGTCCCTCCTCCACGATCGGAGCGCTGTGGCCCAAGGGATCGCGTCGCGTGACGCGCACGGAGCCATTGATCAGCACATACATGCCGGGAGCGATGTCCCCCGTCACGAACAGCGCATCGCCGGCGGCATAGTGCCGAACTTCTCCGAAACGGCGAAGCCGATCGATTTCCTGCGGCGTAAGCTTTGGGAACATCTGCTCGCGGCGGGTATAGATCGTCGACATGTCGAGCTTCGCTGTTGGGATTGAGCAGACGCAAGTCTTTAATGAGCCATCAGGAGCAGAATGGGCGCCTCGTGCATGAGATTGTAGGTCACGCCGCCGAGCAGACGCTCGCGCAGGCGGTGATGACCGTATCCGCCCATGACGATAAGGTCGGCCTTTCGCCGCTGGGCCTCTGCGATCAGCTTGGCTCCGACTTCGCTCGGGCGGCTCGTGACGCGATGAAGGGCGGCGTCGATCTCGTGAAGCCTGAGGTGATTGACGGCATCGACGCCCATGACCGCTTCTTCCTCGATCGGGCGCTCACCGGTCGCGACCACGACTGTGACTTTTTCCGCCTTGTACAGAAACGGCATGGCTTCACCAAGGCGCGGGCCGCCTCCCGGCTGCCGTTCCAGGCGACAAGGATATGATCGAATGTTCCGGCCCGATCCAAACAGAACGCCTTCGATCAGCTGTTCAGGATCCATCGCGCCATTGGGACGTATCGCCACGAAGGTATCGGCGGAGCGCGCCTCGCGGGCAGCAATATCGGCGATCTCGCCAGCCAGGCCATCGAACCGCCGAATCTCGACCGGCCGCTCGAGCAGACTTAGCCGCTGGGCGAGCAACCTCTCGGTCCTGTCGCCGGCCTCGCGCGCCCGCTCCCGCTCCAATAGATCGGCCGCGGCGACGGTGCCGGCAACGTCCGCGTCGACAGCAGCGGGCAAGGGCAGGGGATTGAGAAACAATCCGATGACCACTCTAGTCTCAAGCCGTCGGGCGATATCAGCGACGGCTGCAAAGCGAACCTCGTCCGAAATACCTCCGTCCAGCCAAACCATCACATCCTTGATCATCATTACCTCTTGGGTCGACCACCGCCATGTCTGAATGGGTCGCCGCTCGCGCGGCGCTATATCAGCAGATCGACAATGCGGAAGCACTTCTGCCAGTGCTCGGTTGCGGGGTTCTTCAGACTGCCGTCAATGATCTTGAAGGCGCGCGCCAGCGCCAGGCTCAGCCCGCCCACCACCTCAGGCAGCCAGGCCTCGACATCCTCGCCGTAAGCGAGGTCGAGCGGCGGCCGTGCGGTAAGTTGGTCGAGAATCGGCCGTAGCTCGATCTGCTCGTCCAGTTCCTCGAATTCATGGATGCATTCCTGCAGGCCCTTCGTAATCGGCAGGTCGAACGGCTCGATGATGACCCGGCCATTTGCCTTTGCAGCCGCTTGGGCCCGAAGCAGGAGATCGTAAATCTTCCGATTGATAAAATCGCTGTAGCGCTTGAGGTCCTGCTTGTCGACATCGAGCCCGGCGGCGATCCGGAAGAATCGCTCGAACTTCGCCACGCTCATGACATGGCTGGTGGGCGTGGTGTTTGATTGTACCGCGGCGATCATGGCTTCTCACTCCCTTGGCGCGATGTTGGCCTGCATCAGCCGGACCCCAATTGACGGCCGTCAGATTTGCCCGATTTTCTCGGAGGGCTGAAAAATTGATCCTCGTCACGGCGCTGTCCCCGATCCTCTGACAACCGTTGTTTTTCGCGTGGAGCTCGAGCGATGGCAGCCGCGGCTATTCACGTTGTGCCGGACGACAACTTCGACGACTGGGTCGTGCGCGGCGACAGCGGGCACGAGCTCGGCCACTACTCCACCAGAGAAACCGCCGAACTGGCGGCCCAGGCGATGGCGCGAGAGTTCGGGACCGACGTCGTCGTTCACCTCCCCGACGGAAGAACGACCCGTCGGAGCTTTGCAAAGGGGTGGGCCTCCAGATTGCTCTGGCGATGACCAGGCGGAATTAACTGATGCCTGTCAGGCCTTGACGCCATCGGCGTGCTCGTGGGTCCACGCCAGCAGTTGAGGCAGCGGCATCACGCCCGACTTGCGCGCAACCTCCCGGCCGCGATGTACCAGCATCAGCGTCGGTATGCTCTGGATGGAGAAGCGCTGCAGCAGTTCCGGTACCGCATCGCTATCCACCTTGATCAGCCGCACGTCAGGCTCAAGCTCGGTTGCCGCCTGTTCGAAGATCGGTGCCATCGCCCGGCAGGGACCGCACCAGGCCGCCCAGAAATCGACGAGCAGCGGGATGTCGCTGTGCTTTGCATGCTTGTCGAAGCGAGCGGCGCTGTTCAGCGCAGCCGGCAGCCCTTCGTAAAGCGGCCGATGGCAGGATCCGCACTTGCCGCGCTCGCGTAGTCGTTCGCGCGGCACGCGGTTGATGGAATCGCAATGCGAACAGACAATATGCAGCGCACTGGCCATGTGTACTCCGAAGAGGCTCGTATGCTGCAAGGTGATGCGTTGCCTAAGGAGTCGCCTTGACCGGCATCAATTTTTCAGAACCCCGGCGGGGCGATCGATCGGTGGCTTGCGCCCGCCAAATATTGACCACGATCATGGGCGCACGGCACCGCGAAGTTAAAATGTGGCCCGAAGCGAATCCGACGAGGATTACATCATGCCCGGGAATATCCCAATCCTGCTCGGAGCGAACGTCCTCGTCCTAATTGTCCTGCTCCTTGCAGGATCGCCAGCCTTGGCCCAAACGGTCCGGTATGAATTATTTCCCGAGCCGGAGGTGTGGCAAAGCGCAACGAACCGCACGACGTCGGCCTATGTCGTCGACAAGAAGAATAACCAGTTCTGGATCTGTACCGCGCGATACAACTTTCGAGACCTGACAGCCAATAGCGGGGAGTGCGTCGAGCTCCCGCTCGATATCGGAAGACCTTCGATCAGCGAAACCTATAACGCCCGCCCCGTGACCGGGTCCGCCTCGGTCAGCTCATTTCTTCCCGTGATCTGGTTCATCGAACCAGCCACCGGCGCGATTCAATTCTGCGCCATCCGCCACGCGGGAGCCTGCGTTCGGCTCACCTTGCCCCGATCGGATTCAACCACGGGGCAACTGCCGCAAGCGCCATCTGGAAATCCAAAAAATTGACGGGCGTCATATCCGCATTGAGCCCCGCAGCCGCACTATCAACATGCTGCACCAGCCCGAAGCCGAACGCGCCAGATATTGTCCGGCATCCGCGACATGCATTCGAAGAGGCGCAGATGATCCGGAACGCTGTGCCGTCCCGCTACCCGCCGGTGATCACCTGGATGCTTTACCCTGACGAAGGCGTGTTCGGCTTCGATACTGAGGGGCGGAGATTCTATGCCACAGGAGGCTTCCATGTCGATCGGTGATCTATTCTGGTTGTTCTTCATATTCTCGGCGATCCAGCCGATGTTGCGGCAGCGGATGCTCGAGGCCATGCGGATCCGCAAGATTTCGCAACTCGAGCGCGAGCGGAAATCGCGGGTGATCCTGCTGGTGCACCGGCAAGAGACCATGCGACTGCTCGGTTTTCCGATTGCACGCTACATCGACATCAATGATTCCGAGGATGTCCTGCGCGCCGTCCAGATGACCGATGCCGATGTCCCGATCGACCTCGTTCTCCACACGCCGGGTGGCCTTGTACTGGCGGCGCTGCAAATCGCGAAAGCGGTCCGTGAACACAAGGCCAAGGTCACGGTCTTTGTCCCCCACTATGCCATGTCCGGCGGCACCCTGATTGCGCTCGCGGCCGACGAAATCGTCATGTGTGAGCATTCGGTGCTGGGACCGATCGATCCGCAACTCGGAGAGTCGCCGGCGGCCTCGCTCATCAAGGTCATCGATCAGAAGCCTATGGCGAAAATCGACGATCGAACGCTGGTCTTGGCCGATGTCGGACGCAAGGCGATTGCGCAAGTCAAGCAAGCCGCAAGCGAACTGCTGACCCGTCGCCTGCCCGCGGAAAAGGCCAGTGCGCTCGCGGAACAACTCACATCCGGCATATGGACGCACGACTATCCGATCTGGGCCTCGACCGCGAAGTCGCTTGGCCTGTCGGTCAGCACCAATATGCCGGACGACGTTATGCAGCTGCTGAAGCTCTATCCGCAACCCGTTCGCATGCAGAGCGGCGGGGTGGAATATCTGCCGGTAGAGCGGCGATCGTCAGGTGGGTCCAAGGTTGGTTCGGCGGGATGGGTTCGCTGAACCCAGCAATTGGCCGGATTTTCGCTCTCAGATCCGACCAGTCCGGAGGCCGTCGTGAAGACCGACCAAGTCATCCAACAGAATGTAAAAGAGGAACTACGGTGGGATCGAGGCCTCGACAGCACCAACATCACGGCGTCGGTTAAGGACGGCGTGGTGACACTGGCCGGATTCGTCAAGAGCCTTCCCGACAAGTACGAAGCAGAAACCGCCGCGAAACGCGTCGAGGGGGTCCGTGCCGTGGCCAACGATCTCGAAGTGCGTCTGCCGACCAGTGACGAGCGGCCTGATCCTGACATCGCGCGCGACGCGATCGACGCGGTCAAGACCGAGCTGTCGATTTCCCTCGATTACCATTGAGGTCGTGGTCAGGGATGGCTGGGTCACGCTCGAAGGTCGGGTCGAGTGGAAGTATCACAAGAAGGCCGCCGAGAACGCCGTGCGTCGGGTCAGGGGCGTGAAAGGCGTGTCGAACATGATCGCGGTCAAGCCGCGCGCAGAACCTGCAGATATCTGGAAGAAATACAGGAGGCGCTCAGGCACACCGCTGAGGTCGATGCCCATCGCATCACGATCGAGACCAGTGGCAGCGAAGTGATTCTAAGCGGCATTGTGCGCTCCTGGCTCGAGCGCCATGAAGCCGAACGCGTGGCCTGGTCGGAACCGGGCGTCACCAGGGTGGAAGACCGGATCGTCGTCGCCTACCCCTGGCCTCCTCATTTTCGCAGAACCGGCCCACGCTAATTTGGCTTGCGATCTTGACGGCGGTCAACGCTCACGCCGCCACTTGTCCCTATCAAGTCCACCTAATCACGCAGTCCGGGAACCTGTCGTCCGGACGACGTGATTAGTCTGGATCCCTCAACCTTTCAGGAGACAATCATGGGTCAACTCATTCGCGCAGGCGCGATCACAATTGCGGTTTTCAGCAGCATCGGTATCGCCGCCGCCCAGACGGCGCCCGGCACCGCACCGGCCGACCTAACACCATCGCAGGAACGGATGGTTAGCCAAGGGCTCGCGTCTTCGCCGTCACAACCCACACCGACCGGCGCGCAACCGCAGGTCGGCAACAGGATTCCGGATTCCATGTCGGCGCAGGCACTTCCGAATAACGTTACCGATCAGGTTCCGAACGCGAAGGGTTTGCTCTTCGTCAAGCTGCCGGACCGGATCGTATTGATCGATCCGCATTCCAAGCTGGTGACCGAGATTCTCATGGATTCGACCACCACGGGTTCGAGCCCGGGCAGCACGCCTAGTTCCAGCACGTCTTCCCGCTGAGCAGCCGATCGCGATCGGACAAGCGCATCGATGAAATGGATGTATCGGCCCGCTTGTTCGATGCGCAAGCGAGACCGAGACCGATCGGGATGTCCGCGGACAGCGAAGGTGACATCATGAACAGATTTCGCTTCTTGTTGCTGGCCGCGATCGTTTCAACGGCCATTGCTCCCTCCCCGTGGATCGATCGTGCCGCGGGGCAGGAAGTCGCCCTTACGCCTCTGGAGACCACAGAGGTCGCAAGGGGCTATCGGGCCGAGACGCTCAAACTAAAGCCTGTCGTCAACGACAAGAACGAGACGATCGGGAAAATCAATGATTTCATCTTTAGCAAGGAAGGCAACGTCTACGCTGTCGTTTCCGTCGGCGATTTTAGCGGAATTAGCGGCCAACAAATCGCCGTTCCCTTCCGGAGCCTGAAACTGGACAATCCCTCCAGCTATGTTGTGCTGCCCGGAGCCAGCCGCGCAGCGCTGGAGAAGCTACCTGTTTTCGTCAACAACCGCTAAGCGTGCGGTTCTCTAGCCTCAGGCCTCTTCAACGACGCGCTGATCGCTATCGCTTATCAGGCAGTAGACGATGCCCAATGCGAGGATCGCGGCGGCTTACGCGTCTGTCTCCGTAAGATCGAGAATGTTGACCTTCGGACTGATGGCGAGGAGCGCGATCATAACGACGGAACGGATCTGGACGACGGTGTTGCGGCGCTCGGCCACCACCAGAAGTGACTTCTTGAATTCCAACGCAATGATAACCGAACCGTAAAGATCACGCCAAAGACGGCCTGGAAAGCCGAATAGTCGGACGGGTCGAGGCTCCCGGATAGTACAAGGCCGAACAGAATTTTCAGACTCAGATGGCCGCAATGACGATAACGGCGATCAGTGCCGTGAGGAACATGATGACGACGTGCTCGAACCGCTCATAGAACGAGAGCAGCCTGAATCTCCCGACAGAAGCGTTCGGCGCGCCAATCATGCGAAATGCGAAGCGTGAGCAGAAATTGAGCCCCGTCAATGCGCGGGGCTTTTTGATTTGCAAGATAAAACAAGCGGCGGCTTCCCTTGCTGCCACTGCGCTCCCCGGGCGTTTCCTCCCTAGACTTGGACCGCCGGCGAAAGTCGCGCGGTCCCTTTTCTTGTTAGACAGATTGCGGGAATGCTGATGTTTGCAAGTTGATCCGATCGTCAATCCCTCACGCCAATCCATTCACGCCATACGGTCAGGAAAGCCGCCATGATCGCCAGGCCGAGCACACGTTGACGGCTATTACCTCCCAACGTTGCCGGGCGCCGGTCCATTAGCGACGCTCGCGCGCCTGGGCTCGCAATTAACGCATAACGACTTGATAGTCGTCATGGTGTTCCGCCGCCGATCCGAGGTTGATTGCTCGAACGGGATATTCGGGATCGCACCATGGAACCGCTGGCTGCATTGCCTGACTTGAATCGCATCCTGCTAAATCTTGCCCGCTCCAGGGAATTTCCTGATGGCTCGTCACGCCACGGATATGATTTCATCGCGCCCCTCGATCCCGAGGGACACATCGATCCGGTGCTCTGGAAGAAGTATCGGGACTACTGCCGGGTTCGGAAGTTTTGGGCGGGCGAAGACGACAAGGTTGGTCGTCTCATCCACAAACCTGGGGGCGCCGAGCACGCACGCTGGGTTTTCGATTACAATCCCGACGAGGATCGCGACGATGAAGCCGGCTACAAATTCGGCAAACATGCTTTCTTGCCGGGCGAGTACGTCTCGATCAGCGGACAGGACGGAAAGCAACACACATTCCGCGTCGTCGCAGTGGACCCGGTCGTACTGTCGATGGCCCTGATCAAATCATTCGAGCTGGAAATAAAGGTGTCAAGGCCGCCATGATCAAGGACGTGATGGTTCGGCTGGACGGAACATCCGGGGACGATGCGCGTCTCGCTGCCGCCAGCCAGATCGCCGAAAATCCTCGAGAGCCATATCACCGGGCTGTTCTTTAATGTTGTTCCGAACGGGCTCGATGGCGTAGCCAATCAAGCCGACCAAACCGTCGGACGGACCCCATTGCGGCGCGAGAATGATTGCGCGATTGCTTGACCCCGCCGCGCCAC
>Ga0193717_1001629_pt1 | contig 13607 bp, 17 predicted proteins | sample U2c2metaG_FD_145900 | JGI IMG/M metagenome (GOLD analysis project Ga0193717, IMG submission 145900) | Soil microbial communities from a riparian zone of the East river system, Colorado, United States - U2c2 | ecosystem: Environmental > Terrestrial > Soil > Riparian zone | place: USA: East River... | reverse complement strand
ATGCTGAGCATGCACGAAGGCCGGGCGATCTCGATCGTACTGCCGCAGAAGGTGGTGCTGGAAGTCACCGACACCGAGCCGACCACGAAGGGGCAGACCGCGTCGTCGTCCTACAAGCCCGCGACCTTGTCGAACGGCGTGCGCACCAACGTGCCGCCTTTCATCGCGATAGGCACCCGCATCGTCGTGATGACGGCCGACGGGAGCTACGTGGAGCGCGCGAAGGACTGAGTTTTCCGACGCAGCTCAGTGCTCCTTGTCTTTCGCCCCGTCGCCGACGCGATCCGAGATCGCCAGCAACAGCGTCGAGACCACGAACACCATGTGGATGCCGACCAGCCAGGCGAGCTTCGTCGTATCGGGATATTTGTCCAGATTCATGAAGGCCTTAAGCACCTGGATCGCGGAGATTGCCACGATCGAGGCCATCAGCTTCTGCTTCAGCCCGGCGAAATCGACCTTGGCGAGCCAGTCCGGCCAGTCCGGATGCTCGGCGGCGTTGATCTTCGAGACGAAATTCTCGTAGCCCGAAAAGATCACAATCAGGATCAGGCTGCCGGTGAGCGTTAAGTCGACGAGGCCAAGCACACCGAGCGTGATGTTGGATTCGCCTGCTCCGCGCGCATGCAGGATGAACTCGAAGAGGGCGACACCGAACTGAAACAACAGGACCAGCAACGCGACCACGAGACCGAGATAGAACGGCGCCATCAGCCAGCGGCTGTTGAAGATGACGAACTCGATGACGCGCTCGACCGGTTTCATGGATTTTTGCCTCTGTCGATCGCGACACCATACCCCGGCGCAATGACAAAAAAAGAGGGGCGCGCAGGCGCCCCTCTGACTGTCATCTGGACGGCGCGTTAAGCGGCCGCGACGCCGGTGCCGATCGGGCAGCTCACGCCGGTGCCGCCGAGACCGCAGTAGCCCATCGGGTTCTTGGCGAGATATTGCTGGTGATAGTCCTCGGCGAAATAGAACTCGCCGGCATCGGCGATCTCCGTGGTGATCGCCCCATAGCGACCGGCCGCGAGCGCCTTCTCGTACACCGCCTTCGAGGCCTCGGCTGCCTTGCGTTGCTCAGGCGTCGTCACATAGATGCCCGAGCGGTACTGGGTCCCCACGTCGTTACCCTGGCGCATGCCCTGGGTCGGGTCGTGGTCCTCCCAGAAGGTTTTCAGCAGTGTGTCGTAGGAGATCTTGCTCGGGTCGTAGACCACCAGCACGACCTCGTTGTGGCCGGTGCGGCCGGAACAGACCTCCTCATAGGTCGGGTTGGGCGTGATCCCGCCCGCATAGCCGACTGCGGTCGTGTGTATGCCCTCGCCGAGCTTCCAGAACACGCGCTCGGCGCCCCAGAAGCAGCCAAGCCCAAAGATCGCGGTCGCAAAGCCGGCCGGATACGGCCCCTTTAGCGGGCGCTTCAGCACGAAATGATTGGCGGCGGTCGGGATCGGGCTCGCGCGCCCCGGCAGGGCGTCGGCGGCGGACGGCATTTCAAGCTTCTTCCTGAACATGAACATCGGGGATCTCCTGACGGTCTCGTTGACGCCAATATAAGCACAACGTGCACATTCCGCACGGAGGCGCGCCATCACATCCCGCCGCCCCGGACGTTTCCATAGTCACGCGGCTGCGAGCAGCGTTGTGGGGTATCAGTCGCGCCCGTAGCCGATCAGCGGCTTTTTCTTGCGGCCAAGGAGGATGAAAATCGATCCGATGATGCCGAGCACCAGCCAGGTCGGCGCTGTCAGGATAGCCAGCGCGACCGGGTCCCACAGCCAGATCGCGATGTGGCGCTCGATCGCGGGCTGGAGCAGCTGCAGGCTGCTCGCATGGATGTTGTTCCAGTCCTCGCCCAGCTTGGTGACGAAGATCGCATTACCGGCGATCGACTTGGTGCCGTCTCGCACCAGCGCCACGAACCCGGCCGCCAGGATCCAGAGGCCGATAAAACGGAAGACAAAGCGGATCATAGGGAGCTCATTGTCGGAATGGGCGCCGGCGCCAGCGGCCATCCGCTTACTCCGGCGCAGCGCCCGGTTCAATTGCGGAGCGGCGGCAGGCGCGGTTCGGGCGAACGCGTCGGACCGGCCCTTCCGCGCCGGTGCGGACTGCCGAAGTCGGCCCGTCCGGCGCAGCCGCCGCCGCCGCCGCCGCCGCCGGAGGGGCGCGAAGGCGCCGCTGCCCGTTTCCGACCTTGAAAAACGCCGCGTGTGCCTTCACAAGACGGACCAGCCGGAGGGATGGCCGAGTGGCTGAAGGCGCTCGCTTGGAAAGCGTGTATACGGGAAACCGTATCGTGGGTTCGAATCCCACTCCCTCCGCCAACTAGATCAGTAAGCCCTTGAATTATCTCGTATAATTGTCCGGCTGTTTCGTTCTACCCCAACGGCTTCCCCTACATGCGCAATCGGCTCAGGAAGGCCGCTGGCGCGTCGCCCGCGCGGCCGGTGTGCGGGAGCGGCCCGGTCAAGCCAATGCATGGGCGGGTCGCGCTCGTTGGGAATCGGATATGGTCGCCGCGTAGGAGTGCGCAACATGAGCGCCGACACTCGCACCGGTCTAGACGACGCACTGGCGCTCGAAGCGATCTACTACGCGGCGCCGATCCCTTCCGACCTTGCGACGCTCACCGTGTTGGGCGCCGTCTTCGATAAGGTCTACTTCCCCGGCGTGTATCTCCCAAAGGACGGCTTTGACGAAGCCGCGCTCGATAGGGAGATTGATCGCCTAGAAGCTCTGCCCGACGCGCGCAGAAATTACGAGACGGCACTCCTCATTGGCGTGTTGCGAATGGCGAAGCACGCGCGCACGCTTGAAGGCTTTTGCGTCTTCACCAACACTCGCGAGGAGCCGTTCAAGGCATCCGACGGCATCCCCGCCAAGATGGTCGCTGATATTTCGGATGCGATTCACGGTCCTCCGCCACAGGGCTTCATTCCCACCTTTTCGACCAACCACCACAAGGGACTTCCCGGCGGAAATGAGCACGTGACCTATCCGGGCACGTATCACTATCTGGCGGGCGCGATTCTTGAATCGACCAAGTTGGGCGTTCCACTTCTCAACGACCAACCGGGCCTTCCCATTCCGGGCATCGAACAAGCAGCACCGCAGGACAAAGCCAAAATCCTTTCGGCGATTCTCGCGATCGAATGTACCAAGCTCATGCTGCCGCCGACGCCGATGCTGCATCCCGCCGACATCATGGAGTTTCGCGCGGCTAACGATCAACTGCTACGTGGATTCCGAAAATCGATGTTGCGATACGCGGCGGACTTGAACGGGAAGATCAGCGGCCTCTCATTGGAGGACTTCGAGAACAGGACGCGCTTCTTCATCGAAACTCAGATTGTTCCGGCGATGGACGATTTGCGAATAACACTGAACGATCCAGCCCGACCTTGGCACAAGAAGGCAATCGACGCGGTGAAGGTAGTGCCTTCGATCGCCGGTGCCTTCTTTGCCGGAGGCGTGAGCGCCGCGTTGACGAAGGCGCTCACCGCCTACGCGGCACAATTCTTCGTCGAAGTTGCCGCACATAGCGACAAGCAAGAAGCTCTGAAACGCAGTGGCCTCTATTATCTCTTGCAACTTCAAAAATTTCACAGTGATCGGTCCGCGTAGCGCGCGCCCGAAGGAGTGACAAACTGACCAAGCAACTCCGCAATCCGCTCCATCGTTGCCGGACTGAAATCGCCGCTCTCCATCAACCGCACAAGCTCATCGTCGCGCTGCGGCCGATCGCGGATCGGCTCACGCACGCGCAAGCTAAGCCGTCGATACGGTCGCCGATCGCCCATAGTGCCTACTTTCCGGGCTCTCGACAGAGTTCGCCGTTGGTCACACGTACGGTCTTCAATCCGTCCGTTTCAGCGTAAGCACCATCATTGTCGTATTTTAGGCTGGCGTGCGCTTCGACAAGAGGACGGTAACGCCTGATTAGCGCGTCGCTCGTCAAGGTGCTTCCGGCGGAATCCATTTCGCCACGTTCCTTGAGAGCCAACATCGAAACGACGACGCGAATCGGAACCGCGCCATCTCTCATCGAAATCGCATATTCGCCCCGGTCCAGCGTGTACTCAGGTTCGTCCTCGGTTCGTGCGAGCGGCATCGCTAATCCTCCTGTTTCAGCGAGCATAGCATGAGCGGACCCACCTGTACGGGGCGAGGCCGCGTCGGCTTCATTTCCGGCCTGCTTGGGCGCGAGCCTCTAATGCGTGTAAGAGCGTTCGACCAAAATCCGGATCACCGCCGTGATAGCGGCGTCATGCCCGGCGTTCCATTCGTCGCTATGGCCGGGCTCGCGAGCCTTGATTATGGCGTCCAAGATCACTTGGCGTTCTTGCCCGCGTGCAATGTGCGCAGCGTTCGCGACGAATGCGTAAATCGCGGCGAACGTGAAGCTTGGCTTCCGCTTCCGCTCTTCGGCCGCGATCTCGCCGATAACGTCTTCGATCAAGTCGCCCATCATGAGGGGAAAAATACCTCAAGATGAGTTATCCGTCTACTTCTTTGTGCGAGTGTGTTTGACGCCTCGGATCACCTTGAGAGCGTCGATCGGGTCGATGCCGAGTGCGTCGCAAATCGCGACTAGCTCGATCGCATCAATGCGCTTTTTGCCGCGTTCATAGTCGGTGATGAATGACTGATATCTGCCAAGACGTTTGGCGACTTGGACTTGAGTGAGTCCCGCTTCTTCGCGGGTTTCGCGAAGGAAGCGGACAAGCGCATCATGGCGCGGTGATCCGAACGCTCGCACCATCTAGGCAGGCCCCTCGCGCAATCGAGGGACAAGCCATTACGGCCTGATTCCAAAATACCGCAAACAAAGTTATTTTCACGATAGCCCGCGCGTCCGTTCCGGAGCGGACGCGCGGCGCCTCTTCGCTAGGCCGCGTGAAGGAAATCATCTTCGTAAGTGCAAGGCCGCTTCGGCTTCACTCCGGCCTGCCGGGGTGTGAGCCATTTCGAGTCCGTCACGAGGTCCGCCAAAGTGTGCCCGATGAAATTGCGCTTCTTGTCGCCGATCGCGTGGAACAATGCGGGGGTGTCTTCCGACCACGGCACCACGAGAAGCTTTCCGTCTGACTTGCGGCGAAAGACCAGAGTCGTGCCGCTACAAAACAACTCATAGGCAGCATCATCATAGGATCGGTGTGCAATCACTTTCGACAAAGCCATCTTCACTAGCTCCCAAGTTCAAGTTCAAACCCTCCGTGTCCCCCGGCGGCGACAAAGCACGGCAGGCGAGCGCGCACAAGTCTAAAGGCCAGTATCAGTTAATATCTTTTCACCGCTCTATTTTACCGCGCACGCTCTATTCTCAATAACACGCGCTCTATTCTTAAATACGCGGCGCCTGTTCTGTAAAACGCAAGATCACGTTTTCAGAACGCAGGGTAGCTCGGATGCCTGATTGTCCGGCGCACGGCATAGAGCGTGCAGCTTCAACGCCGTCGCCTTGTTGTCGCATGGAATCGAGTTGCCCCGCAGAGAGCCCTCCTTGCCGGTGTCGCGGATCAAGAGAGCGCCCGTCTTCTCTCCGTCAGGCCAGAGCGCCAACACCCAATCCCATCGGCAGCGGCCGGTTCCATATCGATATCGGCGCTCGTCATGAATTTGCCTTTGCCCACGGCCGACTCGATCATGAGCTTGATCATCTCGCCTCTTACGATCTCGTCGCGCGTCATATTAGGCTCCCACGAATCCGGGCTTCTTACCGGCGGAGGCCGTTCGATCGGAGACGGCCATGCGGCGGAGCGCTTTCATCACGTCGCGATCCGCCATCACCGGCCCGATGGTTCCGCCGGGGAAATGTAGTTGAACCGGCGTACTGCCGCCGCTCGCCCTGGCCATCGCGAGTCCACCGTTGGCGAAGCGGGGGATGCCGCCGCCGGGCGACACGGCAGTCATCGAGTCAACGAAGCCGCCCGCGTTGAATTGCGGCATTCGAAGATTGTTCATGGCGTGCAAACGCGCGAGCCCCCAATGAGCAACGGCCCGCGCGTTGAGGACGAATTCACCATCGGAGAGCAACGCAAGAATGGAGTCGCTCCGGGACGTACCGGGTCCGCGCACCGCCCCGCCGCCCGCGAAGCCTTGCGCTCCCGCTCCGTCACCGCCGCCGCCGCTCACCGCGTCCCGGACTGCCGACGCGACGCGTTGCGCCGCCGCAATGATGCTGTTGAAGACGGACGTGATCTTACGCCACAAGTCATCCACGAAGCCCTTGACGGCGTTCACCGCGTCGAAGAACGCGTTCTTGATGGACTCGCCGACGCTCGTGAAGAAGCCCGCCACGACTGCCGGGAGGTTGGCGAAGAACGCGAGCAACCCATTCCAAAGGTCCGTGACGAAGTTGACGCACGTGAGGAACGCGTTTGAAATCGTGATGGCCGCAAGGTTGAAGGAGTTGCCTACAGCCGTCCCGATGTTCGCGAAGAACTGCACGAAGCCGTTCCATGCGTCCGTTACGAATTGGAGCGTCGTGTTGAACGCGCCGACGATGAACGCGCCGACCGTGGTGACGGCGTTCTTGATCGTCGCCCACGCGAGCGCGGCCGAGTCGCTAATGGTTTTCCAGTTGACGCTTTGCAGCGCGCGGACAAGCACGAAGCCGATCGCGAACGCCACGGCCGCAACGGCCAACGCGACGGGTCCGCCCAACACGGTTGCGAGCAACGCGACGGCGGAGAGCGCGAGCTTCACGACGCCTGCGAAGAGTCCGAAGAGCCCGATGATCTTCGTAATGATGAGGGCGAACGCGATTTGACTCCCGGTGAGCTTCGTCCCGAAGAGTCCATTGATCGCGCCCGCGACGATATCGAGAACCTTCAACAGCCCGGCGAGCGCGGGCAGAATGATTTCGGTCACGGCTTTCTTCGCGCCATTTGCGAAGTCAATGATCGCGTCACGCGCCTTGAGGATGAAGGTGTTCTTCACGTCACCATCGCGCCCGTCGATAAGCGCGATAATGTCGGTAATGATCGGCTTCACTTTCGAAGCGATCGTGCTTGCGTATTCAAGAAACGCCGCGCGATTGCGCACCACGGCTTCCGTGAGCGCATCGAAGATTCGCCCTTGCTCGGGCGCGAACGTCGCGCGTAACCCATTCGTGACGCTATCAATGGCGCGCCGCAGAGACTTGAATCCATTGTCGGCCAAGCCGATGGCGATCTTCTGCAATTCCGTGAGCGGGCGCGCGACACGTTCCGCCTCCCGCTCCATGCCCCGGATCGCTTCGGCGCCTCGTGAGAAGAAGGTGAGCGTCTTGGCGTTGCGCGTCCCGAGCAAGTCGAAGGCTCGCGCACTCCTCTCCGTTTCATCCGAAATGCCTTTGAGCGAGTCGGCAACGTCATCGCGAAGATCGGTGATGTTCTTTAGCGATCCGTCCGCGTTGAGGATGGACACGCCAAGGCGCGTGAATGCAGTCTCCGAGTCATTGGACTCGTCACGGATTTTTCGCATTCCCTCCAAGTATCCATCGAAGGTGACGTTGCCGCGCGCGAACTCGCGCCGCAATTGTTCTTGCTTTTTCGCGAAGCCATCTGACGTTTGCGCCGCCTTCTGTTGTTCGTTGCGAAGCGCACGGAGCGCTTTGGTCAACTCGTCTTCGTCCACGCCCACTTGCTCGGCAGCGTTCCGCATGTTTTCGAATTTTTGCGTAGTGGTGCCAAGCTCTGCGGAGACTTTTTCCAGCGTGTCCACGACGTTGCCGCCCTTAAGGACAAACGCGGCGAATCCAGCCACAGCCGCGCCCACCACGCCCACCGTGATCGCGATAGAAGATGCGGTGTTGCGGAAGGCGCCGGTCACGTTGTTCCAGTCGCCCGCAACCCTCCGGCCCGCCGTGCCAAGCTCCGCCGTCTTCGCCTTAATGGAATCGATCGCGGCGCCGATGTTGGCGAAGCGACTCGACGCCACCGCGTTTTGAAGATCGGTGAATGCCTTCTTCCCGGCGGTCCCGATCGCCTCAAGTTGCGCCTTGATCGTGGCGCCGCCTTCAAGCGAGATGCGTTGCCGGATAGCTTGGTTCTGTCCCACGGGATGTTCCTTCAATGCTCATGTGTTCAAAATTCTCAGGCAGCAATATTTTCAGGCAGCAATATTTTGGCTCGCGACACCGAACACGTCGGCTTCATCGCAGGGTAGGCGAACAAGGATCGCGTCCGACGCGGCGTCGAAGGCGTAGCCCACGCCGTGCACTAGATTCAGCGTCGTCCAATGCGCGAAGACGGCCGGGCGGGATAGATCGAATTCGGCCATTGCGCCGCGCACCGTCGCGCCGGTCGCGTGTAGGAAGTAGCTCAGCACCCGTCCGCGTTTGGTGGAAGCGTTCACCGGGCGGAGGAGCGTCTTCGCAGGGGCCTTGCCGCCGTCGCGCCTACGGACTGTCGGAACGCGATCCGGCACCGTACCGGCGCGATGACTGTTGAGCCCCGCCTCGATCACCGTAGCGAGGAAGGCCTCGCACGATTCGAAATTCGCTCTCGCGGCCATGGCGACGCGACTAAACAGCGAGGGCGCGATCACAATATTTCCATGCATGACAATCACTCCGCAATATTCTCGGAACATAGTGACGAATGGGCTCCGCCACAGCTAACTAAGCGGCTCACCCTGCATAAGAATCGAAGTCACCGCGCGGACGCGAAAAGCATCTAGAAAGCCGGGCCGGGCGGAATGAAAAAATCCCAAACAAATTGGTGGGGCGCGCCCCGAATTTGCCCACATACGATTTTCGCGCCAGAGGGACCCGTTTGCCCCTTACAAAATATCTTCTCGTAGGTTGGACACCCCGGCATCGCGCTTTGGACATATGTCTGTCCGCATGTTTAGCATTGTGCTGCAATGACTTCTTGCATTATGGACAGAGTGGACAGTTGCGGGTGGATCAAAACGTCCCAAGAAAAATACTGGGCTCTGGCAATCTCTCTTCAACCTGTCCAACCTGTCCAACCTGTCCACATTTTAGAATAGTATAATAATAACAGTGGTTTGTAGCCTGCAAAATATGGACAGACCATGGACAGAGTGGACAGACCTACAGAGCACCGCCCCACTTGCCCGCGTCTTCATCAAAGTCAGGCCACCACGGCATTTTCACATGCCATGCGGCGCGCATCTCAGGCAGCGGGGGGAAGCGCCACCATGATCCATTCGACCGCTTCCGTGTCGCTCCCCAATCTTTGAGGAATTTGGCGAACTCGATATCTGTCCAACGGCGCAACGCGTCAACGGTTCGCCGCGCATGATCATAGAAGGCCCCCGCCTCAACGACGTGGGGGTGCTTTGAGTGCTGATAGTCCAGCACGCCCGAGTCCAGGTATCCCGCGAGCCACTTCAATTCCGGTGCAAGGGTACGCTCCTTCTGTTCTCTAAGCGCATCCGTCTCGGGGACTTCCATGCGCGGGTGCCAGCCCTCAAGGTCTAGCTTGCGAAGATCGTGAAGCATGGCGCCGAGTCCGCCGTTCTTGAGTTGATCAACGATCCGGCCGAAGTAGACGTGATCCTGCTTGTGGGCCTCGCTCACTTCGAACACGGCATAGCGCCGCTCGTCTCCGGAAGCGGGCACGATCCATTTGCTATTCGACGCCATCAGCACCTTCAAGGCGCTCGGCATCATGAACATGTTGAGGCCCTTCGGCTCGATCGGAATCACCGGCTCCGTGATCAGGCTCTTCAACACGCCCTCATCTTCCTTGTAGCCCGGCCATAACGCTTCATCGCAGAACAGGTAGGAGGCTTGCATGAAGTGGGCGTTGAACTTGCCCATTAGGTGCGCCCGGTTGCTAATGTGCAGCCCGTGCGCGCCATAGATGCGATACACCGCACGGCCGAAGACACCCTTGCCGGTGCCTTTGCCGCCGGACGCGAGCACCAAGGCGACTTCGGCGAGCCGCGTTGGATTCTGGAAACCCCATGCGGTCCAACGCCTGATGTATTGATAGTATGTATCGTTGCCGCCCGCGATGTTGTCGCGCATGTGCGCGTCCAAGAGACTCCAATCCCCTTCGGCTTCGCGGACACCGAAACCGCGCCATAGGTTGATTTCGTCTTCCTCGCTCACGGGCTCCTTGGCGGCGTCGAATACGAGTCCGTCATAGGTGTATCGATCGCGACGAGTCAGCCACCACTTGGCGAGCGGTACGCGTTTCGATTCGATCTTCTCTTCGCCGTCGCGCGTAACCTTGTGGTCCACCAACACGGACTTGTTGCTAAGAACTTTGCCGAATTCATCGAAGGTGAAGAATTCTGGCACGCGCACGTTGGAGTCGATCGGTGACTTCCCCCAATAGAGCACCCGCGCCTTGCTGCCGATGTTCACGACGTTGAACATATCGTCAATATTATCGCTGTTCACACCGGCAAGCTTCGCGGGCAGCTTCTCGGGAGTTTCGAAGTCCATATCATCAGCGGCAGCTTCGGCGAGTTCATCGAAATCGTCCGCACGCTCCGCTTTATCCGCAACGATCGCATCACCCGCATCGGCATCGGCGAGAATCTTGGCAAGCGTGCGATGCGTGATCCGTCCGGCTTCCGAATCCGCGTGCAGTGAGTCCCACCGCCGCCCGATCAATTCCGCGTCTTCCGCATACTGCGGATCGCTTGTGCTGAATTCGATCCACTCATCGCGCGCGTCGCCGTTCGAAGCGTGATGAGCGGCCATCATGAGGCGGAGCCAATCGGTATGCTCGCGAAAGTCTTCGGCGTTGAGCTTGGAGAGCGCGAAGGCAATTTGCTCTTGGCTGTATTGACCGCCGCCGATCGCCTCGCCAGTGCGCTCCGGGCGCGTGATGGCCTCTATTAGCGCAGCGGGCGCCGTGGGCGCGTCGGCGAGTGGCGGCGTGAAGGCGTCCCATTCGTATCGCTGGCCCGTGTCGGGGTGAATGCTGCCCGCTGAGACGACTTGACGGCCAAGGCTCTTGAACTCAACGCCCGCGTAATCCTTGAGGGTGTCAACGACGCGGATTCCATCCGGCAAGGTCATGTAGAGATGAAGCCCGCCGCTACCGGTGATCACGGTGGGATATTGCGTCCGGTCAACGCCGAGCGCTGCGCATAGAGCGTCGAAGCCTTCGGCGCCGCCGTTCCTAGGGTCTACGTCAACCACCAACTGGCGATCCGAAAGCCGAATGCCCATGTTGCGGCCTTGCTTGGCGCATAGGGCTATCACCGCGTCGGCGTCGTAAGTCCGGGCAGTCCAGTTCGGATGGATCGGGCGCTTCCCGTCCTTGCGAGTGCGCCCGGCCTTGTCCTTGGACGTGTCATCGGGGCGATGAAGGGGAATGGCTTGCCAGCCGGAGCGCGCGTATGAGCGGAACGCGGTGGCAGCGATCGTTAGTTTTCCAAGCGCGGTTTTGCTAGTAGACACGACAGTGGTCCTTAAATATTCCCGGCGGCCGTTTGCAGCGGCATCGCCGGGTTTTTTCTTGCCCGGCGCCGGGAATGGTTTGGTCTTCACTGTCCTAATTCACCGGCCGAAAAGGCAGGGCCGTTTAAACGTCTTCGTCAGGCATTCCGTATTTAATTCGGTCAAAGGCTCTGCGGGCTTCGTAAGCTCTTCGCTGTGCGGCGTTATAGGCGGAGCGGGCGATATCTGCTGCTTCTGTGGCGATCTGCGTTTTCTCCGATGCAAAAACATAGTCGATTTCGAGCCCCGCGATCTCTCCCGGTGTCGATTTTCCTTCGATCGCCGCATTGAGCTTTTCGAACAACTCCCCGCGTTCTTCTTCTTCCTCCCGCTTGCGGCTATCTGCCGACGCCGAAAGGTCCGAAAACCGCGCCGCTGCCTTACTGGCCCTGTGTTTTGCGGCGATGATTTCAGCGGGACTCATGTCACGCACGCCTTTTACGGCCGCGACGCGCGAGCCGAACGGACTTGCGCGCATTCGGTCGCGCGCCGGACTCGGCGTGAACTGCCATGTACGCGCTAAGCTCGCGCCGATCGAAGTAGCACCGGGTGCCGACTTTCTTGGTAGCTGGGGGCAGCTTCCCTTCGCAGACATAGACGTAAACCGTCCCACGGGTCAGGCCCGTCGCCTTCGCCACTTGCTCAATGTTGAGTAGGTTCGCCATGACAATCTCCTGTGGTTTAAAATTGAAGGGAACTCGAAAACGGATAAATGCTCAACTAACGAAGCGAGTCAGCACCGCGCGAAATATTGCGGTAAATATCGCGGTGGCGATTCTTGTCGGGCGATCCATTCCCAAATCTCATCGCGGTGCCACAGGCGAAGGCCCGGAACGGCTCCGGTGCTCGGCATGGGCAGGCTGCGCTCAATAAGAGCGCGGTCGATCGTGGCGAACGATACGCCCAACGCGCGTGCAAGCTCGCCTTGATCCATCATGTCGTTGCGGTGCTTTTGCATGATCATGACCCTAACAGCCGTTCAATATCGGATCGCTTGAAGACCGCCACGCCGTCAAAGCGAATGCGCGGCGGCGGTAGCTCTCCGGCTTCGAGCGCGGATGTAAGCTCACCCGCCGTGAAGCCACTCGTTGTGAAGAGCGTCGCGGCATCAACCTCATGATCGCCGCGACGCTTCGTCACGATCAATCCTTCGGACGGGGAGCGCCCGCCGCATTCCACTTCGCGTAAATCTGGCCCACGTTGAGCCCGCCCTCATCGTCAAGCATGGACTCATGGGGCTCTTCCTTCGAACCGTCTTCCTCAACGCCGTCGAGCGCCGCGATTGCTTTGGCGTAAAGAGTCGGATCGACATCGCGCAACGACGTGGTGCCCGCAACAGATTCGAGCACTTGGTTCGCTTCGGCTTTGGAGACTCGTTCCGAGTACCGGGCAAGAGCGTCGGTGACATCGGCAAACGTGGGGTGAGTGCTCATCAGGTATTCCTTTCGGGGTTCAAAATGCTTTGGAAGGGAAAAATGCGCGCGCCGAATCGGACGTTTCAAATGCAACCCGGCGCGCGCGCGGTCACGACAAGGAGTCAATCGTGACCGTAGACTCACGCCGCGCCCCATGAACAAAACGCGGCGTGAATTTCTTAGCCGAACTCTGACTCGTCGGCGTCCGACATTGTCTTCCGCTCGGAACGAACGGCAGGGTCACGGAGTCGAGCACGGCGGAGGTCCGCCGCAACCACGGCCGGATCGTCTACACCTTCGGGCTCAGGCTTAGGCGCGGCGCGCGGACGATCGTCAACCTCAAGGCCCAACACGGCAAGCATGGGCGAGTCGCTCCGCCTTGAAACGGCAAAGCCTTCACGCTCGCACATGACTACAAGCGCTTCCTCAAGCCTTGCCAATTGCAATATGGCAACGTCGCATTCGGCTTTCCGAAGATCGCGCTCTGTCATTGTCATCGCGTCATCGGGCCGATAGTTGGCCTTCAACTCTTCCAGCGCGCGGGCCACGATCGCGTCGCGGTTCGCCCAGACGGTGAGAGCGAATCCGTCTCGGATTTCCTTCGCATCAGCGCCACCAAGATAATGGATCGGCCACTTCACGCTGCCTGATTGCCGCCGCCCACGCGCGTTCAAACCGACGCGGAGCGCGTCCGAAAACGTTGGTTGGCCTTGACGGGCAATGCGATCCACTTCGGCCGTGACAGCGGCCTCCGCCTCTACAAGAGGTAGGGG
>Ga0193717_1001628_pt1 | contig 13619 bp, 5 predicted proteins | sample U2c2metaG_FD_145900 | JGI IMG/M metagenome (GOLD analysis project Ga0193717, IMG submission 145900) | Soil microbial communities from a riparian zone of the East river system, Colorado, United States - U2c2 | ecosystem: Environmental > Terrestrial > Soil > Riparian zone | place: USA: East River... | reverse complement strand
AACCGCCATTGAAATATCGATCAGGCAACCGTCTTTCCGCCGCAGCAAAGTTTCGTAATGATCAATGGCTTCGCCTTGAGCAATACGACCGATGACCGCCATTTCCGCATCGTGTCGCTCGTCCGGAATCAACACGGAGACCGGCTGGCCGATCACTTCGGTGGCGTCGTAGCCGTACATGCGAGCCGCACCGCGGTTCCAGCTGGTGACATTGCCAGCGAGATCCGTGCTGATAATGGCATCTTCCGATGATTCCACGATCGCGGCGAGTTGCGCCCGCTCGACTTCCGAACGTTTGCGGTCGGTGAAATCGCAGGTTGTGCCGAACAACTGCAACGGACTACCGCCCTCGTAAAAGACCTGCCCGCGTGAAGAGATCCACCGCTCGATGCCGTCTTCGATGCCAATAACGCGAAAGTCGGCGTCGAACTGGCCGACGCCGCGGGAACCGAGGGCCTGATCCATCGCGGCCTGAGCCGCCACTCGATCATCTGGGTGGATCGCTTGGATGAATTGATCGTAAGTAATCGGCGCGCCGGCCCTCAACCCCCAGTGGGCGCGCAATCGATCGTCCCACATGGTTTGAACCGATTGCAGATCCAAATTGTAAATCCCCACGTCTGCGGTATCGAGTGCGAGTTGCAACCGCAACTCGTTCTTGGCGAAGCGCTGAGCGGTTTGCCGTGTTTCGGCAAGCAGTCGCAGGCGCTCCTTGGCCATCGCCACGTATTGACTTACGGTGCGCATAAATTCGATTTCTTCCGCCTCGAAGCGCTGCCGGTGCTTGCTCGCGAACGCAAGCGTGCCCAAGATTCGGTCGCCGACAATCAGCGGATGGCAGGCGTAGGCGAGAAAACCCGCTTGCTTTGCCAGGGCCGCACTCGGGTTGTCCGATTCTTGCAGTTCCTCGATTATGATGGCCGCCCGTGTCTGTGCCACCATGCCGCTGAGCGATTCACCGAATTCGAGACGCTTGGACCGCTGGAGCACCTCCAGAGAAATGCCGGCGAAGGCTTCGAGCACGAGCGCGCTGCTGTTTTCATCGGTTCGGTAGTTCACGTAACCGTCAAGATTGAGATGCTGCTGCACGGCAGCGAAAACGTCGTTCATCATGCTGCTCGGGTCATCTGCGGTCAGCAGCAACTCAGCAGTTTTGGCGAGCAATTTCAGCCGGTCGTTTTGTCGCCGTAGCTGCTCTTCCGTAGCCTTGCGCTGCGTGAGATCGACCACCGTGCCCAAGAGGCGCACCAAACGTCCTTGTTCACCGTCGCCAAAATATCTTCGGCCACGCACGAGTATCCAGCGAACTTCGCCGTCGGCGCGACGAATGCGGCACTCAATCTCGAATTGGCCGTCGTTTTCGGCACTGAGGGTTCGCACAGCGAGTGCACGCACCCTGTCAAGATCTTCGTCTACAATCAGTTCAATGACGCGCTGAGAAGTGAGTAGTTCATCATCACAGAGGCCACAAATTCTAAATAGTCGGGGCGAACCGACGATCACGCCCTTGTCGAGATTGAAGTCGTACGTGCCGAAATGTGCCGCTTCCGCCGCCAAGCGCAACCGCTCTTCGTTCTCGCGCAGTAGGACCTGAGTTTGATGTTTGTAAAGACCGACTTCGATCTGGGTTTGCAGATCGCGGTCCTCGAATGGTTTTAAGACGTAACCGAAAGGTTCCGTGCCGAGAGCCCGAGAGAGAGTTTCTGGATCGGAGTGGGCGGTTAGATAGACCACCGGAATATCATGGACGCTGCGAATCCGCTGCGCCGCTTCAATACCGTCAATGGCGCCACTAAGGCGAACATCCATCAACACGATATCAGGCCGTTGCTCACCAGCGACGATCACGGCGTCTTCGCCGCGCGCAACATTTCCGACGACGCGCCAGCCTAAATGGACCAGCTTGCTGGCCAAATCGGCGGCGACGATCGCTTCGTCTTCGACGATCAATACCGTTCGCTGCTTCATCGGGCGATCGCCTCGCCGAGCGGCTCCGAGACCGGCACGCTGAAAGTCAACTGAAAAGCCGTTCCCGACCCGTTTTGTAGCTCGATGGTTCCGTTGAGCTGTTCGGTCAACATGCGCACCAGCCGCAAGCCGAGAGTGTCGCACTTATCCCAGTCGAGCCCCCGCGATAAACCGCAGCCGTCGTCGCCGATCACGATACGAATCCGCTGATCGTCAAGGACCCGCAAATCGATCGCGATCTCGCCGTCGGCGCGTCCATGAAAGGCGTGCTTGAGAGCATTGGTAGCGAGTTCGTTGACGATCAACCCGCAGGGAATCGCCAAATCCACCGGTAGGAACACCCGCTCCTGTTCGATACGAAAGCGCACGGTCGACGCCAAACCGGTGTGTGCGCGCAAAAGGTCTTTCATCAGGCTGTGCAGATACTCGCCGAGCTCGATGCGCGCCAAATTATGCGATTCATAAAATTTCTCATGCACCAAAGCCATCGAGCGCACCCGATCGCGCGCGTCTAGAAAAAGCCGGCGGGCATCGGCATCGGCGAGATTATCCGATTGCAGACTCAACAGACTGGATATCACTTGCAGGTTATTCTTCACCCGGTGATGAATTTCTTTGAGCAAGGTTTCCTTCTCGCGCAGCGTCGCGCGAATCTGCTCGAGGCGGTGCTCGATCTCGGTTTCCATCGCCTGATTCAATCTCGCTAACTCATGAGTCTTGCGGTACAGCTCGACGAAAATCGCGACCTTGGAGCGCAGCACGAGCGGATTGACCGGCTTGCTCAGATAATCCACCGCGCCGGCTCCGTAACCGTGCGCCAGGTCTTTGTCGTCTTGATAGTACGCCGTAAGAAAAATAATCGGAATGTGTTGGGTGCGTTTGCGGTTCTTGATCAACTCGGCCAGCTCGAAGCCATCAACTACCGGCATCCTAATGTCGAGCACGATGACGGCGAAGTCGTGGTCGACCAATGCCAAAAGCGCCTCATTCGCGGTAGACGCGCGAACGAGATGATAGTCGGGACGCGCCAAAATCGAGTCAAGGATATCGAGATTGCGCGGATCATCGTCGACCAACAAAATACGAATGGGTTCCACGGGAGTCGGCTCTGCTGCCGGCGCGCTGGCGTCTGCAAGCGCGGCGAACCGCACCACGGCGTCTATTCCATGTGTAACAGATCTATTCATTGAGCCGGAAGGCAAAGCTTATTTCAACCAACCCGATGCCGCAAGCCGTCATCACCTTGGTCGGTAGCGGACGACGCGCTCATGGGAGCGACCATAGTCGTAACATTGACAGCAATTGCTCGGCATTGACCGGTTTGGCAACATATTCCGATGCGCCCGCTTGCAAACATTTTTCCCGGTCGCCTTTCATAGCCTTCGCCGTAAGCGCAAGAATCGGCAACGAGCGCAGCTTGGGATTTTGCCGAATCAGTCTGATAGTTTCATAACCTTCCATCTCCGGCATCATGATGTCCATCAGAACCGCGCTTAAGTCCGGCGTCGATTCAATGATCGAGATCGCTTGCCGACCGCTGGTGGCGCTGATAATTTCCATCTCGTGATTCTCCAAAATGGTTGCCAGGGCAAAAATATTGCGCGCGTCGTCGTCCACCACAAGCACTTTACGACCGCGCAACGCTTCATTGGAGCCGTTCAAATATTCGATCAGTTTCTGTTTGCTTGCGGGCAAAGCGGCTAGGTTACGATGTAAAAAAAGCGCCGTGGCAGCGAACAAGCGCGCTTGCACGTGAACATCTTTCAGCACAATACTCTGTGCCATGGCTTTAACCCGGTACTCATTCTCCTGGTCAAGAGCACCGTCGGTATATACGATGACCGGCAATTGGGCGAGCTTGAGCTGGGACTTGATTAGATCGAGCAGTTCCACACCGCTCATGTCCGTTAGGCGCAAATCGATCACGCAACAGTCAAAATCCCCTTTCAGGAGAGCGACCAACGCGGACTCGGCGGTGCGGGCCACAACGATCTCAATATCGGCGGAGTCCAAAAGCTCGACCATACTGTGGCTTTCCGCTTCATTACTTTCGACTACCAGCAGGCGTTTCGGATGGCGCGCGATGAAGTTACGGAGACGATCCAAGCACTCTTCGATCGCCGAAGTCGTCGCCGGCTTTACCAGACAACCAAAAGCGCCGTGGGCAAGGCCGTATTGCAAATCTTCCTCTAAGGAAATAATTTGCACTGGAATGTGACGCATAGCCGGATCGAGCTTAAGATTGTTCAATACCGTCCAACCGAGCATATCCGGCAGAAAAATATCTAGAGTGATTGCTCCGGGTCGAAACTGACGCGCGAATTGCAATGCTTGCTGACCATTCCTTGCAATCACACCTTTGAACCCCTTGTCGCGCGCCAGACCGAGCAGCACACGAGCATAATGGGGATCGTCGTCGACTATTAGCATCACTGCATCGCCGGGCGCGATATCGCTGCTGTCGTCGAAAATTTGCTCTTCGGCACCACGGGCAATCAAAGGCGCAGCAGTTGCGACACTCGATCTCCGTAATAGCGGCGTCATCGGATCGATATAATCCAACGGTAGATATAAAGTAAAAATACTGCCCTGTCCCGGCGTGCTGTCCAGGTGAATCTCGCCACCGAGTAAATTGGCAAGCTCGCGGCTGATCGCGAGGCCAAGGCCCGTGCCGCCGTACTTGCGACTGGTACTGGCATCGGCTTGCTGGAAAGCTTCAAAAATAAGCCTTTGATTTTGATAGGGGATGCCGATACCGGTATCGGCGACCTCGAACCCCACTACGACCGGCGCTTGCCTAAGCACCGGATGACCGCTACTCCAACCGCTTCTAGCGCGCGCGATTTTGAGGCTCACGCCGCCCCGTTTGGTGAATTTGAAAGCGTTGGACAAGAGGTTTTTCAGGACTTGCTGCAGTCGCTTGGGGTCCGTCACCAGACTTTCGCCCAGACCTGGATCGATTTTGACCTGGAACGATAAACGGCGGCTTTCCGCCTCGTGGCGAAAAGGCCGCGCCGTGACCTCGATTACTTGGGCGAAGAAAACTTCTTCTATGTCCACGGTGACGGTGCCGGACTCGATCTTCGAGAGATCGAGGACATCGGTGATCAGATTTAGCAGATCGCTGCCGGCAGCGTGAATCGTGCGCGCGAACTCAACTTGTTTCGGCCTCAAGTTGTGTTCAACATTGTCGGCCAGTTGTTGACCGAGGATCAATATACTGTTGAGCGGCGTGCGCAGTTCGTGCGATATATTAGCAAGAAATTCTGATTTGTATTTGGAAGCCAAAGCGAGCTCGGAAGCCTTTTCTTCCAACGCGCGCCGCGCCTGTTCGATTTCCTGATTTTTGCGCTCGACTTCGACGTTCTGCTCGGCAAGTTGTTGCGCCTTTTGACCGAGTTGTTCGTTGGTCAGCTGCAATTCCGTCTGGCGAGTTTGCAGCTCGATGGCCAATTGCTGTGATTGTTTGAGCAAGGCTTCAGTCTGCATCGTCGCTTCGATACTGTTCAAAACGATGCCAATGCTCGCGGTAAGCTGTTCAAGGAACGTCAGATGCGGCGGCGCGAACTGACCGAGGGAAGCCAACATGAGCACGGCTTTGACCTGATCTTCGAAAACCACGGGGAAGACCGCCAGGTTACGTGGCCGTTGCATGATCACGGCGTCGATTGGAACGGTATCGGCGGGCACATCCGTGATCAACATGCGGCGTTTTTCAACGGCGCATTGGCCGATGAACCCCGCTCCCAAGGGCATTCGCACAGGATAACCATTCTCAGGTCCATTCGCATAACTCGCCAATAGTTTCAGCGCCGACGGATCTTGGCTGTCCATCTGGTAGATCAGCCCCTGGTGCGCATCGACTAAAGGCACCAATTCCGACAACAGCATCTTACCGACGGTAACCAGCTCGCGCTGGCCTTGAATCATGCCGGTGAAACGCGCCAGGTTGGTCTTTAACCAGTCCTGCTCGGTATTGCGATCGGTGGTCAAGCGCAGGTTGTCGATCATGGTATTGATATTGTCTTTCAGCTCAGCGACTTCGCCACGCGCGTCGACCTCGATCGATCGCGTTAAGTCGCCCTTGGTAACAGCGGTGGCTACCTTGGCAATGGCGCGCACTTGACTGGTAAGATTATCGGCCAACAGATTCACGTTACCGGTCAAATCTTTCCATGTGCCCGCAGCACCGGGAACGTTGGCTTGACCGCCGAGACGTCCTTCGACGCCGACCTCGCGCGCGACGCTGCTGACCTGGGCCGAAAACGTCGCTAGCGTGTCGGTCATGTTGTTGATGGTTTCGGCGAGTGCCGCCACTTCGCCTTTGGCATTTACGGTAAGTTTTTGCTTCAAATCGCCAGTGGCCACAGCGGTAACGACTTTGACGATGCCGCGCACCTGCTCGGTGAGATTGGCCGCCATGACGTTGACCGTGTCGGTCAGATCCTTCCACGTACCAGCCACGCCCGGTACCTGCGCTTGGCCGCCGAGCTTGCCGTCGGTCCCGACCTCGCGCGCCACCCGCGTCACCTCGCAGGCGAAGCGATTGAGCTGGTCGACCATCGTATTGAGCGTTTCTTTGAGCTGGAGGATTTCGCCGCGCACGTCGACGGTGATTTTGCGCGACAAATCGCCGCGCGCGACCGCTGTCGCCACTTCCGCGACATTGCGCACCTGGGTCGTCAAATTGCTGGCCATCGAATTGACCGAGTCGGTCAAATCCTTCCAGGTGCCGGCCACGCCGGGCACCTGCGCTTGGCCACCAAGTTTGCCGTCGGTCCCGACCTCGCGCGCCACCCGCGTAACTTCCGAAGCGAAGGAATTGAGCTGATCGACCATCGTGTTCATCGTCTCTTTGATCTGAAGGATCTCACCGCTCACGTTGACCGTGATTTTTTGACTCAGATCTCCTCTGGCGATAGCGGTAGCGACTTTGGATACATCACGCAGTTGCACAGTCAAATTGCCTGCCATGGCGTTGACCGAGTCGGTCAAATCCTTCCAAGTACCACCGACGCCGGGAACCTGGGCTTGGCCGCCCAGGCGGCCCTCCGTGCCGACCTCGCGCGCCACGCGGGTGACTTCACCGGCAAAGGCATTGAGCTGATCGACCATAGTGTTAATTGTATCTTTCAACTGAAGCATCTCGCCACTCACGCTTACGGTGATCTTCTTCGACAAGTCACCGCCGGCGATTGCCGTCGATACGTCGGCGATGTTGCGTACCTGCGCCGTCAGGTTATCCGCCATAAAATTCACGTTATCGGTTAAATCTTTCCAAGTGCCCGCCGCGCCCGTAACCTTGGCTTGGCCGCCGAGCTTGCCGTCGGTCCCGACCTCGCGCGCCACCCGCGTCACTTCCGAAGCGAAGGACCGTAATTGGTCGACCATGGTATTGATCGCTTCTTTGAGCTGAAGTATTTCGCCGCGCACGTCGACGGTGATCTTCTTCGAGAGGTCGCCGTTGGCCACGGCTATGGTCACCTCGGCGATGTTGCGCACCTGAGCGGTGAGATTACCGGCCATGCGATTGACGCTTTCGGTCAAGTCTTTCCACACGCCACTGACGCCATTGACCTGAGCTTGGCCGCCGAGCTTTCCGTCGGTCCCGACCTCGCGGGCCACCCGCGTCACTTCCGAAGCGAACACCGACAGCTGTTCGATCATACGATTGAGTAGCATCGCGCCGCGAAGAAATTCGCCTTCCAGCGGCCGGCCATCACGCTCGAGGGCCATGGATTGGCTAAGATCGCCCTTGGCCACCGCGCCGACAGCGCGGGTCGCGTCGGTCGTCGGCGAAACCAAATCGTCGATCAGTTTATTAAGCGCTGAAACTTCGTCCGCCCACCCGCCGCTCAATCCCGCCAGCGAGAATCGCTGTTTGAGCTTGCCCTCCTTGCCGACTACGCGGCAGAGGCGCCGGGTCTCGCTGGCGCGCCGCGCACTGATCATTAAAATATCGTTAACCAGATTTGCCACGTATCCGGCACTGCCGCCCCAGGTGTGCGGTAACCGAGCGGAAAAATCACCGTTGCGATATTGAACCAGCACTTTGACCAACTCAGTCATCTGCTCAGGATCCGCTCCGAGTTCGGTTTTGTTGCGGCCGGCGGTTTTAGCCCGACTGAGTGGACGCTCCGGGCGCAAGTATTCTCGCCTAGCTGGCATGCTCCAAACTCCTTTACCGGTGAAAACGAGTGAGTGGGGAAAGTTTCGAGTTCGGAAGTTAGCGATTTGTCGTCGCGAATTCCGTTTCGCAAACGATACATCAAAAGACCAACTTATGTTTCATGAATGAAACAAGAACCGAACCCCAACACGACAAAGCGCGGATCAAATTTGGCGCGCATTATTTCTTGAAAAGTTAAACGTCGGCGGACGAAAAAGCAGTAGCCGAATGGTCAATCTCTGCGAAACGCGACGACATGCGCTGGGCAGGGATTGTTCTGGAAGGTTAGCTAGAGGCAAAATCTATTAACTGCACGTTGAGGGCAAGAATGAGGCCTCAATGATAGTCCGACAAGCTGCGCATAGAATGCGGGGGTATCAATCTACTGCCAGACAAGGAATGCGCTACAACTACATGATAGCGCTGCTCGAATTAGAGCCGAGCCACATTTGCCTTGAAAAAATTTTTCATCGTATTGCGAGTGTCGAAAACCAACGAACTAAAGTTGGCAATCATACCATAATCGAACACCGAATGGTCGGTCAGTATGACTGCACAATCCATCGATTGCAGGAGCGCGGCAGTCAGGCCGACCGAATTGAGCATTTGGCCGTTAAGGATGATCGACGAAACGTACGGATCGGAGTAGCAGATCGATGCGCCTTTTTCACGCAACGCATCGAGGATCAAGAGCGCCGGCGATTCACGCACATCGTTAGTGTCGCGTTTGTAAGCGACGCCAACTCCCAGCACTTTTGCTCCTTTGAGACACTTGCCTTGTTCGTTCATCGCATCGGTGATACCGCGCACCACGAAAGTTGGCATCTGACTATTGATCGAACCGGCGAGTTCTATCAGGCGCGGTTCGCAACCGTTCATCTTCGCTTTCCAGGTTAAATAATAGGGATCGACCGGAATACAGTGGCCACCCAGACCGGGGCCCGGATAGAATGGCATAAAACCAAATGGCTTAGACTTCGCCGCTTCAATCACTTCCCATACGTCAATCCCCATGCTGTGGCAGGCGAGCGCCATCTCGTTGGCAAGCGCAATATTTACGCTGCGAAAGGTATTCTCCAGCAACTTGACCATTTCGGCGCAATCGGCCGACGACACCGGCATCACGTGGTCGATGAATTGTTCATAAAACAACGCCGCCATGTCGGTACACTGTTGTGTCATACCGCCGACGACCTTGGGAATATTTCGCGTGGTGTATTGCTGGTTGCCCGGATCGACGCGCTCTGGGGAAAATGCCAGGAAAAAGTCGCGTCCGGCTTTGAGTCCCGAATCCTCCAAGGCCGGTAAGACTACCTCGCGAGTGGTGCCCGGATAAGTGGTGCTTTCAAGAATAATCAATTGTCCCGGACGAATATGATTACGGATGGTTTCAACCGCGGCGACAATGTAGGAGAGATCCGGATCTTTATTCTTGCGTAGCGGTGTCGGCACGCAGATGTTTATCGTATCTAGGTTTTCGGCCGCTGCCAGGGAATCCGTAGCATGCATTTTGCCGCCAAAAACCGCCTGCTGTAAAATTTTGCTGGCTACATCGGGGACGTAGGACAGCCCGGCATTGATCGAGTCGACTTTGCCTTTCACCAGATCGATGCCGGTAACCTGAAATCCGGCGTGAACCATTTCGAGTGCCAGTGGCAATCCAACGTAACCCAAGCCGATCACTCCGGTATGGGCAGTGCGTCCGCGAATTTTTTCCTGTAGTGCATAACCAGACTGCCCGAGATAACTAGGTGCCGTGCCCATGGCCAGCGAAATAATCTCATTGGAGAATTCCATACAATTTTCCTCTCTTTGTAAGGCGCGTGGCGGGCAAGTCAAAGATATTGGCCAGCAAAGTCCATCGGTCCACAGTCTGAATTTTGTTGGTGGTCTTAAAACTTGACGCTGTCGCAAGGAGACTGCTCCCGGCACGGGCCCAGGATGTACACACTTCCACGCGTGGTCGTTTCCCGGATCGGGCGGAGGCTCATCATCGGTTTCGCGTTCCGCTGAATGCCGGTGCCCAACGATACACGCGTTGTTTTCAGTGATTGGTCAAAAAACTTACTCAAATCCGGCCGCAGCACAACTTTCTTGCTGGGTAGCTTCGTCTATGGCTTACACCACCGATTGACCAGCGATGTGCAATTTTTGTAATCGAGCTTTTTTAAGCCGATGACGGTTAGGCTGGCCTTCCGCTTCGACGTTGAGAGAACGAAAAGTTGGAACCAGTTGGGACAGTGAATTAAGCACGGAACGGGCCTGGCCATTGCTTGCCTGGTGCTCGAGCTCGTCAATTCTTTTTTGAAGAAAATCCAGTTCCGGAACCCAGCCCGATTGTACTCGGCGTATTTTGTCGATTCCCGAGTCAATCAGGGCCTCATCCATAGCAATCAGTTCTTCGCGCAGCTTCTCGCCCGGGCGCAATCCAACAATACGGATCGCAATGTCGACCTCTGGAATGTAACCGGACATACGGATCAGATGGCGCGCCATTTCCACAAGTTTGATCTGCTCGCCCATCTCCAGCACGAAGATTTCTCCACCTTTAGCCAGGGAAGCTGCCTGCAGTACCAATATGACTGCCTCCGGAATTGTCATAAAATAACGCTCAACTTCGGGGTGAGTGACAGTCACCGGCCCGCCCTGTTCAATCTGTTTTAGAAACAGCGGCACCACGCTGCCGTTGCTACCTAAGACGTTACCGAACCGGACCGCTGAGAAAATCGTTTCGTCTTGGTTTGGATCGCGAGCCAATGCCTGGACGCACATTTCGCCGACGCGCTTAGTGGCACCCATGACGTTGGTCGGATTGACTGCTTTATCCGTTGAAATCAAAACGAACCGCTTCACATTTTGCCGAACGGCCATCTGCATGAGACGGTACGTGCCGACAACGTTGTTGAGCGCGGCTTCACCAGGATGTTGTTCCATCATCGGCACATGCTTGTACGCCGCCGCGTGAAAAACGATCTCAGGAGTTTGACTGTTAAATACGCGCTGCAACGACTTCACGTTCTTAATGTCTACCAGTGCGACCGTGCGTTCGAGCGCCGGAAACGAGCGTTGTAATTCCATATCAATGTCATAGAGCGCGCTCTCGCCGTTGTCCAACAACACCAGATGGGCGGGTTCATGCGTGGCTATCTGCCGGCTCAATTCGGAACCGATGGACCCACCCGCGCCGGTGATCAAAATCCTTTTGCCTCGGATCAAGTCACGCACCGGCCCGAGGTCCAAACCTACCGGGAGCCGCTCCAGAAGGTCTTCAACCGAAAGATTATGAATCTGGCTTGCTCGAACGTTTCCACTGGAAAGACTCTCCGGGTGAGGAAGGGTTTTGATCGGAACTTTGAACGGCTCTAAAACCGTCAGGATTTGCCGAATTAGAGAAGCAGAAGCGCTGGGAATCGCCAATAAAACTTCGTCGACCTGGTAGCTTTGGAGAATCTGCGGTAGTTTGTGCCGCGTCCCCAAAACTGGGACGCCGTGAATGCGCTGGCCGACCTTGGCTGGATTGTCGTCAATAAAGCCGACCGGACTGTAATCATAGCGGCCACCGTGGTTTTTGATGTCCCGAATGATCATTTCGCCCGCGTCTCCCGCACCGTAAATCAAAACCCCCTTAGCGTGCATGGAGTGTCCCAGACCATAATAAAGGCGCCGGGCCAAGCGACTCCCGCCCATAAAGAAGATCAGCAACAATGCATCCATGACGAGAATTGATAGCGGGTAGTTCTTAAGTTCAAGGACCCAATGGACCAAAACATAAAACCCTACGGTACTGAGGCCGACGCCGGCGATGACATTGCGCAGATCCCAGATACCGGTATAGCGCCAGAGACCTTCGTAAAGCCGCAGCGGGAGAAATGTCAGCGTCCGGATTACCACTAGCCAAGGCAGCAATTTCACAAAAAGCCCGAATTCCTGTTCGGGAATCAAGCCATCGAATCTCACCCAGAAAGCGAGGTAATTGGCGAGGGCGATCAAGACGATCTGATATCCGACGATAAGAAATCGTCGGTATTTGAGGAGCAATGCTTTACTCATGGATTATCTCCGCTGCTAATGGCAGGTTTTGGAATTGCGTCCGCACGCAACCGCAAACGCAAATTTTGTGCCCCGAACTGTAATTTTGGAACGATGCTGATGAACTATCTGGCTAGACAGAGACTCTATGGACTCCGTTCAATCACAGTCCGAGTTCCGCATCGTCAGATGTGCGAGCGCAGGCTATAGTTCTTGTTTGTACTTGGGCCTCAATCCACCGGTAGGTGTGCGCAAGCCCTTCTTCCAGTGACACCTCTGGTTCCCATCCGAGCACTTCCTTCAATCGAGTGTTGTCCGAGTTGCGGCCCCGCACTCCTTGGGGACCGTCTATATGTTTTTTTACGATGCAGATTCCGGCAATATCGGCGATCATATCCGCAAGCTGGTTAATCGATATCATCCGATCCTGCCCCAAATTGAGCGGCTCTGCGTAATCGGATTGCATTAGCTTGTAAATTCCTTTGACACAGTCGTCGATTAGGCAAAATGAGCGTGTCTGCTCGCCATCGCCCCATATCTCGATTTCGTGATTGCCTGTTATTTTGGCCACCGCGATCTTTCGACACATAGCGGCCGGCGCTTTTTCACGACCGCCGTCCCAGGTTCCCAGCGGGCCGAAGATATTGTGGAAACGCACTATACGCGTTTCGACCCCGTAATCTTCTCGATAATGCATGCACAATCTTTCGGCGATAAGCTTCTCCCATCCATAAGCATCTTGAGGCTGAGCGGGATACGCGTCTGATTCTCTAAGGGCAGTTACATTTGTCTCTGTCTGCTTAAACTCAGGATAAACACACGCTGACGACGTATATAGATAGCGTTTGATGCCGTTGGTTCGCGCAGCATCAAGAACGTGAATATTGATCAGCGAATTGTTGTGCAAAATCTGAGCATGATGCGATGAAATAAAACCCATCCCGCCCATGTCTGCCGCCAGAGCGTAAACTTCTTCCACGCCGTTTGTCGCTTGAAGACAATTCTCCCATCGGCGCAGATCCAATAATAGGAACTCGTCGGCATCCGTAGCAGTATACTCCGGATATTTAACATCGACCCCGCGAACCCAATGGCCGGATCCTTTCAAGTACGACACCAGATGATGTCCAATAAATCCCCCGGCGCCTGTGACCAAGATTCTAGTCATGAATAGATTCTCCTGTGCGCCGGGCTAAACCGGCATATTGTAGTGAATGAAAGAGTCCTATGTAAAGCTGAGACTTGATGCCTCGCCAGTGATGCCGTGGACCTCGCATTCTTTTTCCAGCAAAAGCTCGGCAAGATAAGAACCATCCTGACCCGTGATTCTAATGATGAGCACTTTTTTCGACATGTTCATCCCGTCCTACGCCGGCGCTGACCGGTCCGACATCGGTTTCGTGCCAAGCGCGAGGCGTTTAGCAGATCGATCCGAGCCCTCGTCAAGCGGAAA
>Ga0193717_1001627_pt1 | contig 13622 bp, 15 predicted proteins | sample U2c2metaG_FD_145900 | JGI IMG/M metagenome (GOLD analysis project Ga0193717, IMG submission 145900) | Soil microbial communities from a riparian zone of the East river system, Colorado, United States - U2c2 | ecosystem: Environmental > Terrestrial > Soil > Riparian zone | place: USA: East River... | reverse complement strand
AGCGCCGCGATCTGGCGCGACAGCACGATGGTCGCGTCGAGATGGGCGAACGTCGTCGCGGGCGACGGATCGGTCAGGTCGTCCGCGGGCACGTACACCGCCTGGATGGAGGTGATCGAGCCCTTCTTGGTCGAAGTGATGCGTTCCTGCAGCACGCCCATTTCTTCGGCAAGCGTCGGCTGGTAGCCCACTGCCGACGGCATGCGGCCTAACAACGCGGACACTTCGGTGCCGGCGAGCGTATAGCGATAGATGTTGTCGACGAAGAACAGCACGTCGCGGCCCTTGCCGGTGTTGCCCTGCTCTTCATCGCGGAAGTATTCGGCCATCGTGAGGCCGGAGAGCGCCACGCGCAGGCGATTGCCCGGCGGCTCGTTCATCTGGCCATACACCATGGCCACCTTCGAGTTCGAAAGCGTGTCCTTGTCGATGACGCCGGACTCGATCATCTCGTGGTAGAAGTCGTTGCCTTCGCGAGTACGTTCACCCACGCCGGCGAACACCGACAGACCGCTGTACTGCTTGGCGATGTTGTTGATCAGCTCGAGCATGTTCACGGTCTTGCCTACGCCGGCGCCGCCGAACAAGCCGACCTTGCCGCCCTTGGCGAAAGGCATGAGCAGGTCCATGACCTTGATGCCGGTGACCAGCAGCTCCTGGCCGCCCGTCTGCTCCGCGAAACTCGGCGCGGGGCGATGGATCGGCAGGCGCTCTTTGGAATCGACGGGACCACGGTTGTCCTGCGGTGCTCCGAGAACGTCCATGATGCGGCCCAGGGTCGCGTTGCCGACGGGGACGGTGATCGGGCCGCCGGTGGTCTCCACGGCGAGGCCACGCTTGAGGCCTTCGGAGGCGCCCATGGCGATCGTGCGCACGACGCCGTCGCCAAGCTGCTGCTGCACCTCGAGCGTGAGGTCGACGTCCTTCAGCTTCAGCGCTTCATAGACTTTCGGAATCGAATCGCGCGGGAACTCCACGTCGATGACGGCGCCGATGATCTGGGTAATCTTGCCTTGGGCCATGTTCTTGAACCTCTAACGAATTAATTTACGCGCTACGCGCGATCACACAGCTGCCGCGCCGCCGACGATCTCAGCCAATTCCTTGGTGATCGCGGCCTGGCGGGCCTTGTTGTAAACGAGCTGGAGCTCGCCGATGAGCTTGCCGGCGTTGTCCGTTGCAGACTTCATGGCGACCATGCGGGCGGCCATTTCACTGGCGACGTTTTCGACGAGGCCACGATAAACCTGCGCCTCGATGTACCGCCGCAAAACGGCGTCGAGAATGTCACTGGCCTCGGGCTCGTAGATGTAGTCCCAGTGCTCCTGCAAACCGGCGTCTTCGACCGGTTCGACGGGCAGAAGCTGCAGCACTTCGGGCTTCTGCGTCATGGTGTTGACGAAGGTCGTATGCACCAGCAGTAGCCGGTCCAGCTTGCCCTCGCGATAGGCGTCGAGCATGACCTTGATCGTGCCGACCAGTTGGGCGACGCGCGGGAAATCGCCGATGCCCTGGATCTGCGAGAGAACCGGGTTCGGCAGCCGGCGAAAGAACGCGGTCGCCTTGGAGCCGATCACGCTCATCGAAATGCTGGCGCCCTTGGCCTGCCAGTCGCGCATGGCAATCAGCGCCGCCTTGAACGTGGTGGCGTTGAGCGAGCCGCACAGTCCACGATCGGACGAGATCACGATGATGCCGACGTTCTTCACTTCGCTGCGTTCCTCGAGGAACGGGTTGCGATAGTCGGGGTTGGCCTGCGTGAGATTGCCGATGACCGCGCGAATCTTTGCGGCATACGGACGCGCCAGGCGCATGCGTTCCTGGGCGCGACGCATCTTGCTGGTCGCCACCATCTGCATCGCCTTGGTGATCTTCTGCGTGCTCTTGACGCTGGCGATCTTGACGCGGATTTCTTTGGTACCGGGCATCTAACTATTCCGTCAGGCGACGACGTTCTTGAGGAACTCTTCGCAGATGCCCTTGAGCGCGGCTTCGTGCTTCTTGAGCACGGGCTCGGCATTGACGGCATCGAGCGTCGCCTTGTGGCTGCTCTTGGCGTAATTCTGCAGCGCGGTTTCCGCCTCGACCACCTTCTTGCTGTCGACCTTGTCGAAGTAGCCGTTGTTCACCGCGTAGATGGACAGCGCCATTTCCGCCACCGACATCGGGGCGTATTGCTTCTGCTTCATCAGTTCGGTCACGCGGATACCGCGGTCGAGCTGCTTGCGCGTCGCCTCATCGAGGTCGGAGGCGAACTGCGAGAACGCCGCGAGCTCGCGGTACTGCGCGAGTGACAGGCGGATGCCACCACCCAGCTTCTTGATGATGTCGGTCTGCGCGGCGCCGCCGACGCGCGACACGGAGATGCCGGCGTTCATGGCCGGGCGAACGCCGGCGTTGAACAGGTCGGTCTCGAGGAAGATCTGGCCGTCGGTGATGGAGATGACGTTCGTCGGAACGAACGCGGTCACGTCACCCGCCTGGGTCTCGATGATGGGCAGGCCCGTGAGCGAACCGGTCTTGCCCTTCACGGCGCCCTTGGTCGCCTGCTCCACGTACTCTTCGTTGACGCGGGCGGAACGCTCGAGAAGACGGCTGTGCAAATAGAACACGTCGCCGGGGAAGGCTTCGCGGCCCGGGGGACGGCGCAGCAGCAGCGAGATCTGGCGATAGGCCACGGCCTGCTTCGACAGATCGTCATAAATGATGAGCGCGTCTTCACCGTTGTCCATGAAGTATTCGCCCATCGTGCAGCCCGAGTACGCGCTGATGTACTGCATGGCGGCCGGCGTCGATGCGGATGCGGCCACGACGATGGTGTGAGCCAGGGCGCCGTGCTCTTCGAGCTTGCGCACCACGTTGGCGATGGTCGACTGCTTCTGGCCGATGGCGACGTACACGCACTTAATGCCGGAAGACTTCTGGTTGATGATGGTGTCGATGGCCATCGCGGTCTTGCCGGTCTGGCGGTCGCCGATGATCAGTTCGCGCTGGCCGCGGCCGATCGGGACCATCGAGTCGACGGCCTTGTAGCCGGTCTGCACCGGCTGGCCGACGCTCTTGCGGTAGATGACGCCCGGCGCCACGCGCTCGATGGGCGCAGCCTTCGTCGCCTTGATCGGGCCCTTGCCGTCGATGGGCTGGCCGAGCGCGTCGACCACGCGACCTAACAACTCACGGCCCACCGGTACTTCGAGGATGCGGCCCGTGGTCTTCACGGTGTCGCCTTCGCGAATTCCCTTGTAGTCGCCGAGCACCACGGCGCCCACCGAATCCTGCTCGAGGTTCAGCGCGAGGCCGAACAGGTTGCCCGGGAACTCGATCATTTCGCCGGCGCGAACGTCCGCAAGACCGTGGATGCGGCAGATGCCGTCCGTCACCGTGACGACGGTGCCGACGTTGCGCGCTTCACTCGCGGACTTGAAGTTCTCGATGCGTGACTTGATGAGGTCTGAGATTTCGGATGCTTTCACTGACATGATTCGTAGGTCCTTAACTTCAGGCGATCATTTCAACGGCCAGGCGTTCGAGCCGGCCCTTGATGGAGCCGTCGATCACGAGATCGCCGGCTTTGAGGACGGCGCCGCCAATGAGGCTGCCGTCGACCTTGGTATGCAGGCGCACGCTGCGCCCGAGTTTCTTCTGCAATGCGGCCGTGTAACGGCTTTCCTGGTCGGGCGTGAGCGGCGTCGCCGCGATCACTTCGACATCCACCGCGTTCTCCAGCTCGGACTTCATCAGTTCGAACAGCGCCGCGATCTCGGGGAGGAATCCGAGACGGCGGTTGGCCGCCAGTAACGAGACGAAGTTGCGGCTGTTTTCATCGAGCCCCGCACCGACCACGCCTGTGACGATTTCGGCGAGTTGTGCCGGTGTCACGTGCGGGCTGCCGAGCAGCGCATGCACGCGCGGATCGGCAACCACTTCAGCGGCACGAGTGAGGCCCGCGGACGTCGCCGCCAGTGTGTTGCCCGTGCGCGCCAGCGAGAAAATCGCCTTGGCGTACGGACGTGCGGTGGTGATGCGTTCAGCCATTAGAGCTTCGCAGCCAGTTTGTCGAGCAGTTCGCCGTGCGTCTTCGCGTCGATCTCTTTCTCGAGCACGCGCTTGGCACCGGCTACGGCGAGGCTTACCACCTGACCGCGCAGGGCCTCGCGGGCGCGATTGCTCTCGAGATCGATCTGCGACTTGGCGCTGGCCAATGCCTTCTCGCCTTCGAGGCTGGCGGCCTTGCGCGCTTCTTCCATGATCTGGTTAGCACGCGCCTGTGCCTGTGACTCGATGGTCTGGGCACGGGCGCGGGCTTCCTTGATCACTTCGTCGGCACGGCCCTTGGCTTCGGAGAGGTCTTTCTGGCCCTGCTCCGCAGCGCTAAGCCCGGCGGCGATCTTCTTCTCGCGCTCGCTCATGGCGCCGAGAATGATCGGCCAGATGAACGTCATCACTACCCAGATGACGATGGCGAACACCAGCATCTGGACGATGAGAGTTACTGTGATATCCACGCGCGTCTCCCGCGTTGACTACTAGTTACTGCGCCGCCGCCTGGAGGGGAACCAGGAACGGATTCGCGAACGTGAAGAACAGCGCGAAGCCGATGCCGATCATCGCGACCGCGTCGAGCAGGCCGGCGACGATGAACATCTTCACCTGCAGCGTCGGGGTCAGTTCCGGCTGGCGCGCGGCGCCTTCCAGGAACTTGCCGCCGAGCGGCCGAAGCCGATGGCGGTACCGAGCGCGCCCATACCGAAGATGATGCCAACGGCGAGAGCAGTGAAACCTTGAATCTGAGCAATGTTTTCCATTTTTCCTCCAACCAAAACCTTGTTAACGAAAAAGATCAGTGATGAGTCTCGTGCGCCTGAGCGAGGTACACGATCGTCAACACCATGAAAATGAACGCTTGTAGCGGAATGACCAGGATGTGGAACAAGCCCCAGCCTGTTCCGAGGATCAACTGGCCGATCACGGCGCCAATGCCGGTGAGCGAAGTGATGGCGAAGCTGCCGCCGAGCACGGCGAGCAGCAGGAAGATCATTTCGCCGGCATAGAGGTTGCCGTACAGACGCAGCCCGAGCGAAACGGGACGCGCCAGGTGTTCGATGAGGTTCAACAGCAAGTTGAACGGGAACATGTACGGGCCGAACGGGTGCGTCAGCAGTTCCTTGGCGAAACCGCCGGCGCCCTTGATCTTCACGCTGTAGAACATCACCAGCAGGAACACTGTGATGGACATGCCGAGCGTGATGTTGAGGTCGGTGCTGGGCACGACCTTCAGGTGCTCGATGCCGACCTTTTGAGCCGCCAGCGGCAGCAGGTCGACGGGCACGATATCCATGAAGTTGAACAGCAGGATCCAGCAGAAGATGGTGAGCGCGAGCGGCGCGACGAGCTTGCTGGTGCCGTGGAAGGTGTCGCGCACCTGCGTGTCGACGAAATCGACCATCACTTCGACGAACAGCTGGGCCTTGCCCGGCACGCCGATAGTGGCCTTGCGCGCCACCATGAAAAAGAAGCCGACGAAAACCACGGCGAGCAGCACCGAGAAGAAGATGCTGTCGAGGTTGAAGGTCCAGAAGCCCTCGCCAACCTGCAGATTGGCCAGGTGGTGAACGATGTACTCGGTCGACGTCTGTTCGTGACCTGCGGTTTCGGCTGCTGCTGACATCTATCTCTAGTTCCTGACGCTTCGGCCGGACAATGAGGGCAACGCATTCGCGAGTGCCATCCAATAAACGAACAAAGTGGCGATGTAGGCGCCGAACAGGGCGGCAAACGAAACCTTCATCGTCAGAAAAACCACCACGAACAGCGTGACCGTCACGCCGAGCTTCGCGGCCTCACCCACGTAGAAAGCGCGCGCCACCCGTTCAGCTGCCGCGCCAGCCGGAGCGGCGAAACCGATCAGCGCCAGCGCCGCACTGGCGGCGCAGGAAATGCCTCCGCCCACGAGAGCGCTCAAACCGGCGATGCGGCCCCACACCGCGAAGCAAATTGCCGCGGCCACAACGGTGATGACGACCTGGCCGAGCACTACGCTCGCCGCCAGTCGCCTCGCTTGGGGCAACTCAAGGGTGACCACGACACTCCTACTGCAAGTCGACAATCCGCGAACACAACGACGGGCCCACGAAGATGAGTAGGCCAGTACGTCAATGCTCGAAAATTGTTTGGCTTGGCAACGACTTACGTGTGCCTTGGCCAGGGGCGCGCATTATATACGCCGACCCCCAGCCCTTCAACAAAAAATCCGGTAAATGCCGCGATTTTTCCTCGGGTGTTTTACGTATTCGTAAGAGTGTGGCTGTGAGTGTTTCGCCTAGTATCCGGCGCAACCTTTCTCGGGATGTCTCACATGCTCAAATGCTCGCTTACCCTCGGTTTGACCGCCACGCTCGCATTGGCCACCGCGGCGGCGGCTGCGGACTCGAAGTCACGGGCCGGCGAGCCCGAGTTCCGCGAGCTCTACAAGGAGTTGGTCGAGACCAACACCGCGCTGTCGAACGGTGACTGCACGTTGGCGGCCGAACGAATGGCGGCTCGGCTGAAATCCGCCGGCATCGAGCAGGTCCGGGTGTTCACCGCGCCGGATCATCCGAAGGAAGGCGGCCTGGTCGCGACGTTCCCGGGAAGCGACCCCAAGGCCAAGGCGATGCTGTTGCTGGCGCACATCGACGTGGTGGAAGCGAAACGCGAGGACTGGACCCGCGACCCGTTCGTGCTCGTCGAAGAGAACGGCTCGTTCTATGCACGCGGCGTGATCGACGACAAAGCCGAGGCGGCTATCTGGGTAGACACGCTGGCGCGCTACGCGCGCGAGAAGTTCAAGCCGCGCCGGCCGATCAAACTTGCGCTGACCTGCGGCGAAGAGACTGCCGGCGCCTTCAATGGCGCGGAGTGGCTGACGAAGAATCACCGCGACTGGATCGATGCCGAATTCGCGATCAATGAAGGCGCGTGGGGCGAAATGGACGCGCAGGGACGTCGTCTCGTCATGAACGTGCAGGCAGGCGAGAAGGCTGCGCAGAACTATCGCCTCGAGGTCATGAATCCGGGTGGACATAGCTCGCGGCCGAGAAAAGACAACGCCATTTACCAGTTGGCCGCCGCGCTGTCGCGCGTCGAAGCCTATGAATTCCCGGCGCAGTTCACCGATGCGAGCCGTGCCTACTTCTCCGGCATGGCGAAGATCCAGGCCACCAAGGGAAACGCCGACGTGGCCGCGGCGATGAACGCGATGGTCAAGGATCCGGGCGACGCCAAGGCCATTGCCGACGTCTCGGCGAAGGATCCGAGCTGGAACGCGACTCTGCGAACGACCTGCGTCGCCACCATGCTGGATGCCGGCCATGCCACCAACGCATTGCCGCAGCGCGCGCGCGCCAACGTCAATTGCCGCATTTTCCCGGGCGTTTCCGGCGAGGCGGTGGGCGAACAACTGGAGAAGCTGGTGGCGAATCCGAACGTGAAGGTCAGCATGCTCGATGTGCGCGGGCCGGCTTCGCCGCCGCCGCCCCTGAGCTCAAAGATCATGGCACCACTCGAGAAGCTCAACGCGCAGTATTTTCCCGGCGTTCCCGTGCTGCCCATCCTGCAGGCCGGCGCCACTGACGGTCTGTACCTCAATGGCGCCGGAATTCCGACCTACGGCATTCTTCCGCTGTTCGTCGGCCCGGACTTGGGGAACATCCACGGGCTCAACGAATACGTCAGCGTGCAGTCGCTGCTCGATGCGCGCGCATTTCTCTACGACCTCGTGAAGATCTACGCCACGCAGAAGTAGCTAGGGAAGGCGGTAGATGCGCAAATGGCGGATGCGCAGGTGGCTGTACGTCGTGCGCAGCGCGAACCAGCCATCGACATACGGCGCGGTGTCTTCGAGCTGGAACAGCCGTTCACCATCGCGCCGGAATTCGATATGCGATCCGTTGGCGATGAGCGTGACGGTTTGCGCGCGATTGGCCACGAGCATGGCTGAAGCCGCCGAAAGATCGTGTTCAGGCAGCATCGGCCTGTTCACCAGGTCGCCGACGTAGCGACGGAAACGCGTGGTGGTATTGCGGTTGCCACCGAGCCCGACGTAGTAAGTCAGCAGGTCGTTGTATTCGGCAAACGCACCGCTTCGTGCGCGCGCATAAATCGGCTGTTCGCCGCCCGCGTTGTTCGCCATCCAGAAGACGTTGAGATCGCTGACCTGGTCGTTCGGGCCGCCTTGGGAAACCGCGGTGGCTTCGAACTCGATCGCGATGGGCCCTTCGAGGCGCGGCTTGAACCAGAGCGTGACGCCCGCAGGCACTTCGACGTCGAGAACGCCGTTCGCGGCGCTGATGCGGCCGGGCTTCTCGGCTTCGATGTGCCAGTGCGCGAGGTCGTTGAAATCGTCGCGGAAGAGCAGCTTGCCCGGTGGGAGCGAGGCGCAGCCCGTGAGGATCAGCAGCGCTGCCGCCAGCGCGCGAGGGACCCTAGCGAATGTGCGCGAGGATCCCGTCGAGCTCATCTAACGAGTGATAGCTGACGACGACTTTTCCCTTGCCCGAACCCGTGTGTTGAATCTGCACCGGCGCACCGAGTTTTTCCGTCAGCTCGTCCTGCAGGCTCTGGACGTTGGGATCGAGGCCTTTGCTTTCCTTCGGCGCGTTGCCGCCGGCGGCGCGCGCCAGGAGTGCGCGCACCATCCCTTCGGTGTCGCGTACCGACAGTTGGCGCTTGGCAACCAGCGTGCCCACTTCCACCTGCTGTCGGCGCTGGGTCAGTCCCAGCAACGCGCGCGCATGACCCATTTCCAGCTCGCGGCGTTCGACGAAGGCGGTGATTTCAGGAGCCAGCTCGAGCAGGCGCAGCAAGTTGGACACGGCCGCGCGCGAGCGGCCCACGGCATCCGCGGCTTGCTGATGCGTGATGCCGAACTCGCTGATGAGGCGTTCGAGCGCGCGCGCTTCTTCGAGCGGATTGAGGTCTTCGCGCTGGATGTTCTCGATGAGCGCCATGGCGATGGCGGCGTCATCGGGCACCTTGCGAATGACGGCCGGAATGGTGGCGAGACCGGCGATCTGCGCGGCGCGCCAGCGGCGTTCGCCGGCGATGATTTCATAGCGCTGCGATGCGCCCGGCGCGGCTCCATCGACGGCGCGTACGACGATGGGCTGGATGATTCCCTGCGACTTGATCGACGCCGCCAGTTCTTCGAGCGATTCCTGGCGCATGTCGACTCGTGGCTGGTATTTGCCACGCTGCAGCAGATCGAGCGGGAGGTTGGCGAGTTCGTCACCGGCCAGCTTCGCCGGCGGAGCCTGCACTTCCGCACCCGCGGCGGGCGCAGGCCGGTTGGACATCTGGCCGAGCAAGGCCTCGAGTCCACGTCCCATCACCGGTTTCTTCTGGCTCATGGCGGCGGATGATAGCGAGGTCTGCAGAGAATGGGGTCAGGCACCATTTTCCGCCGACGGAAAATGGTGCCTGACCCCCTAATTTGCCGGGCGTTCGCCGTCCGCGACGGCGTCGGCCGGCGCCGCGACTTCAGCGTCGTTGGCTGCGTCGTCTTCCTTGCGCAGCATCTCGCCGGCGAGCGCCAGATAGGCCAGCGCGCCGCGCGAGTCCTTGTCGTGCTGCAGGACCGGTTTGCCGAACGACGGCGCCTCGGCGAGACGCACGTTGCGCGGCACGATGGTGCGGAACACCTTGTCGCCGAAGTGCGCGATGAGCTGGCTCGAGACTTCGTTGGAGAGATTGTTTCGCGGATCGAACATGGTGCGCAGGATACCTTCTATCTCGAGGTTCGGGCTCACCGACGCCTTGATCTGTTCGATGGTGCCGACCAGCGCCGAGAGACCCTCGAGCGCGTAGTACTCGCACTGCATGGGGATGAGCACGCTCTGCGCCGCGACCAGCGCGTTCAGCGTGAGCATGTTGAGCGCCGGCGGACAGTCGATGAGGATGACTTCGTACTGGTCGTAGATGGGCTTGAGCGCATTGCGCAGCTTGAGCTCGCGGCCCGCCATGGTAGTTAGCAGGCGGACTTCGGCCGCGGTCAGGTCCTGGTTCGACGGCATGAGCGCGAGACCGGGAATGGCCTCGAGGTTGATGATGACCGACGCGGCGTCCGTCTCACCTAACAACACGTCGCCGGTGCCGCGCGTGATCTGCGACTTCTCGACGCCGCAGCCCATGGTGGCATTGCCCTGCGGGTCGATATCTATCAACAACACGCGGCGGCGCGTCGCAGCGAACGACGCCGCGAGATTGACGGCGGTGGTGGTCTTGCCGACGCCGCCCTTCTGGTTCGCGACCGCGATGATGCGCTTCATTGAGCGGCATCTTACTCCGCGAATCGCGGCGTCGGAGCCGCTTTATTGGGGCCGTTTCTGACGCGTGAGAGCGACAACGTGGCGTTCCGCATCGAGGCCTGGAACGCGCAACACGGAAACCTTGGCTTTCCAGCCGCGCGGCACGGCGCGCAATTCTTCGGCGGGATGACGGCCCTTCATCGCGATGAGCCGGCCCTCGGGCGCGACCAGGTGCCCGGCGTTATGTAGTACATCGATGAGACTGCCGACGGCGCGCACGATGACCGCGTCGTACTTGGGTTCATCCAGGTCCTCGGCGCGCACCGCGACCGCTTTCGCGTTCACGATGCCGAGCGCCTCGATGGCCTCATTCACGAAGCGGATCTTCTTCTGAGTGCCGTCGATGAGCATGAATTCGCGCTGCGGACAGACGACCGCCAGCGGCAGCCCGGGAAAGCCGCCACCCGTACCAACGTCGAGGACGGTGGCCGCGTCGAGAAGGTCGGGCACGATCGACAGGCTGTCGAGCATGTGCAGCGTGAGGATGCCTTCGGGCGAGACGATCGACGTGAGGTTCACATGCTCATTGCGCTCGCGCAGCAGCACGCCCAGACGCCAGAGTTTGTCGACCTGGGCGTCGTCGAGCGGCGTGTTGAGCTCCGCGGCACCTGCGGCCAGCTTCGCCTTCCAACCCGCTTCGTCGAAGTTGTTGGTGCCGGTCACGTCAGTTCGCGACCAGAGAAGCCATGAATTCGTTCACCGGGACGGAATCGAGATCGGTGCGCGCGAACAGTGCCTTGATGGCCTCGGTTTGTCTGGCTGGGAAATGCGCGGCCACCGATGCCTCGAACTTCTGTACCAGCAGCGGCATGCCTTCGGCGCGCCGCTTGCGATGTCCCACGGGAAAGTCGATGCGCAACTCGAGCTTCGGACTGCCGTCGCTGAAAAGGATGTGCAGCGCATTGCCGATGTGGCGCTTGTCGCGCTCGTAGTATTCCTTCGTGAACGTGGTGTTCTCGCGCACTTCCATCTTGCCGCGGAGCAGGTCGATGCGCGGATCGTTGGCCACGGAGTCTTCGTAATCCGCCGCGGTCAGGCGACCGAAAATCAGCGGCACTGCGACCATGTACTGGATGCAGTGATCGCGATCGGCCGGATTCGACAGCGGCCCGGTCTTGTCGATGATGCGCACCCCGGGTTCCTGCGTTTCGATGACGATGCGATCGATGAGCGCGAGTTTGTCTTTCACGCCCGGGTGCAGCGCCATCGCGCACTCCACCGCCGTCTGCGCATGGAACTCGGCGGGGAAGCTGATCTTGAACAGCACGTTTTCCATGACGTAGCTGCCGAGCGGCTGGGCGAGCGTGAGCGTCTTGCCCTTGAAGAGCACGTCCTGGAAACCCCAGGTTTTCGCGGAAAGCGCCGACGGGTACCCCATCTCATTCTTGAGCGCGAACAACGCGTGGCGTACCGCGCGGCTCGTGGCATCGCCCGCCGCCCAGCTCTTGCGCGAGCCGGTGTTCGGCGCGTGCCGGTAGGTGCGCAGTGCACCACCATCGACCCACGCGTTGGAGAGCGCATTCACGATCTGCTCGAGCGAACCGCCGAGCATGGCCGTCGCCACCGCCGTCGATGCGACGCGCACCAGCAACACGTGGTCGAGACCGACGCGGTTGAAACTGTTCTCCAGCGCGAGCACGCCCTGGATTTCGTGTGCCTTGATCATGGCGGTCAGAACGTCGCGGACCGTCAATGGCTTCTCGCCCAGCAGGATGGCCCGGCGCGATAGATAGTCCGACACCGCGAGAATGGCGCCGAGGTTGTCGGAGGGATGACCCCACTCCGCGGCGAGCCAGGTGTCGTTGAAGTCGAGCCAGCGCACCATGGCACCGATGCTGAACGCGCCCATGACGGGATCGAGTTCGTAACTCGTGCCCGGCACACGCGAGCCGCCCGGCATGGTGGCACCGGGCACCACCGGCCCTAACAACCGGGTGCAGGCGGGATACTTCAGCGCCTGGAAACCGCAGGCCAGCGTGTCCATGAGGCAGTAGCGCGCCGTTTCGTAGGCCTGGACGCTATCTACCTGGTAGTTCTTCGCGTAGTCGGCGATGGCGACCAGCAACTCGTCCGGGTTCGGCCGCTGCGCGGACTTCGAATCATGCGATGACATCTACGACACCATTTCCTTTTTCGAATTCATGCTTCGCCCGCCAGCTTGAGACCGACCACGCCCGCGACGATCAGTGCGACGCTGGCCAGCTTCGCCGCGCTCGCGCTTTCGGCAAACAACACGATGCCTAGCAACGTGGTTCCAACGACACCCACGCCCACCCAGATGGCGTAGGCGGCGCCCAGCGGGAACCATTTCATCGCGATGCCGAGCAGCCAAAGGCTGATGACCATCGCGGCGATTGTGCCCACGCTGGGCCACAGCCGCGAGAATCCGTCCGTGTGTTTGAGCCCCACTGCCCAGCCGATCTCGAACAATCCGGCGACGATCAGAATGAACCATTTCATGACAACCTCCAGGAGAATGGAGGGGTCGTCCCCGAATCGAGATGAGCGCGCCGAGGTCGTCCCCGGCCCGAAATGAGGCGCGCATCTTACCCTCTCAGGGGCGCTGGTCCAAAGGCACGAATTTTCGGTTCTCCGGGCCCACGTAGTTGGCAGCCGGCCGGATGATCTTGCCGTCCTCGCGCTGCTCGATGACGTGCGCGCTCCACCCGGTAACTCGGGACATGACGAAGAGCGGCGTGAACATGGCCGTCGGCACGCCCATGAGGTGATAACTCACGGCGCTGTACCAGTCGAGGTTGGGGAACAGCTTCTTGATGTCCCACATGAGCCCCTCGATGCGCTCGGCGACGTCGTACAACTTCATGTCGCCGGCTTCCCGGCCTAACTTCTCGGCTACGCGCTTGATGATCACGTTGCGGGGATCGGAAACGGTGTACACCGGATGCCCGAAGCCGATGACGATTTCTTTGCTGGCCACGCGCCGGCGGATGTCGGCCTCGGCTTCGTCCGGCGTGTCGTAGCGTTCCTGGATTTCCAGCGCCACCTCATTGGCGCCGCCGTGCTTGGGGCCGCGCAGCGCGCCGATGGCGCCGGTGATGCAGGAGTAGATATCGGATCCCGTACCGGCGATCACGCGCGCGGTGAATGTGGATGAGTTGAACTCGTGCTCGGCGTAGAGATTGAGCGAGGTGTGCATGGCGCGCACCCAACTTGGGCTTGGCGGGCGGCGATGCAGCAGGTGCAGGAAATGTCCGGCCACGGAGTCATCGTCGGTCTCGACGTGGATACGGCGGCTGCTGTGCGAGAAGTGATACCAGT
>Ga0193717_1001626_pt1 | contig 13624 bp, 10 predicted proteins | sample U2c2metaG_FD_145900 | JGI IMG/M metagenome (GOLD analysis project Ga0193717, IMG submission 145900) | Soil microbial communities from a riparian zone of the East river system, Colorado, United States - U2c2 | ecosystem: Environmental > Terrestrial > Soil > Riparian zone | place: USA: East River... | reverse complement strand
GCCAATCAGAGTACCGTCAACCAAGCCATCGCCCAAGGCCTTATTCCAGCGGGCTCAAGCGAACTTCAGATCGCCCTGGCTCTGATCGCCTCCGGTCTCGTGCAGAGCAGCCTGCTGTCCAGCACCATTGGCTTCTTCGGCGGAGGCCTCACGCTGGCTGGCGTCACCACTAACGTAAACACGACCGTTAATTTTGGGCTCACCTCCAGCGACACCCGCGCGCTCGATAACATTCAGCTTCGCGTCGGCGACCGGCAGGCTGCCACCTTCCGCGTTGGTTCCCGCTATCCCATCACAACCTCAACCTTCTCAAGTGGGATATCAAGCACTTCAGCATCTCTCGCCGGTGTCACCATCAATGGAGTCAGCGCCGCCAGCCTACTCAACCAGGCCACCTCCGTCACCATCCCCCAGATTCAGTATGAAGACCTCGGCTTAACCCTCAAGGCCACCCCCACCGTACAGAAATCGGGCCACATCAGGATGCACCTGGAGCTCAAAATTGAAGCGTTGGCCGGAAGCACGGTTAATAACATCCCCATCCTCGCCAGCCGCCAATATGCCTCCGATGTCACTATAGCGGATGGCGAGTCCGCCTTGCTCCTCAGCAGCCTCACCAAATCCGAGTCCGCCGCCGTAAGCGGCATCCCCGGCCTTGGCCAGCTACCTGGCTTCCAAACCGCCACCGCCGTTACGATCCGGGAGACAGATTCCAGCGAACTCGTGCTCATCCTTACGCCTCACATCGTTCGTCGTCGCTCGAACGTGAGCGCTGGCCCCCGTATCGCTCTCAATCTGCCGCAGCAGTCAAATTGAGCCCGCTGCTCACCGGCAGCCACACCGCAAACACCGTCCCATGCCTTTTCCCTCGCCGCGTCCTGGTCCGGATGTTGCCGCCGTGCTTTTCAACGATGCCCTTGCTCACCCACAGCCCGAGACCGGTCCCTGTCAGCTCCTTCGTCGTCTGAAACGGCTCGAACAAGCGATTCTCTATATCGGGACTGATACCCTCGCCTGTATCCGCAATGGTCAGTCGCACCCCCTTGCATCCCCTCCTCCGGTCAGACTCCGGATGCAAGCGGACCAATAGCCATCCGCCCTCACTCATCGCGTCGAGAGCATTGCGTACCAGATTATTGACGACCTGCCGAATCTCGCCCTCCAGACATACGACTCGGGGTGATGCGACCAGCTTCACGTCGATGTTGATATTCCTCACAAGCATCCGCCCCGAGTACAGAGACATCACTGTTCGCAGCAGCTCCGCTATGTCCACTTCTGCCGGTTTGCTCTGTTGCCGGTGGAAGCGCAGAGTCTGCAGTGTGATCTCAGTTACGCGCGTCAGCTCCTCCTGGGCTATTCGGGCGTACTCCTGTACATCCTCCATCGCGTCGGAGTGCCGCATCAAATAGAGCAGATTTGTAATCGACTCCAGCGGATTGTTGATCTCATGCGCAATCGATGACGCCAACTGCCCCACAGCGGCTAACTTCTCCGACCTTCGCAACGCCTCATCTTGCAGCCGCGTCTGCGTCACATCGGTGTTAACCGCAACACCGCCGAATATCTCGCCATTTAGAAAGATTGGCGCAGCCGTACTGCGAATCCAGCGATCCGCCGTATGCATTGTCTCGGTTGACGACTCCCCCGCCAGAGCTCGATCGAGCGTATGGAACGTCGCGGGAAAGCCTTCTCCGCTCATCGTCCGTGCACGACGGTTGCATCTCACAGGCTCGCCTCGCGTTGCGACGTACACCGCATGAGGCATGCTTTCGATCACCGCATCCAGCTCTGCAGTTCGTTGCTCGGCCAGATCGTAGAGCTTTCGTAAATCTTCCTGCTGCTGGCGAAGCTCAGTCACATCACGAAATGTGACCACGACTCCCGTCACCTCACCATTGACCATAACTGGTTGTGCCGACACCTCCGCTACAAACGAGCTCCCATCCTTGCGAAACATCGTGTCCACCACCTGCCGCAGCGGTGCATTCTTCCGAAACACGCCGTAGATAGGACATTCTGAATTGGGGAAATGCCGCCCATCGGGATAGTGATGATGCACCAAATCGTGCATATTGTTACCCACCATCTCTTCACCGGAAAACCCAAACGTGCTGACCGCCATGCGGTTGACAAACGTGCAGTTTCCCTCCAAATCCAGCCCCCAAATGCCCTCGCCAGCAGAGTCAAGCACTGCCTGCCACTGCTGCATCTGCCCCCGATCGTGTGACGCTGCCCGTATCCCTTGGTCCGTTGTCATCCCAACTCTCGCTGAATACTCGTGCACATAACGGTTAAGATGCAAAATTTGGGATAGGGGGTATTTAGGCAGGCAGTCATATCATCAAGCATGCGTTGACCATCCGCACACCGACCGCTATACTTAATCTGTGAGAGCGGGAGTAGCTCAGTGGTAGAGTGCTTCCTTGCCAAGGAAGATGTCGCCGGTTCGACCCCGGTCTCCCGCTCCAAATTCGTCCTGCCTGCGATACACTTCATCTACAATTAAGCAGGGCTGAATCGCGATAGCCCACCCGAGGCGCGGTACCCAAGTGGTAAGGGAGAGGTCTGCAAAACCTTTATGCGTCGGTTCGATCCCGACCCGCGCCTCCAATATATCAGCAACTTAGAAGCCCTCTAGATCGGAGGGCTTTTATACTGTGGTGGAAACTGTGGGGAGTGCCGCGCTTTCCGTGCTCCGTGCCCCGCTCAGCCTCTACTGAATAGCGAATGACGTTTGTGGTGCCATACGCTCGGCATGGGCAATCTTCTGCTCACTAACGAACAGCTCCATCTTGTCCATTGCCTTCGTCTGATGCTCTCGCGTCGGATGAGCGTAGCGGAGAACCATGTTGATCTTTGCGTGCCCCAACATCGCCGCCAAAGTCACGAGGTCAATCCCGGCCTCAACTGCGCGAGTAGCCCACGTATGACGGCAATCATAGAGGCGGAAGGGCACAATCTTGCTATCTCTCACTGCGCGATCATGAGCATTGTTGACCTTGGGCACAGGGCGCGTCGCATCCGTTTCGCAAGGAAATAGAAAAGCCCCACCATCCACTTCGGTCTTGCCGTTTATGCGACAGTCGTCGGCGGTGGTATCAGACTTGGCGCGGCGCAACGCATCCTCCATGCGCTTGGCAAGTATGCCCCTGGCCGTCGCTGTGAGCTTGATACGGCGTTTCGCCGCCTTCGTCTTACCGTGGGGATTGAACCAATAATTCTCGGCTAGATGGACATTCTTCGGCTCAATTCTGTAGACCTCTTCGGGCCGCGCCCCCGTCTCAAGCATCAGCGTGGCCACATCACGCAGCATGGGAGTTGCCTTCGCCAGATACTTCTCCTGCTCGTCATAGGTAAGAACGCGAGTTTGTTCGTTGTCTTCCCGCAGAGCCTTTGCCGCCGTCTTCCCAATAGGATTCCGCAACGGCACATCCGCCTTGATTGCGTGATTGAACATCGCCCGAAGACATGCCAGTTCGCGATTGACTGTAGCAGGTTGAATCTTCTTATTGGTCGTCGTGCGTTTGTCTTTACCTCTGACGGTCCCGCACTGACTCAGCCGTGCGCTTTTGAAGCGCTCCACTTCATCGGGCGTGATCTTATCGAGTGACACGTCTTTGAAATGACGCAACAACGCGACACTGCTGGTAACGTAGCGGCGATAAGTGGCGGGGTGCGCCCGATGCTCCCGCTCTGACCAACTTAGAAAATCTGCCAGCGCAGCCTTGAAAGAGGGAATCTTCTTTCTCTCGGCAAGACCGAACCTGCCGTTGGCGAGATTGGATCGGTGGGTGGATGCTAGCGTTCTAGCCTTCTCTTTGTTGCGCTGCTTCGTGCTCACCCGGACGCGCTTCCCCTCGAATACAAATTCGAACCAGTACACCCCTCCACGCTTGAAAATGCTCATTTGCTGTCCTTTCGCTGCGAAGTTTTGCTTTGCGTTTTACGTTTGACTGGGTTGGCGCGAGCACGAGTCCTCGCAGCACGCACAGCCGCGAGATGGGCGCATTTTGGATTGCAATAAAGCTTCTGGTGCACGCCAACTCTGAAGGGCGGTTTTTCGCAATCGTCGAGCGCACAGATTCGGAACTCTGCCCCCTGCACCTTGTCCAATTGAATTGTTGCGATCAGCGTACCCAACGATGTGAGCCCCAGCAGTCTTGCGGTCGGGGGTTCTGTGTCCCAATCAAAAATAATCGGCAAACTTGCACTCAGCTTCGCAACCTTTTTTGAGTCGAACTCGCTCGCAAGCGTCTTCCATTCGCAGCTCGGAAGGACCAGAGCTTTTCGCATCAATCGTTGCCATTCCTCGAAATCATTCCTGGTGATATAGACTCCACCGAACGTACCGGCCATGTAAAAAAACCCGCTCCAGTCTTCGAGCGACCAGTTAAGAAAGTCATCCCGAAGTTGCCACGGGTTGAATGGGCCATGCGGATTCTCGTTTGAGTGGGTGAACCGAAATCGGGCGGTGTCTGGATTTGTAACCGCCTCCCAATCCGATACAGCCTTGATATGTACTGGACTGCTATTAATCTCGGCCACGGTAATTGGAAGAGTAATGCGCGTCTGTGACATAAAATGTGCCCTTGTGTATGTCTCCATGTCAATATACTGTCACATATAAGAGTTTGGCTGCAAGCCTAAATTCTTATATTTCTCTGCATGTAGATAGGGAGGTTTGTATGGGCGAGGACAAATTGTATTCCATCAGGGGCTCAAGCGATTTTCTCGGTGGTGTGAGCCCGCACACAATTGCGGCATGGTTGAGTTCAGGAAAGCTGATGCGAACGAAGGTCGGTTCCCGGACGATGATCCGCGAATCGGAGTTGCTTAAGGTGATGGATGACGGCGGAAAGTCGCCCGTGGTACGCCGCGAGTTGAGCAAATAACAGGCGAGAGAGACGGTACGGCGCACCGATGATCCGCAAGCGCGACCTGTAAGCCTTCACCACCAGATGCAACTCAGCACCCGTCCGCAGAACCTTGCCGGACAGGTTCCAACAAAACGAAAACCCGGCGGTTGCTGCCGCCGGGCGATTTACAAAGGATATTGGCTAATGGAAACATTATCAGGTGCCCGATGCGACGGCAACGGCATACCAAAGCCGTCTCTCCAGCGCGAAAGGGCTTTGGAGTATGCCGCCAAAGGGTTGCGAGTGTTTCCTGTCTATGAGCCCATATCGAATGACCAGTGCTCATGCAGGAGGAAGCCCAGTTGCGATGACATAGGAAAACACCCTCGCAACCGGAATGGATTTAAGGGGGCAAGCTCCGACAGGGCTAAGGTTCTTGATTGGTGGTTGAGGTGGCCACGCGCCAACATCGGCATTGCCACGGGCCGCGAGAGCGGTATTTGGGTGTTGGATTTTGACGGAAAAGAGGGTGCGGCTTTTTTGCGTGAACTCTGCCGCGAACATGGCGAGGAATGGCTTGAGACGCTGACTGCGACGACGGGACGAGGCAGACATCTGTATTTTCGATATCCCGCTAACCGGGAGATTGGCAACCGGACGGGGGTAAGGCCAGGCCTAGACGTTCGGGGAAAGGGAGGATACGTTATTGCCCCAGGGTCAATTCACGAATTCGGTAGTCGCTATGAGTGGGTTGACCCCAATGCTCCTATCGCCGCCGCCCCAGAGTGGCTGCTGGAGCTGGTTACGACGAAGACGCCTAGACGCTCTCCCGGACAGACTATTCCCAAGGGAACTCGACACGATGCATTTCTCCATTCCGCCGGATATCTGCGAGGGCATCTAGGGATGGAGCCAGCGGCCATCGAGGCGACATTACTGCGAGAGAAGGCCCCCTTGTGCGCCTCGCCTATGACTGCCGATAGAAGGAAGGACACCAGAAGGATTGCGAACGATATCGGCAAGCTTCCTACTAAGGTGGATAGCGCCGACGTGTTGCCACTCGACGACTTTGTGGCAGTGGCGATTGAAAAGAACAAAGCGGCCTATGAACATCGGGAAAAGTGGCACTCGCCTTTTTTCTATTTCGCGAAGAGACTGAAAAGCCGAACCGAATTCGCGGGCAAAGATGCCTTGTCTGCGGCTAAACTGCTGGACGCTGTTTTAACCAAAAGCTCAAGTGAGGGTGTCGACCACTGGGAACATCATTTCGGCAATCTGCACGTAGATGATCCCCGCTCCTCATTCATAGCTGTCTGGGATGTGCCGAAACTAACAGAAACGGATTCTCCGCTCCAAGATGCATACGACGAAGCCATAAAGCGCCCCCTCTTTCCCTCGGAGGACATATCCCCCGGATATTCTCAATTCATATCGGTCGTGGGGCATCGGCAACGCGCCACGCCTGGAGTTCCAATACCTATCTCCGGTGAAGCTTTTGGGGGATTGCTTGGATACCACCACACCACCATTTCTGATTACCTGAGCATCGCCCGAAGATTCAATCTGCTCACCTGGGAAAAACAATCCTCCTACACGAAGGGCCGCGCCTCCGAATACCTCTTCCGGCTTGACCAGTGGGACTGGGATTCTGGCCACCAACTAGAACTACCCTCACCAGGGTCATCAAGGTCATAAAGGTCATAAAGGTTCTTCACGGTTATCAAAACGAAAAAAAAACACACACACCTCAGGAAAAAAAGAACGCTTCATTGGGCACATCAACGGCTCGGGGCCGAGTCGTTCTATGAACGATTGGTTGCCTGTCCGTAACGGAGAGCCTCACCAGCCGCCCTGCAAATGCGATTGACCGAAGTCCTGCGGAGCCTTCCCACTTAATGGCGTCGATATAAGTACAACGTTGAACTGCTCGGCACTTCAGCAGGCACCTGAGGCAAAAGTCATTGTCAATACACGGTGGTGGCATCGATCCGAGGCCGCCGCAGTCGGAGTACTGTCTGGCTGGTAAGAGGCGAGCAAGCCATGTGCATCCCACGACCGAATCTCCCAACCTTTTTCTTCAACGTTCATGACCTCTACGATGCACCCCATTATCCCCAGAGGTACGATTAGCTCCCGGCAAGTCTTCTCCGAGTTGGAACATGTGATACTCACCTGTTCAGGAAAGAAAAGTGCTTTGGTCGGATCTTTGGACTCTGGAAGCCAAATGCCCTCGATTACTCGATGATCACTGTCTCCGACTACGGGGTAATCATCGAGTTCCATTATTTTGAGCCGGTCGTCTCCAAAAGATACGGACAATGAGTTTGCTGGTTTCGCGTTCTCGGGCGGGACTTTTCCTTGTGCATCAGACAACCTTTGCTGCAGTCGTGCCGGATCAACTTTCGAGACCGGCCCACTCGTTGCGGCTTACCGACAACCGCTCAGCGTAACCACCATCAGTATTGCCGGTATCAGAGCGACTCGTTTGAGCATTGGGCAGTCTGTCCTTTCAGGTTTGGTGCAGCCAACGTTCAATGATTGAACGTTGGAATTGCCGGACCTTACCTAGTCCGGCCGGAGGATTACCAGTCCTCAGGTTTCCCTTACCCAGAGAGGGGCGCGGGGAAATTCAATGTCTAAATTGTTCACACTCCGTGTTGCCGGTGGAGTGGTACATGGATAGAGCCGTTGAGAATCAGCGGACGCGTCTGCTAATGCGGGTTGAATTTGAGACTCGGTCCTTTTGCCGGGGTCGAACTTACAAGCCCACCACACACTAAGGGCGGCGGCGCTCCAACCGCGCCCCGCGCACGTTGGCCCCAAATCGCATAGTCGAGAGCCGAAAGCGGCCACCCCAAATCTTTGCCAGCGACCTCCAATAGAGCGAGCGCTTGCGTATCTGAAACGGCGTGCCCCACCGCTTTTGCCACAAAACGACAAATGTGGAGGTCTGGTTTTACTGTTTGCGCCCCGAATAACATTCGCAAATATTGGAACCCAGAGAGCCCAAATCCTCGTATCTCCAACCGTTCGTAGTCGCATGGTTGGGCCAAGTTTGCCCACTCCGTTAGGCGGGAGGTCTCCGAGGAACCTTCGTAGTCTGTCTGAACCTTAAGCAGGTAAATTAATACGCCAACCAACGTCGCGGCGCGTTTCTCGTCCCGATAATTCAATTCCTTGATGCTGAATTCGAGAGGGGTGGGATATGTGTTAATCAGGCGTAGCAGGCGCGCCAGTGAATCCACTTCCGGATTCTGCTCCTGGAACCGCTTTACTCTTGGCTCGCAAAAATTATCATAGTTTCGGTTTAGCGACAGGACACAGTCGAGAACGTTCAGTGGTGGAACCAGCCAACGTTCCGGCTTCCCCTCAGGATGAGTGGGGAAAGAATGCTGCAATGTCTTGATCAGTAGCCTCGCGTCGTGATCGAAGTTGTTGAGCGAGTCGGTTTTCGACACCGCAGACGGTTCAGTGATTCGCGTCACGAGGTTCATTGCTTTCCCGCCCTTTCGATGAACTGCTTCAGGTGCTTTGAACAATCTTCCGCTGAACCATTGATTCCGCCCTTACCTGCTGAATAGGCGAACACAATCTGTGAAGATCGCCCATCTATCATGGCAATGCTGGCGCTGGTGTACACCTCTCTGGCGGCGCGTTGAGCAGCCATTTCAGCCCACCCCCGACCCCAGGCGTTGTTATTTCCGTTGTTGACATTGGTGTTCGTGTTGTTGACGACGACCGCCGGTTGATTTGGCCGCGTCTGGCTGAAACTACTTCTGATGATGTAGTCCGCCTTGTCTTTGTCAGCCACCACAACCAGGGGGACTCGTTTCTTGACCTTGGCGGCGGCCAGATACGTTTCATACCCATTCATCGGCTCGATATAGACGGCGGCTCCGCTTTTTACGTGCGGAGCCTGAGCACCGGCTATGACAGAGAACAAAAGCAGCAGGAAGGTCAACAAGCGATTCACAGGCATCTCCTTTCGAGAGGAAAGGACACTTGGATCTGAGCCAGCCGCAAGTCCACATCGATGTGACTCATCCTAAGGTGCGCGATGCATTACCGATATACCACTTTCGTCCAGCCAGAGTGGTTCGTTCTTCCTACGCCTGTATAAGAACAGGCGTATAGCCGGGTGTGGTGATGCGCGTCGGGCACCGCTATCACCACGTTCGCCACGCGAACAGCAACACCCTCGACAGCCGCAAGCTGAATCTCCGAGTCTTGACCGGCAACGCTGTATGAGGGGCGACCGCTGTTCCGACTGTGTGTCGCACAACGCGATGGCAGATCGAGATTGGCCTATGTGGTGATCTTCGGGTCAGCAAATACCAGTACAACGTTGTACTGGTATCGACGCCAGCTGAATTGCTCGGCACTTCAGCTGGAAACTACCAGCCCCTACAGCGATTGCTAGGTTTGCCGTTCTGCTAGTGACCGTTGCGGTGGGGTTGATTCGTTGCGTCTCCAACGTCAATTGATAGCCCATGCAGCCGATAGTTCTTTCGCCTGATCCAACACGGTCTCCGTAGCCGCATCCTGTCCGTCCGGCGGATACTTCCACTTCTTCAGGATCGTCTTCACCATGAGCCGCAGCTTAGCCCGTACCGACTCCCGCACATACCAATCAACCGAATTGCTCGCTCGCAGCTTCGTCGTCAGCTCTTGTGCGATCTTACGGAGCGTCTCGTCCCCCAGCTCTCGGACAGACGCCTCATTCGTTGCCAGGGCGTCATAGAAAGCCATCTCGTCAGCCGACAGTCCTAGCTGCTCGCCCCTGCTCGCTGCTGCCTGAAACTGCTTCGCCATAGCAATCAGCTCTTCGATCACTTGAGCCGTTTCAATGGCGCGGTTGCGGTAGCGAGTCAGAGAGTCCTGTAGCAGCTCAGAGAACTTGCGGCTCTGGACCACGTTGCTCGCAAACCTGCTCTTGATCTGCCCCTTCAGCAGCCGGTCCAGCAGTTCCACCGCAAGATTCCGCTCTTTCAGCTTGCGAACGTCCCCCAGAAACTCGTCCGAGAGTATCCCCACATCAGGCCGTTGCAGACCCGCCGCGCCGAATATATCCATCACCTCAGCCGAGACCACGGCCCGCGAGATAATCTGCCGCAGTGCGTGCTCCTTCGCATCATCACTCAGAGCCTTGGATGGATCACTCTTTGTCAGGATCGTCCGCACGGCTTGGAAGAACGCAATCTCCTCCCGATGCTTCGCCGCAACGGGCAACGTACAGCACAGCGCGAAAGCCTGGGTCATCCGCAGAACGCAATCCGCAAACCTCTTCTTCCCATCCTCCAGGCCGAGAATATGGTCCGCCGCCGCCCGCATCGGCTTCAATGCGTTCACTCGGAAGTCGCTGTAATCCAGACCGTGCAGCATCCCCCATGCGACTTCCATCTCCTCTTGCAGCTTCAGCAGCATCTCTTCTGCCGGTACGGTCGGACGTCCCTGGCCCTTGCTCTGCGTGTATTCCTTCAACGCGTCCTTCAACTCGTTCGCGATGCCGATGTAGTCCACCACCAGTCCACCGGGCTTGTCCTTGAAGACGCGATTGACCCGCGCAATAGCCTGCATGAGGTTGTGGTCCTTCATAAACTTATCGACATACATCGTCGTCAGGCACGGCACGTCAAACCCAGTCAGCCACATATCGCGCACCAGAACAATCTTCAGAGGGTCGTCTGCCTTCTTGAATCGCTTCTCCAGCCGCTTCTTCACCTTTCCGCTGTACACATGCGTACGCAGCGCCTCCCGGTCTGAAGCCGAACCCGTCATCACCACCTTGATTGCGCCCTTCTCCGGATCAGCGTCGTGCCACTCCGGCCTCAGATTCACAATCTCCGCGTACAGTAGCGCACACACCTCCCGGCTCATGCAGACCACCATTGCTTTGCCCTGCATCGCATCCTGTCGCGTCTCGAAGTGCTGCACCAGATCTGCCGCCACTGTTTCCATGCGCGGCTTCGTCGCCACAAGCTTCTCCAACGCAGCCCAACGGCTCTTCGTTCTCGCCCTGGCTGATTCTTCCTCGTCCTCCGTCAACGCGTCGATCTCATCATCCAGAGTGTCCTCGATGGAGTTCTGCAACTCCAGCTTTACCAGACGCGACTCGTAGTAGATGGGGACGGTCGCACCGTCTTTCACCGCCTGCTCTATGTCGTAGATGTCCACATAGTCGCCGAACACGGCACGAGTGTCCCTGTCTTTTGCTGCGATGGGAGTCCCGGTGAATGCGACGAAGGTAGCGTTTGGCACCGCATCACGAAGATATTTCGCGTAGCCATATACCGTCTCGCCCGTTTTCTTGATCCGGGCAGCCATACCGTACTGACTACGGTGCGCCTCATCACAGAGCACAACTACGTTTTCGCGCTCCGTCAACGTTGGATAGTGGTCTTCATCCTCGCCCGGCACAAACTTCTGAATGGTCGTAAAGATGATCCCGCCCGATGGGCGATCATTCAGGTGATCCCGCAGCGCCGTCCGACTATCTGCCTGCACTGGAGTCTCGCCCAACACCTCCGCCGCCATATCGAACGTCCCGTGGAGCTGCCCGTCCAGGTCGTTCCGGTCCGTCACCACCACCAGCGTCGGATTCTTCATCTCCGGATGCGTCATCAGCTTGCCCGCAAGGCAGGTCATCTCCAGGCTCTTGCCCGCGCCCTGCGTGTGCCACACCACGCCACCCTTCCCGCTGCCTCCCGGTGCGGAAGCCTCCAGCACCTTCGCCACCACCGCCCTGACGGCATGGAACTGGTGGTAAGCCGCGATCTTCTTACTCAGTCCGCCGTCATCTTCAAAGACGATGAAGTTGCGGAGATAGTCCAGCAAATGCTCTTTCTTGAAGATGCCCCGCACCAGCGTCTCCAACTCGCCAAACTGACCCAGCGGGTCTTTCTCTTTGCCGTCAATCGTCCGCCACGCCATGAACCGCTCTTCATTGGCAGAGAGCGACCCCATCCGCGCATAGACACCGTCCGACGCCACCAGCAACCCATTCGTGCGGAACAGCGCCGGTATCTCTTCCTTGTAGGTCTGTAGCTGCCGGTACGCCGCCCAAACATCCGCGTTCTCTGTTGCGGGATTCTTCAGCTCGAAAACCGCTACTGGTATCCCATTCAGGAAGACCACCGCGTCGGGTCTGCGTTCCCGGTTTCCGCTGGTCGTCGTTCCGGTCACGGTGAACTGATTCACCACTAGCCAATCGTTCTTATCTGGGTCGGTGAAGTCCGCCAGTCGCACCCTTCCACCCTTCGTCTCCCCGTTTTTTTGCCAGTACACCTGCACGCCCGTCGTCAGCCACCGCTGAAACTCACGGTTTGCCCCCATGAGTCCCGGAGTTCCCGTCCCTTGCATCACATCCACCGCATCGGTGATAGCCGCCGGTGGCAAGTCAGGATTCAGCCTGTGCAGCGCATTCCGCAGCCGCCCTTCGAACAAAACTTGCTTGTAGTTCTTTCGCTCTGGTTGTGAACCGTCCGGCGCGAGCTCGGGCCCGGCTATCACCTCATAACCGAGGTCTTCAAACCACGCGAGCATCTCCAGTTCCACGTCGCTCTCGTAGACGCTCATAGCACGGCCTCCAACAGCTTCTCCGCCTCTGGCACTCGCAGCTTGCCCGAGATGAGGCGGGGTAGGAGTGTATCGCGGAGGTCAATGAGGGTCTCTGACTGCTTCCTATTTATGTGAATTCTCTGATACAAAGTAGTCGCAAATTCATCGAAGGCACGAACAATGTTTGCTGGTGGTAGCAACGTTGGAAGGCCGTGAACATGATTTCGATTGAGCGTTGGTACCGCTGAGCCCGCGTTATAGCTAGGTAGGTCCAAGAGTTTTAGAAGCTGAAATGCATAAGCGGGGGTCGCTCTCTTAAAGTCTTTCACCCAGAGACTTGTATTCAAAGGCCAAAAATCATCATCCACCCAGTACACCTTCCCAATAACACCGCTTCGTCCGGTGACTACCCCAGGTGCTTTTACCCTAGGCTCATTATGGGTGCCTGATGGGCCACTTGCTGCGATAACTGGATAGACTCCGGGCGTTCGCTGAGTGTGGGGCAAGTCGAATCCACGTTGAAGCACTAATAGATCATCAAGCCGTCCTATGCTCCAACCCGCCGGAATTGCACCGAGGACTGACTCTCGAAACTCGCTGGGAAAGAGAGCGGCGGTGGCGGCATCCATGCCCTCCGGCTCCCGTCCCTCCGCCTTCGCCCGCACCGGATCAAAATCCACAAACCACGATTTGAAGATCGCCCGCGCCAAATCGCTCAGATTCTCTGACTGATTCTCAAGTGCCTCGATTTTGCTATCGACAGAACCTAAGAGTTCCGCGATGCGAGTTTGTTCGCTTAGCTTCGGGAGACATACATGAAAAGCCTTTGCTTCTGGATAGTAGATAGTTTGGTGAGTTGTTCCGCTGGCAAAGCGCATCATGCTGTCGTGCTCGGAAAGCAACACATACCTGAGAAACTGGCTATTCAAATGCTCGGAACAGACCCAATTGACGAAATCCTGGCTAGTACACATCGGGCGTCCCATCTCTACGACGAATCCCACAGATGCGGTTCGAGATAAACACACTGTACCCTCGGGAAGTAGCCGGGTGGACGAGTTATCCACGCCTGCCTGACTCACCGTTTGAAAGGTCTCATATATCGTCCGTCCGTGATTGCTCGTCGCGTCTGCGATTCCTATCCAAGGTATATTCCCGTCCCAGTACTCCGGTTTGCGCCTACTTGGCGTATGACCGCTCTCCAACCG
>Ga0193717_1001625_pt1 | contig 13625 bp, 15 predicted proteins | sample U2c2metaG_FD_145900 | JGI IMG/M metagenome (GOLD analysis project Ga0193717, IMG submission 145900) | Soil microbial communities from a riparian zone of the East river system, Colorado, United States - U2c2 | ecosystem: Environmental > Terrestrial > Soil > Riparian zone | place: USA: East River... | reverse complement strand
GATCACCTCGCCTACGCAACCTAGAGCCCCGGCGCGCGAATGGCCATCTCAACCCACGTCAACACTCCGATGGAGCCGGTATCGCTTGAAACCGAGCGGACGCACTCCCGGAGTGTTGAGCACCTTGTGCCACTCCGGCGTCTCGATTCGTGCGACGCCGGGCGCGCCGGGATCCTCGACGGCCTTGCGGTGCGCCTCGGCGTCGGTCCAGCCCGCGTAGTTGAGCACCCGTTTGCCGTCGAGGCTCAGGTGGAAGTAGGCGGAGATCCCGCCGGGATGGGGATCTTCGTCGCCGTGCAGCGCGTCGAACACCGAGTCGATCCAGGCACTGGCGGTTTCGGCACCGTCGGTTTCGAGGTCGATGAAGACGATGCAACCCGGGATCCGGGCCGGGTCGGCTTCGCTGCGGACGAGGCGGTACGCGATGGCGTCGGGGCCGACGTCGACGTTCTCGGTGGCCCATTGCTCGTAGGTGATGCGGGTGTCGTCATCGGTACTGACGAAGTGGCTGCGGGAGAGCAGGCCTTCGGGCCACGACGTCTCCGCGTGGCCCGACCTGACCACGGCGAGAACGGCGTCCGGGCGGGAAAGATCGGGGAGGTTCGGCATGTCGGATCCTCTCGTCGAAGTGCTTACCGGTCCAGCCTTCAACCTCAACCAATATTCAGGTCAAGTCCGGCCTGGCATCATCGACGGAATGCGCACCGAAGCGGGTTTACATTTCGAACGTGGCGGCACTGGTGAACCGACACTCCTGCTCCTGCACGGCCTCGGCGGCGTGGGAGAAGTCTGGCGAGGCGTCGAAGAACTCCTCACCGAGCGCTGGCCGGGGAGCTGGATCATCCCGGATCTGCCGGGACACGGCCGGTCCGCCGCGAGCGGACGGTACTCGTTCGGCGGGATGACCGCGGCGATCGCCGAGACCATCACGGGCACCGGGCCGGTGGTGGTGCTGGGCCATTCGCTGGGCGGTGTGCTCGGGCTGACCCTGGCCACCGGTTGGTTCGGCGTCCCGGTCACGGCCGTCTGCGGGCTGGGGATCAAGGTCCAGTGGTCGGCCGCGGAACTCGCCAAGGCCGCCGAAGTCGCCGCGAAACCGGCCCGTGCGTTCGAAACGCGAGACGAAGCCGCGCAGCGATGGCTTCGCGTCGCCGGGCTCGACGAGCTGTGGGCATTGGACGCACCGGGACTGGGCTCGGCGGTGAGCCGGGCCGGGGACGGGTGGCGGACAACGGTGGACCAGCGGGCCTTCGGCGTCGGCGAGCCGGACGTCGCCGGACTGCTGGCCGTCAGCAACGCGGAGGTACTGCTGGCCGCGGGTGCCGGGGACCGGATGTGCCCGGCGGAGGATCTCCTTGCGCTACAGGGGGATGCGGTGGTCCTGCCCGGACTCGGGCACAACGCCCACGTCGAAGATCCCAAGGCGGTTTGGTCCTTAGTGGAACGCCTGCACTCGGGGATACCTTCCTGAGTCCCGATCACCGCACGTGGGCTATCGTCTCGCACACGCCGGGTGCGTCCGAACCGCCCGTCGCCAACCACGGAGGCCGAGCAACTGTGAGCGAGACCAGCCCGACGGAGCTGCCTGCCGCCTGGCGGAGCACGGCCATCACGGTGGTGATCCCCACGTACAACGAGGCCGACAACCTGCCGGGTGTGATCGCGGCGGTGACGGGGATCGGGCTCGACGGTCTGTCCATTTTGGTGGTCGACGACAACTCACCGGACGGCACCGGCAAGCTCGCGGACGAACTCGCCGAGGGCTACAACAAGACCCAGGCCGAAGGCGACCGTCCCGGCCGCATGAACGTGCTGCACCGCGCCGAGAAGGACGGCCTCGGGCGCGCCTACATCGCGGGCATGACCCAGGCGCTCGAAGACGGCGCGGAGTACGTCGTGCAGATGGACGCCGACGGCTCGCACCCGTACACCGCTATCCCGGCGATGCTCGGCGCGGCACTGGCCACCGGCGCCGACGTCGTCACCGGCTCCCGGTACGTCAGCGGCGGCAGCGTCGACGCGGACTGGTCGTGGCGTCGCAAAGCGCTGTCGGCGTTCGCGAACTTTTACGTCAACCGGATCCTCCGCACCCGGATCCGGGACGTGACTTCGGGCTTCAACCTGTGGCACCGCGCGACACTCGAGGCGCTCGACCTGAAGACGATCAAGGGCTCGTCGTATTCGTTCCAGGTGGAGATGAAGTACCGGGCCTCGCAGGATGACAGGGTGCTACTGGAGATCCCGATCCACTTCGTCGAGCGCGCGGCGGGGAGCTCGAAGATGACGCTCGCCGTGCAGCTGGAATCCGCCTGGCGCCCTTGGCGGCTGCTCTTCACCAAGAAGACCAAGAAGTAAGGCGCGGCATGGGTGGGTGGCTCGTGAGTGTTTCGCGGGGTTAGAACCCCGCGAAACACTCACGAGCCACGCTGGGTCAGGGCTTGGCGACCTCGCCGAGGACGGTCATCGCGGCTCGCAGCTGGTCGTCGGACAGGTAGGGCGCGGGGCCGAAGCGCAGGTGCTCGCCACGGCTGTCCGTGCGCACGCCGCGCTCGGACAGCGCCGCCTGCAGAGCACCAGCGTCCTTGCAGCGCAAGGAAAGGAACCCGCCGAACTCGGTCCGCGGGGTTTCCGTGTCCCGCGTGACGAGGTCGTCCGGCAAGCCCAGGTCGTCGAAGCACTTCGCGAGCAAACCGACCTGGCGCAACGAGACCTCGCGCAGGAACTCCGGCGTCAGGCCCTCGGCGGCGAAGAACCGGACGACCTTCGCGCCGCGGTAGTGGCTGGTCGGATCGTAGGTGGCGCCGGCGAACCGGTCCGCGCCGTGGGCGTAGGCCACCTGGTCCGGACGGCGTTCGTCGGCGAGCGCGCCGAATTCGGCGTACCAGCCGGTGACGACCGGACGGCGTTCCTGCGCGTGCGCGGGCATCCGCAGGAAACAGTTGCCCTCGCCCAATTGCAGGTACTTGTACCCGCCGCCGAGCACCCAGGCGTTGGTCAGCCCCAGGTCGTGCAACACGAACGGGACGACACCCAGCGCGTGGTAGGCGTCGACGATCAGCTCGACCTCGCGCGAAAGGCAAGCGGCGGCAAGGAAGTTGAGCCCCGGCACGATCCGCGAGGTCTCGAACAGCACGTGGGAAACGAAAACCGCGCCCGTCCGGTCGTCGATCTCACCCGCGATGCGCTCCGCGAGCGTCTCGACGGGCGCGACGGGAACGCGGACGACTTCGATACCTTCTTCGCCCAGCCTGGCCAGCTGACGGCGAAGCGTGTGGAACTCGCCGTCCGTGGTCACGATCTTCGGCCGCTTGCGGAAGTCCAAACAGGACAGAACGCGGATGACGAGGTCGTGTGTGCTGGCGCCCAGCGCGAGTTCTCCGCGCGGGTCGTGCAGGAAGGTCCGGAAGCCGGCGCGGACCTGGTCGGCCTTGGCGAACGCGGCGTCCCATTTGGCGTCGACGTCACGGGCGGCGTCGTCGAAGGCTTCGGTGAGTCCCTCGGCGGCGACGTCCGGCCACGCCTGGTGTGAATGGCCGGTGAGCAGCAGCCTGTCGGCCACCTGGAAGCGCGAATAGTGGTTCGCGAGCGGGTTGGTCACAGCTGGCTCCGCACGGCCCAGAGGTCGGGGAACATCGGCGCGAACAGGGTGCTCCTCAGGTACGCCGCGCCGGACGAGCCGCCGGTGCCGGACTTGTCGCCGATGGTGCGTTCGACCATCTTCACGTGCCGATAGCGCCACTCCTGCATGCCTTCGTCGAAGTCGACGAGGTGCTCGGCGACCATCGACTGGCCGGAGTCGTCCCGATAAACCTGAAGCAGGACCTCCTGCAGCGCGGGCGACGGCTCGAGCGGCTTGGTGACGTCGCGCCCGGTCGGCACGGGATACCCGTTCACCGCGAGGTACTCGATGTAGGAGTCGAACAGCGACGGCCTCGACATGGCGTCCGCGATCCGCTGCCGCGCCTCGCCGCCCTCGGGGTAGTGCGCGAAAACCCGCTCGTCACGACGCCCCAGCACGGCCTCCAGCTCACGGAACTGGGCCGACTGGAACCCGCTCGACGCGTCCAGCCGGGCGCGGAAACTGGTGAACTGGCTCGGCGTCATCGTTTCGAGGACGTCGATCTGCGCCACCACGACCTTGAGCACGGTCAGGATCCGGCGCAGCGTGCGGATGGCGTGCGCGGTGTGCCCGGCGGCCAGATGTTCCTGCAGGTACAGCGCTTCGTGCAGGATCTGCTTGAACCACAGCTCGTACACCTGGTGGATCACGATGAACAGCAGCTCGTCGTGCTCGTCCGACCTCGGTCGCTGGGCGGCCAGCAGATCATCGAGCGCCAAGTAAGACGTATAGCTCAGCGCCATCTGGGTATCTGTGTCGCTCATGGTCCTGTCACCTTGTCAAAGTGGCGCTGCGCCGCGGGTGCGAGCGCCGCGTACAGATCATGGAACAGCCGGACCGCGTCCGCCCGTTTGGCGGGTTCGGGGATGAGCTCGGCCGGCAGCTCCGGGTCGAGCAGCGGAAATTGCCGGAACGTGTGCACAAGCCGGGTACGCAGCCAGAACGCGCCCGGATCGTCCAGTTTCTCCCGGCCCGACTCGGGGACGTAACCCTCGTATTCAGCCACGAAGGTGGCGTACCGCCGCGCCAGCCCGTCCAGGTCCCACGCCCGCCCGGCGAACGCGCGGACGTCGAGCGAGCCCGACGGCTGCCCCAGCAGCAGACCGGCGTACTCGGTGACGTCGAGCTCCTTGAGCAGCGCCACCACCTCGCCCTCCCGGTCGTGGGGAGCGAGCCAGGTGCCGTCCTGGATCGAGCCGAACCCGAGAAACCTCAGCCGCCGGACAAGCCGCTCCCGCGCCTGACGCCGGGCTTCGGGCACGTTCTGCCAGAGCACGGTCCAGTCACCGGCCGGCCTGGCCTCCCGGCCAAGCGAGAAGATCCGGCGGTCGCCGTCTTCGAGCACGGCGACCGTGCGACTGGTGAGCGTGTAGTGGACCAGGCGGCCGCGCTTGTGCCGGGCGAGCAGGTCGCGGTGGGCGAGCCTGGCCAGCGCGATGCGGGCGGCCCCGTCGGAGAAACCGAGCTCGGCCAGCAAGGCGACCAGCCCACCGGACCAGACCTGCCGGGTTTCGCGCGGATGGACGTGGCTGCCGAGCAGTGTCATCACCAGTTCCTGTGGTGTCGGCTCGAAGCGGTCGTCCATATCCGCAACTCTATACACACGAGTCCGCTGCGGTGTAGCTTAAATCTTGTGACCTATTTCGCCGATCTCAGCTCTCCGCAGGTCGCCGCGCTGTGTGATGGCGACAGGGTGCCGGTGTTGCTGCTTCCGGTCGGTGCCATTGAGCCACATGGTCCACACGCACCGCTCGGCACGGATCCGCTGATCTCCCAAGGGATGTGCGAACGCGCGGCCACCCGGCTCGCCGAGGACGAGCAAGTCCAAGTCCTGATCCTGCCCGCGTTGCCCTACGGCGTCACGCGGTACGCGGCCGCCTTTCCCGGCGGTGTTCATATCGGCGAGGAGACGTTGCACGCGCTGATCGTCGACATCGCCACGGCGTTGATCGACCAAGGTCTCCCCCGCGTGCTGCTGGTCAACAATCACTTCGAGCCCGAGCATTCCGCCACCCTTCGGCGTGCGGTCGAGACACTGGAGTCGTTGCGCGGCAAGCGGATCGGCCATCTCGACCTCGTGCGCCGCAAGCACGCGCAACGGCTCACCCCCGAGTTCCAAGCCGGGGAATGTCACGCCGGGCGCTACGAAACCTCGTTGGTACTGGCCGAAAAACCTGCTCTTGTCGACGTCGAGACCATGCGTGAGCTGCCCCGGCTCGCCGTCGACATGCCGACAGCGATGCGAGACGGCCTGGCCGATTTCCCCGCGATGGGCATGGATCGCGCGTACTGCGGCGCTCCGGCCGAGGCGACGGCCGAAGAAGGCGCCGCGACCTTCGAGACACTGACGGACATGTTGGTCGAAGCGATCCGGGAGCTCGGGAGTCGGCCTTGAGATTCAACATCGCGACGCATTTCGTGGACCGCAACCTCGACGAAGGCCGTGGCCTGAACACGGCGTTGTGGTACGAGGGACAGTCCGTCAGCTACGCGGACCTGGCCGCGCTCGTCAACCGGGTCGGCAACGCGCTCCGCGAGTTGGGTGTCCGAAGTGGACAGATGGTGCTGCTCGCGATGAGTGACGGGCTCGACTTCGTCGCGAGCTGGTACGCCGCGCAGAAGATCGGTGCTGTCACCGCCGAGGTGTACACCTTCCTGCAACCCAAGGATTACGCCTACTACCTCGGCTACACCGAGGCTTCGCTCGTCATCGCCGACGCCGTCACCCTGCCCGCGTTGCGCGAAGCCGGAGCGACGAATCTGCTCGTCACCGGCGTGCCCGCGGCCGAACTGCGGCCGGGCGAACACCATTTCGACACGCTCGTCGGCACCGCGCCCAGTGAGCTCGAAGCGGCGCCGACGACGCTCGACGACGTCGCGATCTGGAAGTTCACCACCGGCAGCACGGGCGCGCCGAAAGCCTGTGTACACACCGCGCGCAGTCCGCTGGAAAGCTTCGAGCGGTACGCCCAGAGCGTGCTCGGAATCCGTGCGGACGACAGGGTTCTTGCCGTGCCGAAGCTGTTCTTCGGCTACGCCCGTGATCTGGTGGCGCTCTTCCCGTTCGGGGTCGGCGCCGCGGGGATCGCGTTCGGGGAACGCAGCACGGCGGGGTTGATGTTCGAGCTGATCGCCCGCTACCGGCCGACGATCCTGGTGAACGTGCCGACCATGATGAGCGCGATGATCGCGCATCCCGAAGCGGCACAACAGGATCTGAGTTCGCTGCGACTCTGCACGTCCGCGGGCGAGGCGCTGCCCTCGGAGTTGCATCGCAAATGGGATGAGCTGTTCGGCGTCGAAGTGGTCGACGGTATCGGCTCTTCCGAGGCGTACCACATCTATCTGTCGAGCCGGCCTGGCGAAGTGCGGCGCGGAACTCTGGGAAAGGCCGTTCCCGGTTACCAGGCAAGGATTCTCGACGAGACCGACACCGAACTCCCCGACGGCGAGATCGGCACGCTGGAGGTCACCGGCCCGACGATCGCCCTCGAATATCGGGGCGACGCCGAGAAAACCGCGCGGACGTTCCACGGCGAGACGGTCCGCAGTGGCGATTTGTTCAGCCGCGACACCGAAGGCTTCTTCCACCATCACGGCCGCGCGGACGATCTGCTCAAGGTCGGCGGGGTGTTCGTCGCGCCGAGCGAGATCGAGGACTGCCTGCTCGGCCATCCCGACGTGACCGACTGCGTGGTACTGGGCCGAGAGGTCGACGGACTCGTGCTGCCGCGGGCGTACGTCGTCGTGCGAGAAGGCGCTTCCGTTGACGCGCAGGCGTTGCAGGACTTCGCCCGCGCCCGGCTGGCGGGCCACAAGTACCCCCGAGAGGTGTCCTTTGTGACCGGACTTCCCCGTACCGCCAACGGAAAGCTCGATCGCCGGGCCCTGCGCACCCAGGCGGGCGAATGAGCAGGCTGGTGGTGGTGACCGGTGGCACGCGCGGTATCGGCGCCGCCGTCGCGGCACGCTTCAAGACCGCGGGCGACCGCGTGCTCGCACCCGGCCGCGCCGAATGCGACATCACCGACGAGGCAGCCGTGGCGGCGTACTTCGCCGACGCCGGAGCGGTCGACGTGCTGGTCAACAACGCCGGGATCTCCACCAGCGCCCCGACAGCGCGTACCACGCTGGCCGATTGGCAGACGCAGCTCGACGTCAACGCGACCGGCGCGTTCCTGTGCACCCGTGCGGTGTTGCCAGGGATGCGCGAACGCGGCTCCGGCCGGATCGTCACTGTCGCCTCGACGGCCGGCCGCGTCGGCTACCGCTACACATCGGGCTACACGGCGTCGAAGCACGCGGCGGTCGGGCTGATGCGGGCCGTCGCGGCGGAGGTCGCGGGCACGGGCGTCACTGCGAACGCCGTCTGCCCCGCGTTCGTGCGCACCGACATGACGGCGCGGTCGGTGGCGCGGATCAGCGAGACCACGAAACTCGACGAAGCCGGGGCGGAAGCCGCGCTCGCCGCCGCTTCACCGCTGGGCCGGCTGCTGGAACCCGAAGAAGTCGCGTTCGCGGTGGCGTTTTTCGCCGCCGCCGAAGCGGGCGCGATCAATGGTCAAACACTTGTCCTCGACGGAGGTGGAATCCAGTCATGAGCACGTTCCGCGCATCGCCCGGCTTCACGGACCAGTGGGAACACTTCGACTTCGACGTGACCGACGGCGTCGCGACAGTGACGTTGAACCGGCCGGAGAAGCTCAACGCGCTGACTTTCGACGTCTACGCCGACCTGCGGGACCTGCTCGCGGAGCTGCCGCATCGCGGGGACGCGCGGGTGCTGGTGCTGACCGGTGAAGGCCGCGGGTTCTGCTCGGGCGGTGACGTCGAGGAGATCATCGGCGAGCTGCAGAAGATGGAGACCAAAGAGCTCCTCGAGTTCACGCGGATGACCGGCGCCGTGGTGAAGGCGTTGCGCGAGTGCCCGCTGCCGGTGATCGCCGCGGTCAACGGCATCGCCGCCGGGGCCGGTTCGGTGATCGCGCTGGCCAGCGACTTCCGGCTGCTCGCGCGCTCGGCGAAGTTCGCGTTCCTGTTCACGAAGGTCGGGCTGGCCGGGGCGGACATGGGCTCGGCATACCTGTTGCCACGGTTGGTCGGCCTCGGCCGCGCGACAGAACTACTGATCCTCGGCGACAAGGTCGACTCCGCCCGCGCCGAGGCGATCGGGCTGGCGACTCAGGTCGTCGAGGACGAAGAGCTTCCGGCGACGGCCGCCGCGCTGGCGCGTCGACTGGCCGATGGCCCGGCACTGGCGTACTCGACGACGAAGGTGCTGCTGACGCGGGAACAGGACATGGACCTCGGCAGCTCGATCGAGCTCGAGGCGGTGACCCAGGCGCTGCTCATGACGAGCAAAGACCACCAGGAGTTCTACGCCGCCTGGTCCGCCGGCCGCACCCCCACCTGGACCGGCCGCTAACCCCACCTGTCGACATAACGTGATCTCTTAGTTCGTGAGAGATCACGTTATGTCGACAGGTGGCGGGGGTGGTGGCGCGTAAGCGGGAGGTGGTAATTCGTCGAGTTCCGATATCTCCACGAACGAGTAGCCACCACCCCGCTTCTCACCGGGCATCGCGAGGCGCGTCTCCACGGTGATCATGAACGGCCAAAGGTGCGGAGGCGGAGGGAGTTGGTGACGACGTAGTTGACCGTCGCGGAGACGCCGTCGAGCTTGTTCAGTTTCTTTTCGATCCTGGCCGCGCACGCCGCGCAGGTCATGCCGCCGACGATCAGCTCGACCCGCTGCTCGACCGTCGGGGTCATCAGGCTCCTTAGTGACTTACAAAGTGGTAATCGCTATCGCCGGCTCTTCCAGGCTGCCGAAATACAGTTTCCCATCGAGCTCGCGAATACCCGTCAGCACATGCCAACCATCGATCTCGCCCCGCAATTCCCGCACGACCGCGCCGGTCGCGTCCACTCCCACCGCGCCGACTTCGCGCCCTGGCGACGGCTGCACCGACTTGGGCAGGTTCCGCACGAGCGCGCGCAGCGGCGACGGCAGCTTGCGGACGAAATCGAGCGCGGGGACCTTCGGGCTGGCCTGTGAGATCCAGATCAGCCCGTCACTGCCGGTGGAGATGTTGTCGGGGAAGCCCGTCATGCCGTCGATCAGCGTGTCCAGCTGCCCGGTCTTCTCACCGGTGAGCCACACCCGGCTGACCTTGCACGAACCGGTCTCCGCCACGGCCACGAACGACTCGTCCGGGATCAGCGCGACGCCGTTGGCGAACTGCAGGCCGTCGGCGAGCTGGTCGATCGTACCGTCGGGCGAGCGCCGCAGCAGCCGGCCGCCGGCGGTCTGCTCGATCAGGTCGTCACGCCACTTCTCGATCGGGAAGCGCCGGGACGAGTCGGTGAAGTAGATCGTGCCGTCCTTCGCGACGGCCGCGTTGTTGCAGAAGACGAACGGGAGACCCGCGCCTTCCGTCGCCAGCGTGGTGATCTTGCCGCCCGGCAGCGACACCGTGAGCAGACCGGCGTGCGCGTCGCAGACCAGCAGGTCTTCGCCGTAAAGCTCCAGTCCGAGCGGACGGCCGCCGGTGTCTGCGATCGTCTCGATGCCGACACCGTCCGGGCCGAGCCGCAGGATCCGGCCGTCTGCGAGCCCGGTGTAGATCCGGCCTTCGGCGTCGACGACGACGTCCTCGGGACCGTGCCCGCCGACCGGGATGACCTTCACATCGCCGAACTGCACCGGAGTCTCCTAGCGGTAAGTGAGCAGGGACGAGTTCTCGCCCTCGAAATGCCCGTGTTCGTTGAACGACAGCAGAGTGAGCCCGCCGCGACCGGAGACCAGTTTCGTGATGCCGCCGTTGACGGTCACGCGGTTCAGCTTCACCAGCCCGATCTCGGGGATGCCCAGCAGGATGCCGCACAGCGTCGCGATCACGCCACCCGAGGTGAAGACGACGGCGTTCTCGCCCTTGCCCAGCTCGCCGGCCAGCTCTTCGAGCGCGCCGCGGACCCGCGCGTGGAACACGGGCCAGGTCTCGGCACACGGCCCGTCCGCACCGGCGGTGATCCACGCCGTGAGCGCGCCGTCGAGCGCGGCTTGATAGGCCCGCGAGTCGTCACCCTGCTCGACGCCGCCCGCGTGATGCGTCGCGATGTCGACGTGGTCGTACTCGTTCCAGCGCGGATCTTCCTTGGCCACCAAGGAACTGCCGAGTCCCTTGAGGACGGTCGACGCGGTGTCCCGCTGGCGGGCCATCGAACCCACCCGCGCTTGCGAGAACACGACCTCGCGCCGCTCGAGTTCGGCACCGACCACTGTGGACTGACTGAACCCGTTCGGGGACAACCGGTCATAGTCGGCCGCACCGAAGGACGCCTGTCCGTGCCGGACCAGGTAGATGGCCCCCATCAGGACTGTCCCTTCTTGATGACCTCGCGGCAGCGCCAGTCGAGGTAGCCGACGAACTGCCAGAAGTCGGCGAACGCGGGGTTGGTGGTTTCGCCGTGGTGGTACCGGTAGTAGATCTGCTGCAGCACCGCGGCGAGCCGGAAGAGCCCGTAAACCTCGTAGAACGTCCAGTTGTCGATCTTCAACCCGGTGCGCTGCGAGTAGTACTCGACGACCTCTTTGCGCGTCAGCATCCCCGGGACGTGCGTGGGCTGGCGGCGGCTGGCCTTCATGACGTCGTCGTCATCGGCCTGCACCCAGTACGAAAGCGTGCTGCCGAGCTCCATCAGCGGGTCGCCGAGCGTCGCCATCTCCCAGTCGAGGACGCCGACGACGTCGAGCGTATCCGGCCCAGCCAAAACGAGATTGTCGAGCCGGAAATCGTTGTGGATCAAGCAGATCTTGACTTCGCCGGGCTGGTTCGCGGCCAGCCAGTCGGTCACCTCGACGAAATCCGTCACGTTGTCCGTGCGCGCCTTGCGATAGCGCTCGGTCCAGCCGCGGACCTGCCGCTCGACGTACCCGGCACCCTTGCCGAGGTCGGTGAGCCCGGCGGCCTCGATGTCGACCTCGTGCAGGTCGGCGAGCCTGTCGACGAGCGCGGTCGACAACTTCCTGGCCTGCTCCGGCGTCAGTGCCATGCCCTCGGGCAGGTCCCGGCGGAGGATCAGGCCGTCGAGGCGGTCCATGACGTAGAAGTCGCCGCCGATGATCGACGCGTCGTCGCAGAACGCGCGAACCGTGGGCACATACGGATAAACCGGCTGCAGCGCGGCCTGCACGCGGAACTCGCGGCGCATGTCGTGCGCGGACGCGGCCTTGTGCCCGGCCGGTGGGCGGCGCAGGATCAGCTCACGGCCGGGGTAGCTCAGCAGGTACGTCAGATTCGAGGCCCCGCCCGGGAACTGCCGGACTTCGGGGAGCCCGGCGAGACCGTCCACACGGGACGCCAGCCACTCGTGCACGGCGTTGACGTCGAACCAGTCTTCCTCGCGGACGCCGACCGTCTTGTCCGTACTGCCAGTACCGGTCATGCCCGGACACTACCCGGCCGCGATCGCCACCTGTCGACAGATGGCAAGCCGATGGCCCGACGCCGGGGACGTCGGGCCATCGGACTAGGGCGGCGTCAGCTGGCGCCGGTGTAGAGCAGCTTGTTCGGCGTGCCCGCGGACGGGTTGGTGATCTTGTCCGGGGTTGCCGCGCTGGTCAGCGCCGAGGCGACGTCCGCCGGGCTGGCGTCCGGGTGGTCGGCGAGGTAGAGCGCCGCCGCGCCGACGACATGCGGGGTGGCCATCGAGGTCCCGCTGATCGTGTTGGTGGCGGTGTCTCCCGAGCCCCACGACGACGTGATGCCGACGCCGGGCGCGTAGAGGTCGACGAGCTTGCCGAAGTTGGAGAAGGACGCCTGCGCGTCGGTCTTGTCGCTCGCGGCGACCGTGATGGCGTCGGGGACCCGGGCCGGCGACGACGTGCTCGCGTCGGACGACTCGTTCCCGGCGGCCACCCCGAAGGTGACGCCCTTGGCGATGGCGCCTTCGACTGCCTGGTCGAGAGCCTCGTCCGGGCTGCCGCCGAGGCTCATGTTGGCCACCGACGGGCCGCTCGCGTTCGCCGCGACCCAGTCGACGCCGGCGACGACGCCTTCGGTGGTGCCGCTGCCGTTGGCGTCGAGCACCCGGACGCCGACGATCTTGACGCCCTTCGCGAGGCCGTACTCGGTGCCGCCGATGGTGCCGGCGACATGCGTGCCGTGGCCCTGCTCGTCGGTCGGGTCGTCGTCGTTGTCGATGAAGTCCTTGCCGCCGGACACCCGGCCGCCGAAGGTCTTGTGCGTCGCCAGGACGCCCGTGTCGATGACGTACGCCGTGACGTTGGACGCCTCGGTCGAGTAGGTGTAGCTGTTGTCGAGCGGGAGGTCCTTCTGGTCGACGCGGTCAAGCCCCCACGACGGCGGGTTCTCCTGCGTGTCGAGGGCGTGGAACTTGTGGTTCTGCATCACGTAGTCGACGTTCGGGTCCGCGGCGAGACGCTTGGCCTCTGCCTCGTCCGCGGCGATCGAGAAGCCGGTCAGTGCCGTGCCGTAGGTGCGGTTCACCTGGGCGCCGTACTTCCCGGCAAGGGTCTGGGCCTGCGTGGAGACGTTGGTCCGCACCTCGTTGGCGGCCATCGTGCCCGCGCCGACCGAGCCGCCCTTGAGCACCACGATGTAGCTGCCAGCAACCGAATCAGCCGTGTTGGCGATCGCGACGCCTGCCGCCATACCCCGCCGAAGCCTCCGAGAGTTGCCCATGGGCCACCTTCCATCCGCACCGTACCGATTGTTACTGGTAAGTCACTCAATCCGGAAAAACACCCCTGGGCAATCGTTGCCAGTTACCAGTACTAGGCCATTCGGTGCAACCGACAGGCGCCAAAAGGGCTAGCCACTCGACGTAGTCAGTGGTGAGGGAGTGTTACCGGAAACTGATAATGTTGTTCTGGTCGTTATGATTCGGGACGAAATCGAGGAGTCTGGCGGTCACTGAGCACATGGGGACGGGACACACGACAGGCCGCGCCGACGCCGTCGAGTCGGGGGAGAACACGTTT